>MDTC01262334.1_pt1 | contig 21074 bp, 15 predicted proteins | sample 811181 | NCBI WGS metagenome assembly MDTC01 (sample SAMN05326644, study PRJNA326480) | marine metagenome | isolation source: seawater | place: Pacific Ocean: North | collected 2011 | reverse complement strand
TACTTGGTACACAAACACAGAATTTAACAACTATGTAGAGCCTTTCCTAATGAAACGTGCTCGTGCCCTGGATGTTGATAGCTGGGGAACGCCGGATATCAATGATCGTGAGGGCTGGACCTGGAATTATTCAAGTCTGGGTATAGCAGGTTATTGGCGTTCTGCTTATAAAAATACTTTTAATACTGATATTCCACATATTGCACCCTGGGAAATATTGGGATTTTGTCACAAACCCACATGGTGGGACGATCATTATGCTTGGGATAATCAGGATCAGAGACTGGCCATGTTATATGCGTTTGAGACTGGACTTGTAAGTAATCCAAGCAGTCATGATGTACATGATGCTCGTTATGCTAGTTCCTGGGATTGGACTTCAAATAGTCCTGTGGATTCAGCAGGTAATCTTCGTCCACCAGCATTTGTTCTGGGAGAGCCAGCAGATGCAGATAAATTTAGAGCATTTACAAGAGATGATGGAGCAGGATATGCAGAGACATTTATTAATAGCCAGGAATATCAAGCCCTAGCAATATCAGCAGTAATTAAATTAAATCCAGTGGAAGCCTGGGAACAATTATATAGAAAAAATAATAATAATTATAATAATCCGAGTTTTCCAGGAGAAATTAATTCAGTAATTTCAGAAATAATTGTTGAATTTTCAGATACAGCACCACAGGGTACAGAATGGGGAGTGCAAGTTCTGGATAGAAAAGGCAACGGAGCAACGTGTCAACCAGTATATAGAGACGGAAAACTGTCGCTGATTAATATGACTAAACGTGGAGGCAGTTATAGTACTCGTCCAATAGTTGATGTGGGATATTCCACACGTTTACGTGAACTGGAAGATGAACACAGAGTTGATACTACTGTTAAAACTAAAAAGGTTGCATATACAGCTAGTGGTGTTATACAAGCTCAATATAATTATTTAATATTTAAATTAAGTGATATAGATATTAAACAATTTTATTCAGGAATAAATGTAAAACGTTCATGGCCTGTGTCAGGCTTTACAAAAGATACTCTGCTTAATATAAAGGCAGATTCGTCCGTTGACGGAAAGTTTGAAATCACACGTAAAGACTTTAATATAGAAATGCATCGTTCAGTACCGGATACTCTGGTAAAAGCAAGTGCAATTCGTGTTAAGAAACAGGACAGTGGATACAGAGTTTATGGTTATGGTGCAGGTATTCAAGCATTCCAATATTATGCAGTGGATACAAAAGGCAATAATTCATACAGCGAAGTGGAACTTCCTTCAGGTGCAGTACTTAGAAAATACAAAAAATTTCTAACGGCTTCGCCGTTAATACAGGAGTACGGCGCCAGCTTTAACCGTATTCAAGATTTATATAATTTTATTTTAGGATATTATGAATATTTAAAAGACTCAGGCTATACTCCAGAGTCCACAGCAGATGGCGTAGCGATTGCAATAGCTAAATGGGCAACTACAGCAGATATTAATGCAGAGAAAATAGAACATTTAGGAAATACTGTAACCGTAGCAAATGAAACAAATACTTTATTGGAATTTAATACACTGGAAAATAATTTAAATGCAATAATGACTCTGGAAGATAAACCAATAACAAGCAGTGAAATAACAGTAACTCGTTATGCAGACAGAACAGATGTATATAGTCCTTATGCAAAGATAGGAAGTATTACAGGTGCAGTAGTTGAATATCAACATCATGTATTATTCAATAATAAAACAAATAATAACGATATTGTTTATAGTCCTGAATTAAATCATTTTAATAGCAATGTAAGTGTATTAGGAAAAATAACAAGTGACTGGAAAGGACAACGTAAAGCACCAGGCTATCTCGTATTTCCAGATACTATTGTTGAGAACTGGGATAGTTCAGCAGATGCAATAAGAGATTATTTTGATTTAGGACAGACTTCATTTAAACCAAGTGTTGATCACGTGGAACGTGCATTAATGGGAATGGTAGATCGTAAATGGTTACAGGATTTACATTTAGATGAAGTAAGTGCTAAACGTTTATTCCAAGGATTATTAAGAGAAAAAGGAACAAATCAAGTAATTAGTAGAATTAATAATACTAATTTATTTAATGCTGGTAGAACGGATATTAGTATTGATGAAGAAATGATGTTCCGTCAAGCAAATTATGGTTCAAGAGATTCAATTGAAAGTGCAGAGTTTGAATTAGATAAATTTAATATTGGTTATCGTCGTGCAGTAATTAATCTAGCAGGAACAAGTGATATAGAAGAAATTCAAAATGGTATTATTAATTTACCTGAAACAGATGAACGTTGGGTAAACAGAGTATTACCAAACTTTACAACAGATACATTTCCAGAGTATGACGCTCGTACAACTATTCCAACAGCAGGACAGGTAAGAAAAAGTGAAGCAGACTTCCGTAAGTTTACAGTATCTGAAATAAAAGATATTCCATTACAGGATACTATTAATTCATGGAGCTCTACTAAATCATATAAATTAAATGATCAAGTACGTTATCAAGGACAACTATGGCAATGGTCAGGTGTTCAGAGTGTAGGTATTGCTCAAAGCGGAACAGGTGTTGCAAGAGAAGGTATTCTTTCTAACCCAACATTTGCAAGTGGAACAGTAGCAAACATAAATGGTAACGCAATAACCCTAACGAAAACATCAACACAATATTCAAATGCAGTAGCAACATCAAACAGTATAAGTTCAATAGCAAATGGAACTTCACTAGTAATAAGTGGAACTGGAATTGCTTCAGCACAAACAATTATATTTGGTGCAACAGTTGATCAACAAATAAAAGATACAAGTGTAGAATATGGGGGAGATCCATTTGTAACCTCAACAAATACTTTCCCAAGTTTATCAACAGTAGTATTTTCAAATGTAGAAGGAAAGAACTTATTAATTAATAGTTTTCCAGTTGACTTTGATGACACACCAAATGATATTAATGAAACGATTTCCGCAGTACAAATTCCAGGCGTACCCGGAACCGACGTCCAAACAGGCGACGGGGTAACTGATACATTTCAGTTTACTGATACATTGACTTCAGTCGAAGTTGATGGACAACAACAAACCCAGGGGGTTGATTACAATGTTTCCAATAATGATATAACGTTTACAACACCACCAGCAATAGGATTGCCGATTACAATATTAACGACAACTCCTCCAACAATGCTGGACACTTATCCAATAACAACTCCTCTGGGTTTACAAAATGGAACGTTCTGGCAAGTAGCAGAAGTAACTTTAGGTGGACAGCCTACTACAAACTATTCAGTAAGTGGATCTGATATTACAATTAATGATCCAATAAATGTAGGACAACAAATAGAAATAACAGTAAGAGCAACACCAAAAAGCAAAACACTACAAGATGTTATTACTGATATAATTACACAGGTTGGATCAACAGGAATCAATCCTGTATATAATTTCTCAACAGGAGAATTTACAATACATTTTGATACAGGAGATACAGATACAACTTCAAGTTTAACAATTGGTGATAGTGAAGGTGCTACAGATCTAGGATTTGCAGTTAATGTTTATCCACCAGCATTGGTAATTACGCCAGTAGATAGAGATATAACACCATCAGAAGCAGTACAACAAATTAACAATGCCTTTAGTGCAACAAATAATCTAATTGCAACATTATCAAGTAATAGTGAGATTGTAATTTCACTAACGCCTCCTACGCCAACAACATTTACTCAGTTAACATTGGCAGGAGATTATGCATCATTAGGCTTTACACAAATTAATAACTCACCAGTATTATCAGTAGGAGTAGATTTAACTTTATCAGAAGCTGTGACGCAATTGAATACAGCATTACAACCAACAGTACTAGCAAGTATTTCAACAGGTGGTAACTTAATTATGTCAACAGCTGACGAAACTTTAGATTTAGGAAGTACATCATTTAATACACAGGCAGGACTTGCAGAAGGAATACAAACAGCAGGAACTAGTGATGCAATAGAAAATACTTTCGTTATAAAAGATGGTACAGCAGATGGATGGGTTGCAATTAATGACAGCGATCCAGAATTATATTCAATCCATGTAGTTGAAGATAACGAATTAGAATATACATTTACTCCAGATGGTTTAGCTATCAAAAGAAATGACTGGAACGTATTTGCATGGCAAAAGACAGATGGTCAATATGTATTTGATAGTGGAGATCCAATGGGCTGTGGTATATGTGCAGGAAATTCAACATCAGATGGAAATGATGCTAGAATTTGTACAGTATTACCACATGGAGTTCAAGTAGGAGACTATATTAAATTAGTTAATACAACTTCAACACCAAGTGCAGATGGAGTACATAAAGTTACTAGAATCGATAATGAATTTAACTTTTACATTGACTTTTATATTGAAAGCTGTGGAACATCTCCACAAATTTATATTTTACGTGGTGTAAGATTTGATACTGAAGCAGAAGCTATTCAAAGTTTAACAGAATACAACTACAGAAATAATGATAAGATATTCATAAGAACAGCAGATGCAATTTCAGTTAATGAATTTAATTCAAGTACATTACTGTTTGATGAAATAAGAAATACAAGCTCTAGACCTAAACAGAATGATTTAATGAACGTAGTGTTATGGGATAAAGATAAAAATGAAATAATTAAAAAGATAGAAGTATTTGATCCATTACGTGGAATTATTCCAGGATTTGTTGATAAAAATATTGACTTCCGTAGTGATGTGGATCTAACAGCCTATAACAAAACAACTGATGATGATTACAAAACATTTGGAAGTCAATCGTGGGGACTTGCAGAAGTAGGAACTGTTTGGTGGGACACTAGTAAATTACGTTATTTAGATTATGATCAAGAATCTGATCAAGATCAAAGATACTTCTGGGGTAAACTATACGAAGGAAGTAGTGTAGATGTTTATGAATGGACTCGTTCAAATGTACCACCAGATGAATGGGCCGATGTAGTTAATAAACAAACTGATCAATACGGAACAGTACCAAGTGGAGAAGCATATGTTGTTGGAGAAGATCTATACTATTGGTCACAACAAGAAGAATGGAATCCAATTCTTGGCAAACTTGAAACAGCATATTATTTCTGGGTAAAAAATAAAAATACTATTAGCAGTACACAAAAAGATTTAACAACACAACAAATGGCAGAAATAATTGCAACACCAAGTAATTTTGAACTTCCATGGTGTGCAGTTACTGATACAAATAAATTAATTATAAATGGTATTTCAGAATTCTTAAATAATTCAACAGTATTACAAATTAACAAATATCCATCAGCAAATGAACACGCCGATTGGACAGCAATACGTTTTGAAAAAGATTTAATTCCAGAATATTGGTACAGTTTACTTCGTGATAATGTAGTAGGAATAGATCCAGTATTTGGAACACAATGGCCTAATAGAAATCTTCATCCTTATAAAAGATATGGAACTGATAGAGTAGCAGGGCAAGGTTGGTTTACAAATATATTTGATGCTAGAAGAGAAGCATTAAGTTCTGCAAATCTATTAGTAAAAGAAATGAATCTAGTTGATTGGTTACCAAATACCTGGGACAGAACATTAGGTGGAAAATTATATCCAGTCGTAGTAAAAGATCCAAGTGGAACAATCATTGATAGAATAACGATTGTATTAAGTAAAGCAGAACAGTTAGAGTTAATGAATGGTACTAGAAATCTACAACACTTCAGACCGTATACATATGATATGAATACAACAATGGAGTTCTTAACTAGAACTTCAACTACAACTAATATATTAGATGCTTTAATTGGTGCAGACTTCAAACAGATTTGGGATTATGCAGATTGGCAAAGTGATTCATATGCGATAGAAAAAATTCCAACATTAAACATAACTGACATTGGACAATTAGTAAGTGTAAATGATAAAAAACATTCTTGCGTAATGTTAAAGAAAACTGATGCAGTATCAGGACTTGATACAAGCGAAGTATATTATTATACTACAGAAGATGATTGGACATTAGTATTCAAACGTAACGCAACAATTCAATTTAATGATATGCTATGGGATATAGACGGCTATGCTTCATGGGATAGTGCAGAATGGGATTCAACAAATTGGGATATTAATTTAGATACATTTACTTTCCATTGGATAGAAGCTCTACGTAATGATATATTCGTTGATCAATATATAAGCAACTTTAACAAGTTCTTTTATGCATTAATAGATCATGTTTTAGCGACACAAGACTCAGTTGATTGGTGTTACAAAAATACTTTCATTACATTAAACATTGATACTGAAATAGATAAAGATGCAAAAATTTATACTAAAAACAATATTGATGCTTTAATTGGATATGTTGAAACAGTTAAACCATTCCACACACAAATTAAAGACATACTAGAAAAATGGTATGCTCAAGATACAGCAGATGTAATAGTACAAGACTATAGTAATGCTCATATTGAAATGCAGTATAGTGATTCAGTTACAGTAGGTGTATCGGATCAAACACTAAACTTTATTGAAAGAGATACAGATCAACAGAGATTAGTTAATAATACAGCTACAATGAGTATTACAGATAGTTTAGATATTAAAGAAGAAGAACTTCTTACGTTTGCTGATACTGTAAGTGTTACAGCACAAGAACTTGGAAATATATCAGCAGACAGTTTAAGACATAATCCAGTAACAGGATTATTAGAACAATACGTAAATGGACAATGGCAGGTAATAATACCAGCAACATACGATCAAAGTCCGCATATTGTCCAACAAAATTCAGAGAACGTAAACGTATCGATTACTGATACACATACCATAACTGAAGAGGAGCAACCTTAATGCCAACGATGGTATTAATACAAGAAGCAATAATAACTATATATATTATTTTATATAAATACAACAAAGGAGAACTTAGACATGAGTAACATTCAAGATAATACAAAAGTCAAAGTAGACGGCCATGTTCTGATCACTGATGTTGACTCAGGAACAGTTCTACTAGACAAACATAACGATATCAATTACCAAAATATTGCATTAGCAATGGCAAATACACTGACTACTAAATCAGATACGTCAGGTCGTCCATTTGCTATCAAACGTATGGTTTTTGGTAACGGTGGAACGAGCGTTGACAATGATGGCAACGTAGTATACAACGCAGTAAACGTAGCAGGTTCAACTGATACACTTTACAACAGATCTTATCATAAAGTATTAGATGATACAATGATGGAAATCATTGATACACAAGGTCAAGCAATTTCAGCAATTAAAATTACTACAGTACTTGATTATGCAGAGCCTGCAACTCAAGATGTAAGTGATGGAGCACCAACAACTAACGGTGAATTTACATTTGATGAAATGGCAATTACATTAGAATCAGGAGAATCTGGTTCAGATGCAACACAAGATGGAATGCATATTTCACATATCGTATTTCACCCTGTGCAAAAAACAGCTAATCGTAAAATTACAGTAGAGTATACAATAACAATTAGTGCAGGAGCGTAAAAATGGCTTATACAGTTAAACATTTTGATGGAATAAGATCCATTAAAGTATATGATCAAACAGTTAATGCTGATACAAACTTACAACTTCTGGGCAAAAACTTTTATGGCTATGGTGAAATTATAGCTGAAAACTTTTTACACCTTACTGAACACTTTTCTGGAACAACACAACCAGATGTATCTAAAGCTGTTGACGGACAACTTTGGTTTAAATCAGATGAAAAACTATTTTATGTTTTTAATAATGGTGCTTGGCATCCTTTAGATGTTAAAGGTGCAAAGACAATTTCAGTAATGGATATTGCAGGAGTTTCACATGAAGTAACAGCAATATTTGATGGTAACGCTTCACCAGTATCAATTTACAGTGATGCAGAGTTTACAGTCAACCAAAGTGAAACAGTTATTCAACCACTATTCAATACAATTTACAAAGGTGTAACAGTATCAAGTAACTCAATGTTTCATGGTACAGCAACATCAGCACAATACTCTGACTTGGCAGAAATGTATTCAAGTGATGCAGATTATGAACCAGGCACAGTAGTAAAAATTGGTGGCGAAAAAGAAGTAACACAAACAACCGAAGAATTTGATCCAAATGTTTTCGGTATTGTTTCTACAAATCCAGCTCACTTAATGAATTCAAATATTGAAGGTCAAGCAGTAGCAGTGGCATTAGAAGGTCGTGTACCTTGTAAAGTTATTGGTCCTGTTAAAAAAGGTGACAGACTTGTAGCAAGTGATACACCAGGTGTAGCTCGTGTACCAAGTGATTACGAAAGACAAGAAGCTTGGGACTGGTACAGAATAGTAGGAAGAGCATTAGAAGACAAAACAATCGAAGCAGTTGGTTTAGTAGAAGTAATAGTTGGAGCAAAATAATAAATGAAAAGTTCGCAGTTAGATCTTACCCAAAAGAAGCTAATTGAATTCAGTGAATTCAAGAATCTATCTGACGACTATTTAAAAGTTTGGGGTGATACAGTCGTAACACCGCAATTTACAGATGATGAATCGGTAAAGAAAGAACAACATTCATTTGGTTGGGGACAAATAGAAACTAATTCTATATTTGATTCTTACGGAGATGTAGCATCATATAAATCAGATCCTTCAGCCCCACCTATTACTTACGGACAGTTTAATCAGCTTAGAGCAAAATTAAACGGTGCAGTATTTCATACTGATGCCAATGTCAATAGACTAACTGACTTCCTGTTTGATGATCCAGCAGGAAATAAATTAAGAGTAGAAGCAACACACTATAATCAAAACCAAAAGCAAGTAGAATATCTTTACACAAAAGAAGCTAGATTTTTATGTGCTAGATATGATGCTGATATTTCAGCGACAGGACAAGCATTTGCAAGTGATGTAGCAGATCCAAAAATAATTAATAGATTATTTCCAACAGAAATTACTAGTCCAGTTGATAATATTAAATATGGAACAGAAAACGTAAATGAAATTTTTGATGGCACATTAAGATCAGTAGTTAAAGCAACATTTGATTCTTATAATGATGCTAGACATTTCTTTAACGCAGGTGGATTTGTATTCTTCCAACTACAATCAGATGAATCAGACATAGTTGATTCTGAAGGTAACATTGATAGAAGTTGGAGTGGATTATTTCACTTATTAAATCAAATTCGTTTTACAGCAATGCATACATACGCAAACGGTGGTGCGTGGGCACCAATGATGACGTATCCTATGCAGGAGATGAATGCTCCATTCGAAACTTATAATACATATTCAGAAACATCAGATAAGAGAAGAGGATTTTATAGTCTTAAAAATACAACACGTGAAGTATTTCGTGTTAGAATTGGATCAGTTAATCCAATTTATGCAACAAGATCAGCCTATATTTCTGGAGAATATTTAGGACCATTTACAGGTAGTAATGGTGCTTACGGAGGAAGTGCGTATAACACTTTCGGGTCAAGTGTTTTTAACGGAGGTTTAAATTCAGTAGTTGATACTAGACAATGGCCTTACCATTATGATGGCTTTGTAGGCGGTAGCTTTAGTTCAAGTTCACTTGGTGGTGACTATGGTGCTTATGGTTCTTCTTACGGAGGAACTTATAATACATTAAGTGGAGATTATTGGAGTTCATATTTGTCTGGACAATCTGATAGAAGAGACTTGGCAATATATGCTAGAGCAGAGGATAATACAGACCAACCTGGAGGAAAATTTATAATATATTTCCAAATACAATTAGAAGAGGATTTCCCAGATACAACTACTGGTATTGATCTTGAAGAGACAGCAAGTATTCAAAACTTGACAATGGATGCAGGAAGTTATACACCTGCAGATATACCAGCAGGAAACAGCAGTATTAATACAAAACTAACACATGATCAAGTATTCTACCAATTCAAAGAAAGAAAAATGCCCGTAATTGAACTTGATACGAGCTGGATTGCAATCACATAAATAACATAGTATATAATGCAACCTATATTAATTAGTGTTGACAAATTGATTAAATTCCACTATAATCAGTATAAATTAAGGAGACCAAAATGGACGAAAGACTACAGAAAGCTCTGGAGTTTTCTAACTACACTCTGACAATCAATAATCAAAAGCAAAACATTCGTAATAGGATTGCTCAGCTTCAAATCGTACACTATAACGGTGGCGTCTTTGTGGCTAATCAAGAAACTATTGCATTCGTAAAAGCAATGATTGATTTAGATCATAAATCAACCGTGGTTGTTGACAGCAAGGGTAACCCAATTAACATTGCAAAAATGGGAGAACTTTTAGAGAAATTAGTAAGTGCTTATGTTAGTTCAACTACAGAATATGAAGTTGAAATGAATAAAATTAAAAAGGCAAGAAATATAAAAACGATAATGGATTGGTAACATGGAAAAAAGAATACCTAAAGGTGTATGTCTTTTTGCCTATAACACTCCACAGTTTGATTATATTAAACTCGCCATAGTAGCATCGACATACGTAAAAAAATATCTAAATTTACCTGTTTGTCTTATTACAGATGAGCATGGAGAAAAGTATTACGACACAGAGATAGATGAAAAAGTTAAACAAGGATCTATTGATTATATCGTAAAGACTAATGATACTATGAAACAAAATGTCAGAGGACATTTCGATAGCCCTTGGACTGAATTTAGAAGTCAATTTAATAATTCAAATAAACATAAAATTTGGACATACTCTCCCTTTGAAGAAACAATCCTAATAGATACAGATTATATTATCAAAACAGATTTTTTAAATCATTGTTTTGATGGAGCATATAAAGGCGTAGCAATGTTTGATAGAGCAATCAGTCTACGTAATGATATGCCTCACCCAGCAGAACAATGGTTACATGAAGCTGGAATTAAAATGTGGTGGAGTACTGTCGTTTATTTTGATAGAAGTGATGAGTCTAAAATGTTCTTTGATTTATGGGCTCATGTCGCAGACAACTATGATTTTTATCAGTACCTATATAACTTCCCAGGAAAATTATTCAGAACAGATTATTGCGTCAGTATAGCAACTCATATTCTAAATGGTATGACGTCAGGAGATACAATTAGTAATATAGCAAATAGGCCAATGATTAATATGAGTCAGAAAGATGATATTATAGAATTAAAAGATAATAAAGACTGGATATTTTTATGCCATGATATTCACGAACCATGGAAAAATATTTTAGTTAGGCATTCATTAACAGACATACACGTAATGAATAAACGTGCATTAGAAAGACACGCCCATCAAGTTATTGAAAACATATTTGGTCCTGAAGTTATACCCCAATTTTGGAAGTGGTGGGAGAATGAGGAGGCATCAAATGGATGAACTAATACTTTGGGAATTTAGAAAATATTTAGTGAAATATATATGCATTAACAATTATTCACCTCGTCATGCAAGACTTATTTTGATGGAGGCAGAACATGGATAGAGCAGTAATTACATCAGCGATAAATGCAAAACAATTAAATGCGGCTAGGTTACTAGCATATTCAATTAAAATTAGACATCCTAATTTGCAAGTTAACCTTATGACAAACGAGAAGTTTGAAAATGATATATTTGATAATGTATTTGAACTGCCGTTTGGACAACTATTTACAGTAAGAGAAAATGATTATCAATTATATTGGGCAAGTCCAGTTGAAAGTAATTTGTTTATAGATTGTTTTAGTGTAGTAAAAAGAGAATTAGACTCTATATTTGAATACTGTGAAGATCATCACAATATATGTATTTCAAGTTTTAGAGTAGACTATAAAGGAATACCATTTATTGATAAAACAAAATTTTATTTTAATGAATATGATTTACCTAAAGTTAACTCAGCAATGTTTTATTGGAAAAAAGATGCAGATGAATCATTAAGGTATTTTAAAATGGCTGATCCTATTATGCAGGACTGGCGTAACTCTTATCCAGGCTTCATCAATAAAAAGCATATGCCAAATGCATATGATAGTGATTTGGCTCACGCCTGTGTTGTTTCAGCATTAGGAAACAGAGAGGATATACTACCAATTTTTCCAGAAGTATTAAAGACAGTAGATATGAAAATGCCAGTACAGTATTTTAAAAAAGCAGAAGACGGTTGGTTGAACTATTTAAATACCTGGGTCACAAGTGATTCTAAATTAAAAATACAAAACTATGCAATGAAGGACATTATAAATTATCACGAAGCAGACTTCGTGACACAAGATATGTTAGATAAACATGGAACCTATTACAGACACATCTCCAGCTAATACTTTTTGGGTAAAGTATAATATAAACACAGGAAAAATCCAAAGTGTTAGAGCGACAGAAATACCAGAGAGTGAAGACTATGGAGTAATGAAAAGCGATTCGCCAGTATTAGAAAAAGTAGTAAGTGATCAACTACCCTTAACAGAAGTTGGTTTAATGTGGAATTATGACAAATCACAATGGGACGTTGGAGAAAGAAAAGATGTAATAATTCATAACTTGTATGAAAATTCAATTGATAGTATAGAGTATGGAGAAGATCCAGTTACAAGTTTAAGACTATTACTTAATACTGAAAAGAACAAAGCAACTGCCAGAGTAAACATGAATGCAATCAATAAACAATTTGATATTGCAGGCTCAGAAATTATTGCTAAAAAGGCAACAGATGAATTGAATTATTATATTACTAAAAAAGGCGATCCAGATTATTACATTGGACGTATTGAAATATCACCATCAGTATTATTTAGGAATCACGAGCAAGAGGTAAAATTACCAAATGTGCAACAACACACTGAGTGGAATGCCGTAGATATCTTAACTAGAAAAATATTCAATTCATATTCATATTCTATTGTAAATGAAAACAATGTTAATATTAATAATAACACAAAAAGATTTTTAAATTTAGTTGAACCATTATCATTATCTCATATATCAATGAGTATAGATAAGAAAGGTACAATAAATTTTGATGTATCAAACTTAAATAACGAAGATCATTATTTTCTATTCAGGGGAATAGAAAAATTAGCCTTTGTAATATGTAATGAAACTCCTGACAATTGGTTAAGTACATTTTCAATACCAGTGGACGATATTCTAGATAAGGACCGAAATGTAATAACAGTTGAAGGGATAGAGATTCCGAAGAATCCTATATTCATTTACAAACACAAACAGGTAAAAATAAACTATGAAGGAGACCAGAGATGAGTAATCAAAGTATCAATGAATTTGATATTGTGTTTATTTCTTTTGACGAACCTAATGCAGATGAAAACTATGCTGATTTAGTTGAAAAGTGTCCTTGGGCAAAACGTAGTCACGGTGTATTTGGATCAGATGCGGCTCACAAAGCGGCGGCTGATATGGCTGAGACTCAACGTTTTATTACAATTGACGCAGACAATATTGTTGATCCAACATTCTTTAATGTTGAAGTAGACATGACAAAAATTAGAGGTATGGATGTAATTAGCTGGGCTGGTAAAAATGAAATAAACGGACTAGTATACGGAAATGGTGGTATTAAATGCTGGCCAAAAGACGTAGTATATAATATGAAAACACACGAGAACGCACCAGCAGATGATAAAAGAGCTCAAGTAGATTTCTGTTGGAATATTCATTACGTACAAATGAATAATATTTATTGTCAAGTAATGAATAATGCATCTCCATTACAAGCATGGAGAGCAGGATTTAGAGAAGGTGTTAAGATGGGATTAGTAGATGGCGATGTCATTGACCCAAGAGATTTAAAGAAACAAGTACATGATAAAAACTATAAACGTCTATTAACATGGATGACTGTAGGAGAAGATGTACTGAACGGTTTATGGGCAGTTTATGGTGCAAGACTTGGATGCCATATGACAAACGTAATGCGTACAGATTGGGATTGGAAAAATGTACGTGATTTTAGATGGCTTACTGAATTCTTTAATACAAAAGTATTTCCAGAGTTTGATGGTGGCGAAGAAATTTGTAAGTATACCGGAGCTCGTTGGAACAAACAACTTTTAAAAGATAAAACTATTGATCTAGGAATTGATATACGTAAAGAATTAGGATTAGAGATAGCAGACATTGGTATTGAAGGCTCGAAGTTCTTTAAAGAAGTTTATATTAATCCTAGTAGATTAGGTGCACAAATTAGAGAAGATCAAGTAGAGGATACATTAGAATAATGAAATGTAAAATTGTAAGTTATAGTCAACCGACTTTAGAGTTTGCAGAAGAGGGCTTGAAAGATGTTCAAGATTTAATTGCATATGCGGCTAGAGTTAGCAATCCAAATAATCAATTGAACACTGAAACAAGTACCAAGCTACTGAATTACCTTGCTAAACACAAACATTGGTCTCCGTTTGAAATGGCGAGTGTATGCATGGAAGTTGAAACTACAAGGGATATAGCGAGGCAACTCCTACGTCACCGTAGTTTCAGCTTTCAGGAATTTAGTCAAAGATATGCAGACCCAACAACTGATTTGGATTTTGTAACTCGTGAATGTAGATTACAAGATCCAACAAATAGACAAAATAGTATTGACATTGAACATGATCCAGCTATTCAACAAGATCCTAAGATGGAAGAAATGGTTACTGAATGGCAACGTAGACAGCATGGGTTAATTAATCAATCAAGAGAATTATATGGTTGGGCAATTGAACATGGTATTGCTAAAGAACAAGCAAGAGCAGTATTACCCGAAGGATTAATAGTGTCAAGACTTTACGTAAATGGAACCGTTAGAAGTTGGATTCATTATGTAGAACTTCGTAGTGCTAATGGTACACAAAAAGAACATATGGAACTAGCCAGAGCAGTTGGTCAAGCAATCGTACAAATCTTTCCGTTGGCGGAGGATTATATAGAGCAATAGATGTCAAAAATCTTAGAAAATTTAAACAGGGTAAGAGATGATCTAAATCAAATAAGTCCTAGTTTTTGTTTAGCCAAGTGGTTGCAACATACATTATATTTGCAGACAGGTATGAATCATAGCTGTCACCACCCACCGGTTCATAAGATTCCTGTAAGTGAAATAGAAAAGAATCCAGCCGCTCTACACAATACTCAACATAAGAAAAAAGAAATGGCAATGATGCTGAAAGGTGAAAGACCTTCTGGCTGTGATTATTGCTGGCGAGTAGAGGACATGGGTAAAGAACATTTCAGCGATCGTATATATAAATCAAATGTAAGCTGGAGTAAGCCCAGAACATTTGATGTATTAGATGCTGGAACAAAAGATATTAATCCATCTTATTTAGAAATAAGTTTTAGTAACGTATGTAATTTAAAATGTGCCTATTGTAGTCCAGATTTAAGTAGTAAATGGCATGACGAAATTAAAAAGTATGGAGCCTATCCAACTACAACGCAATATAATGGAATGCAGACTTTAGCTGATCAAGGTAAAAAGTTATATACCAATAGAGAATATAATCCTTATGTAGATGCATTCTGGAAATGGTGGCCTGACTTATATCCTACTTTACATACATTAAGACTTACAGGCGGAGAGCCTCTAATGAGTAAAGACTGTTGGAAAGTTTTAGATGAGATTAGCGAAAATCCTAACGAGGAACTAACGTTAAGTATTAATTCAAATTTAAGTGTACCAGATCATATGGTTGATAGACTTATTGAGTTCATGCTTAAGACTGGACCAAAGTTAAGAGAGATACAGATTTTTACAAGTGGGGAAAGTGTAGGCAAACAAGCAGAATATGCGAGATATGGATTAGAATATGATAGATGGTATCGTAACTGTCAAAAGATTTTAGATGCCACTTATGGTAAAATGAATATGATAATGAGCTTTATGACTACGGTAAATATATTAAGTGCTACGACTTATCATACTTTTATTGAAGATGTTGTTGCATTACGAAAAAAGTATATAACAAACCATATTGAAGAAGGAAATAGATTGCCTATGATGACAAACTATTTACGTTATCCTAATATGTTAGCTATATGTAATTTGAACAAAGACGCAAAGGACAAAGTACTTGAACATCTAGAAGATGTGGTAAACAAGTATGCTTTAGAAAACTACCATATGAAGGATTGTGGATTTATTTGGGACGATGAAATTAATCAAATAAAAAGATTAATAACATTTATGTATAAATCACAAGTAGGTAAGTTAGAGCAAAATAGACATGATTTCGGAAAGTTCATTACTGAGTATGACAAAAGAAGAGATACTAATTTTAATGAAGTGTTTCCTGATTTAATTGGATATTATGATCTATGTAAAGGAACACAATGGCCGATAAAAAATATTTAGAACACGTTAGAGATAGAAATAATAAAATTAGTTCTAGTTTCTGTGCGGCCAAATGGTACAATAGTACAGTATGGTTAAGTAATGGTAGAACTGCCAGCTGTCACCACCCACAAGCACACTATATTCCTAGTAAAGAAATTTATGATAGTCCTGCGGCATTACACAATACAAGTTTCAAAAAACAAGTACGTAAAGAAATGCTGGAAGGCAAACGTCCTGAAGAATGTAACTATTGTTGGCGAGTAGAAGATGCTGACAAAACAGTTCATAGTGATAGAACTTATAAGAGTTCATTATACACTGATAAGGAAATAGAAGAGATTAAATCTATTCCATGGGACGAAGATATAGATCCTAAAACATTAGAAATTAGCTTTGACAATTTATGTAATCTAGCCTGTAGTTATTGCAACGCAGAGTTTAGTAGTACATGGAGTAATGATATCAAGAAGAATGGTAGCTATAAAGATATGAAAACTGATGGTGGTATGACTTATCAGAACGATGGAGCTCATGCCTATGCTTTCGATCCTAAACGTCCAAAAGATAATTTTTATGTAAAGAGTTTTTTCAAATGGTTTGACGAGAGTTTAAAATATAATCTACAGGAACTTAGAGTAACAGGTGGTGAGCCAACACGTAGTCCACAGTTTTGGGAGTTAGTTGATAAGTGTGAAAATGAAAAGTTTAAATTTGCAGTTAATAGTAATCTTATCATGGATCAAAAAAGACTTGATAAGTTAATTGATTGCAGTAAAAGATTTGAAAAGTTTGATTTATATACAAGCTGTGAAGCAACAGGAGAGGTTGCTGAACTTTTAAGGGCTGGACTAGATTATAATATGTGGCTTGATAATTTAAGACAATTTGCTTCTAAAGCAAGTTATACACAAATATCTATTATGATGACAATCAGCTGGGGGTGCTTATTCAGTATCACAGACTTCTTAGATGATATAGTATCATTAAAGCAAGAATTTAATAACAAAAATTGTTTTAACCTTAGTGTTAATTTATTACGTTTCCCTAGTTTCCAGAGTGTTAACGTATTACCAAACATAATAAAGAAATCAAAGGCAGATGAAATAGACGAATGGCTGATAAGTAATGGTAGTATGTTAAAACCAGATGAAGTAAACCAATTACAGAGACTCGTAGCTTATTTGAGAAAAGTTGAAAAGTCTTATGACGATAAAGATACGACTGAAAACAAAGAGAATGACTTTAAAAGATTTTTCACACAATATACTGAAAGAAGAGATCAAGATATAGTAAAAATTATTAATGACGAACATTTTACTCAATGGTGGGAAGGTATTAATGTCTAAAGAACAAAAGAAACAATATTATAAAAATCCACCAAGTAAATCGTTCTGTATTATCCCTTGGGTTCATTTACATCATTGGCCAAATGGTAATGTTTATCAATGTTGTATTACACATATGAATAATGTTGCCGGAAGTCTTAAAACAAATACCATGGAAGAAATATGGAACAATGGTCATATGAAAAATTTAAGGCTAGAACTACTAGATGGAAAAGAACCAAAGTCTTGTTCTAAATGTTATGAACAGGAAGCCGCTGGAATACGTAGTTTTAGAGTAAATGCAAACTGGACATTTGATCATCATCTATTTCCCAAAGCAAAAGAAACTAATCCAGATGGATCTTTAGATAAAATGGATCTTATATATTGGGATTTTCGTTTCAGTAACTTATGTAATATGAAATGTAGAATGTGTGGTGGTCATTTAAGTCACTTGTGGCACGAAGACGAAAAGAAAGTCTATAAGAAAACAAGTGAGAAATCTGCCATAGTACACGTTAATGATTTCTCTACACAGGATATTAAAGACGTTATTAATAGTAATCTACACGTAGTAGAAGAAGTTTACTTTGCTGGTGGCGAGCCACTAATCATGGACGAACATTATTATATACTTGAACGACTTATTGAACAAGGTAGAACTGATGTTAAAATAAGATATAATACAAACTTTATGAAATTAAAATTTAAGAAATGGGATTGTATTGATCTATGGAAACATTTTGATTTTGTTCAGGTTATGGCAAGTATAGATGATATAGGTCCACGAGCAGAATATATTAGAAAAGGTACTAATTGGAAAAGAATTGAAGAGAACTTTGCTAGAATTTTAGAGCATAAAGACAAAGTACAAATGAATGTAAGTCCAACTATTCAACTATTAAATGTGATGCACATTCCAGAATATGTAGAAAAGATGTTTGATCTTGGATTAACGATTGATAATTTACATATTAGTAATGTCTTAACTTATCCAAATTGGTATCATATGAAAACTATGCCTACTGAATTAAAACATACTGTTGAAGATAAACTAAATGCACACTTGGAATCTTATAAAGATCAAGAGCACATATATAAAAAATTAGATTGGTACTACAAAAGTATCAAGGACTATCTTTGGACAGAGTTTCCTAATGGAGAAGCTATTGATATCCATCAGGACTTTATTCGCATAACGAACAAATTAGATGAAGTACGCACCGAAAACTTTTTAGAAACATTTCCAGAGTTAGCCCTACATTATAATAGGACTGACTTAGATGAAAAACAATAGTGCAATATGTTCAAAAATGTGGACGGACACAAACATAGATTTCAAACACCGTACCCTCAAACATTGTTGTAAACAGACCAGTTACTTACCTACAGATAGTGATTGGGATCTGGGTCCAGATTTATTTGAAAAATATCCGGAAAATATTGAGAACCGTCGCTTAATGCTGGAAGAGAACCAGTTACCACCGGCGTGTCATGCGTGTCATAAGGACAGCCTATTTAAGGATAGCTGGAACCGCTGGTCGGAGGATCAGACACAAAACTACAGACCCACATTACAAACTGATAATCGTACTGAGTTTATAGAATTAGACTTAGGTGATCAGTGTGATTTATCCTGCGTATATTGTGGTCCTTGGTCAAGTACTACATGGAAGAAAGAATTAAATATACCTATTCAACCTATTGATGATGAATGGAAAAATAAAATACTGGAAAGATTATTTGAACGATTATCACAGGCACATAATAGACCAATTCATATTAGTATGCTTGGTGGAGAGCCTACACTAATGACTGGCACCTATAAAATGCTGGAAGAAATATTACCACATATAAAAAACCAAAACCCTAAACTAAAACCAACGATAAGTTTTACTACTAATTTAAACACTAATAGTAAACTATTAAAACGTTTGATGAATACTATAGAACAAACGAAAGGTGACGTAAATTGGTCAATTAATGTAAGCATGGAGGCTGAAGGTCGTCGTGCAGAACTTATACGTACAGGATTAGACTTTTCAAAGTTTACAGACAACCTACAACAAGTAAGTAAATTAGCAAATCGTATATTCATTACTAGTACTCATAATTATCTTTCTGTACCACACTTTGCAGATTTTGTAGATTATCTATTTGAAACAATGCCTATACCATATAATCCTTATATTGAAGACTATGAGCATGGCTGGTGGGATTTTACTAATAATAGTGTATCATCAGGAGCACTCTGCGTAGATTATATTAATCCTATTGATGTGCCTTGGCAACAGATATACGATACATTAGATAAACATAAAGTGGTAGGGACAGTCAAAGATCATTTCGAAACTATAAGATCAAGATCAGGAAAAAGTAAAGACAACATTTGGCACACAGGATTTGTACAGTTAATTGATCGTGAACCAGAGTTATTAACATATTTTCCAGCCTTAAGGCGTGAGGTAATATATGTGGGTAAATGATAATTTATTATTACATTTTGAACTCAGTACTAAATGTAACTCGTACTGTCCAGGTTGCCCACGATATGTAAACTCGTCAACAGTTTTACAACCAAATCTAATACAAGATAATATTTCCCTTACACAATTTAAAAGTTGGTGTAGTCCTACTACACTTAATGAAAAAGTAAAACGTATAATGTTCTGTGGAAACTATGGTGATCCTGTTGCTAACCCAGAAATTGTGGAAATATTAGATTATGTGGTTACGCATATACATAAAGATGCGTATATTGTAATGAATACAAATGGAGGGTTGGGTAGTATTAAACAATGGAAAGCTATAGGAAACATACTAAAGAACAATGACAAGTATAAAGTTTTCTTTAGTGTCGATGGACTGGAAGAAACTAATCATCTATATAGACGTGGTGTATTATGGAATAGAATAGACGAAAACATTAGAGCCTATACTAGTACAGGTGCAAAAGGTATATGGGATTATTTGGTATTTGAATATAATAAACATCAAGTAGAACAAGCAAAGATTAAATGTAAAGAGTGGGGGTTAAAGGACATTAGATTTAAGGAACCATATGGATTTTTTTGGAACAATAAATACCACGAACGTGGAGTATATGATAAGCAAGGAAAGTTATTATATAAACTATCCGTTTCACCGGATTCAATAGATACTGTAAAGGATAAAGTAGATACAACTCTTCCAAGATTTGTAAATGAGAATATAAATGAAACAAAATTTAAATGCAAAAGTTTATTGTCATGGGGAACAGAATTAATGATACACGTTGATGGAACAGTATTTCCTTGTTGTTATATAGGAGATCTATATAATAGATGCGTTGAGGATCCAAGTAAAAAAGAACTTAAAAAATTATTTGATGTAGAGAAAATGAATTTGCAAAATAAATCTTTCAATAGTATATT
>MDTC01261774.1_pt1 | contig 21074 bp, 25 predicted proteins | sample 811181 | NCBI WGS metagenome assembly MDTC01 (sample SAMN05326644, study PRJNA326480) | marine metagenome | isolation source: seawater | place: Pacific Ocean: North | collected 2011 | reverse complement strand
CATTTACATTTACATCCATATTTACATTTATTATGGACAATATAATAAACAATTACAGTATAAAAGGCCCCATTAGTTTACTATTTACTCGTTCGGAGAAAAGTAAAAAAAAAGTAGAGAAGGAATATAATATGAGCGGTTCCGTGCCAAAAATTAAAGTTGAAACAGATAAAACATCTAGACCTACCGTTAATGTTAGAAATCCAATAAGTGTAGGCGGTATAGACGTGATCAAGGACTCAGAATCAGATAACGATTCGGATACTTCTTCTACTACAATTGAACCGCAGATAACTATGCCTACAAAAAATAAATCTAGTTCTATGAAAAGTAATTCTAAATTTAATCCTGATGATTATCAAAATTTTGTTAATAGTGCAAAAACAAAGCAAAAACGAGATAAATATGATTCGGATTCTGCCTCAGATAATTCAGAATCAGATTCGGGTCCAGATGAGGGTTCTGAATATTCTGATTATTCTGATTCTGATTCTGATTCAAACGCTTCTAGAAAACATAAAAAAGACCCCAAATTAGAAAAGCAGGAAATTCTTATTAAGCTTTTAGCTTTAGAGAAGAAAGGCGTAGTCTTAACAAAAAAGTATTCTATGTCTTCTAAGTTATCAGATCTTCGTTTTGAATTAGAACTTCATAAAAATAATTCAGAAGTAGACGCGAGCGTAAAATTTCAACAAAAACTTTTAATGGCGGCAGTGACTGGTTTAGAGTTCGCAAATAAGCGCTTCGACCCAATCGGTGCTAAACTAGATGGCTGGTCTGAATCTGTTATGGAAAACATGGATGACTACGAAACAGTATTTGCAAGGTTGCATGAAAAATACAAAAATAGAGCAGATTTACCACCCGAATTACAATTACTGGTAACTCTTGTTGGAAGCGCTTTTATGTTTCATTTAACAAAATCTTTATTTAGCTCTGCTATGCCAAATGGATTAAATGATCTACAGAACTCCGAAATTATGAAGAACATTTCTGCAGCCATGGCTCAACAATCTGCTCCAAAACCTTCTGTATCAGGAGTATCCACACAAGAAATATCAGGACCTTCTATGAATTTGGCTAGTATGTTAAGAGACAGCGATTCTGATTCTAGTGGTTCAATTGAAACATCAAAAGAAGTTACAATAAATCAAAGAGGTAAAAGATCTATTAATTTATAAAATAATAAAAAAAAATAAATTATAAGTATATAATAGATGGTGCTATATTACAACAAAGTTAAAAAAGTAGAAGAACCCTCTCCCGAACCCGATGATAATCAAGAAGAAATTTCAAAAAAGTATAATTTACCTGCTATCACAACTACAACTTCTACTGTGGCTCATCGTCACATGAATAATATACCCACGCGTCGGCGAATCTTCGACGAAATTTACAAAACCAATTTTAGTGATAGAAAAGAATTATACTACGATCTTTTTTTAGAAGATGATTTTAATAATTTATCTGTAGACGACAAATTACTACTAATGCATAAAACATCTATAATTAGAAGTAACGTCACTAATAATTATATATTAATGTGCTTAGCAATTTTAGTGATAATAATGCTTAAACTGTATTCTAAGTAATGTAATTTAATTGATATAAACGATTTTACAGTTAATATTATTTATTGTGTATCTAGAATTTGTATAGAATGATTTTCTAAATTCTTCTATACTCAGTTTGCCTCCATATTTATCTAAATTTAGTATACTTGGTGCAGGATTAATTCTAAAATGTGGACCAAATAATTTTCTATAAAATTGACCATTTAAATATGCTTTATTTTCAAATGATTTATTATTCATGCTATAAGATTTGGCACAATTTGGTGAACAAAAATTGCCAAATAGTTTATAACGATCTAATGTACTCGAATAATCAAATGGTAAGAAAAATGGTGAATTTTCAAATGTGTGATGACAATTAAAACATCTTACGTCTGTTGCTTTTAGTTTCACGCCCGTTACGTCATTGTTGTTTTTGTAATGCATTAATTGTCTTGTCGTGTCTTTTTTAACATTACATGTATCTTCTTCGTCGCTTGATAATTCTATTTCGCAATCTGTATCTTTTTTATTTACAAAATAGTTATCTAAACTCGTATCTTTTTCAGAATCTTTGTTGTCGTGAACTTTTATACAGAGATTGCCAAAATTTAATGCATTTGTTGTATATTTTTCGCGGTCTATAACACCCGCTTCTTTAAAAGTTACTTTTTCATTTCCTTCAGTAGAATAATTATTTCTAAATGTAGTCGTTTCCCATTTCTTTTTCCTTCCTCTTTTCTTTTTAACAACCTCTTCCTGTTCCGGAACAATTTCAGCATTATCTTGAATTATCTTTTTGCGGCCTCTTCTTTTAATAGTTTCTTCCATTTAATAAATAAATTTAAAGAATCTTTATATAATCTAATTAATTATGTGGACATTATACGCCTTTTCGACTGTCGGGATTGTAGGATATTTTATTCATAAAATTTATAGAATGTTTTATCCATTAAAACTTAGATCCTTTGAAGATACTTACGAAGAAGATGAATACAATCTTTTATGTTATAGAATTAAATTTGAAGACGGTTCGACAATGAATAAACTAGAACTTACAGATGAAGAAGTAGAGGAAATAAATGAAGACAGTAAAATTAAATGCATTACGATTGAGTATATGTTTAATGGGAAATTTATGAAATACATCACGTACGATAAAGATATCACTTTTCCCTTTTATTTATTTAAAGTTTCTGAACCCAAGTTTCCATATTATCCCGAGACCGTAATTCTCAATGGAGTTGACGTAACATCGTATGTTACTCCATACCTAGGACCTCTGTTAAATTTTTATATTGACAGACATGACCCGATTAAGTTAGAAGATGCGCTTGCTGATCATCCAGATTTTGATAGTTTTGATTTTAATAACGGAAATCTTATAATGATTTCAAATGAAACTCCTTTAAGTGGTAAAAAGCACATAACAAGGGAACTTCCTTGTAGGTTGATATGGAAGCGCCACGCAGCAGTTGATCCGCGTGATGAACACAAACTCGCGGATTTGTAAGTTATTTTTATATAATATTAATTAACTTAAAAACATTAGATAATTTTAAAACTAAATAATGGCGGAAAACGAGATTTTATTTAGATTTAAAACTGTCCAAACAAATGCTATAAGAATTCTATTTGAATCTTTAAAAAATATACTATCAGATGTTAATTTTAAAGGAGACGATTCCGGATTAAAATTAACTACTATAGACGGAACAAAGACCGCTATTGTAAACTTGCATTTAACACACGACAAATTTGAAGAATATATATGCGAACGCCCTGTTAATATTGGTATTAATTTATTGTCTGTTTTTAAAATTCTAAAAGGAATTAAACACACAGACACAATTTCTTTTACTATTTACTCCAATGACGAAAGTTCTATGTTTATACAATCTCAAAACAGTGATAAAAAGTCTACTATAACTAGCAAGATTAAACTGCTTGACATGGATGAAAAGATATACAATATACCGGACATAGAATTTGAGTCTTATATAACAATGCCCTCTTCGGATTTTCAGACTTATATTGCAGACCTTGCAAATATTTCTTCTGAAATAGAATTTATTTCTAATGTAAACAATCTAAGACTTAAGTCAGTCGGTGATTTTGCAGAACAGACTATCACCATAAATGAAACAAATAATGAAATCTCTAACTCGGAGGAACAATCTGGTGTATATAATATTAAATATATACAATTATTTACAAAGTCTACAAATTTATGCGGAACGGTAGAAATATATCTTAAAACTGGTTATCCTCTTACTATATTATATAACGTTGCTAATCTTGGTAAAATTAAGTATTGTCTGGCTCCAAAATCTTAAGGATTTCTAGAAGGGTGTCTAGATTTATCAAATTCTATAGTTACGTCATCGACATCGACTTTATAACACGATTTGCATTTAAAGTTGTAATAAGTTTTAATTAAAAAGTCTTTTAAATACGTTATCGCAGTTTTAAATAAGTAAGAGTTATGGACTAGTTTTAGAACCATTTTTAATTGTTCTTCGTCTAAGTCTATTTTGAATTTCTTATTCAAAACTTCGTCTATTGATAATATAATTATATTTTCAAACTTATCTGAACTAAAGTTTACATAATGTTTTTTGTTCTTGTTCAAAAAATCAAGTAAATTTATTATAAGAGGTAAATAATCTATTTTTCCATCTTTTATTTCTTCTTCAAATATATCTAATAAACCGTTTACAACGAGAATTTCCACAAGTCTAACATAATAGTCTTTTGACCTAAGACTGATAATCAATTTTTGTAATTCCGACATTTACTAATTAATAAATAATAAATAATATTATAAATTATAAATTAAATTAAATTAAATTAAGAAATTGCTTTAGTTAAACATTTATTAAAAAAAAAATATATTTAACTAAATTAAAAGAACAATGGATAAGACTATGATATTACTCGGTCTTGGCGCTGTGGTCGTCCTCATAATTTTAGTATTGTTTATGAGAGGTGAGCTTAGATTTTCAGCAAACGATCTATCTAGTGGTCATTATAACCAATTATTCGGAAATCTTGATGAAGATAAGCACAAGGTATACACTAGCTCGCCGTATACAAAGAAGGGTTCCCTCGGCTTCCTCGATGACGACGAGGAAGCTGGCGAAAACCCCGAATATTCCGAAGTTGCTGATAAAAATAGCCCCGCGGATTTGCCCGAAGTAGAAAAGACGGAAGAAGGCGTATCCGTCGTCCCGGATAAAGTGAAACCACTGGGCGCCAACAAAAACTTTAGCAATCCTTATTCGATGAACAGGGATAAGATTATTAAGGGTTCAAGTCACATGCATCACATAGACGGCAAGTGGGCGAACGAAGAAGACGTCCAACAGCTAAATGTTTCGTTTGGGCAGGCCAAATCTCTTGGCGGTGACCTACGTCATCATCGGACTCACCTCGGCAACTAATTTTCCCTAAACGAATATTCTTCTAATTTATCGATTTTTTCCTCTTCAGCTTTTTCCGTTTTAAATAATACCTTAAACTTTTTAGCTTTATATAATGACTGTCTCTTTCTATTCCAATTATTGAATACAGAGATACAATCATTAATGTCTATTACAAGCGCCGGATTTTTATTTTTCCTACGAAGTATTCTACCAACTGCCTGTTCTACATTACCCTTTGGGGATGCCAAAATTAAAGTGTCTAACGATGGATTATCGTAACCTTCCGAAGCCATTTGATAAGTTGCTATTATTATTCTACATTCGTTAGACTTTTTAAGATTTTCTCGTTTCATCCCCCCGTAGTATATTCCAACCGAATACATTTTTTCTAAACGCATATAAATCAAATCACAATGAGATTTACGATCTGTTAATACAAGTATCTTTCTATCACAATTATAACATTCTTTTATTAAGTTTAGAATGTATTCTGTCCTATAATTTATTTCTGTTATACTTGTAATACTGGCGGGCGAATTTACTTTACCATTTGGAAGATATTTAATAGTAGTTTCTGGGTGTTCATAAAAATTATAAATATGTATTTCCGGTTCTATTATAAGTAATTGTACATTAACAACTGGTTTAAATAAAAACCAATCAAGTACATGGTCTAATTTATCAGCTCTTTTAAGTGTAGCAGAAAGTCCCAAATTGTAAAAAGAACCTATTTTATAAAATGCATTTGAAAAAACTTTACTACAATAATGATGAGTTTCGTCGAATATAGTAAAAGAAAAACAATTAAATAAATCCGATGAATAGTCTTTCATAGATATACTTTGTATCATTCCTATACAAACATTGGGCGAGGTATCGATGTTATTCCCCTGAATTATACCCGGTTTAATCCCTAAAAACTTAATTATTTGTTCAGACCATTGTTCTAGAAGAATTTGTTTATTTACAACCACTAGAGTTTTAACTTTTAATAAATTAGCAACATAAAGACTCGCAAAAGTTTTGCCCCAACCAGTATATAAACATGCTATACAAGAACCGTTTTTAATAATCGAAGAATGTATTTCCGATATTATATTTTTTTGATAATCTCTTGGTTCTGAATTTATGTTAATTTTAGCAGGCGTTGTTTCATTTACTATTAATTCGCCTTCGTCATTGAAATATCTTGGTATATACATAAATTTATTACTAGATTTATAAACCTTATAACTCGTTGGAACGGGAGCCCCTGGAATAAAAGGAACAACTGTTAACTTTTTTTTCAAATCATTATTAATAGAAACTTTACGTCCTTTCATATTAATAATAAGTTGTATTTTAGTTTTAAATAAAATATTTAAGGAAAATATATTTGAAATATTAATAAATTTAAAGACAAAATATATTAATATTTAAGATGGTAAAATACCATACGTACACAGATCGTACTATTCGGTATACAAACAGGTGCGCCAAAAAATTTAAACAAAACACAGAGTCCGAAATTAAAAAGAAAAGTGAAGAAATTTCAACCCTTAGACGTTCTGTCGTGGAAGAAATGAATAAATGGAAGAGAACCCTCAGTTCTTACAATTTTATGTATAATAATTATGCACAAATTTACGAAAGTTATAGTAAACTTCTCGAGGAAAACGCGGCCCTAAAACGGTCCAATGAACACATCACAAACGAAAATTCAACTCTTAAAGATCAAAACGTGTCGCTTTCAAACAAAATTGAGGCTATTAATAATGAAAACAAAGAATTTGATAATCAATTCGAAGATAATCAAATTGAAGATAAGCATCTAGATTCATCAGAGCATGAAGAGGTGTATAACGAAAGTTGCGACGCCAGTGGTGGAATATTTTATTTCAGTAATTAACTTAAAGAAAATAAATATATATAAATGTAATAGCATGCAGATATTTGTTAAGACATTGACTGGGAAAACTATTACTCTCGAAGTTGAACCTTCTGATACAATTGATAATGTTAAGGCAAAAGTACAAGACAAAGAAGGCATTCCACCTGATCAGCAACGATTAATTTTTGGTGGTAAGCAACTAGAAGATGGTAGAAATCTTTCTGATTATAATATTCAAAAAGAATCTACTCTTCATCTCGTATTAAGACTTAGAGGAGGATAATAAATCTATTATTTATAAAATAATTATATGGAGGCGTAGCTCAGTTGGTTAGAGCATAGGTCTTATGAGCCTAGGGTCGCCGGTTCAAGTCCGGCCGTCTCCATATAATTATTACATTTTTTTAATCGGCTTAGAAATATCTTTTTATTAAACAATAAACAATGGATTGTTCTATCTGCTGTGAAAAGTTTAACAAGTCTACCCGCTTGAAGGTAATCTGCAAGGGATGTGATAATGACAATTATGCGTGTAGAACTTGTTGTCAAACTTTTATTTTAGGCGGAACAGAAGATCCTATGTGTATGTTCTGTAAGAGTCCCTGGGATAGGGATTTTATGAATAAGAATCTTACGAAAAAATTTGTGGACTCCGATCTCAAACAGTTTTCCGAAAATCTTTTTGTAGAACGTCAGATTTCGCTTTTGCCCGATACGCAGAACGAAGCTATGAAACAGAAGAGAATAAAAGAACTTAATACTAAAATATCAGAAGCAAATTCAGAGCTGAATCGTATTAAAAAAATTTTTCACGATCAAAAAGAGATTATCAGGGCTTTTAATATTGAAATAATTCGTCTTCGCTCTGGTACATCAACGTCCGAGACTGTAGATAATTTTAGTATCAAATGTCCTTCTGGCGAATGCAATGGTTTTCTAGACTCAAAGTATTTCTGTACACTCTGTGAGACTAAGTTTTGCAGACACTGTATGGAAGTAAAAGAAAAAGACCACGAGTGCAATGAAGATACAAAAGCTAGTATTCAAGCTATTAAGAAAGAAGCAAAGCCATGTCCTGGATGTGGAGAAATGATATCAAAAATAGACGGGTGTGATCAAATGTGGTGTGTGAAATGTCATATTCAGTTTTCTTGGAGAACTGGTGCTAAGATATCTGGTTACAATCATAATCCGGAATATTTTCGTTGGATGAGAGAAACTGGACAGACTATAAATCGTAATCCAGGCGAAGCAAACGGGCAAATTATGTGCGGTGTAGAACTGAATGACTACACTATAACAAGAATAGTATCTAATGTTTTTCACAACGACAGAGTTGTTGTATCGTACTTCCAACTTCTTTACAGATTTTATAGACATGTAGACTACAGACTAAATGCTGACCGTCAACGTTTCCAAGATGAAAATAATGAAATGGTGCTTAGAAATCTAAGAGTAAAATATCTTCTTGGAGACATCGCTAAAGATCAATGGAAACGCACTTTGCAACAAATTGATAAGAAAACAAAGAAAACAACAGCATACAATAATATTTGGCGACTGATTCAGACAGTTATGATAAGTTTTATGGAACAAATCATTACATGCTCCAATGAAAATGCGTCCCCAGCGCAATATCTAAAGATACTTAAAGAAGCGCAACACTTCAGAATATACGCAAACAATTCTTTTTGCAAAGCGTCTTCTGTATTCGGGTCTACATCTTGTCCAGGAATAGACGAACATTGGCGAGAGGTATATAATTATAAAAAATATATTAAAAATATTAATACTTCTGAAAAACAAAGCTGAAATTTAAAAAGCTACATGCCATTTCTTCTTTAGATAATTGCACCCCATAGTAAATACTATTCCATTCGTGGAAACTTAAAACACTGACTGGGTACATGTTAAATTCTTTGCATTTCTCTATTAAAAAAGCCTTTGATAAATAATATTCTTTTGAAACACCTCGATATTCAAAGTATGTCTCTCGTGGTGTTTTTTCAGAAATTAATGAAAATTCATACATTTTATCTGATATATGTTTTAATTTAATAGCACTTTTGTCTATATTTGGTGTATTTTTAATGTTTTGTTTTATAAGATCGCCGTCAGTGGCCGTGCCTATAAATACGCCTTTGCTTTTTAATTTATTAGATATCATGTTAAGTACTATATCTATATCTTCGACGAAATAATGGAACGAAAACTGACAAGATACTACATCATAAAGACTATTACGATCTTTGCTGTTTAACAAATTTAGTATAAATGGGTTTGTAGCAGACAGATGCCAAAAGTAACACTTTGGCATATTAATTTGAGACTTAACACTGTTAAATCTCTTAATAGCCCCGTCGAAGTCGTTTTTTTCATGTATAGACTTAGAATCAGAATCGAACCCAGTAACGTATTTAAATCTGGCTTTTGACCATTTAAATATATCCCCTCCTCTTCCGACTGCTACATCTAACAATTTTGTCCCGTTTGTTATTTTTTTTGCTTGAAAAATTAATTGTTGTTTTATCCAGTTGTGAAACTTTCTCAAGGCATCGCCGGTCTCGGAAGAAAATTCGACGTCGTTCAGATTTCCAGCCTGAATAGTCTCAAATATAGAATTCGCCATTTCTGGGCAACTCTGCATAGTATTCAATGTTATACTATACAGTGTTACCTATATATTGTTTTTTTGTGTAATAATTTTATTACACCATACTTATTTATACACTGTCTTCCATACACATTATTGCCATTGCAGCATAATTATGAAGATCCATCAATGTATCTTTGAGTGTTTCATCTGAAACAGAAATTTCAAGACCCTTTTTTGAAATATTTGTAAATCTAGACATCTTATCTGAAATTCTTACCAAGACGCCCACTGTACCGTGTTGCGCAAATGCGTCTCCGTAGTCTTTGTTCTTTTTTTCAAAAATTTCTTTACATTCGTTTTGAATTTTTTCAAGTTGCTTTACGCGGTTCATTTATAATATTATATAAATTATATCTTTAAATGTATCCACATTTTTCCACAGTTTTTCCGTCAAATTTAAAAGGCATTGCGCATCCATAAACTAAATTTGAATCATATAAACGCTTGCATTCTTCTTCGGATGTATGCGGATTTATAAATTCATTATTGGATTTATATACGGCGTGTCTAAATATTCCACATTTAATGTCCGTTGTATGAACCTGACACAAAGAATTACAATTTGGACATTTAAAGTAGTACATTTGTTGAGTTTTGATGTAAGTTATTTTATTGTCTTCCATAAAAAATTTACAATTTTTAATTGTATTTAAACTTTAAATTTAATACATAATTGTAAAAAATGAAGTGCGATTGTGGTTACACCGCGTTTTATTACCAGAAGTTTGCAGACAACAGGAAATGGGATGTTTATAAATGCGGACACGTTATGATAGAGTCCAAAAAGAAAACTAAGTGCGACATGAACGTATGCGAATACGTCTCAGAAATTAATCATCCAGAAATAAAGAAACAAAAAGTTTATACAACAGCAGAACAAATTGATCCAGAAAAACTAATCAGAAACGATCTGCAAAATTATATATATCTATGCGATATTACGAAGCAATTTTCAAAAAAATATCGCTGGAACTACATTGCGAACATCAATTATTTGCTCAAAAAACTTAACTTTGACTTATACTTTGAGGAAACGGAGACTCTTGAAAGTTTAAAATCTAGAGTTAAAAATAAATACGCACCACGTGTTCCAAATAAAACTAAATTCCCTGTAAAGCTTGTCGATTCGTCCTACCTATCAGAATATCTAGCGGCTACAGAAATTAAACAAGAAACTCCCAGAAGTGCAAAGGAGAAAAATGTAAGTAAATCCGAGAGAGTTAATAAAACTAAATTTTTCTTAACAGAAGAAGAACCGATCGAAGTGGAAAAGAAACCAAAAGAAGAAATTCTTGATTCTGATTCAGATTCTGATGAAAACGAAGACAACGAAGACAATACATTTGACGTAGATAATTACGATTCAGGCGAGGACTATGAAGATTTTGATGACGGCGGCACATTTAGCGATTAAAAATATTAATAACTATTAAAATATATTATGTTATCGAAATTTTTTGATGAGCAAGAACAGGCAAAAATAAAAGAGGCGCTAAATGATGCTACGTTTCCTATTAAATTTTATTGTATAATAATAACAGTTTTACTGTTATTAAATGCATTTTATTTATATTTAATTTGTGAAAAACTCGGTAATTAATATAAAAAAATAACTAATTTTAAAATTATAAATGCTAAACGTCTCGGACGAGGAAATTCAGTTCTTTAAAAACGACGTCACACAGTATAATGAATTAGAATCCCAAATAAAGGAACTTAAGAGAAAAATGAAACCTCTACAAGATAAGATCAGGGAACTTACTAAAATCAAGAAAGAAAAACAAGGGGAAGTTTTACAATTTATGGAAGCAAACGAACTCGATGTATGCAATACAGACGCTGGATCTTATGAACTTAAAAGTACAAAGAATACTAAACAGATTACAAAGGGAGACGTGTATGATAGATTGTACACCTATTTTTCAGAAGACGCAGACAAAACTCATGGCATGCCACCCGAAGAAAAAGCAAAATTTTTACACAATTATATTTACGTCGAAGGTCGTGAAAAAACTGTAAGTAAAGCTCTTAAAGCAAAATAAATCTCTTAATCCGTCGGGCATTTATTCGTCCTATTCTTTATTTTTTCCTCCAAGAATATATTAAGAATGGAATGTTTAAAAATGAAAAAAGTGATAGTTTTGCCTCGGTCTGGTAGATGGGGGAATCAAATATTAAACATTATTTTAGCAATTAGCTTATGTATTGAGTATGATATAAATTTAATTAAATTACCAAATAAACCTCCTTTATTTTATGATAAAGATTTCATATACATTCATAATCCTGTATTAAATCACGGTTCTAATCTTTACCATAAATCTGAAATTTTTTTTATGAAAAATTTTTGGTTCTATGATCTTAGAATGTTTAGGATAGAAAAATACAGGGATAAAATCCTAAATATTCTTAATAATACATTTTCTTTTCCAAAAATTAACCATTTTAATAATAATATATTACATATACACATTAGATCTGGTGATATAATGACCACACACGAACCGGACATGGTTCAACCACCGTGTATATTTTATGAAAATGAGATAATTAAACAGAAATGGGATAAAGTAATAATAGTATCAGAAGATACTAAAAATCCTTGTATAAAATATTTAACGGAAAAATATGACAATGTTATATATTTTGGGCAAAATTCATTAGAATATGATGTAAATGAACTATTATCTGCTACAAATATCATGTGTGGGCGCGGGACATTTATACCAATATTATCTTTATTCATGCCTCATTTACAAAAAATTCATTTCCCTGACGACACTGACGACTTCCGCCGGTCGCCGTGTGTTGAAATGTCTTATTTTCTTGAAACATTCCATTCTGAAAAGTGTATAAATCATAATGAATACAAAGATTATTATAATGAGATTAAAAAAATAGGAGGATGGGCTTATAATAAATATATTGAAAATCTTATACTAACATTCACAATTTAGTTCTACAAAAAAGAGACACTTAAATGTCCCGTGGGTTAAAGCCGAATAAATTAGTATACAAAAGGGGAAATATCTTCTATATCTGAATCTGAATCTGAAAAATAATCGTTTGGTTCAACTTTTATTTTTGAGATTTGTTTTATATACTTCTTATATGTTAAATTTTTAATCTCATTATTATTTATTTTTAACAAAGCTACATCGGAAGTGTATTTATCGCCTGTAAAATAAAATACGGTTAAATTTTTACACCCGGGTTCAATATTATACAATATTATATACTCGTCGTATTTTTTATAATGTTTATATTCTGTAAACAAATCAAAATCAAAAGCAATCGTAGAACATTTAATGCTATTTTGACTAATTTCACCATTTTTGTTGAAAACAAGAAACGAGATCGTTTTCATTTCTTCATTGTTAATAGAGAATATTATTTTTTTACGGGTATTAACGAGCGTAATTTTCTAAAATTATTATTTATTAAAAATCATATAAAAAAATATTTTATATAAAATTATATTAGCGGATGTCTATTCTTGAAACTAACCGTCCTTGGAGTAATGAAATAAAAGATAGAGTTAAAAACGCAGACGCTGAAGAAATTATGCAATACTTCGAGGATCTTAGTACTAAATGGACAGTTAATAGGGGTAATATGGTAGACGATGCATGTAAAAGATTAAATATATCTTCAATGGAAGAGATAGACACATCTGTTCTTCAAATAGAACTTGAAAAAGCTATATTTGAAGCTACTTTAGTTTATACTAAATTTAAAGGATGTATAGAAAATTTTGCAGAATATTCATCTCAGTGGGATAACCTTTATGAGGTTATTTTTTATTCAGAGAGACTCATCCGGGATACATATCTTTTGCTTAAAACACGGGAGCCACAACACAATTCTTTATCAAACGAAGATCCCGATGTTTTGTTTAAATACACTAGATTTACGGATGAATCTAAAAAATCCCCATATCAGTGTCTTCTATTGTATTTTCTAGAAATTCTCCCAGAAGAAGGATTTACACAATGTGGGGGTAATCTTTATAAACCTATTATAAAATATGGTAATAATACTCATGCCTGGAAAAAACAATGTTCAATAAAGGAGTACATTTATCAAAAAACTGATCACAAAATAAATTTCAATCAATGGAAAAACGCCACGGCGAGCGGTGGGAGTAATATTAATAATGCTGAAAAATATTTTAATGAATTTGTTGGCCCAGAATTACCAACTCTAGTAAAAGATCGTCATCTTTTTGCTTTTAATAATGGAAATTATATCACAAAGTATAATATCGCCGGACCGGACGAAACGCCTAAATATACGGACGTATTTGTTCCATACGGAGAATCTCATCCTTATATTACTAATTTTTCTGTTGCATGCAAGTATCACAATTCAAAATTTGACAATTTTTCACAATATGACGAAAACGACTGGTTTAAAATAATAGATCATTGTCCCACATTTAAAAGTCTTTTAGATTATCAAGAATTTAATGAAGAAGTTCAAAGATGGTTGTGTACGTTTATGGGAAGAATGTGTTTTGATATAGGCGAACTAGACAACTGGCAAGTACTTCTTTATCTTCTAGGTCAAGCCGGCGCTGGTAAAAGTACTATATTAATGAAAATTCTTCAAAAGTTTTATGATGAAGAAGATGTTGGTGTAATCGCTAATAACATTGACGCAAAGTTTGGTATCAAACCACATGCAAATAAGTTTATGGTACTCGCGCCTGAGATTGCAGAAAATTTTAAGATGGAGCAGACAGACTGGCAGCTTATTGTAGAAGGGGGTAGAAATACTTACTCAGAAAAGTACAAGAGTGACGAAACAATAGATTGGAAAGTTCCTATGACTATGGGTGGTAATAAAATAATGAGATATAAGAATAATTCAGAAAGTGTATCGCGTAGAACTGCTATAATAAACTTCTGGAAGAAAGTAATGAACACGGATACCGAAATAGACAAAAAACTCCTCAGAGAACTTCCTTTTATTATGAAATTGTGCGTCCGTGGATACTATTCTACTCTAAATACTTATGGTAAAAAAGGAATTTGGAATATACTTCCTAGATATTTTCATGAGAATAAAGAAGAGATGGAACAGACTACAAATTCTCTACAAAACTTTTTGAAATCAGGAAAGGTAATATTTGATAAGAAACTATATATTCCAATGAAAGTGTTTTCCCAGGCATTTAATGATCATTGCAGAGAAAATAATTTGCCCAGAGAACAGTTTACAAAAGATTACTTTATGGCTATATTTACAAATAATAATATCAAAATTATACAACAAGGAACTAGAGAATATCCAGTTAATTCTGGAATATTACTCAAGCGAACAACATTCTTTACTGGGATAGACATTCCAAGTGAAGACAATTGCTTAGACGATCCGGAGTAATGCGTTTTTTATTAATATTTTAAACAATTCGTTTACAATAAATGGGTGGTGAAACTCGAGAAGTTGAAGACTCTGGACTAATTTACACAATTTTTTTTATATGCGTATTGGCTGTTCTAGCCTTTTTGATTTATAAATTATATAATAAGATAAACGAATTGTCTGAAAAGATAGAAAATCTTAATAAACCATCTGAATCGGAAAAAGAGCCACTCGAAAGTCTTGAGACCCCTAAACTAGAAGAAGTTACTTCGACCGACCCGGGTCCAAGTAATACTTTAGAGCCAATTAAGGAAAATTAAATTATTTCGATATAGACATTATAATATTTTCATAATATTTGTATTCTTCGTCTGAAATATATAAACTCCATTTTATTACCTCTAATAAATGAATTTCTAGAGGACCGGAGTCCTCTATTTCTAAGTCAGAACAATATTTGTTCGCCAATATTAAACATGTTTCTAAGACTGGTTTAATATTTGTATAGGTTAGTTTACAAATTTTATTATATCTATTCATATAAATAATTGCAACAATTATTGTACGCTTATCAAAAATTTCATTGTTTTTATAAAAATTCGTTATGAAAGAATAAATAAAACATCTATTGGTCAGTGTACTTATTATCTTGTGAGATACATTACAAGATACATTTGATTTTATTATATTATTTATTTGATACAATGTCAACATTAATATAAAAAATCATTATTATTTTGCAACAAATTAAAAATTTGATTTAATACAAATTTATATGTTTTTATATCGTTTCCGCCTGTTACTATAATACTACCAGGTCTAAACATTGCACATGTTATAATTTTTTCGTCGTACGGATTAGAAAATTTAATATTTATCCCCGGGTATTTACTTGGATTAAAGGAATACATTTTAATAAATTCCATTTCTTTTGAATCTATAAATTTGCAAACACTTGATTGTTTTATATTTTTATCTATTTTGAAATCTGAATTTATCATGCATATTCTTACGTTAGATATAAAAGCGTTTGATACAAATGCTCCAATATTACATAAACGTCTATATATTTTTCTAATTGCATACGCAGCGGCCATTACATTTAATACACCCGCTAACTGCATCTTTCCGTTTGAGAATATTTTAATAGATATTCTGTTTTTAGATTGATATTTAACTCCGGTGTATGTATTTATACAATTGTAAAAGGTCTTACCTGTTATTTCTGAACAATAAATATTAATGTATTCTTCTAGATTTATACTGCTATTAAAATTACAACATACAGTCATAGTTGAAATACTCCAGTTTTTAATCAAATTAAATCTTTCGAGCCGTGTTATATTCTGTAGCTCATTGTATATGTCATAAAAATTACCAAAGTTTTCATTACATATACAATCCGTATATTTACACTTCGGATCACAGATTGTACAAAAATCAGCCATTTGATTCTTTATATTACATAGTGAGTTTTCTTTATATTAATATTTTTTAGTAATTTATTAGCTCTACGAGTTGAATATAGTCAAGTATTACTCTATTATCCATAGATTCTTTACAGGCTTTTAATATTATCTCAGAATCTTCTTTAGAATGATTTTTAATCAAGTGGTCAATATAGTATATAAATCTGGGCATCACATTGTGATATATTTCCTCGAGAGAAATTTGTTTATTTCGAATTTCAATTAGTATATCATACAAACAATATGTTATTATATTTAAATCTGTATTCTTAATCATACTCTTTGAAATAAGTATCTTATTTGTAGTCTTTCTATAATAGTATCTTATTAGTTTATTGATCTGTATTAATTTACAGTCTTTTATAATTTGCCGAGTACACGGATCTCTAAAGTCCTGCGTCTTATTTAAATATTCAACTAATGTATAGAAATCATAATAGAAAAACTTATTATTTACTTTTATAGAAACAATAGGATACTTCAGAGGTTCGTGACATATTGGACACACGGTTTCGTTCATTGTTTTATTTCTTAGTTTAGTTTGGATAATTTTAGCTGCGTTAAATTTGTTTAACAGAATTAATAAAAAATCTTTATTATAATTTGATATATATCGTATATTTTTTATTTTACATAAATTTCTAATAGCTTTAACTGTAAAATCTTTTGAATAAGATATCAACATCACATTTTTAATTATAAAATATTTTTTTAAATTAAATGCCTTTTAATTTAAAATGTGCTTAAAAGAATAAATTATTTATTTTATAATGTCTTCTTTTAAGATTTCTAAAAAGAACGCGCATACAGACTCTCGAATGTCTATCATCGCAAAACACGATAAGACTATAGAAGCCATAGAGAAAGATAAAAAAAATATAAATAAGTATAAATCTGAGTTAAATTTATTATACAAAGCTAGAACAATTAATAAATTTAACAAGGACATCGAATCAAAAATAAAAGAATTAGAAACAAAAATAAACCACATCGAAACAGACGAAGAACTTTCTGACTATCTATTTAAATCAATAGATTTTATAAGAGAAATAGATTCCGAAGAACATACAGCAGAATGTAATAACGAAGGAGAAATATTTAAGTACATCTCTTTAGATTCTAGAAATAATAAAGAGGAAATGTATAAAATGTATATGGCAAAATGTTTTCCAAACGAATCAAATGGATATAATGAAAGGAGACCCAGTAGTTATGTCTGTAGAGACTGTCAGGGGAATACAATCCATGATTCTTCATCTGGATTATTGATTTGTTATACATGTGGTCTAACAGAAAAGTTTAATATATCAGAACTCCCAGAATGGAATCATGCGGAGACTCACGAATATATAAAACCATATAGTTACAAACGTACTAATCATTTCAAGGAATGGATAACTCAGATACAGGGCCGAGAAGGCACAAATGTACCAGATGAAGTTATACAATTACTTATTCTCGAAATTAAAAAAGAACGCCTCACTGATAGATCTCTTATAACATACTACAAAATTAAAGAATTTCTTAAAAAGTTAAAATTAAATAAATACTACGAACATATACCAAATATTATTCATAAGATAACTGGTAATAAACAATTAGTAATCTACCAAGAATTAGAAAATAAACTGATAGAAATGTTTAACGAAATTCAAGAACCATTTGAAAAGCACTGTCCGAGGAACAGAAAGAACTTTTTAAGCTATTCTTATACTTTATATAAATTTTTTCAGTTACTTAATAAACACGACTATTTAATTTACTTTCCTCTTCTAAAGAGTAGGGAGAAATTATTTGAGCAAGAAAATATATGGAAAGGAATCTGTAAAGAATTAAATTGGAAATTTATAAAGTGTATATAAAGTGTATAAAGTCAATTAATGTAATTAGTAATTATTAAACGTTACCGCACCATTTTGATACAAAGCAGTACATTTACCTTCTGCGACAACAGTTAGTGTATTAAAGAAATCTTGATAATCGTTTGCAGTGATATTCTTTTTCGCTGTAAGAACTACTCTAATGGAATCAAATTTACTAAGTGGAACAAAATTTTGGTCGGTCTTACTATTTTTAGCAAGATCTATTTTATAATAATAGAACTGTCGCGGCGCGCCTGTCACCATGAGCGGGATGTTCGTCAAGGCGAAGGTCAGCGGCGTCGAAGAGCTGCCACCCCCACCCAGGTAATAAGGGATTTGTCCACAATAAGAAGTGGAATTTAAGTATAACTCTACGTCAAACCCACCCAAACCTTCAGTACCGGCGTGGGCCATTCCTAAAATAGAAAGAGATTCTGTGTATATATTAAAATGGTCACAATTTATGGTTATCTTATCTCCCTCAGCTACCGTGGTACCCGATAGGTCAGGCATATTCGATAATTGAGCAAATTGAGTTACAGTAGTTCTTTTTGGTAGAACCTGGTTTCTGAGAAAGTCTCTTTCCGCATTTGTCATAGAAGTTTTATTAGCAAAAAGTTTAAATGTAAACTTGTTCGCTTTCAGCGAGTCTTCGTGAAAACCGCTTTCGCCTAACGTGTATGTTTCAAATTCTGTTTTTGTTAAATTTTGCGGATATACTTTTACCTGTAGAGTCTGATTATTAGCTGCCGCCATTAGATACGAAGAGTCTACGCCATTGTTATATAGCATTCTGAATATATTTAAGTTTATTCTCTGTGCAGAAGTTTCGTCGGCAGTCGTCTCGATTTTGTCCTCGTGCGCGAGCTGCATTAGGCTAAATTCCTTATAGCTACCATAAAGTCCTTTGTCATACATCTCTTTCACTAGTTGTGCAGTATTTTGAGTACAGATAACTTGATTACCTACGCAAATCTCTATTCTGTCTATAAAGTATAACATATAATATTCTGGTAGGAATCTATTAGAGTCGTCCGCGTCATGTTCGAGTTTTCCGGTTCTTTCTATTCCAAGAGTTAAATCACTAATGGCGTCCGAGTCGTTGTCAAATGTAAATACTATAGTTTCAGGAGTAGTTATTTCTCCTTTGTTACTTGATACTTCTGACAAACTGCAACCGTTAACGTAATACTTATCAGTGTCTTGTTCGTTCCAAAAAACAGATTTTACTTCTGGGGCGGATTCGTCAGTAGTGCCATATCCTTGAGTACCGCTTCCGTCGTAAGCCGCTATCGCTGCTATTGAGCCTGACATTTATTATATATATTTATTTTTTTTTTAAATTCATTTAATGTAATTAATTTACAATTGTGATGTATCATTTATTTAAATTTAAATAAAGTATACATTACATTACATATATATTACTCGGTATATTACTCGGTATATTACTCGGTATATTACTCGGTGTATTTAAATTTAGTACATAGCAAGCGAAGCAGAGCCGCCCTTGAAAAGAGCGGTAGTCTCGCCACAGCACGTTACATTTATAAATGTTGCATTACTTTGCGTCGGGTTAGATGTAAATGTTAGAGTTAATCTAACACTGTCAAAACGATTTAGAGGGACCGACGAACCGCCATAAGCCGCCGCCGCAAGTGGGAATACATAAGTACCGATTCCGGATTCAGATACGTCAACACCACTCCCATTCGCAGAAACGATCTTATTGGCAAATACTCCGATCGAGTCTGCAGTACAAGCGTCTAATAAAACACCCGGTAGCTGTCCAGAGTAAGAACTAGAATTTAGTTTAAGTTCTAGCGACTTTAATCTAACACCAGGACCGGCGTCGCCAGAAATTACGAGATGAGATGCATATAGCGAAAAGTGATCGAGTTCGATTGTTTTAGTTAGTGATGACCCGATGTCAGTGGTATGTGAATTCTGTGTCATCTTAAATCTCTTTGGTAGACCCTCTGGCATATTCTTAATTTGTTCGCGTTCTTCGTTACACATAATAATCTGCTTTGCGTAAAGATTGCAAGCAGTGATCGAGCCGCCACCGAACCGCCCGAGCAGACCGCCTGCACCAACGAGGTCTTGTCCGTCGCTGCTGAGAGGAAACGCATTCAAGTAGAACTGCAGCCCGCCGGAGCCATCTACGATCGCCTGCTCAGCGGCGGCCTTGATGAGGGCGGTGTTGAATGGCGGACCGATCGTGTCCAGGTCGACGCCAGTGAGGACCTGGGTCCCGCCGATGTTTCCGAATACAGCAACTTGAGGAAACCCTGAGGCGTCCGCCTCCGCGCGACTCGAGCATGCTAGAAGGTTCCCACCGGAGAGGTCGAGGTTGCTACGAACGCCGATGACATTGTTGGCGGAGAGATCTACGGTGAAGTGGGCGGCGTTGCCGTCGGTCATTGCCGTGCTGATATTTTTGATCGGATAAATACCGCTGATACCAGGACCCGACATAAAGTCAAGCCGCACGAAGTGGCCACCCGAGGCGTCGGCCGTGTGGCTCGACACGCCGGTGCCGGTGGCGTGCTCTCCCGACGCGTCAATTAGTACTGTCAACGTGTTCTCATCTTGGAAGTAGTTCTGTGTACTTCTCGTTGCACCGTCGATAAAGCGAGCAGTAAATGGAACATCTTCGTTGAGTTCAAGATTTCTTTCGGTATAGCCTGGATCGAATGAGAAAGGCGGATAAGTTAAAGTACTAGGGAAATCTCTGAAATGAACCTTAATTTTGACACTCTGGTGAGGGGCCGCCGCCATTGGATAACCATCCTCGGTTTGGTTTGCAAACTTTCCAAAAGCCGGTCCTAGAGTTTTACTTAAAGATGGTATTACAAGCCAGGCAGTGTTT
>MDTC01157585.1_pt1 | contig 21082 bp, 20 predicted proteins | sample 811181 | NCBI WGS metagenome assembly MDTC01 (sample SAMN05326644, study PRJNA326480) | marine metagenome | isolation source: seawater | place: Pacific Ocean: North | collected 2011 | reverse complement strand
TGTCAGCAGATCAACATCGATTGCCGGCATCTGCGCGGCAATAGTCGCGCCGATGGCAAATCCCATGATGATCCGCACCTGCAATGGCAACCAACGGGCGCCAAAAATGGGGGCTGATAACAGAAAGGCACCAATCCGCAGGCTAGCAACCATATATTGGAGAAGCAGTTGAACCAGGAACTGCAAGTCAGTCCCCGGCATCTTCATCAGCTCTGTCGTGGCCAGCCCCAACATGAACCCACTCAGCTTATCTGTGTGATCTGGTCAAAGATGAACACGAAATATTCTGACAACAGCGTCAGCATGTAAGTTGAAAACAGTCCAAAGCTGAAAATCACTATAACAAGTTTAGGCACAAAGCTCAGCGTCATTTCATTGATAGAGGTCGCCGCCTGAATAATGCCGATCAGCAAACCAATTGTTAGCGCAACCGCCAACAACGGTCCTGCCGCAAGAAGGATTTGCCACAAGGCAGTCCTCAGGAATTCCACATTTGTATCAAAATCCATCTTCCTGTCCTTAGCGTTGCCTGAATGAAGCTCTCTAAATTCGGGTGTTTTTTTGGCTCGCGCTAGCCAGACGAATAAGTTGCGACAAGCGATCCGACAGTCATTGCCCATCCATCCACGAGGACAAAGAGCAGCAGCTTGAAGGGCAGCGCTACCAGCATCGGGCTAAGCATCATCATGCCCAGCGACATCAGGACCGATGCAATGACCATGTCGATCACAAGAAAAGGCAGAAACAGCAGAAAGCCGATCTGGAAGGCCGTTTTCAGTTCAGAGGTAATGAAGGCAGGCAAGAGCACATTCAACGGCACGTCTTCTGGCGTTGCATAGGGCTTGTCACCCACCATCTCGGCAAACATCACGAGATCATTGACGCGGGTATTCTGCACCAGAAACCGCTTCATGATATCCACACCCTCGACGATAGCGATCTCGGCTGGTTTCTGCCCATCAAGATAGGGCGAAATCACTTCAGTATTCAGCATGGTAAAAGTCGGCGCCATGATGAAGAGTGTCAGGAACAGCGCAATGGCCACCAGCACCTGATTGGGCGGGGTCTGCTGTGTTCCCATTGCCTGGCGTAGGATCGACAATACGATGATGATGCGGGTAAAAGATGTCATTCCGAGCACAAGCGACGGCAGCATAGTCAGCGCCGTCATGAGTGCAAGGATCTGCAGAGACAAAGAATAGGTTGAGCCGCCTTCGCCCTCATTGATGCTAAAAGCGGGAATGCCCGCAACCTGCGCCATCGCTTGCGACGTCATTATGATACCTGCCAGGAAGATAAAAAGGCTGGCCAGAAAGTTTCGGAGTTTTGGTTCCATAGTGGGAAACACTCCCATAAAGGGAAATAGCCTTGAGCCGCGGATCATTTGCCAAACTCCACTGACGGATTGTTACGCCTTGCCGCGGCGATAGCTGCAGCAAATGCCTTGACCGGACGTGCCGGCTTCGGGGCGGCTTTTAGGGCGTCATCAACGATGCCCTTGGCCACCGCGTTATTTTTTGATTTGGCTTTTGTTTCTGCAACTGTCCTTGCCTTGGCAACTACCATATCGGTTGGCAGCTCTCCATCAACAGCGATGAAGCTGGCCGCATGCCCCTTGCCGGCATGGACCATGAATGTGCGGCCATCAACTTCGATCAGATGCACGCGCTGATGCGGTGCCAGAGCCAGATCCTCAATATGGGTCATCCGGCGGTCCGAGCGCAGGCGGCTGGCAATGCCACCGCGGTTGCGCTTTATCAGCCACATTAACGTGAACAGCAACAACAGGAACGCCACAATCGTGACGATCTGATCTGGCGAAATGCTTGGCTGGACCGGCATGCCGACACTCCATTGGTTTATCCCGCACCAATAAAGGCAAACCGCGTGCCAACATCAAAAGCCAGCTATAGAAAGATCCATAACCTACTGAATTATTGATAATTTTAAATGAAAAATTGGGGCTTCTGTCAGTAGAATCCTGGCAGTGTCACCAATCCGGCAGTCCGTGGACAGCAATGCGACATTCAATGGCGCAGCACTGTCAAAATACCGACAGATGAGTGTTGCGTAATGCTAGAGCGATTCCATACGCGCGGCCGGGTCAACAATCTCGGTAAAGCGCACGCCGAACCGTTCACCCACCATGACAACCTCTCCCTTGGCGATCATTGTCCCGTTGGCAAGAATATCCAGCGGATCGCCGGCAAGCCGATTGAGCTCAATGACTGACCCTTCATTCAGCCGCAGCAGGTCACGAATCTTGATCTCGGCCTTGCCAACCTCAACAGTCAAGGCGACATCAATATTCTCGAGAAGCCGCATGTTTTCGGCACTGACCCGCTCGGCGGTGGTCGCATCCATTGCATCTTCAGCAACTTCGGTTTCTTCAGCCATGGTTCAATCCTTTCCAATTCCTGACCCGCTAGCCGGCTGGCGGCGGCCCCGTATCGTCACTTGATTCGCGACGACAAATTCACAGCCGCGTTGCCGCCAACCTCACCCAGTTCACCAAAGAAAGCATCTTCATCCTTGATACGAATTTCCACTCCTTCGCCGATCGTCATCGGGAAGGTGTCACCGATCTGCATATTGATCAGCTTATACATGGACACTACCGGCTGGCTGAGACGTGCTGTCACTTCCAGTGGTATGTTGAGAACGGCACGCTCCATCTTTTCGCGCCAGGTGTGATCATCCTCGGACACATCTGCCTGCAGGCGCGAGCGCAGTTGCGCCGCAATCGGCTTCAATGTCTGCAATGGGTAGATAATGTCAAAACTGGCCGCATCCGTATCGGGAAGCTGAACCACGAACGAACAAATAATGACTAGTTCCGCTCCATCAACGAATGAAGCGAATTGCGGATTGATTTCGCGGTTCTGGTGGGTCACCGTTATCGGCATCAGATCGCGCCAGGCCACCTGCAATGTGTCCCGCAAGCCTTCATTTATCAGCTCGATTATCCGCTCTTCTGTGGCGGTGAATTCCATCTTTTTTGATTCAAGTGCCGCAATCTTGCCCCCATAATAGCTGTTGGTGAGAACCGAAATAAAACTCGGCGTCAGTACCGTCAGCAGGTTGCCGCGCAACTCTTCAATGCGGCTGATATTGAGACTCATGAAGTTCTCGATACCAGCGGTGTATTCATCAAAGGTTTTCACTTCTGGCGGGAACGAAGAAATCCGTGGCTGGATCCGCAGCATCGGCAAAAAAACCGAGCGTGCCAGCCGCGCAAACCGTTCATTAATGATACGCAGTGCGTGATAATCGCCAAGAAGCGAAAGGTCATCAGAGCCGAACTGGAACGGCCGCACATCATCACTATCCATGATGGAAGACGACGAAGCAGTCTCCGAGCCCAGACCTTCAATCAGGGCATTGACTTCATCGCTGCTGAGTTTGCGTGTCGACGCCAATGTTCAACCTCTGTGTTCAACCTTAAATAATTTACCCGTGACCCCGGGAGATGATCTGGAGCACGGCCCGGTCATACCAGACCTATTGCAGGACAAATGACGTGAAATGCACTTCCTCAATACCGCCGAAACCCTCCAGCACCTCAAGCTTGCCATTAATGGCATCCCGAATTGACACCGCCAGCATTTCACGCCCAGAACTACCTTTGACGTCTTCTTCGGAGTAGTTACTGATGACACCAAGAATGACCGAACGCAATGCAAGCTGGTGTGATTCAACATTTATCATGACCGTATCGTCATACTGTGTTGATACGCCAATGCCCAGCTGCAGCATCTTACGTGACCCGTCCAAGTTGGTCGTAAAGGTGCCGGCAAATTCATGATAGATAGTCTCAAAGACGTCATCTTCTGGCGTTTCCTTTGACTGCTTTTGCGGCTCGGTCGAGTTATCGGCCTCTGCCTCAGCAGTTTCACGCTCAGCTAGCTTGCGCTCGATGATTTCCTCAATCTCTTCTGATGGATCGGGTTGCGCGCTGCCAAAGATCAGCCAGCCGGCACCAAGGCCAACTGCAATCATGCCAAGGCCGCCGCCACCGAAAATCAGCAGCTTTTTGACAAGGCCACTACCGGCCTTCTGTTCTGCTTCATTCTCAGCCATGTCCTAAATCCTCTTTCAAGACCGATAAAGAGTTGCGGATCGGCGCATCTGGTTCAATCCAGAATTCACCGATTCGTAAATGCAATGCATTGTTTGTGCCAAAATACCCATCAGGCCAAAATGCTGATAACAGCCGTTTCCTGTCCTTGTGGCCGAGCTGTTCCCATCGAGGCGTCATCCAATGCCACATCCTTTGCATCTGTGTCCTGACTTGCATCACGCATCTTATTAGCAAAAGCTTGATTATCGCTACTATTTTTGCCACTGCTATCGTGCTGCGAATTGTTGTTATTGGCATTCTGACTGTCTGCGCCCCCATCTGCTGTACTACTGGTGACTGTCTGCAAGCTGGCTAGCCGCATCCCGGCACCTTCTAACATCTGGCTAAGGTGATGGCGCGATCCGCTTAAAAGACGCGCGGCCTCATTGGTTTCGGCGGCCATGCGAATGGCCGCTCCACCATCACGGAAATACAAATCGACGTTCAATTTCCCGAGGTTGCCGGGCTCCAGAATGATGCGTAGTGCCTGTGTTCCGTTTTGCATGCCGGTTTCCAGTTGCCGGACAAGCATGCCGCCCCAGCCCCGCTGATCTGTATTCAACCGATGCACCATCATCTTACCGGCCGTATCACGCGTGGAAGGCATGTCTCCGCCATCAGCTGTTCCCTGCTGGCTGCCACCATGGCTGTTCCCGCCACCTGACGAGGCGGAACCTCCAGCTGCAATCTGGGCAACGGTCGCAGTCGAGGATGTGGAAGCAGAAGTGCTGGCACCCTCACCACTCGATCTTGGCTGGGTTACATTGTCGATCAGCTTTTCAATATCGGCTGGCGTCAATGTCTGCTTTGTTGTCTGTGCAGTGTCGAAAGCCATCTTTCGTGCCAGCGCGCGGTCTGTATCCGCGGTGGCAAGCCATTCGGTTTTCGTCTTTGACTCCGACATCATGTTCCGCGATTGCATCACGACATCACGTTCTTCTGGCGGCAATTCACTTGATGGCATATCCTGAATGGCCTCAACCAAGGCAGAAGGAATTGTGATAGCCTGTCCGGGCATTGACAGCGCGCCTTGCGCCGGGGCGGTCTGAACTGGGGTAGTCTGCGCCAATGCAGTCTGCGCTGGGCTGACCTGCGGTCCGGTCACCAGGCTCTGTTCTAGTTTGACAGAGGACAAAAGCGGCATGTGCCCGATAAACTGGTCAGAGACAGGTGCCATATTAGCTGATATGGCAACGGGTGCCAGCTTTGGCATCGGACCGACAAATTGGTTAGAGACAGGTGCCATGTTGGCCGGCATGGCAACCGGTGCCAGCTTTGGCATCGGACCGATAAACTGGTCAGATACAGGTGCCATTTTGGCCGGCATGGCAACGGGTGCCAGCTTTGGCATCGGACCGACAAACTGGTCAGAGACAGGTGCGATCTCGGGTTCTGCTGGCCGGTCAGAGCCATGTTCCACCATCATTATCTTTGGCATCGGTCCAACAAAATCGGAATGTGCGGTCAGGATAAAACTGTCATCTACAGGGATGGTGGCGTCTGATGCCTTGGTTGTCTCTGGAGGGACATCTAGTGCAACAGATTCGAAATTTGACCGGATTGCTGACATCAGTTCTGCAAGATGTGAGACTTCAGCCCCGTAGCGCCCGCCGCGATGCCGCCTTACCTCACTAGCTGAATCGGCAGGATTCACCTCTACTTTTTCCATCAGGCTTGCGGCCTTGTTGAGCAGGACGGCAGCCGCCGAAGGAATGTTGGCAAGATCAGAAGGTGCAGCAGGCTGGCTGGCAACGCCCTGTGTCGCCGTTGTGACTGTCCCTGCAACACCAGCTTTGCCCACAGAAGCATTTCCATCTATTGCCTTTTTGCTGTTATGCCCGTCAGCGGAGGGTCGGGTCGGGCTCTCGACGAGATTACCAGCCGCCATAAGAAGGTGCGTCAGTCGCGCAGCACCATGGTCCAGATCGCTAACCTCACCGGGCGTTCCAACGTCACCTGCAATGCCATCAAGAGGCGCGGTCATGATGGATATCGTCGCCTCTGCGGGAGCATGTTTTTCAGGCATCAAGTGAGCAGCTGCAGGCAAATTCATACCAGCCAATTGTGGCGTGGCTGTTTCCGGGGTAGCGACCGTTTGAGCCTCTGTAGCGTTTGATGTGACGCCCGCTGTATATCCCGGTGCAACGCCTGACGAGGTTGGATTGCGTGTCTGCTGCATCAGCGCAAAAAGACCGGCAAACAACGCCAGTGTTTCGGCATCCCCATCCTTGGGCGTGTCCGCCGCCAGCTGCCCACCACTAGAAATTGCCAGAGATGCCTTGCCGCCAACCATATCGAAATTACCCATCTGCGCCCACCTTGCCTGTCTTCTGCGCAGCCTTTCCAAGCCGCCCCATTGGATGTTCCCTTCGGATTGACTGCAAAAAGGATGCCAGACACTGGCGGCGGGACACCTAGGCATAGTAATAAAACCGGACCAATGTGCCTGCAGAATGTTCAGGGGGTCAGCGTGACGGCGAACGTCGAGGCGGCATTGATGCTTCAAGCCGGGCCTCGCGCTCAGCTTGCTGGCTGCGGTCAAATTCTACGCTTTTCTGCGCGGCCCGTTCATGTTGGTTTCGGGTCATCGCCATGTCACGTCGCTGGTCGGTGACTTCCTCAGTCAGAAAGTCGGCGCGGTTTGAGATGGTGAGTAGCTGTTCCTGAATCTGGTTGCCATACCAGCTTGCAGATCGAATGTGCTGGATAGTTGTCTCGCCAATCGGCAGATTCATGGTTTCCGCCATCTCAGCAATCTGGTCACGCACGCCAGTGGTGCGATCTAATTCTTCCTGCAGAGTTTTCACTGCCTGCTGTTTCTTGGCAAGTGCGACCTTCTTTTTGAGTGCCAATCTATGGAAAACGCTCTTTCCCGACGCCATCGCTCTAAGCTCCCATCAGAGAAACAAGTGCGTTACGACTGGCGCCAAATTCCGCCTTCTCGTCTTCAAGCTGCTGGATATGCTGGATAAGTTGTGGCCACATGTTGACCGCCAGATCCAGTTCAGCGTCCTGACCGGGCGCATAGCCACCCATCAGAATCAGGTCACGGTTTTCCATATAGAGCGAGACCAGCCGGCGGAATTTCCGGGCTGCCTCGGCCTGTTTCGTATCCACGATGTCATTCATTACCCGGCTGACCGACGCTGGCACGTCAATGGCAGGATAGACCCCCATCTGGGTCTGTTGTCGTGACAACAGAATATGTCCGTCAAGGATAGCACGGGCGGTATCGACAACTGGATCATTCGCATCATCACCATCCGCAAGCACAGTGTAGATGGAAGTGATGGTTCCCTTGCCTGCCGGACCACTGCCGGTCCGCTCGATCAGTCGCGGGATCAGCGACATCACGGATGGCGGATAGCCTTTGGCGGTCGGCTGTTCACCAAGAGCCAGTCCGATTTCCCGCCGGGCATGAGCAACACGTGTCAGGGAATCCATGATTAGCAGAACATCCTTGCCCTGATCGCGATAATATTCGGCGATTGCCGTTGCGCGTTCGGCACCGCGAATACGCAACAAGGGCGACCGGTCGGCTGGCACCGCAACAACAGCTGTTCGTCCCTTTGAGTCACCTTCCAGAACAACCTTGGCAAAGTCACCTACTTCTCGCCCACGCTCGCCAATCATGCCGACAACCACTATATCGGCAACAGCATAGCGGCTCATCATGCCAAGAAGCACAGACTTGCCGACACCTGAGCCAGCGATGATGCCGATCCGTTGCCCTTTGCCAACCGAAAGCAACGCGTTGATCGCCCGTACCCCGACATCAAGCGGGGCATCCACGGATTTGCGCGTTAACGGATTCACTTCGCGTCCCATGAGCGGCCAACGGTCATCAAGAATCGGCATATTGCCGCCATCCAGTGGGTTGCCTAGCGCATCTGTTACCCGACCTAGCAAGCCATCGCCGACCGGAACCATCGCCCCGTCATCAGCAAGGGTGACACGAGCACCCACACGAATTCGTGCGCCAAACTGATAAAGTGACAGCAGGTTGTTGCCATTGTTAAAGCCAATCAATTCGGCAATTGCAGGGGTTTCGTCATCGGTTTCGACAGAACATAGCGACCCGATGTTCGCAGGAAACCCACCGCATTCAATGACCTGCCCATCGTAACGGCTGACATGACCGAACATAGATAGTTGTCGGTCCTTTACCAAGGACGCAACGCCAGACTGCAGATTTTCACTCAGTCGGGCCATCTTCTGCCTCGTTTGAAGGTTGAGTTAAATCAGCGTCGCTCTGCAGATCTTCCACCACGGCCATATCGCTCTCCGCGTCTTCAGCCGAGTTCCTGTTCGTTGCGCCCTCTTCGCTCTTGCCCTTCTCGGACCAATCTTTTTTCGGTGAGTCTATGGCAAGAATGTCGTCAATGCCAATTGTGCCAAGGGTTACGGACAGATCACCGCGCACCATGTCATGATCTTCAACAAAGCTGTAGTGGCGAAGTTTTTCGCGCGTTTCAACAAGCGGCGCAATCGCGGCAAGATCAGCGGCGTTCAGCCTGATGACCGGCGTACCCGTCACAGTGCGGATCGTACCTACCAGCTTTTCGATGCGCATTGCAAAGGCATCGGGAAGTGCCTCGATAGCATGACCGGCGCGCTCGCTTGCCAATGAAAGGACCACATCATTAATGCTTTTGGACAAAGCGCCGCCGTCAATCTCTGCAAGTCCGCCCAGTTTTGCCGCAGCGACTTCGAACGCCTGGATGGCGCGCTCCAGATGTGCCGAAGCCTCAGAACGACCGGCATCACGGCCTTCATCCATTCCTTTGGCATGGCCCTCATCAAAACCGACTTTGCGGCCTTCTTCTAGACCTGAGGCATGACCAGCCTCAAAATCGACATTGGGGGCCATGCCAGCAGCTGGCGCGTCGCCAGACTTTGCTTCATCTGCCAGCGTTGCATCTGCTTGCCCTTCGCCTGTTTGGGCGTTGCCAGCTGCACTTTCATCATCAGCAGGTGCCATGTCTTGACCGCCAGCCGACTGCACCGGCGGCATATCACCTTCTGCGAACGGCCTATCCGCATCCTGACCCGTTGTCCCCAATTCAGTAGCATCATCATCTGTGCTCTGGTTACCATCAGTCGGCAGCACGTTAGGTGATACGTCGCGGTCAGCCGAGGTTGTCTCGGCAGCCGCTGCATCAAGGCTCATTTCTTCCTCACGTCGACGCTGCGCTGCCATTGCAATGGACACAAGCGAACGCGGTTCAAACGCCTCGACGGATTTCACCGGGACACGCTCTGTGCGGCGATAGCTGGCATCCCGTGACAGCGCTACAAGACGTTGGATTTCAGCATCATCCAGCTTACCGGCATCGGATTCGGCAGCCGCCGCATCCAGCACCTCATCTAGCGTGTCACTCATTGCGTTACCAGTCGACATCATAAACTATCCTCGTGCTGACTCATGCCTAGACGAAGTCATCACCGCCGCGACCGGCGAGAACAATTGAACCTTCGTCAGACAGACGGCGCGCCACATTGATGATCCGTTTCTGTGCCTCCTGCACCTCGGTCAGGCGAACCGGACCAAGGGCTTCCATCTCATCCTGCAGATTGGCTGCCGCACGCGATGACATACAGCTGAACAGCTTTTCACGCAGCGGCTCATCAGCACCTTTAAGCGCCAGAATGAGATCCTCGGTATCGGTGCCGCGCAACAGCGTCTGAAGCGACTTGTCGTCAGACATGATGAGGTTGTCGAATACAAACATGCTTTCCTGGATGGCAACCATCAGGTCTTCATCATCTTCCTTCAGCGCACCCATAATACGAGCTTCCATCGCCTGCTTTGTGAAGTTCATAATCTTAGCAGCCGCCCCGACGCCGCCAACCTTAGACGCCCGCAGCGATGTATTCGCCTTGAACTTGCGCTGCATTACATTCTCGAGTTCGCGCAAGGCATCCGGCTGAACCGTCTGAAGCGTGGCAATCCGGCCTATTACATCAGCTTGTGTTGCTTCTGGCAGCTGACCCAGAACATCGGCACCGAGGCCGTAATCCAGGTAGGAGATAACTAACGAAATGATCTGCGGGTGCTCGTCAATGATCAGCTCGGCAATTGACCGGGCATCCATCCAGTCGAGGATTTCGATCGGGCGATCTGTGCTGGATGGGGTAATCCTGCTGAGAACAGACTGCGCCTTGTCTTCACCAAGCGCCCGCGTCATGACATTGCGGATGTAATTGCCGGCACCAAGTCCGAGACTTGTCTGCTCCTTGATGATGGCGAGAAATTCGTCAAGCACAAGGTTGACCGTGTCCTGATCCAGGCCCTGCACTGAATACATCGCAGAACCAAGATGCTGAACTTCGCGCGGCGAGAGATTCTTCAGGATTTCTGAAGCTTCTTCCTCACCAAGCAGCATCATCAGAATGGCTGATTTCTGTGTGCCGTTCAGTGTGTAGTACAGAATTTCCTGTTCATCTTCATTCACTGGCTCTGCCATAACACCCTCTTTTCATCCCATTCGGCCACACAGGGCCCTATCACAGATTAAGGCTTTAGCGGGGCATCGTTACACGGCGCTGCCCCTAAGATTAGATCATGTCCATATCTTTTTGCATCATTGTCTTAAAGACATTGGATACACGGCCAGCTTCATCCGAAACAATCATCCTGATAACTGCAACCTTGTCGTCATAGGTATTTGCTGTATCAAGCATCTCAGCGGATATAGCCGCCTTCTTTGGCTTTAGCTTGGCCTTGATATCTTCGAGGGATTCGCCCTCCTGGATTTCAACTGTGTCGAGGTCGACCTCATCATCATGCGCAACGATGGCTTCACCCGGCCCACCCTGTGCAGATGGAACCATGATCCGGTTGATCAGTGGGCGGATTACGCCAAGGACAACAACCGCCATAATAAGGATTGTCAGCGACTGGCTCATGATGGTCACTGCCCAATCCATATCATACCAAGGCTTTTTTATGCCTTCGAGCGATGAAACAAATGTAGAGCTGGAAACGGTAAGGCTGTCACCACGTTCATTATCAACACCAATGGCATCAGCAACAAGCGCGCGAATTTCATCCAGTTTTTCCTGGGGAATTTCTTGAGCTTCCATCACGCCGGTTTCCGGATTGACGGCTTCCAGTTCCCGCACCAACACGGCTGCCTGGATCTGCATGATCTGGTTACTAGGCCGCTGCGTAGTCGACACAGTGCGGCTTACCTCATAGTTACGCACCTCGCTGCTCGATCGGTTGTTCATAGCGCTAGAGTCGCTATTGTCACCTTGCTTTTTTTCCATTTCCGTTTGCGTTGGCGCTCGGTTCGTGGTGGCGCCAGGAACGCCCCGCGCATTCATTTCTGACGAAAATTCTGTGCTGCGTTGCTCGCTGCGCAACGCATTGCCTTCCGGATCAACAATTTCCTCGGTCACCTCACTACGTGTAAAATCCATCTCAAGATTGACCTGAGCCGTCACATTACCCGCCCCAACGATGGGGCTAACCAGCGCAATGACGCGGTTGCGATAAATATCCTCTAGCCGGATGCGATGCTCCAGCTGGGCATCTGACAGCATGCCGGCACTGTCCTGAGGCGGCCTTGACAGCAAATTACCATGTTGATCGACAACGGTGACGTCATTTTTTGCCATGTGTGGCACAGAAGATGAAACAAGATGGACAATCGCATCAACCTGCTGGTGGGACAGTGAACGGCCATTTTCCATCTGCGCGAACACCGACGCCGTTGGCGGCGTCGAGGCGCGCGCAAACACAGATTTTTCTGGAATCGCCAAATGTACACGCGCCGCGACTAGGCCATCAATCTCGCTAATTGATCTCGCAAGTTCAATTTCTTGGCCTTGCTTCAGCCGTGCATTTTCAACTGACTTACTGGATCCCATAGGAATGTCAGCCACTGCAGAATAACCATCAGGTACCGATGTTGGCAGACCCTGTGCTGCCAATGTCATGCGTGAACTGTGATAATCAGCAACAGGCACAATCACATCGCCAGTCGTTGGGTCAAGCGCCACATCAACACCGGAGTTGCGCAATGCATCAACAACACGAGCCTTTTCAGCTTCCGGCAGCGCAGCATAGAGCGTTGTCCGTTGCGGTTGCTGCGAAATGACAAAGAATGCGAGGCCAATAACAGAAATAACGATCGCCCCTGCGGCAGGCAAGATCTGGCGCATGCTCTGGCCACCTGTCAAACGCTGCAGAATTCCCATCAGGCCGTTAACCGGCCTTGCGACCGCTGTTGATTTATCAGCGCCTAAGGTTCCAGCAGCTGGGTCTATTGCTGTCGTTGCTTCAGCCATGTTTCTGATTCCTGTTCATCAATTCAGTTCGCTTAGTGCGGGTTGAGGTCCGATTCATCAGACCGGCATGTTCATAATGTCCTTGTAGGCACTGAGTACCTTGTTGCGGACATTAAGGGTGAGCTGGAAGCCAAGAGACGATACCTGTTGGCTAATCATTACCTTACTGAGGTCATTTTCCATGCCCATCTCGTAGGCTTTTGCTAGCTCCATCGATTTCGATTGAGCATCCGCCACATCGGCAATCGCATTTGTCATTCGCTCGGTAAAAGCGGTATCCGGCTTTTCGGTTTGCAGCGCATGTTCGGCGCGCTTAAGCACTTCGAGATGTGCCGAACCGACGCTGCTTCCGATTGGTCCAATCGTAGTCATCTTATCTGCCCTCCGGTCTGTTCAATCAGGCCCGTGCCGCGCTCGGACGGAACACGCTGGCCATAGTCGCCGGCGTGCCCACAGACCCGTGCAAGGCATTATCTATGAGAATTTCAGTCGCCGTAATCAGCCCATCCTGAGCCAACACCAGAGCCCGCTGCAGGACGTTTTCTAATTCCCGCACATTCCCAGGCCAACTGTGGGCGCGTAGCGCATCAATCGCGCTGTCATTGAGCCAGGGCATGTCCGTAACCGAATTTACATGGCGGTGCAGCAGGAATGTGGCAACCGGCACGATGTCATCAGTCCGATCTGAAAGCGCGACGGTATTGAGCGGAAAAACATTAAGCCGATAATAGAGATCTTCGCGGAATTTGCCGGCGCGGATTTCCTCAGGCATGTTGCGGTTTGTAGTTGCAACAATGCGAACATCAACAGGTATATCGGTTTGCGACCCGATCGGCGTGACCGCTTTTTCCTGAAGGGCGCGCAGCAACTTCGCCTGTAGCGTCATGGGCATTTCGGAAATTTCATCAAGAAGAAGCGTTCCGCTGTCGGCTGCGCGGAAAATTCCCTTATTGGCGGTAGAGGCGCCGGTAAAAGCGCCTTTTTCGTGACCAAACAGGATCGCCTCAAGCATATTGTCGGGGATCGCCGCACAATTGACAGCAACAAAGGGCGCATTTCTGCGTTCGGAATAATTGTGAATAAACTTTGCCAACACTTCCTTGCCTGTACCGGTCGGCCCGTTTACAAAAACAGTGACATCAGTCGCAGCAACGCGCTGTGCGAGACCAAACAAATCTTGGCTTGCCTGATCACCAGACGCCACGGTGACATCATCCGACAAAAGCGTTGCAATTAGCTGCAAACCATAATCATTGGCTACAGCGTCACTGTTACCTTTGGGCAGCGAAAGGCGGATGAGCTTACCGCCGAGCGCTTCGGTCAGCTGGAAACAGCTCGCCGCCTCATCGATAATCATCATCACACCGGCTTTTAAAGCCCGGCCGCGTGCAATCGCAGCCTCCTCGCCACCAAGAGCAGACACATGGACCGCGCTGCAGACATAAGTGGTCGACCGCTGGTCACCGCAAGCATCTGAATCTGCAGCCACAACGTTCAACAAACGCTCTCGCAATATGGATTCAAGCCGTTCGGCGACTACAAAATTTTCGTGTTCAAGGCGGATCATGTTCATTTCTATGCCTCAAGCAGAGTTTTCCCTGCCAGACCAAAGGCAAAATTCCTGCCAAACATAATGAAAAAGCATAAAAAATTTTGTTTGATATATATTTTCTGTATTTAAACAATAATTTAGATTTATAAAATTTTATAAATAAATCTTGTGCTTCCTGCTCTTACGAGCGCTCAGAACTTTATTCTTGGCGAGAACTGTCAAAAAACTTTCGCAAAATCTATGCCTATTACTTCTAGCAACAAAATTTTGACATCACTCCTAGAAGACCGTTACTGTTGGCGGATTATTGACGCCTATTGTCTTTGTTGTGATTTAGCTTGGGTGGTTCCTGACGATGAGCGAGTTGGTTGACGAAATAATTATTGGGCAATCTGCCCCAATAAAAGAAATGAAAAAACTGATTGAAGTCGTTGCTGAAGCACCCACGAGTGTTCTTATCCTTGGTGAAACAGGAACCGGCAAGGAATTAGTAGCGCGTGCGATCCACGCCGCATCGGGACGGAAGGGGCGACTTGTATCGGTAAATTGCGCGGCAATTCCCGCTGAATTGCTTGAATCCGAGCTTTTTGGCCATGAAAAGGGCTCTTTCACTGGGGCGGACAAGGCTCGTGAAGGTCGAGTAGAGCTGGCAGAGGGCGGAACCCTTTTCCTCGATGAAATCGGTGATATGCCGCTTCCGCTCCAAACCAAGCTGTTACGGGTATTGGAAAACCGGACGGTCCAGCGTGTCGGCGGCAATGATGAGATAGAGGTGGACTTCCGCCTTGTATGTGCCACACACCAGAACATTCAAGCACGGGTAGATGAAGGAGGATTTCGTGCCGACCTGTTCTTCCGTATCAATGTATTCCCAATCCAGGTGCCAACGCTGGCCGAGCGGCATGTGGATGTTCCTCTGATCACCGATGCCCTTCTTTCTCAGATGGCAGGCGATGCCAATAACCGGCTTCCGATCATGGAAAAAACCGCGGTAGCCGAATTGTCAAGATACTCATGGCCAGGAAATGTACGCGAATTGCGAAATGTGCTCGAACGTGCCCTCGTGATGTTCGGCGGGCAACCCGTTACCGCGATTGAGGTAAGGAATAACCTACTGCGACTAAAAGCGCCTAATCATGGAGAGGAAATGGACGCGCTATGGGAAGCATCACAGGGATTGGCAGGCGTGGACCTTATTAAAGAAGCTAATGAACCGCCACTGCCCCACCCCGCCCATTATGCGGAGTGGTTCAGCTATTTTGAGTCAATTGATTTACGCCGCCATCTACGAGACATCGAAGTGGTTTTGATTGAAGCGGCGCTGGCAAAATCGGACGGTATGGTGAGTCAGGCGGCAGAAGCGCTAAAGTTGCGACGGACAACACTGATTGAGAAGATGAAAAAGCTGATGATCGACAAACCGCTTACAAAAGAAGCGACTTCAGATTAAACGGCGGCAGAATATTCAGTGCAAGTAATCTTTGTTTTGTTCATGCATTACCTTTTCTGTATCCGTGTAGAAATTTTATCTTTCGTCCCGACGCCTGGCTCATGCGATTCATTTCTAGTTTGATCTGCGTGATGGCTCTGGCGTTGTCGGCGGCACATTTTTCCAGCGTGTCAAAAAAAGTCTTGTCACCATCGGGAACCACATTATTGGTAAACTCATGCAGCATTTGGCGCCGGGTCACATCAATTTTCATCGCGCAGTCGAAATCATGGCGACCAAGAGCGGTTTCAATACGCGAATTCAAATGGCTAAATTTGTCTAAAAATTCGTTTTTGCTTTTGGCAGTCTGGTCAACACTCATGACGATTTACCCTCATCAGCAGAGCCTTCCACTGCGCCGCTGTTAATTTTGTACCAAGCCTCTCTAATGTTCTCCAACGCTTCGATAGCCGAGGAAACACCAGAGATGTCCCCCCCACGGGAAGTCAGCAACAACTGTTGTCGCGCATATTCGTAGAGGCGGAAAAGATTGTCCGCAATATCTCCACCATTTTCGAAATCGAGGCTTGATTGCAATCCATAAAGAATGGTTAGTGATCGAACCAAATGTTCATTTTCAGCATGTTCACCGGCCTTGACCTTAGGCAGGTGTAGTCGCATTGAGCGGATCAGTTCATCAAATAGGACTGAGATCAAGGCATGTGGATTTTCCGACTCAGCAACAGCCTCGCGGTTCGAATTGACATATGCCTGCATCATCTTTTTGTGTGCCATCTCAGTTGAAGCTCCTGGATCCTCTTTCGTGCAATGCTCAACCACACTTAGCTTAAGCGCAAATAACCGGGTTGACTGGACTTTTAGACGCCTCTGTAGTATCTTGAGTACATGCCAATTACGTCTGCAGTCACACCCCTACCGTCCGCCGCGGCGCCCTTGCCGGGAGGATATGGGATTCAATCTGCAGCATTCAGTGCAAATGCTGTGCCAAATTTACGTCAGACGGCAAATGGATTGCTTCCAGCGGAATCTACGACAACCATGCACCGGCAATTGCCGCACCAGCCGATAATGATCGCTAGCCCGCGTTTGGCTCCATCGGCTGTTTCAGCTGAACAGGCACTGCAATCACGTGCCCTGCTAACACCCGAATTCAAGCAGAATATGATGGCAACACGGATTTTGCGCACGTCTAACCTGCATGCTGAAACCCCTCGTTTCCGCAACCAGATCGATATTCTCGCCTAACGGTTCGACATTTCTGCCACTATTTAGGCTCGCTCCAAATCTGCAATTCGTGTTTGCAGTGAAAGATATAGCTGGAAGAGATCTGCTTCTGTTACAACGCCCAGCATCTCGCCAGTATCACGGTTGACCACCGGAATACTCTCACCGACAAAACGACTGGCTACTTCAATCGCCTGCTGTAACGATGCGTCATGCTTAATCAAGATCGGCGTTGTGTCTGCCAAGCTGCTAACGTGGGTCTTTACTGGCACCGCAATCAGTTTATGAAGACCAACCTTGCCCGAAAACACCCCGTTTTTGTCGACAAGATACGCCTCTGTTGCTCCGGCATCAGCCAGCACTTTGATAACGTCGCCACTAAAAGCCTCTGGATATGTCCTTGGAAAAGTCGCATCGACAATATTTACAACTGGCGTTTCCATCATTTCAATATGGCCGCGCCCTTGTGCGACATCTATACCCCGATCAAGCAACTGGCGATCAAAAAAGGAATGGCCGAACAAAAGGTTGCTAACCATTATAGCCACTACAATGCTGAGCATCGCAGCAAGTGCAAATTCATAACTCATTGTCATTTCAAGAATGATTACGACACCCGAAACCGGCGCACCAATAACCGCGCTTGCGACTGCCGCCATGCCGCAGATAGCTAATGTTGGCACCGCGCCAATAATGCCCATTGCAGCGATAATTCGCCCACAAATGGCACCAGCAGCTGCCCCAACAAAAAGGGCTGGGGAAAACACCCCGCCAAACATGCCAAACCCAATACACAACGCCGTCAATAACAGTTTCAGGACTAGTAAAACCGCCAAAAATTCAAATTCAAAGCCACCTTCCAGCATGTGAGCAAGCGGTCCGGTGCCAAGCCCCAACACCTCGGGAACCGCCGTACCCGTAAGTCCAGTGATAATCGCCGCAGCAAACAGCAACTTGGCCGGCGACCATCCGGATGTGGCCGCAAAGCGTGCAGCGTAGCGGATGGCTAGCATAAACAGCACTGCGATAAGGCCAAAAACCGGCCCAGCAACTAGGGCTGAGGGCAGCATCTGCGTCATTTCAAAACCACTGGAATTCATAGTAAAGAGTGGCGCGACATCGAACAGCCTATCGCTGAACCACACAGCGCTGATGCTGGCAATGGCGATGGGCGCGATTGCTCTCATAGAAAAATGTCTGAGAATGGCTTCATGTGCAAAGACCAAACCGGCAATGGGTGCATTAAACCCAGCGGCAATAGCACCAGCAACACCGCATCCGATGAACACATCGGTAGTCAGCACGCCGCCCGTTATCTGCCTTAGAAAACTGCCCATAGTGGCACCAAAATGTACGAGCGGGCCATATTGCCCGACCGATGCCCCCCCACTTGCCGAAATGAAGGCGGCCAGGGTTGATCCAAAACCTGCCCGTACATCAAGCTCATTATCCGTGCGATGCGCCGCATAAATGCTATCTGCCGGACCATGCCAACGGGTAATTTGGAAGATTCGCCTCACTACCAGCAACAGTGCAGCCGCAACAAGAAGGCTGATTAGTGGCCCCAGCGAAAAAGGCAGACCGCCGACAGTGAAGATTTGCAGCAGGCTACTTTCGCGGAACGTTGTCAGCCATTGGACCCCGATGACAAAACAGTTTGAGACCAACGACATGACAAAACCAAAGGATATGCCGCATAAAATGCCGCCGCCCATCACCTTCAGCAAGGAAATGATGCGATCAAGATATGGTTGTGCTTGCAAATTCACGGCCAATACCAGCGATTTCAAAGAAACAAATTTTTAAATTATCTTAAAAACAATGCCTTGGCTTAGATAACGGTCGCCCCTGTTTTACATGATGAAATCCTAATATGAATCATAAGCAGACGCACGATTTTTTAACCGTCCGGCATAAATTTTGCAGTAAATGGTCGTTAGAGGGTATGAATTCACATTAACCAAACCTTGGTTTAAGACAATGACTATTGATTATCTCAGCGCACTAAACGTCGGCACCGGTCTGAATACAAAAGAAATCGTCGATTCACTCGTCGAGGCTGAACGTGCACCAAAGGCCAGTGAAATCAATTCTGCCAAAGAAAAACGCACAGTCGAAATCTCTAGTCTTGGGCAGGTGAAGCAAGGATTTGAAAAGCTGGAGACAGGCCTTGCGCCCCTCGATCAAATTACTGGCCTGCAAGGCGTGACAAGCGGAAACTCAGTAGCGTTGGAGATTTCTGATGCCAAAACTGCCAGTGACTTTAGCCATTCGATAGAAGTGACGACAGTAGCCGCTGGTCAGACACTCGTCTTTGGCGGTTATTCCAGTGAAACAGCATCAACTGGCACAGGCAGCCTGGCCTTTTCCTTCGGCACATGGAATTCCAATGGTAGCTTTACCGCGAATAGTGACAGGAGTGATGTGACAGTGAGCCTTGCAACTGGCAGCGGGACGCTTGCCGATTTGCGGGACGCAGTCAATTCTGCTGGCATGAATGTCACGGCCTCTATCCTGAAGACTGGTGACAGCACTTATGCGCTTGTCCTCAAGGCGAGGGAAGGCGCGGCACATGCTATGCGTATCTCAGCAACTGAGGACTCCGGCGCAGCCGGATTGGCAAATTTTGCCTACACCTCGGTCAACAACTCTGTACAGACAATCACGGCGGCGGATGCAAGCTTTGATCTAGACGGCGTAACTGTGACCCGGGACACTAATGAAGTGACCGACCTGATTCAAGGTACGACGCTGACCATCAAATCAACGACCAGCAGTGCGGAAACAATCTCGGCATCCTTTGATGCCTCCCTTGCAGAGGCGGCGATGCAGGTCATGGTCGATCAGATCAACACAATTGGCGAGACGCTGCGCGATCTGTCAAAGCGGGGCAGCGGAGGCGAGGAAGATGCCCCGCTAGCTGGCGATGCCTACGTAATGTTGCTTCGTCGTCAACTGCGCAACTATACAACGACACCAATCACCGGCTTTGGTGACGACAATATCTACCTGACCGACTTCGGCGTCACGACAAGCCTTGATGGCTCCCTGTCGTTGGATACGGCGAAATTCCAGAAAACCTTTACTGCAAACCCAGATGCTTTTGCGGCAATAACAACGAGCCGGATTACAACTGGCAGCGAACTTGTCGGTGCGTCTGTTGCCGGCACCTATCCAAAGGAAGGTGTATATTCGTTCGACATCGACTCTGATAGCACCGCTACGCTTGATAGCACTGAAATGTCACGTTCAGGTAGCGACTATACAGTCAGCGACCATGACGCCGGGGGGCTGAAACTGACAATCACAAGTGGTGGCACCGACACCAAGATTTATGTCGGCAAGAGCCTTTATGAAACACTCGACGGATTTGCTGATAGTGTGCTGGCATCCAGCAGCGATCTGCAGACGAAAATTACAGGCTATAATGATGACCTGTCCAGATATGAAGACGATTTAGTTGCTCTTGATGAAAGCATTGCTCGCCTGCGGCTCCGCCATGAAGCGCAATTCGCTGCCATGAACGCAGCCGTAGCCAGCCTGAAAAAAACCGAAACTGCGCTGGACAATATGATGGAAAGCTGGAAAGCCGGGCTTAAAAACTAGTTAACGCACCACAGAGGCATGTGGTAGCTAGAGAATGTCAATCATAGAAACTTTGCTAGCTGCCAACTCGGCCATATATGGCACACTTTCCTCATCTTCTAACTTCCAGCCCACCGGCGTGTGCGGCACCGTGTTAGAACGCAATCCGAATACGTAAGCTCGAAACCCTTTTACTGCACCATCAGAAGACCATTCCTTTACCTTAGTAGGGTCTTCAATTGATCCAAACATTGGTTTTAGTTTGCGCGGCCTGTTTGGCCCCTCAAAGTACAGACGATTATAGACGTAACCATCTAATAGGCTTGTTGCATTCTCGCCAGCCTCAATTTCGGAGAGAAACTGCATCATAGCTTCAGCAGCCTGATGCAAACTGTCCTGATCGATTTCGGCGTATCGTTCGCAGAGTGAGGCCGAATATTTAGCTGAAAACGCCTCAAGGCCGAACTCGCCTTCGAGAAACTCTGACGCAACTCTGCCGGTTGACATGTCGAAGATGAACGATGGGCAATGCATCGCAGTTACCTTGTTAGATGTACGCTATCCCAAGCCAGGACAGACCGCAAAAGACTCTGAACTGACGCCTACGATATGTAGTGCAAGTAACGATAAATTTCCAATAATTTTTGACACGATGAATTTGGATAAAAAAAATAAAAAAAAAACTAATCAAATTCTCAGCATGTCGTTAACGAGCGTGACATCTTGGCTTTCGAGCCAAACCATAGTCACTATAGGAGATCGTTATGACTGCGATTAACACAAATACTGCGGCGCTCAACTCTCAGTATTATCTTGCGAAGTCTAATAAGGACATGGAAAGCTCGATGGCCAAACT
>MDTC01176533.1_pt1 | contig 21084 bp, 12 predicted proteins | sample 811181 | NCBI WGS metagenome assembly MDTC01 (sample SAMN05326644, study PRJNA326480) | marine metagenome | isolation source: seawater | place: Pacific Ocean: North | collected 2011 | reverse complement strand
GCTGAAAATAGTATTACAAATTATAGCGAAAACGATACAAACAGAATTAAATTTCTTAATGCACCTACTTTAACTTATTTTTCTCTTTTTTCTAATCAAACAGGTGATGATGAAAATAGTGGTTTGATTATTGACGAAGGCTTTAAAAATGATGAAAATATAAGCGGCGATAGAAGAGCTTTAGGTGCTTATGATACTGATTTGTATATTACAGAATGTCTTGCATTTCCCTATAATGAAGATGCAGTAAGTAAAGAAGACGAGGAAGTGAGTGCTATTACACTTAACTTTTTGAGATACAGATTAAAAAAATGGAGTGATTTAAAGGAAGAAAAAAGAGTTTCTTATTTGTGGGGACAAAATCCTAGGGGCGACTTTGAAGGTCCGGCATTTGAAGATGCTTTATGGTTTTATAGTGATAGAATATGGCAAACAAACGATAGAGTAGTTTTAAGTAATATAAATTCTAATAATCTTAGAAATAGAAGTAGCCAAAGAAATATGACTTCAGTAAATCCTAATGTTATAGGTTTTGGTGCGTATAGTGAAAGAGCAGTTGCATCATCTTTAACATCTTTAAGCTTCAGAGGTAGTGTTCTTCCTGAAGATGTTGATGTACCTACAATTAAATCCCGCAAATATTTGCCTTATTTTATAGTACAGAATACAAACAGTATATATGATTTTAATAGTGATGTTATAAAAGAGAAATTTCTAAAAGATTCAGGTTCATCATTAACATCTGAATCTGAAGAGTTTTATCACAGAGTAATTTCATCTTCTAGTTCTAGAGAAAAATATAATCAATCAAATCAAATTAATTTTGCTAAATATAAAGAAAGTTCAACTTTTGGTAATGATTTATATGCTTGGATTGGAGAAAGTTTTAAGTTAAAAAGAAATCTTTATAAACTTAAATCATATAAATTTAGAAATAATAATTATTTAAATTTTTTAAAAGACTTTTCAGATAGGGCACAACTTGTTGCTAATAATTCTACTGTTAATAGTGCATATTCGGTTGTTCATGCAGATAATGAAGTTAATTCTAAATTATTTTCTTTAGAAGAAAGTCCTTTTCTTTATCAAAAAGGGGATAATTTTTTTGAGATTAATTCTTTTGTTAAAAATACAAATGATAAAATAAAAAATATTAATAGTAATATTAATGAATTTTCTGAAGAAGAAATTCAAAACTTGGAAACTTTTACTAGTGAAACTGACTTTAAAGAATTTATGAGTGAATATTATCCAGATAGTTTTTTAAAAAATTCTAGTAATTTGTTAACATATTTATTAGAGCAGACTGCTCATTATATTAAAGAATATAACGAAGATTTTATATTCGCAAATAAAAAAGAAATTGCTTTTGAAAAACTTTTGTCAGATTCTTTAACGAATAAAGATAATTTTAAGATGTTTTTTCTTTTTGTATTAAAAGAAAAAATATATAATCAAGATAATACTGTGAATGCTAGCTTTCCTAAAGCTTTTTTTAATGAATTAAATAAAGAATCATCAGGACTTTATGAAGAATATCTAAATAGTATTTTTTCTTTAGAAAACATAGCAAGACAAAAAACTTATACATTAAGAACTATTGATGATGCTGCTTTAAATCTAAGTAAAAATCATTTTCGAGGACGTGTACCTAATGGTAATAAAGTAATTGGAGGTAACGGTAGATTAACCGGTGATCGTCAAAGAAAAATCCCGAAAAGAGCTAAAAGAGATCTTGGCTTTATTGCAACTTCTGGTGGAGAAGTTAAAAATTATTTATTTCCTTTTTATCAACATACATCTAAAATGAATTTTAATGCTTTAAATATTGGACCAGAACCAACTGGTCTTAGAATGGTAGGACTTAAAAAATCAATTGCAAATATTTTTAGAACAAATACATACAATTATGATGTATATTTACATACAGGAAACGAAAACAATATAAGTAATCAGTCGCTTTTTAGTAAAGAAAATATTAAAAATAACAGTTTAAATGTAGGTTTGAACTATATTGTATTAAGTGAAGATTTAGATTCTGAAATAAATTTTTCTTTTTTAGATGAAAATGATTTGCTTTCTACAGGACCTATGTTAACAACTAGAAGCATAGTCAAAAAAGAAGAAGGTCAAGATTCTGAAATTTCAGATGATGACTTATATAATAGAATTCCTGGTAATTTATATTATAGATTATTAGAGACAATTTCTTTTGATAGAGATTTGACAATAGATTTAATAAACAACGAAAAAACATTTTTAAGCAAACTTTCAAATTTAGTAGCTTCAATGGTTCATTATTTGTTTACTGACGATGAAATTCAAGATATTACACCAAAAGAATTTATTAGTAATAATGAAACACAAATAGATTCTATTTACAATATTTGTTTAACTTTTATAGAAATATATAAAAGATTTTTTGAATCTGTTAATGAGCTTTCTTTTTATAAGAATATTCCAAATGAAATAAGGGTTGCTGATATTGATGATATTCGTGATATTTTTTGGGATAACTCTGTTAGACAAAATTATATTAAAGGTTTTAAAAATTTATTTGACACAACTTTGTCTAGTGCTAAAAGTATTAGAAAAAATTATGATATAAAATCTAATGGTGCAACCAACCCAAGAGTTAATAACGAATATTTTAAAAGTAAAGAATTCATAGACTATTTTAATATGACTTATTTATTAAATAAATCAGATTATCTTGAATCAATAAGTAATGACTTGGTTTATGCTTATATTTCAAACTTTGAAGAAAATAAAGCAAACTTAATATTAAGTAGTAAAGAAAAAAATGAAATTTCTAAAATGATAAACGAAGAAAGCGAAAAAATATTAGAAATTGAAAACATTAATTTTTCTAATTTATTTGCGAACGAGTTAAAATCTTGTAAAATGTCAAAAAAAATGCAAGAAAAAGCTTTTTATAATATTAAAAAGAACAACTTGATAAATAGATTTTTTAGAGCAAATTCTACATCTACTCTGAATGATGTTAATATTTTTAATAATGAAGTTTTGATTGAAAAAGATAAAAGAAATTTAGCAATGGCTGGAATGGAATACTTTTTAGCAGGTGATAATACATCTGTTGAATTTTTTGATAAAATTGATATTTTAAGATTTGGTATCCCTTACAGTCTTGCGAATAGTTTAAACAATTCTTCGATATTATGTATTAAAGTTTATCCGATAAATCATAAAGCGCCAGAAATAGAATTTTTTCCTTACGAATTTTTATATACTCCTATGTTTACTAACTTGACTCCAGCAGATGCAAACGCAATAAGTAGATATACGAATTTTAATTCAATGACTTCGCTTGGTTTTTATGATATTAACAGCAAAGATTTTATTAATAAATATAAAGTAATTACAAATGAATTGGCGAGAGAAATTGCCGCAGAACTATTAAGAAGAGTTAACCAAAAAAGAACAACTTTAGGATATGATGTTACTTTAACGAATTCACGTGTAAATCGAGATAAAATAGTTACAGGAAGACTATATTCTAATAGCGTAAAATATTTAAACGAATCTTATAATAGTATTTTTGATGATAATAAAATTAATAGACTAAATATAGATTTTGACAATATATTGTCAGAAGATACCTTTGAAATAATTAATAGTTTTAATTCAGAAGAGTTTTATAAAGTATTTGGTGAAAACCATGGACAAGTATTAAATTATTTAACAGAAGAAAATGGATATGCTAGGATATTAAATAAACATGAAATTATAGAAAAAAATATTCATAGTATTGAATATTTTAAAAATATCGATAAAGATATCTCAAATATTGACTTTTTAAGTACAATAACCACAGAGGCGTTTTTTGATATATTTTCAGTTAGAATATCTAAAGATGGTTTAAGAAGAAAAATTAAAAATAATGCAAGGCGTACCCCGGCAGAACTTCAATTAACACCAGAACTTCAATCAATTGTTAATAGTGATGATTTTAGTAATAGTTATACATATGCAGTACAAATAAAAGTTTTTTAACAGAGTAAGATATGAATGAAATAATTGACGCAGTAATTTCTATTAGCACAAATAAACAGTATGAAAGAAAAGTTTTTTCTTCTTTTATATACAATAAGTATTCAAATAATGAAACAACAACAAGAGATAATATTATTAAATTTAACTTAAAAAGAAATTTAAACGATATTAAAAAAAAGTTTATTCGTCTTAGCTTGTCTAGATTTACTGCACTTAACGATCAAGATTTAGATGAGTTTACATTAAACATATATGAATTGTTTCAGCTTTCCGAAATAATAAATCTTAAGGAAGAGCATTTAAAATATTTTAATAGACAAGAAAATTTTAATCATAACAGAAGATATTACATAAATACAATTGACGAAGATCATATGACAAAAGTTATTAATTATTATACTTCTAATAATACAAACAATACTGTAGATTCTGATCGTATTAAAATTGAAAGTAGTCGTCCTTCTAAGATGTCAATTATTAAAGATGATACTCTCAATTTAGAACTTCTTAATAATAATAAAAAAGTAAAAAACCATATTTTTAAGAATGATTTGATAAACACAGAAGTTAACACTAGTCAATTAAAAAAAATAAATGAAGGTTATCTTTTTAATAGTTTTGTTTTTTTAAAACAGACAGTTAATGGAGAAAACTTTAATAGTTTTGCAAAAAAAAATGGTGTTAGATGTGGTTTGTTAATTGAAAAATATAAGCTAGTAAATGATGAATTTGTAAGATCAGGAGCAAAATTTTACACAAAAAAAAGAAGTGAAGATAATCTACAAAATCTTCCTAAAATAATAGAAGACGAAGCAATTCAATATGGAAAAACATATAAATATGTTATTAGCGACGTGTATTTATACGCATATCCTGATGAAGAAAATAGATTTATATTAAATTATTATCTTTTGTGTGATAATAAAACTGAAACTGAAGCGATTGTTTGTAGAGAAAATATAGCGCCACCTCCTCCAAAAAATTTAAATTTTAAATATAATGAAGAAAAAAGAAGCTTAAAAATAACATGGGAAGAGCCAACAAATTATCAATACGATGCAAAAGGCTTTCAAATTTTAAAAAGATTTACATTAGATGAACCTTATACTGTTATACAACAATTAGAAGGCCATAGTAGTAGTGATGATTATCAGTTTAAAGAAGTTATAGAAAGCAATATTATAACAAAAACAAGTGGCGTAAAATTTGAATATCATGACAAAAATTACGAGCCAGGAAGAGTTACAATATATGCTATAAGAACTATTGATGCACACGGTTTTATATCAGACTATTCTGCTCAAATAGCAATTTTATATGATCCTTTTGAACAAAAATTAATAGTCGATAAAGTTTCGTCAAAAGGTGCTAAAAGAGATTATCCTAATCAAAAAGTTAAAAGAAATAGTATATTTTTTAAAAATAATATTGATATTATTGAAAATGTTTGTACAGTATTAAACCCGGCATCAGTTCATCTTTATATTACACCAGAATTTGGAGGATTCATAAAAGGTAATGGTCAAACAGAACAAATTTTTGGAAGTGATTATCAATTTACAATAACTAAATTAAATAATATGTCTTCTTATAAAGATAAATTTAAAATTGAAAATTTTAATTTGTCTTAAGAGTTGTTACTATAGATGCATATGTACTAAATAAAACAAAAAAATAATACTAGGAGAATTTTTACATGGGATTCTTAAATCACGCAACTAATAATATTATAGTTGATGCTGTCTTGACAGAAAAAGGTAGAGAAATATTAGCTTTAAATGACGGATCTTTTGATATTCAAAAATTTCGTTTAGGCGACGATGAAGTTGACTATTCAATTTTAGATCAATATGGTATAATCATAGGAAAAGAAAAAATTGAAAAAAATACACCCATATTTGAAGCTTTAACAAAAGATAAAATAGCTTTAAAATATCCTTTAAGAAGTTTTAATACTAACAATACAGAAGATATTTTTGCTATTCCTTACCTAGAATTAGACAGTACAACCATTACACCAGTTTCACTATCAGCAAATCTTTCTTCGAGAAAAGAAATAACAAAAAAAGTATTAGTAAAAACAATGGTTAATCAAGATGAAGACTTTGAGTTAACTGAAGATGCACTTAAAGACACAACATTTACAGTAAAAGTATTCAATAAATTACTATCTATAACAGGTGCAACATCTCAAACAACAAGAGATGACATAACTTATTATACAATTCCTAGTTCAGCTATTGTTGAAGACTTTGTTGGTCAAAGATCATGTACTTTCACAGTTACCGCTCAAGGTGTTGTTAATACAGCAACTTTCAGGTATTATTCTACAAAAAGCAATAATTCTATTATTAGAACACATATAGATGTTATTGGTAATAATACAAATGCAGAATTAAAAATTCCTGTAACTATTAATAATAATATTGTGACTTAAGAGGTAAATTAAACATGTCATTTTACGAATTTAACGACGAAGATAAAGTAAATAAGAAATCACAAATAAGACAACTAGTTGATATACTTGCTGTTGATATTGCAGGAATAAATGAAAGTAATCAAGATACTAAAACCAGAAAAAAATATGAGGTTTTTGTAACAAGTAGTACAGGTGCAGTTACTAGCTCTTTATTTCATACAGTTTTTGATCAGGACAATACACTTCAAACATCAAACGAAATGTTAGATTTGTCAATTGGAATATACGCACAATATAATGCGGGTGATGCAAGTACAGATCCAACTTATACAATACGTTTTGCTGATACTACTAAAAACATTACAGCATCTGTTGACAATAATAGAAAACCTATTTTTGCTAATGATACACTCATGATGAGAGAAAAAATTAATATATACAAGCAATACGCACAAGTTTTACTTGGTGATGGCGACGAATATTTTACAGCTCCTTACGATGATGACGTAACAAATGATGATGCAACTAGAATAAATAACGCAGTTTTCATAAACGTAAAGAGACTTTTTGTGAGAGACATGTTAGATGTAGGCAAATTCTCAATGAAAATTGGTAAAGAAGCTGGTACTGCAGGTGCTGAAGCAGCAATCGATGCTGTTTCTAATGCATTATTACTGATATCTGATTCAAATGCATCTTCTAGTTTAACAATTACTCCAAATGGATCAACAGTAGGAACAATTACGAATCCATCAGATGAAAGCGTAGGTATAATATTTTACGAACAGGGAATTATCGTATTAAATGCAGAAAAAGTCTTTAATCCAGATCAAATAATTACTGGAAACATAAGTGCAGTAACTACTTCTAATGGAGAAACAACACTTGCTTCGGGAGCAAAACTTATTCCAGATATTTGGGTTTCTGGAAGTATTGATAATATTTTAGATCATGTTGCAAGTACTAGATTTGGAAGAGGCACAACTTCTGCAATAGGATTAATTAATAAAACAACTATAAATTCAACAATTTATTTTTGTAGAGTTCCTCCAGCTGAAGCAAATTTTTCAACAAATCCAACCTATACAGATGAAAGTGGTAGTTTAAGATCAATATCTGAAAGAGGTGATGATCCTTTTTCATATGTTACAACAATAGGTTTATACGATGCACCCGGTAATATGTTAGCTGTTGCAAAAACATCTAGGCCAATAGAAAAAAATCCTGAGGTTGACTTGTCAATTAGCGTTAGAATTGATTACTAAGAGAGTTTTTCATGACTTTAAAAAAAATATCTAGTGATAATATAGTTAGAAATAATATAACATTAGAACCAATAGTAACATACGTTTCAGCATCTAACTTATGTGAAGATATAATAAGTCATGATATTACTACGAGTGGTGTTTATGGGGAAGTACCTTTATTAAATACAAAGAATAAATATCATATTTCAAGTATAGACGGTACAAGAGTATATGATATTAATACGAGACCAAGAAATGATTCTTTTGTAAATATCTTAAATACAGCAAGATCTGAATCAGAATTTGAAGATGTAATTAATGAGGAAGGTATTTTTTACAATCGTAAAAGCGATTATAATTTTGGTGTTGAAAAAATTAAACAAAAATATCTTTTGAGCGACGAAAATTATTATAAAAAAAAGTCTGTAAAAAATTTATATGAATTCTACTCAAATCATATTGAAAGTAGACAGTTAGATTTAAATTGGGGTTTTTCAAACTATAATTGCTTAAATTTTTTTAATGTTGATGAAAAATTAAATCAAAATATCGAAAACAATAAAACACATAAAAATTGTTTATCATATCCAAATATTTTAAATAGCTTAGGATTGCCTGCTTTTGATTTTAATCAAAATGACTTAACTTTTTCTTTTTACATTAATCAGAAAAGAAAAAATAAAAATAGTTTCCATTTTAATCCAGGATGCATTTTGTCTATTCCTAAGTTAATTAATATTCATATTATAAAAGGAACAAAAACAGATGTAAACGGATTAACAGAAAAGTATAGATTATTTATTGAGTTAGGAAACAAGACGCTTTTAAGTTTAGAACAAAACTTTGAGAATATTGATTTAAGTCAATCAAATGAATTTAATACAAGTAGTATTATACTTAGTAAAGATAATATTATAAATTATAATAGTTGGCATAATATTTCAATTGTTTTAAGTAAAAATAGTCAAGATGCAACAAATAGTAGTTTAACTATTTTTGTTGACGGTATTGAAATAAATAAATTTTTAGTCGACTTAGCATTTATTAATATTAGTTTAAATAGCGAAGACAACTTTATACTAATAGGCAATAAATTTAGTAATTTACAAAATAATTTGCAAGAATATGTAAGAGAAATGTTTTCTGTAAACAGCACATCTGCAGACGATATTTCTGGACCTTATGTAAATAAACATATTGATTTTGGAAATCATCAAAATCAATATATAACAAGTATAAATGAAGGTTTTACGCCTGAAATAAAAGATACTTTACTGACTAGTTCTGGTAATTACATTTCATCAGAAGTTAGTAATGCTTTAAATGCAGAAATTCATGATGTAAGAATTTATAAAGAGAATTTAAGTAATGTAATTAAGAAAAATATATGTGATGTCAATATTTATGATTTTACTGACGAAAGTCTTATATTTTCTTTGCCTGTTTATTATTATGATATTCCCGTAAAAAGAAAAGGTTTAGTAAATATTTCTAATTTTGAAAATGGAGATATTACTTTATCAAACTTGTATTTTGAAGGACCTGTAAATCATTATTTTTCTAATAAATGTCATGGTCATGAAGTAATGATTGAAAATTTTGTTTATGAATTTAAGCAAAAAATATGTCCAAATATTATTTTTGGTGGAGAATTAAAAGAAGATCTTCTTAAAAAATCTTTAAATATATTAAATAAAGACGAAGATTTGAGTGATATCACTTCTTTAGTATGTGATAGAGTTGCTAAAGGGCAAGGATTACTTGAAATTTATTTTGAAAAATTAAAAAGTTTAACATCTAATCCAGAAAATGTTTTTGAAAATATTAGAAAATATAATTTTTACTATAGAAATAACTTTATATTACCTAATGATAATGGTTTACAAGAACAGATTTATGATATTAGAGGATATTATAGCAATTATAGTGGAGTTATGCATAAACTTTATGGTGAAGATAACTTACAATTTGTAGGATTAAAAAAAATACATACAGATAGTTCTAGTTTTAAAAGCAATATTGATATAATAAGTGAAATAGGAAATAGCGAATTAATAGATTATACAAATGAAAATGGTTTACTTAAACCTATAGAAGAAAGAGACAATTTTCTTTTAACAAGATATAATATAATACAATATAGAAAAACATTTAAAGAGTCTTATGATAAATACGAAAATGCATCTTTAAATGTTTTTCATTCAGGCGTAGATCTTGGTAATGTTAGTCGAAATAACATGATTTCTAAGTGTAATACTACTGCAGAAGGTGGTAGAATATTTATTTCTTTTGGTGGAAATGAATTTTTAAAAGATCTTTCAAACCCAGTTGGAAGAAAAATAAATAGTGACTTTTCTGAAGCAATTGGTGACTTTTTGCCTACAATAGCAACAAAAAATATTGATAAAAATGAATTAAATCCAGATAATATTAAATATTCTTCCCATGAGTTACCATATTATAATTTAACAGGAGATAATTCTGAAAGTTATTCAACTATAATTTCTATTTCAAATAGTGTATTTAGAAATAATATAGTTAGAGAAACTTTAAGCATATCAGATTCTTCACTCGCTGGGTCTGGTGGAAATGTAAAAATAAGTCTTAAAGACAACGGTTTAGGATTGTTATATAGATGCGATAGTTTAACAAAACCTGCTGAATGGAATTATGTAGGACATGTTTTATACAATGAGGGAATAATAACAGTTTTACATCCCGGACTTGAAAACTTTAGCCAGACTAATTTTAAATTAGAATATAAAATAAATACAAATTTAAATGTTTTAGAGTTAAACTTACCTGCAAAAGCAGGTGAAACAAATGTTTCTAGAAATAAATCTTATATTGATTCACTTAAAGTTGATGAATCAGCATTTAACGCTGATGAAGATTTTGTATATATTACAGATATAAGTTTACATGATGAAAATTTAAATATTGTTGCTAATGCTAAATTAGCAAATCCTTTTCCAAAAAAGAATACTGATAATGTATTGTTTAAGCTTAAAATGGATTTTTAATGACAAAAATAAAATATATTGGTTTAGATATATCTACCTCAATTATTGGAATATGTTTTTTAGATAATAACTATAACTTGGTAGATTTACAAAATATTAATTTAAAAAAAATAAAATGTATATTTGAGAAATCTATATATACTAAAAATATACTAGAAGAATTATATAATAGATATAACTTTGAAGAAGAAGTTAAAATATCTATAGAAGAAGCATTTCAATCTTTCAGTAAAGGATTTTCTTCAGCAAAAACTCTTTCACAACTTAGTAGATTTAACGGAATAGTATCTTATCTAGTATATGATATATTTAATGTAAAACCTTTATATTTAAATGTAAATTCAGCTAGAAAATCTTTGTCAATTAAAATCACTAAAGATAAGACTAAAAATACAAAAGAACAAGTATTTGAATGGGTTAGAAAAGAAATAGAATTTATCTGGCCTGAAAAAACTTTAAAAAGTGGACCAAACAAAGGACTTGTAAAATTTGATGAATCTTGTTATGATATGTCTGACGCATATGTAATTTGCAAGGCATTAAAATATTATGAATCAAATATTAGAAAATAGACTAGACTTTTTAGAAACAAATATTAGAAATACATTATTATCTAAAGACGGAGTAAATCTTTCAATATGGTGCCCATTTTGTCAGCATCCTAACAAGAAAAAACTTAAACTAGTAATTCATTTAGAAAAATCTTTTTATCATTGTTGGGTATGTGATAAGAAAGGTTCTAATGTTCCTTATTTATTATCTAAAATTGACAAAAACTTATCGGAAAAGTCAAAAAAAGTATTTAAAAATAACAAAAAATCATCTAATATTGAAATAGATATAAAAAGTTTATTTGGTGACAGTACTTTAGATGTTGATTTAGAGATTAAAGAAAAGGTTGAAATTCCTAACGGCTTTAAGCTTTTGGCAAATGCTTTTAATTCAAATAATCCAGATATAAGAGATGTTTTTAAATATGCTATTAAAAGAGGTATTAATAAACATAAAATATGGTTTTTAAGACTTGGTTATTCCTTGGATCCTGAGTTTTCTAGATGCTTAATAATACCATCACTCGATAAAGATGGAAACATAAATTATTATACAGCAAGAAAAATAGACGTTGATACTAATTGTGGATACAAATATAAAAATGCTAATATTCCAAAGAAAAATATTATTTTTAATGAAATTAATATTGACTGGAATTTGCCTCTTACTTTAGTAGAAGGTCCTTTAGATTTATTGAAAACAAATGATAATGCTACATGCCTTTTAGGTTCTTCTTTAACAGAAGATATGAAGTTATTTCAAGAAATTGTAAAAAATAAAACAACAGTTAACTTAGCTTTAGATGCTGATGCTTATTATAAATGTGTTAAAATTGCTAAACTGTTATCTTATTATGACGTTAAAGTTAATATTCTAGATACAAGAGGTAACTTTGATGTTGGAGACATGACTTCACAATATTTTAATAAAATTCTTGATGAAGCAAAAGAATTTAGTAATGAAGATGTATTACTTAATAAAATTAAACAATTATAGGAAAAATAATGTCGGTTAAATTTGCACACATATCTGACGTTCATTGGCGCAGCTTAAAAAGACATAAAGAATATAAAGAAGTATTTCAGAATTTATTTGATAAACTAAAAGAAGAAAGTCCTGACATTATATTTATTGGTGGCGATATTGTTCACTCAAAAACTCAAGGTATATCACCAGAAATAATTGAAAATTTAAATTGGTGGTTTAATTCTCTTGCTAATATAGCACCAACACATGTAATTCTAGGAAATCATGACGGTCTTATATTAAATGAAAATAGACAAGATGCAATTAGTCCTATTGTAAAAGCAATAAATAATCCAAATATAAAGCTATATAAGAATAGTGGTGTATATCCAATAGGTTTAAACAATTTTAATTGGTGTGTTTTTTCTTGCTTTGATCAAAAAAATTGGTCTAAAGTAAAGCCAGAAGAAAATAAAATTAACATTGCTTGTTTTCATGGCGCTGTAATGAATTCTAAGACAGACACAGACTGGGAACTAGAAGGAGAAGTTGGTTTAGACTTTTTTGACGACTTTGATTTTGGCTTTTTAGGTGATATACACAAAAGACAATATTTAGATTCTGATAATCGTATTGCATATCCTGGGTCAACAATACAGCAAAATTATGGTGAAGATATAGTTAAAGGTTTTTTGATCTGGGAAATAGAAAATAGATTTGACTATAAAAGTAAATTTATTTCTGTTAAAAATCCTCATCCCTTTGTAACTGTTGACTGGAAAGGTAATTTAGAGAATACTATTTTATTTTGTGAAAAAGTTAAATCAGGTTCTAGATTTAGAATTAGAACTTCTGAAAATATTACGCAATCAGAAATTAAAATTCTTTATCACTATTTAAAAAATGATAAAAAAGCTCATGAAATAGTTTTACAAAATATTGTTAACAAAGAAGAAGTAAATTCACCAACAATTTCAGACAATATTAAATCAATTGACATAAGAAAAAGTAGTGATAGAGAAGAGATATTTAATGACTTTTTTGTAAATGTTGATAAAGAAGTTATTAAAAAAGTAACAAAAGTTTTTGAAGAAAGCTTAGATGAAATCCCTAAAGACTTAACAGATACTTTTGGTCAAAAATGGTCTATTAATAATATGGAATTTGATAATACATTTTCTTACGGCAAAAATAACTTTATTAATTTTAATAATTTAAACGGTGTAATAGGTTTATTTGGTAATAATAGAGCTGGAAAATCTTCTATTCCAGGTACTCTCATGTATACACTATTCAATACAACAGACAGAGGATCTGTTAAAAATCAAGATATTATAAATATAAGAAAAGGTTATTGTAAGTCTAAAGTTAATATCTCTATTGGGACAAAAAATTATGATGTTATTAGAAGTACAATAAAGAAAACATCAACAAAAAATAAAATATCAGCAAATACAAATTTAAGTTTAATAGAAACAACGTCTTGCTCTGATGAATCAGAAGAACAAAGAAGAGAAACAGAAAAAATTCTAAGAAATTTAATTGGAACATCAGAAGACTTTCTTTACACTTCTTTTGCTTCACAAGGTGAAATGAATACTTTTATTAATGAAAAATCTTCTGCAAGAAAATCAGTTTTAACAAAGTTTTTAAATTTAGACATATATGAAGAACTTTATAAGCAAAGTAGAGAAAAATATGTTGTTCTTAAAAATAAAATAAAAAATACAAAAGAGAAAAATTGGTCATCTCTTAAATCAGAAGTTTTATCAGACAACAAAGATAAAGAAGGCCAGTTAAAGTCTTTAGGCGAAAATCTTCAAAAATTAAGAGAAAAAGAATTAGCTGTTAGATTAGAACTCAAAGAATGTGAATCAAATATAAAAAATCACCCTTCAGGACATACACAATTTTCTGCCAATAAAGAGTTAAAATACATAACTGATAAGATAAATCAAAGTCAGGAAGAAATAGATAATTTAAATAATACAAATATTTCTTTGAAAGAAAAGCTTCAAAAAATTAAAGATTTTAAAAAAAGTTTTCCTATTGAAATTCTTAAGGAAGAAAAGAAAAAACTTGAAAATCTTACTTTTGAACTAAAAGATTATAAAAATAAGAAGAAATTCTTAAATAGCCAACTAATTTCTAAAAAAGAAGAAATAAAAATATTAGATCAAGTTCCTTGCGGAGATAAATTTTTAAACTGTAAATTTATTAATAATGCTTATGAGTCAAAAAATGACATTCCAGAAATTGATGATAAAATAAAGAACATAGAAACATCTATATACGAAATACAATCAGTTGTTAATAAATTAGAAAAGAATGAACTTAGTAATAAAATTGAAAAATATAACGATGTACTTAATAAAGAATATAAGTCTAAAATAGATATTGACTCAAATGAGGATAAAATAAAAAGAAAGACACAGTTATTAGAAGATTTAAAATTTAAAAAGAATAAAACTTGTTTGATCATAGATGAACTTAAAAGTTATGACGATATTGTTTATATAGACAAGCTTAATTCTTTAAAAACAGATTTAAATAGTGTACAAAATAAAATATTTGATATCGAATCAGATATTAATAAAACTAATAAAGAAATATTTCAATTAGAAAATAACTTATTATTACTTGTAAAAGAAGAAGAAAATTATAACAAGATTATTGAAGAATGGAAAATTTATGATTTGTATTCTCATGCAGTTTCAAAAAAAGGTATTCCAACAATGTTAATTTCTTCTTTTTTACCAAAAATAAATAAAGAAATAGATGCAATACTTACAGGTGTAACGTCTTTTAAAATAAAAATCCTAGATGATGAAAATAATAATAATCTCAATGTTTATATAGATTATGGTGATTCAATTAGAATTATTGAGTGTGCGAGTGGTATGGAAAAAATGATGGCATCAATAGCAATTAGAGTTGCTTTAACAAACATTTCTTCTTTACCAAAGTCTGATATTTTTATCATTGATGAAGGTTTTGGTGCATTAGACGATACAAATATTGAAGCATGTGCAAGATTATTAAAAAGTTTAAAGAAATATTTTAAAACTATTCTTATAATATCACACATAGACTCGATTAAAGATATCGTTGATAAAAATATAGAAGTTACAATAAAAGGCAAAGACTCTTATGTTGAATATAAATGATCAAAAAAATTGGAAAAAAATAGATGAAAATACTGAAGTTTGTTTTTGGAAAGAATATAAATTTGTTAGACCTGTTAGTTCTAAAACAATTTCTTTAGACTGTCCTTGCTGTAAAAAGCTTTTAAATAATGTTGAAGATATAGACTCAGTTAAAGAAAATGATGTTTGCCAAACTTGTTACTTGGATTTTTATTTTATTAATAAAGAAAAGTGGGAAAAAGGATGGAGGCCATATAAATAAAAAAATATTCTGTTATAATATATAATTATTATATAATAATACAAGGACTATATTATGGAATACGATTTTATAATGTCTATTGCTGATTGCATTGACAATGTTTATAATTATATTAGTGAGGATGGATCTAGAAAAACTGTTGCAAAACTAGAAAATGATAATACACTTTCTATAAGATTTGTAACAATTTTAAACATTGCTAGAGAATCAGATCTTCATATGCAGATTAAAAATTTAGAAAAAGAAGTATCAGAAACAATAAATTCTAGGCTCAAACTAATTAAAAAAGAATTTAAGGATAATTCTGATAGAGAACTAATTTGTAAAAAAACTAATTCAAAAGATTCTTTTGAAACATTAACAGTAAGTCCATATAGTCCAATGAAAACAATAAAATATAATTGCACATGTTATTATGAGGTAAAATAGTATCATGGCATCTTTAAAGTCTAAACATAGTCAAGTTTCTGAAATTATAAAATGCGGAAAAGATCCTATATATTTTATGAACAGATATCTAAAAATTCAACATCCTTTAAAAGGTCTAATTCCTTTTAAAACTTACGATTTTCAAGATGACTGTGTTACAGAGTTTAATAATCATAGATTTAATATTGTTTTGAAATCAAGACAATTAGGACTTTCGACTTTAGTTGCTGCATATGCAGTTTGGCAAGCTTGTTTTTATAAAGAAAAAAATATTTTAATTATTGCTACTAAACTAGCGGTTGCACAAAACTTTATAAGAAAAGTTAAAACTTATATAAAATCTATGCCAAACTGGTTATTGGTACCAATGATTACAGCTAACAACAAACAGCAAGTTGAATTTTCAAATGGTTCTCAAATAAAAGCAGTTCCAACTTCAGAAGATGCAGGACGTTCGGAAGCGCTTTCTCTTTTGATTGTTGACGAGGCAGCTTTTGTAAGAAATTTTGACGAATTATGGATGGGTCTATATCCTACTTTATCAACAGGTGGTCGTGCTATTCTTTTATCTACTCCTAACGGTGTAGGTGGTCAATATCATGAGATATATACTAAAGCTGATAGAAAAGAAAACGAATTTAATCCTATTAAACTTATGTGGGATGTTCACCCAGAAAGAGATGACGAATGGTTTCAAAAAGAAATCAAGAATATGTCTCAAAAGCAGGTTGCACAAGAGCTACTTTGTGATTTTGCTTCATCTGGTGATACTTTTCTTACAAATGATATTTTAGAAAATATAAGAATTTTAACCAAACAACCTATGGAAAAAAGCGGGCCTGAAAATAATGTCTGGTATTGGGAATACCCTATAGAGGGAGTAAAATACATACTTTCAGCTGATATTGCAAGAGGAGATAGCGGAGACTATTCAGCTTTTCATGTTATTAATACGTCAAATATGAGTATTGCTAGTGAATATAAAGGAAAAATTCCTCCAGACCAATTTGCTATACTTGTTTATGATGTTGCAAAAAGATTTAATACAGCAATGATTTGCCCAGAAAATAATGCTTATGGTTATACTATGCTAGTTAAACTTGCAGACTTAGCATATAAAAACATTTACTTTTCTTCTGAAAAAGAAAAATATAAGTATCTTTATGGTGAAGGTCAAAATATTGCAAAGGCCGGTTTTACCACAAGCAAAGAAAGTAGAGATAAAATACTTGCAAATTTTGAAGAAACTTTACGTAATGGTCGTATTAAAACTTACTCGCAAAGACTTTATTCAGAATTAAAAACATTTGTCTGGAATGGTAAAAAAATTACTGCTATGAAAGGCTATAATGATGATTTAATAATGTCTTTAGCAATTGGTTGTTGGTTAGCTGACAATAACTCTGATACATATAATGTTTCGCAAATACAACAAGCTGATGCAATACTCAAAGGTATGGAATTAAATAAAACAAATATAGATAAAACTTCCATTTCTCCTTTCTATAATAGTAGTGAAAAAACAGTAAATCCTTTTTTACCTGTTTATATGCCTGATAGATCATTTTCAGGTAAAAAAAATGGAACAAACCCCAAAAATCCTCTAGGTGATTTAAGTTGGTTAATAGGAAAATAAAATAATGGCAAAAAAAAATGATAATCTTTTTGTAAAACTAACAGGACTATTTAGATCAGGTCCTGTTGTACGTAGAAAGATAAAACACTTAAAAAATACCACATATTCTAAATCTTCTCTGGAGGTTTTCAAGAAAAATCATAGTGATGTATATAACTCAACATTAAGTGCATACGGATCTTATGATAGAATGGCTAGATATAGTGATTTTTCAGAAATGGAAGCAACACCTGAAATATCTTCCGCATTAGATATTTATTCAGAAGAATGTGTTTCTCCAGATGTATTAGGAACAGTCTTGCATATTAACTCTGAAAACGGTAAAATTAAACAAATTTTGTCAGAATTATTTTATGATACTTTGAATATTGACTTTAATTTAGTCATGTGGGTTAGAAACTTATGCAAATATGGAGATTTTTTCTTATTTAACGATATTCATCCAGAATATGGTGTGATTAATGTTTTTCCTATTCCTATTGCTGAAATAGAAAGAGAAGAAGGTTTTGATCCTCAAGATCCAGGTGCTGTTAGATTTAGATGGATAACTCAAGGAAACAAAGTTTTAGAAAACTGGCAAATTTCTCATTTACGATTATTAGGAAATGATGCTTTTCTTCCATATGGATCTTCTGTCCTTGAAGGTGCAAGAAGAGTTTGGAGACAATTAATTCTTATTGAAGATGCAATGCTAGTCTATAGAGTTATTAGATCACCTGAAAGACGTGTTTTTTATATTGACGTTGGCAATATTCCTCCTGAAAATATTGCAGATTATCTTGAACAAGCACAGTCTTCTTTAAAAAGAAATGCAGTGATTGATAAAAACACAGGGCAGGTAGATTTAAGATATAACCCCCTTTCAGTCGATGAAGATTATTTTTTACCGGTAAGAGGTGGTGAAAGTGGAACAAGAATTGATACCTTAGCAGGAGGTTCGAACACTACAGCTATTGAAGATGTTGAATACATTCAGAAAAAACTTTTTGCTGCGTTAAAAATACCTAAGGCTTATTTAGGTTATGATGAAGACATTGGTGCAAAAGCAACATTAGCTCAAGAAGATATAAGATTTAGTCGCACAATTCAAAGAATTCAAAAGACAATTATTTCTGAATTAAATAAAATTGCAATGATTCATTTATATACACACGGTTATACAGATGAAAGCCTGTTAGACTTTAAACTTGAATTAAGTAATCCTTCAAGTATTGCGCAACAACAAAAACTAGAATTAATTAGATCTAAGTTTGATATAGCAAGCTCAGCTCCTGAAGGTATGGTTGATAGAGAGTGGATTAGAAAAAATATTTTAGAATTAAACGATGATGAAATAGAAAGAATTGAAAAAGGCAGAAAGAAAGATAAAATAAGAGAAATGAGACTTGAGGCTGTTCAGTTACCACCTACAGAATCTCTTGCGTTTGGCGACGAAAATAATAATCCTGATGCCGGCGAAGATGACTCATTCGGTGGACCTCCTGTTGGTGGAGCAGAAGAATCTGGTGAGGGTTTAGGAGATTTATTCTCTGGAGAGATTAAAAAAGGAAATTTAATGTCAGAAGAAGAGTTAAATCAATACGATGAATTAATTGATGAAGATGACGATATTAAAAAAGATAAAGACGAAAAAGAAGGTAAAATAAATCGACCTATTAAAGCTTCTTCTAAAGTAAAATCTTCCGGCGTAAATTCTTTAAACGTAAAGTTAGGATACGAAAATCCTATAAAAGGAACATTTATTCAAAAAACAGACTTATTTAGCGGTGCAACAAATATTGAAAATATAAAAACACCCACTGCAAATAGTCTCTTGCAAATGGATGGGATATTGCCGCAAAGTCCTGTTATAAGCAATCATATTGATAAACAGATTTCTTATAGAATGTCAAAAGATTTAGAATCAATGGATAGTAAGTTAAACATAGGTGCTAGTAGCAATAAGTTACTTAGAGAATCAAATGACCAAGACTACGATATACTTATAGATGACAATTTGTTAAAAGAAGAGGAATAAGCTAATGGGAAAGTCTCATAATAAAAAAAGAAATGTCGGAATAATATATGAACAAATTATGAATTTCATATGTGAAAAGCTGATGGATGATAATAAGACTGACGCAGAAAAAGCTATTAATATAGTAAAACAAAACTTTAATAAAAATTCACAATTATTTAAAGAATTTAAGCTATTTAAGGCTTTATCTGAAACTCATGGAGTAACAGATACCTTAGCAAATCTCATAATACTAGAAGCAAAATCAGCTTGTAATAATATGTTTAATAGTGAAAAATTAGAAAAAGAAAAATCAAAGTTAATTAGAGACTTAAATTATACATTCGGTAAAGGTGTTATTTTTGAAAGTAATGTTAAAGATTATAAAATTTATGCAACAATTCAAACACTCTTAAATGAGTGGCGTAATAATGATAATAATTTTGATAAAATAACTGAATATGAAATAATTCTTCATGAAAATTTAACTAAAGAAAAACAAATCATTACCGAAAACATAATTCAACCAGATAATTTAACAAGAAAGATTATGAAAGAAATTTTTAATAAAAAATATGCTTCAATTCTTTCAGAAAATCAAAACAATCTAATTAATCTATACACAAATGAAAAAGACGAAAAAGTTAGAAGTCACTTTGCAGAAATACAAAAAGAAAGTATATTAGTATTAGAAAAATACATGAAAAACTGTTCAAATCAAATACTTAATGAAAAATATAATAAAGTTAAAAACAAAGTTGAAAGCTTAGATCCGAACGAAGTAACTAAATTAAATTTAAGTAAATTTTTAACAACAGTTAGATTAACTGAAGAAATAAAAGGAGAATAAAATGACTTCACAAAAATTAATTACAGAGTGGATTAATTTTGAATATGATCCTAAGTTAATAAAAGAGCAAATAGAAGAAGGAAAACCTTTAATGATGAAAGGTATTTTGCAAAAAGCTGAAACTTTAAATCAAAATGGCAGAGTTTATCCTAGAGCTATTCTTGAAAGAGAAATTAGAAACTATCAAAAGTTTATAAAAGAAAATAGAGCATTAGGAGAACTAGACCATCCAGACTCTTCAGTTGTTGAACTAAAAAATGCATCACATACAGTTAGAGAAGCTTATATGGAAGGTGATATAGTTTACGGCACAGTAGAGATTCTTAATACACCTAGCGGCAAAATATTACAGTCTTTAGTAGAAAGTGGTATAACATTAGGTATATCTTCTCGAGGAGTTGGTAGTACAAGATCAAAAGGTGACACACAAATAGTACAAGACGACTTTCAACTTATTTGTTGGGATTTTGTAAGTGAACCTTCGACGCCTGGAGCATTTATGATGAAAGAAGGCAAAGAAGTTTCTCCTCAATTTATAAAT
>MDTC01037362.1_pt1 | contig 21091 bp, 30 predicted proteins | sample 811181 | NCBI WGS metagenome assembly MDTC01 (sample SAMN05326644, study PRJNA326480) | marine metagenome | isolation source: seawater | place: Pacific Ocean: North | collected 2011 | reverse complement strand
GTTTGGTGACATCGCGCCAAGTGGGAGCGTCATGGTCAATCTTCGCTTTGCGGGCCAGTATTATGATAGCGAGAGTGGCCTGTTCTATAACTGGAACCGTTATTACGACCCGCAGACAGGGCGGTATGTAAGCAGTGACCCGATTGGCCTCGCAGGCGGCCTCAATACCTTCGCCTATGCCATGGCTAATCCTGCGTTGTATACCGATCCTGAGGGGTTGTGTGGTGGTGCTTGTATAGGAGTTATTATTACAGGTATTCTTGTAGCTGTAGATATTTATGATGTTGGTAGCACAGTTGCTAGTATTGATCCTTACGATGCTGCTTCTGTTGCAGGTGGCGCTTTAGCTTGTGCTGCTATTGTTGTTGATCCTACACCGGGGAATTTAGGGAAAAGAACTGGTTTAGGGGACGCAGCAGAGGATGCTTTCGAAGCGGCTTTTAGAAAACGTTTTCCTGATAGAAAGCTAGACAGAAATGTAGAGAGAACTGATTCTAGAGGTGAAGAAGTTGAAATCGATTTTGAAACTGATGAGGCAATTATAGAAATTAAATCAGGTAGGGGAGAAGGGCTTGTTCCGCAGATCAAGAAACGTGTTAATGATAAGTCATTAAATCCAGAAGAAAAGGTTTGCATTGGTTTGGCTTGCAAGGGTATGCCTAAGAGAAGAGCTGAAGATATTAGTGATGCAGGTGGCATTCCTGCTGAAAGCATTGAAGATGTTTTAGATGTTTTGGAATAGGTGCAACCATGAAACGCGATTTTTTTTACTTAATAAAGGACAATGTTAGCCTTAAGGATTTGAATGATATTATTATTTCTATGGGTTATGATTCTAAGTTATATGATGACCGATTTGGTAATGAACTCAGAGTTAATTTTGCTGTAGATGGTAATAAGTATTATGCTGAAATTAAGTTATATGATGATACTTTTGATGATGCACCAGAATGCTCTCAATTTATTCTCCGTCATCAATTTAAGAGTATTATATTTGTTCATTTTCAGATTGGTGCTTTTGAGGATGTTATGAAGGCTATGAAAAACATTATGTCTAAATATGGTGGTTATGTTGGTAGCGCTATTAATGATGGTTTCTTGCCAAGATATAATATCACGGATATTCATGAATTTTCTTTAGATGATCTTTAGATAATATTTTCCTAATTTACGCAAACCCGCCCTTAGCTGGCGGGTTTTTTTATGCCTGTTATTTTTCCTAAAATTCTCCTTTTTTGCTGGTGCTGATCCCGCCGCTTTTGGTGGTTGTTTTGCCCTGTTTTTGCGCTGCGAAATAGTTTTGGTATTGGCATGAATTGTGCTGTAAAAGAGTGTATTTATACGTTTGTCATTTATTGCGCGAAATTGGAATAATATTACGCGTTTTCTGTGAAACAATTCCTAAGCCTTGGCCAATTATGGTAAAGAAAATCAGGGATTTGGAGGTGGTTTTGGCTAGATTTTGATGATAAATGTTCACCTTTCGTTTCACGTGAAACGGTTATGTGAAATGGTTTTTGTTCTTTTTTTACGATCCCCAAAACCAGCGTTTTAGCAAGACTGTGGGGAGTGATACGACCTATTATGTCTATAGCAATGGCAAGCTTTTGGGTGAGTATGATGCTTTTACGGCGACTCCTTCTATAAGGTTTTCTATAAGGTTTTAGGAGCGCTCATTTCTTGGGCGGCCTGCTTTTTTTCTAGGCAACAATGCGGCTCAATTTGTGTTTCCCTTCCCGAAAATCACTTTAATTATTTCTATAATACCGGACAGTAATTCGGCGCTCTAGGAAAAACTTCGGGAGTTTTTTTTATAGTTTCTCGCTACATCATTAACCTTTAGCTTCTTTAAATGGTCTAGGGGGTTTTCTGCAAAAGGTATACTTCCATTTCTATCGGCTTTAACTTCCATCATTCGTGCCCATTTTTTGGCATCTGATAAGTTGATAAAGCTTTTAGTAGATGATTTACAGTTTGTTCTTCTAATTTGGGCTTCATATTTAGAGCCTCTTTTGCGTATGGATGCCATCTTTTCATTCCCTTTTGTGGGATTAGAGTGGCAGAAGAAATTTTTATTGATTGGTTTTATCTATTAAAATGAATGTAAGCCTTGCTCACAGTCACTTTAAAATGGTGGGCGGTACTGGGATTGAACCAGTGACCCCTTGCGTGTCGAGCAATATATGGAAAATATTCTCATGTAATTCATTGTTTTATAATTACTTGATTACCTATAGTTTGTACAGTGGTTAGGTAGTATAAAGTTTGTATAAAGTAGAGTTTTTGTGCTCAGCTATTCGTTGTTGTCCCCGAAAATGCTCGCATATTAATTGTTTAAGATTCTTTTTTTAACAATAAGCCCCATACCTCTATTATTTATGCCACGGCTAGAACTTCGGCTTCAACTTCTTCCAAATCCTCAGGATCTTGGTAATAAGCTCCAAGCATGTTCTCTAGCTTACGAATGAAGATATCGCCTTGTGTGACATAAGGAATTGCAATCGCGCCTGTTCCGGTTCCTTTGATAACAATAGTAGAATAGCCGAATATACGCCCTATGATAGGTTCTTCCAGATATGCGGTTTCAATACGTTCTAAAGACAATTGAATCCAGTCACGGGAGAGAAAACCATACCGCGCTAAAACTTTTTTATTGGTTAAAACCAAATGCATTGTGATGTAGTTTACTACTGAGTTATATAAAGGGTAAAGCGTCATGAACCAGATAATAGCGCCGATAATAGGCATGAAAAAAAGTGCAACGGCTAGACCAATAAAGGCATATGTGATAGTGGATCCGAAAACCATCCAGTGCATTCTGGCATCATATAGTGGTTTTTCATCTTTGGTCAGTAATTCCTGAATTCTGTCAATCATAATAAATTCCTTTCATGGACTAATCCTGATTATTCTTACGATTGATTGGAAAAAATGTTCCTTTTTTTACTAATATATTCAGTGTGTTTTTTGTTTCCACCAGAGCTGTAACATTTTCTTTTGTAATAATAAGTCTTCGAGATGTTGCTGCATGGCTTGATTATTCTCAAGCAAGGCAAGCAACTCGTATTCTTCGTCCAGATCAAGCTCTCCATCAATCAGAGCCTGAATATCAAAATCGGATATGTTTTTTTTACTTGGCATGTTCTTAAAAGTTAAAGGGTGCCGCGCGGCCAGCACCCTTTAATTCGTTTATATCGTTATTTCCGAAATTCTACGACAACGCGGCGATTCTCTCTTAAAGCGACGCCATCTTCAGTCGGGATAGCAGGTTGGCTTTCACCATAGGCTTCTTCGTCGAGAATACGGTTTTTAACGCCTCTTTCATTCAGGGCATGAGAAACAGCCTCGGCTCTTTCGTGTGATAGATTATGGTTATAATCTGTTGGGCCTGCTTTATCAGCGTGACTGGCGATCGTAACCTCACTAGGGTTATATTGTCTGATTTCTGATGCAACCTGATCTAATGTTAATCCGGCGGCAGGCTCGATTTTAGAGCTATCAAAAGCAAAATTAACCTCGTAATCTGTCAGAACTTTGGCTCTGGGCTCTTGTTTCATCGGGGCTTGTTTAGGTGCCGGTGCTTGCTGGGCAACTTCATGTTTCAAGCTGCAGCCATCGCGAACAAAACCTTCGGGGATAGGCTGATAAAACTGGCATGGCTCACGTTGCTCGTAATTCAGATATTCATGCAATTCTTGCTTCTCATCAGCTGGAAGTTCTGCAGCGTAATGACTGTAAGGCTCATCTGCAACGCTATAATGTGATGTGAATGTATCTGCAGATGCGGAGCTTGTGCCAAGGCCTATAATAGCTACTGAGCTTAAGGCTATTTTTTTGAAATGTTTCATTTGTCTAATCCTTTCAATTTCTAGAACTTATTTGTCCTAACGTAGTGAGGCTTGAATTTGTTCCCTTTAAAATTAAATGGAACTTCTTTTAATAGTTATGGGTTGGAGTTGCTGTATGGAAATTGAAACCATGAAATTATATTACGAAAGGAGAGTTTCATGCTTGGATGGGCATTAACATTTTTAGTCATCGCAATCATATCAGGGGTATTAGGATTAGGTGGTGTCGCTGTAATTGCGGCTGATATCGCTCAATTGCTATTTATTGTATTTATTGCGCTGTTTATCATTGCGTCAATTGCGCATGCAATTCGCGGTAATACACCGCCAGTTTAGTAATATAGAACACATAAATATTCCTTAGAAAAAGACGCTAACATTTTGATTGGCGTCTTTTTTCATGGCTTGTTACCGAAAAAACCTGTATGCATAGACCTATCTCGGAAAAAAGGAAGGGCGATTTGGATCAGGTTTTTATCCGGAACTTTGTAATATTTATTGTGCTGTTGCTCTCTTGCGCCGGCCTGCTGACCTATAATCTGGTTATAGGTGATAGAGAGCTAGATAAGACAGATGATCTTGTTTTACACACACATGATGTTATTACCGAAGCTGAACAACTTTCTACATTAATTGAGGGTATGCTCGCAGCGCAGCGTGGCTATCTGATCACTGCAGATGATGGGTTTTTGGAAGAATATGAAACAAAAAAAGCTGGTGTGTCTGAGCATGTCGCCGCTTTGTCCGAATTGACGATTGATGATCCTTCGCAGCAAAGCCGTTTGGATGAGATCAGGAGTTATTTTACAGATTTCTCAAAACAGCTTGAAGAGCGTGCACAACTCATCGAACCTACACCTGAATACGCTGCAATCAAAGATCAGGATTTAGTTAATACGCTAAAAGATGTCGAAAAAATTGATAATCTAAAAGATAATATTGTACGGATTAATTCTTCGGTTCTGCAAGAAGCCTACACGCAGTTAAACGAACGTGTTAGTAGTCTTGACAATAAAAAAAGCCAGTATCTAAAGACACTACTGTTCAGTGTTTTGACCGGTACTATATTATTGCTTGTTTTTAATGGTTTTTTGCTCAAAGTCCAGCGCAAGCGCAGTCAGGCCGAAGAAAATCTGAAGGAAACAGAAGAGCGCTTTGCGTTGGCTGTTGAAGGGACAGAAGACGGAATTTTTGATTGGGACGTTAAAAATGACAAGGTTTTTTATTCCGGTCAATTTTTTGGCATGCTTGGTTATGAGCGTAAGGGCTATACAGGAGAAGTAGAAGATTTCAAAGAACTCATTCATCCAGAAGATATTGAGAATGTTTGGTTCTGTGTAGAACAATATTTGGGGGGGCAATTATCTGAATTTCATCAAGTGTTTCGCATGAAGCATAAATCCGGGCGTTGGATTTGGATACAATCGCGTGCAAAGGCGCTTTTTGATAAGAGTGGCAAAGCCTACCGCATGGTCGGGGCACATACTGATGTTACGCATACAGTTCGTGAAAAGGATAAGCTCAAGGCTGAAAAAGACCAAGCGCAAGAAGCTAATATGGCTAAAAGTGAGTTTCTTGCCCATATGAGCCATGAAATTAGAACGCCTTTAACTGCTATTAGCGGTATAGCGGAGATTCTTGAAAAAACAAAAGATGATATGGATGATAAGAAGAAGAAACTTGTTCATACACTATCATCCAGCACTGAATCTTTGAAAGATCTGGTTAATGATATTCTGGACTTTTCCAAGATTGAAAGCGGGGAGCTTGAGCTTGATGAGGAGATATTTTCGTTAAGCGAAGTTTTTGAGAATGTCATTAGTATGATGTCATTGAAGGCTTCGGAAAAAGGGGTCAGTTTTGTTTTTGAATATAATGAGTTAAAGCAATCCGATTTTTATGGTGATGCAAAACGTATTCGCCAAATTCTCATTAATCTGGTGAATAATGCTATCAAATTCACAGAAGAGGGCGGTGTTACAATTAAGGCTGAGATAGAAGATCGTGCAGGCCATGATTATTTACGTATTGATGTGGCCGATACAGGTATAGGGATTGTGCCGGAAAATTTTGATTTGGTGTTTGAGCGATTCCGTCAGGCAGACTCTTCTGTTTCCAGAAAATATGGTGGAACCGGCCTTGGGTTACCGATCTCCAGAAACCTTGCCCGCATTATGGGCGGTGATATCTTCTTGAGCAGTGAAGCAGGAAAAGGCTCAACCTTTACTGTATTGCTTCCTATGAAAATAGAGGCAAAAGGGCAGATTATCCCGGATAATGAATTGAATAATAAGCTGACTGACAAGATACGTGCAGCGATTAGCGATGAGCAGAAAATTCTCGTCGTTGAGGATTATGAAGGTAATGTCCTGGTTCTAGGGTATTTGCTGGAGGAGATAGGGGCAGATTTTGATGTTGCAGGGACAGGTATTGAGGCACTTAAGCTCTGGAATGCAAATCACTATGATATTATTTTGATGGATATCCAGATGCCGGAAATGGACGGCTTTACGGCTACACATGAGATTCGCCGGATTGAAAAGCAAAGGAAGCTTGAGCGCACGCCTATTATCGGTATGACGGCGCATGCTCTGGTCGGTGATAAGGATAAATGCATCGAAGCCGGTATGGATGCCTATTTGCCAAAGCCAATTGTCGAAGAAGATTTGAAAAAAGAAATTCTTAAGTTCATCAAAAAGGGTCAGAAGCGCGCCGCATAAAAAAAAGCCCGACCAATTAAGGCCGGGCACATGCATCATAGAGGAGTCTTGGATATTTATCAAGCAGCAGCCCGATAATGATGTTCCGGTGTACTTGGTATAAATTTTTCTTGCTTGATCGTTGTATCTAATTCTTGTTGTAGATTGTCCCTGGCGCGTGAAAGTCTTGAACGCACAGTTCCAACCGGAATTTCAAGTTTCTCTGAGACATCGGCATAACTCATGCCTTTTACACAAATCATAACCAGAATATTCCTGTGGTCATCAGATAGGTTATCCATGGCATTATCAACTTCCTGGATTTCCATTTTGATATCCTGACCAGCGTCAATTTTTTGCTTTTCCAGATATGGCTCAGGGTCATATTGCATTTCGAATTTTGTTTTACGGCGGTAATTTGAAACAAACATGTTGTACATGATCTTAGAAATCCAGCTATAGAGGTTTGTTCCTTCTTTGAATAAGTGCTTTTTTTCCATGGCTCTTAGTAATGTTGATTGAACCAGATCATCGGCATCACTTTGATTACGTGTCAAACGATAGGCAAATTTCTTTAATCTATCTGTTTCTTCCAGAAGTGCTGCGTTCTTAAACATGGTTATGCTCCTTTGTTGTTTGCAGTTTTGAAGGTAAAGGAGCTTCGTATCTCTATTTTGTCTTGAATGTTTCTTTTGTGAAAAACTTTGTTTCATGTTTGTAACAAATGATGATATTAATACTTATTCTTAACGATCAGGAAGCGGCTTATATGAAAAAAGGCACGATATTAAGTGTTGATGATGATGAAAATCTGCAAACCGTCATTTCACAATATCTAGAAGGGGATGGATATAAAGTTGTTACATCGGCGAATGCCTCATGTGCATTGGAGCGTGTTAATAACGGGGCACTGGATGTTATTTTGCTAGACCTTGTTTTGCCCGATGGTGAGGGGCTTACTCTTATTCCGCAATTCAAAGAAAAAACAAGTGCAGCTATTATTGTTGTGTCCGGCAAAAGTGACACAACAGAAAAAATTGTTTGTCTTGAAATGGGGGCAGATGATTATCTGACCAAGCCATTTGAAATGCGTGAATTATCGGCAAGAATAAAGGCTGTGCTGCGGCGTATGGAAATGCAGGTAAACAACAATGATAATGAGTCAAAGTCTGAATCTCCAGATAAAGAGCGAATTGACTTTCTTAATTGGACTTTGGATCGCGCACAATATCAGGTTTTTGAAAAAGAAAGCGGAACGTCTCTGGAATTTACAACAGGGGAATTTCAATTGCTTGAGGCTCTCATCCTATCGCCTAACAGAGCCTTAAGCAGGGAACGCCTTTTCGAATTAACCCGTGATGGAGAGTTTGATGTTTATGATCGTGCGATAGATATTCAAATTGCACGCATTCGTAAAAAGCTGGTGGATGAGAATAACGAAATCCTCAAGACCGTACGCGGTGTTGGATACATGTTTGTCAGTAAAAGCTCCTGAGCTTATCTTCTTCTTTTCTGGAACTTTTTCTCTTTTTATTTGTTTGCTTTGTCAGAATATGATGAAAGGAGATTAATAAGGCATGTTTAAAAAATTCAAAACTTTAGTAGTTCTTGGTTTGGCAATTCTCAGTCTTGGTGCTTTGAGTGCTTGTGAAACCATTGAAGGCGCAGGTCGTGATATTGAGAACGCAGGTGAAAGCGTTCAGGATGCAGCTAATTAAGTAAAGGAGGAAAGCTATGGGTAACAATAGTTTGCTCGCTATTATCGTTGTTTTACTAATCGGTATTTTTGCTGTTGTGTTGATTCAGGCCAATGAAGAAACGCCAGCGGAAAAAATCAGTAATAGCTTCAGTGAGACAATTGAAGAAATTGGCGATGAGATTGATGATAACACTGATGCACAATAAGTAAGAATTATAGAGAAGCCCAAATTTTAATGGGCTTTTCTTTTTTTTATATTTTTAAGGAGATTAAAAATGCAGATTACAGATGTTAGTAAAGATGAATGGCAGGTTCAGAAAATGTGCATTGATGTAGATGATTATGAGCTTAGTGTAGAAAAGCAAAAAGATCGCTGGGAATGCAATCAAAAGCGCGAAAGCTGGAAATGGATTGTCTCATATCATGGTAGTGTTGTGGCTAGTGGTTCCGTGAATTCCGCGGCAGAGGCAAGGCAACATGCTATTGGGAATGTTCCAAAGGATGAGATAGATGAGGATGATTGTGGTTGCGATTAGTTGATTTAAAAAACGCGTTAAAAAAAAAGCCCCCAAAAGGGGGCTTTTTTGTTTTTGTAGATATTATAAGACTTATGCAGCCTTCATAGTTTCTTTTAATGCCTTCATATAATCATGACTTTTTTGAAGGGCACGATACTCATTTTGTAACATAGATTTTGTTGTTTCAGGAATTTGCTCATCTTTTATAATATCCTGAATTTTATTCAAGCAACGATCTTCTGCTTCTTCCAGATGTGTAACGAGTGTTTCATCAATATCGTTACTAATTGAAGCCATTAATTTGCCCCAAAATTCACGTGCGCCTCCAGCGAAGGTTTCTTCTGTTTCGGGGGTTTCTCCGTTTGCTCGAATATGCTCTTGCAAATTAATTACAACATCTTTGTGTAATTTTTCAAGATCACGAAAAGTTGATTTAATCTGCAAGCTTTCTGCCTTTTCGCAGGCTTCTTCGTAGAACTCACAAGCATCCTCATTGATGTTAGCGAGGTTTTGAAGCTCTTTATTGATATAAAGCATAATGGTCTCTCCTTTAGTTGTAGGTGAATGTGTTTTATCCAACATCCGAGCAGGTATTTCGTTCCACAATGAGTCAAAATCTTTGGCTACAAAATTGAAACAAAGTTTTTCAAAACAGATACACAAGAGTCATTATCCGGTTACACATGCTCTTTATTACTTAGCGTGTATCAACGCAAAAAAGGAGTAAAGATCATGATTGCGAATACAGTTAAAAAAGTAACAGGTATTTCTCATCCGCTGATTTCGGATATGTATCTCAAGAAGGATTTTAGCTCGAAGAAACAAAATATTCTTGTCATACGGGCAAGAAGCCAAGGCGACAATGATGAAAATTTGGATCATGATGCCTTTGACTCATACTTGGTTGATCTTTTGACAGATTTGGAAGAGCTAAAAAATAAAGTCCAGAAAAAAGTCGGTAAATTTAGCCGGGTTGATATTCTTACGTCATAAGTTTTGTGTCTCAGGATAGTTCTCCCTATACCCCTAGCCCTCACTCGAAACTATCCTGATTGCGCTAGCTGGCCTCTGAAATATGAGGCCAGTTTTTTTATTGGAACTTAAATGCGATAGGTCTCGTTAGTGCAAGTATCATTGAATACTTACAAAAGGAGAAGACAATGAATAAGACATTTTTAACAGCAGTTTCTGCTCTGGCTATTATGGTCGCGAGTCCGGCCATAGCAGAAACCAAAACCTCAGGTCCTGATCATACTAAATCTACCGGTAGTTTTTCAGAGGATGCCAAAAAGGCTTGGGACAATACCAAGAAAGATGTTTCAGAAGCGGCAGAGAATATTTCTGATGCTGTTGAAGAGACGTATGGGGATGTTAAAGAAGCCATGGCTGATAATGATGATCAAACATCTGTTGAAAAGATTGTTTTTGATCCAAACCAGACTGCTACGGTTATCATTGGTCAACCTGTCTATAATGTGAATGGTGATCGTGTAGCCAAAGTCCGTGACATTATCCTTGATCAAAATGGAAATGCTAAAATGGTTGTTTTAGGCGATGGAGATTTTACTGGATTAGGAAAATTGGTTGCTTTTGACTATAGCTTGATTACCAGTCGAAGTCAGGAAGGTGATATTATTACCTCTCTTACCGAAGAGACGATAGATAAGGCTGCAAATTTTTCGTATGACCCGGCAGAGGCTGGCGAAAATGTGCGTGTAATTCCAAGTAATGGATATAGTGCTTATGAAATGCTCAAGGGTCATGTTGTGGATCCGAACGGTAAGGAACTGGCCAATGTCGATAATTTTATCTTCCATAATGGAGAGGCAGATAAAATCGTTGTTTCTTTTGGCACAGTTCTTGGTCTTGGTGGAGAACAAGCAGCATTGGCCTTTGGCGATACAGATGTCATGAAAAAAGGTAAGAGTGTCGAGTTCAAACTCAGTACGAATGAAGCAATGCAGTTTGAGCAATATAAGAAAAACCTTCAAAACTAACCCTCTAAAGTTGAAGGCTTCTCCTGACTTTTTAGATCAGGGGAAGTCTTATAAGTTTTTTAAATTTTGAAAGGAGAAAGTTATGAATAAGGATATTTTTAGTGGTAATTGGAAACAATTTAAAGGCGAGGTCCAGAAACAATGGGGTGAGCTTACAGATGATCAGTTTGATCAGATTGAAGGCAGTCGAGAAAAGTTGATTGGCACAATCCAGGAAAATTATGGTGTACTCCGTGATGATGCCGAGAAACAGGTGCAAGACTGGGAGGATTCTATCAGTAAGGCAGCATAATACTATAAATATATCAGGAACTTAAATCTGATCCGCTCGTTGGTATAGACGAGCGGATTTTTTATCCGGGAAAAGGAGTAAAAATGAAAAACCTATTATTAGTATCCAGTGCAGTTATGGTTGCAGCTTTTGGATCATTTGATGAAGTCGAGTATCTAGAAAAAGGCGTGGCTGAAATCGAGGAAGAGAGTTATCTGGAATATTACAGTCCGGAAATTGTTGAAATTCCGTCAGGTGACCCCAGAGCCCGCATACCTGAAGAGTTGCTTTGGGAATTAGAGAAAATCAGTGAAATGGAGGATATATAATGACTAGGCAAGAAAAAGATTTTATCAACCAAATAGAGCATTTAGAAAATGTTGTTTTTGTTTGTTTTGGCAGGCCACAAGGCGCTGAGTTGCCGCAGGTTCTAAGTGAACAAGATGTTGTTGTGGATTTGATACAAAGACGTAGTGGGCAACCTTTAGAAACTGTGAAATCAGATATTAACCATCAATTTACGGAATAAAAAAGGAGATGCTTTATGAATGAAAGAGGGAATATCTTGCGCATTCTGTTATCCGTTTTATTACCTCCAATTGGTGTGGCCATGGAAGTTGGTATAACAAAACACTTTTGGATCAATATCATTTTAACGTTACTTGGTTATCTGCCTGGCATTATTCATGCCGTTTACATTATAGCAAAGAGGTAAAGACAATGAATACAAATAACCCGAACCACAATCCCGAAACCTCTCCGGTCTTTTATTCGGATGAAGTTCATCAGCCATTCGCAAAGCGTGTTCTCTCTGCTTTGACATGGATTATACTTGTATCGCTTGTAATTTCTATATTTTTATCATGGTTTCACGGCCAAGAAGAAGTATTCCAAGAGAATGTAGCCACATCTGCCACTATGGCAAAAAATGAAGCTGCTGCTTCCGCAGAAACCAGTACGAAAGGCGAGGTCAAAGAATTTGTTGAAGGTGTATTTTCTGCGATTACAGGAGACTCAAAGTCTTTAGGTTCTGATGCGCCAACCGTTAAAGAAGTTGCAGAAAATGTGGCAAAACAAATGCCTACAAAGGAAGAGCTTATTGAAGAAGTTTTTGATAGGAAAATTCTGGATGATCAGGGTCAGATTGCAGGAGATATTCAGGCTGTGAGAAGTTCTGAAGGTGGTATCAAGAGCTTTAATTTTACATTGAAAGAAGACCTGACTCCTACAGGCAAGCCACAGGTTTTTTCTATTCCCGAAGATGAAGTCAAAGTTGTTCAGAATGGAGATATATTTTTCATTCAATTAAACAAGGAACAAACAATTGCCTTAGCCAAGATGTTATATGGGGAGAGTAAGTAAGAGCTTCTTGTCACTTACAGACAGATATGATTTCAAAATTATATAATTTCTGGCAGATACTTCGTGAAAATCTATGGTTTACACCGGCTTTGTTTTGTATTGCTTATTTTTTTGCAACTCTTGGTTTGTATATCATGGAAAGAGAATATTTTTCGGATGCTATTTTGCCTCAGCTTTTTTTTAGTGGCAGTAACGACGATGCCAAGTCCGTCATATTGGCTTTACAGTCATCAATGATTACTATGGCGACACTGGCAATATCTATTACGATGGTTGTTCTTTCGCTTGCAGCGACACAGTTGGGGCCAAGGTTAATCCGTAGCTTTATGGGCGATAGGAAAACGCAAAACTATATCGGACTGTTTTTTGGCTCTATAGTTGCGTGTTTTCTTCTGTCTTCTATATTGCATGACAAGAACCCTGAGCAATGGGTGCCAAAAGTTACCCTGAATTTCATTTTCTTGATGTGTTTTGCAAACTTATTTGTTCTGTTGGCTTTTGTGAATCATGTTGCAAAATCAAGTATTGCTGATCAGGTGATTTTGCATGTGACTAATGATTTAATCTGTGCGCTAAACCGTCTGACTGAGAGCGAAGATGAAAACAGCGAGAACGTTCAAGAAAATAAGGGTGATATATGGCCAAAGGATTTTAAACGAAAAAGGCAAAGACTGTATTTTAACCGCTTTGGGTATGTTCAACATATTGATTATGACCATATGGTTCAAATTGCCGAAGATCACGGGCTTTATATCAAAATTCATTTCAAGGCAGGTCACTTTCTTGTCGAGGGAGAAGACGGGGTGCATATATATCCCACCTCGGAAAGTTATTGCGAAGACATAGAAAAAGAGATCAGGAAGTGCTTTATTTTGGGGAATCAAAGGACGCCTACCCAAGATATTGAATATTCTATTCGTCACTTGGTGGAAATTGGTTTAAGGGCACAATCTCCGGGTATGGATGATAATTTTACGGCTATAACTGTACTGGATCGTCTGTCATCAGCTTTGGCAATTTTGTTCAAGAAAAAAATTCCATCTGAATATTATGTTGATAGCAAAAATAAAGTCAGGTTATGGGCAAAACACAACGATGAAGCAGATCTGATTTTTAGTGCGTTCGATCAAATGCGCCAGAGTGCAAGGGATAAGCCGGATATTGTTGCTCATCTTTTAAAGAAATTAAAAATTTTATGTGATTTAGCACATAGTAAGGCACAAAAAAACGGATTAAGACGACAACTTAAGGAAATTGAATTTGATCTATCGTATATTGATAAACAAGTTCTAGATATAGAAAACTTGAAATCTTTATGTTCGGAGCTTTTAGAACAAGTTTAGTTTTCTTTCTTACGCTCAAAAGTTTCGAAGTTTTCGAAGTTAGAATTTTTTAGTTTGTATATATCAATCGTCATGGTGTTTTTTGTTAGTGTAATAAGATTAAATCCGTTTTCTTGATCTCTTGTACGGTTTGAGAGAGCTGTAGAAGCACTTAAATATACTGTTTGATGTGTATCATTGCCTAAAGTTGTTATTGAGGCATGGTGAACATGGCCGGTAAGGACAAGATCGATTTTTAAATCCTGTATTTTCTTTAATGTGGCTTTTCGACCAAATACAGTAACATCCAAGGGCATTGTATCTACTTTGTGTATTGGGTGGTGAAAAGTACAAATTTTCCAACGTGTGTCATTAGGGGGGGGATAGAAGAATCTGTCCAACCTTGCTCTTTGTTCGGCTGAGATAGTACCATTTGCCCAGTTCCAATGTGGTAAGGCTCGTCTGGCAGAGTTCAGACCCGCCAATTTTATTTTTTCGTTTTCATAGACCGGACAAAGGTCTTTATTTATAAAATTTTGATATTTCTGGTAGGGCTCAAAAAAACGCTCGATCAAATTATATGCGGGAATGTCATGATTGCCGGGTACACAAAAAGCAGGGCAGGGCAGGTTATTCAGAAAATCTTTGGTTTTTTGAAATTCTTGTGTGAAGGCTCTTTGTGTAAAATCGCCGCTTATAATTGTAAGGTCTGGCTTTGCTTGATTCAAACTATCGAGAAGTTTATTTATAATATTATCTTTCTCTGTACCAAAATGTAGGTCGGATAAATGGATTATTTTCATTGATGTGTTCCTATCCAAAGATTGCAGAATAGCCATATGGTAATAAGGCAAGGCTACCGATACAAATTATGAAAGAGATCGCAAAGAGTAAGCCATCCCGAGCTGTTAGACCTAGGCCTAATAATAATATTCCGCTGGCGGGTAGAGCCGCTGCGAATGGGATGAATCCCAGGATCATGATAGCTATTGATAATAAGATGCTGATGATGGCTATTATTGGTTTCAGGCTATCTTGTATCAAAAATTTAAAACGCGGATAAATAAGTTTATCAATTTTTTGTGCATAGGGTTTTGCTATACTTAGAGCTTCAAGAAACTTTTCCCTGCTAAATGAGAAGCTTTTCAGGCTCTTTGGTATCCATGGCTGTGAACGACCCATAAGGATTTGTGCCGAGACAAATATTATCAATAAAGCACAGATACTGGGCATGCCGGGAATTGCTCCGGTTGGCAGAATTATAATGATTGCCGGGCCGACTAAAAGAGGGCCGAATCCTCTTGAATTCAAGACTTCAACCAATTCGGCAACATCAATTTTTTGACCTTTTGTATCATCTTTGATGACCTCTAAAGTTTGTGTTAGGGCGGCTGTATTATTCATGGATTTGTACTCTTTGTTTTGGGCAGAAGTATTTTTAAGGACTTAGGCAAAATTTTAAAATGTAGTGGTGTTTTTATGTGTTTGGGCTCGCCATCCAGAGCAAGTAAAACCGAGGAGCTTGGGCATTCTATTTCAAGGTATCGTGATTGCCATTCTTGTAAAGCTTGATCTGCTTTCCAGTCTGCAAAACGGAGCTTTAAGAGCAAACGGAACTTATCCCACATTGAACGCGGTGATAGGGAGTAAATACCAAGAAGGCCATTTTGAATTTCGGGTCTTTTGAAATTATGACTTAAGGTATCCCTATGGGGTATATACTGGTTATTTGAGATAACTAATGAAGACGTCTTTAAGTTTATTTTATGCTTATCCATTTTTAGTTTGACTTCGAAGCTATTGATTTGATCTAGTTGCTCAAAAACATAATATATTAGATGTGGAATAAGAATTGGCTTACTCGTATTCCGGTGTTTTTCCCGAAATTTTGAGGCTGCCGGTATAGCTCCTAAACTGGCACAGCATAAAAATATTTCATCATTTACGCTTCCTACATCAATTTTTTTGGAAATTACTCCGTTCTTATAGGCGTGAAGCGTTTTGTCTAGTTGGGTTGGGATGTCCAGATCTTTGGACAAAAGGTTCATAGTGCCTAAAGGCAAAACCCCGAAAGGCTTATCTTTGCTCATAAGCGTTGTTGCACAGGATTTAATTGTTCCATCACCACCGCCAATCAATATCGGTGTGTTATTGTTCTTTTCTTTTTTGATTTTTTCAATAAGGGCATCAGGAGATAAAAAATACAGCTTATTTACATTAATATTACTCTGTGAAATTCTGGCTTCAAGATAGTTTTGTCCAAAATCCAAAACGGTTCCAGATTGTTTATTGATGAATATATTGTAACTTTCTTGACCATTATTCATAGTGGTTAAACGTATGAACAATCCGTGAGTTCCATGATTAATGTTTGTTTTTTATATCAATTCTATCTTCTTTGCCTTGGAAAATAGACATGTAATACCCACCGATAATCAGGATTGATGCAATTGATAAAAACCCAATGATCGCAAGAGGGTATATTCCAAAACCCAGCACTAAACCGATACTTCCTGCTGCCCATATGCTTGCACCTGTGGCAGTTCCTATAACTTGGTGATCATCGCGTTTTATGATTGCGCCTGCTCCGAGGAAGCCAATTCCCGTTAATGTACCAGCCATTATTTTACCTAGATCTAAAGAAAGAAGATTCTCTGAATTTGCGAAATCCGCGTAAAGCTCTTGAGTAGCCATTGCGATTAAACATGTTGCAACACAGACTATCATATAGGCACGAAAGTCTATGGGTTTATTTTTGCTGTCGCGATCCCATCCCAAAACAAAGCCAAAGCTCATAGCAAGGAAAACGCGTAAACACACTTCTTCCCATGTAAAAAGTGTTAAGTGTAGAGCTTCGAGCATTAGATATTTTTTTCTGGGTGCATAAGTTTATTCTTAGTCTTGGATATTTCTTGAAGCATAATAGCTGCTTTTTCTGTTTCGTGATCTTCGGGCATGTTTTCAGATTCTGATTCTAGCAACCTGTTTTGGTCAAGTTCCCAACTATCCAGAATTTTTATCTTTTCTTTGTATGTTGTATGGATATCAGAGATTACGTCTTCGGGCTTTCTATAAACTTCTGATGGGTTTTTTATTGCTTGATCTAATATATTTTTATTTACGGTCATTTTATTTCTCCTTTATCATTTCCAACAGATAATTCAGGAGAAAGTTCCTTCTAGATAACCTGCACCACCTTCTTCTGTGCTTCAACGTCAGCTTCAATATAACGCTGTGTCATTTGTAGTGATGAATGCCTTGCCAGCATTTGTACATCCCGCATAGAGCCGCCTACTGTTGATATTTTGCGAGCCGCATTTGTTATAAATGTTCTACGTCCGCTATGTGATGAACAGCCATTAAAGCCCATCTTAGTATACCAGATAGTAAACATGTTAACGATCACTTGTGCAGAAGTCTCCTTGCCACGCTCTGTTTTTATGATCTTGTCTGATACAGACACATTATTACATAGATCACGATACTCAGACAGAATTTGTTTTAGTTCTTTATTTAACCAGATCACTCCACCGGACTTACCTTTCGATGCTGTATTCTCAAGAGTAATGCAATCTGCAATTTGTCCTTGTGCATCTGTAACCATTCCCCAAGTAATAGACGCAATCTCTTTTGCCCTTAATCCTGCACGAACGGATAGTAAAAAAATTAACTTATTGCGAAGCGCATGACGGGTTGTCTCAATATACATCAGCATAGCCGCTTGTTGATGTTTGGTTAGAGTTTTTGCTTGTCGTCCAAGTCCCATAATAGCCTCTTTCTCATTATAAAATTTTCACTATCTATGATTCTATAATATGCCTCCAAAACCACAAGAAAAACCATCACTGAAAATGCGTTGAATTCCCTTATTTTCTACCGTTTTTATTATATAATTATAGTTTTATAATAAGTCGATCTTATGACTATTTTTGCTACTTTAAAAATATGCAAATTTGCACAACACCGCCCAACATTACGGAAAAAGAATACTAAATATATCTGTATTTAAGCATTCATGCATGCATATCGTGAAACATCTGGAATAGATACAATGGCAAGGCATTGTATTTGGATTATAAACCCTTGATGGATCAGGTGCAGGAAAGTGCTGTAGAGACAAAATGTGATGCCAGACACAAAAACAAGTGAGAGCTTGCTATTTGAATGCAGGAGTTTAAATCAGAACAAACGCCCTTTAGTGAAACGTCTAAAAATTAAAAATGATCTGGTACGACGAATGGACAGACATGTTACATTCAGTTTCAGGGGATGTCGCTGCATAGCACCTCTGGGATGCCGTAATTATGAAATCGCTTGTAGAGGTAATCGGATTACCGTATCTCGTGCTTTGACTGTAAAAATTAAAGTAATCAAGTTATGCAGTAGCTGACATGCATCTGAAAGAAGCATGAAAAAAAACATTTCGCCTCGGATAGGCGAAATGTATCTAACGCAAACTGAAGATGCATTACATGTATTAATATATTCATTATTAAATATAGAAGATATAGAAAACGACTAATGTGCGTAGCACATCACATTGCTTCGCAATGTGATTAATGTTCTTCAAATAATATATGGATTAATAGGTCTTGATGTTCACGGATTCAAAATTAAGAGACATCAATCTTCAACTTTCTCAAGAACCTTCTTGCCGCGTGTCAAAAATAAAACAGGAGTTAGAATTATAACACCAGCCATCCAGACACCAACTATTAAAGCTGCTCCAAGTCCTGTTCCAATGCTCGCGCCAATTTGTTCTGCTTCCGAAGCCATGCCAGCCATTTTTTCAGAAGCATTATTTAAGCCAGCAAAGAGCCAAAATCCCATAATGATATTGAAGAATATAAACGAGCCTTTGACCAGCTTGCCAAAAAAGCTTCTTGGAAGTCTTGATTCAATCATTTTTTCACCCACTTTTATTCTCCTGTCTGTTTAAATATACATGTTTGAAGATCAATAACTTTATTTTCAAAATCATCTTGTTGAATTGCTGCGACATCAATTTTTGCATTACACATCTGTGAGAGTTTTATACCGGAAATGCTATTAGAAGCCGCAGATAAAGCGTATGATTGTTGAGCAAGTTTAATAACAGAAGAACCATATGCCTTTTTTGCCTGCTCCTTAAACTTGTCTGTTTGCTCATCATTTAATCCAAGACAATCAGCCTTTTGTTTAATCTTGTCTTCTTGGAACTGGAAATAAACAGCTATTTTTTCATCGTAATTTTTATAGATGCTTCGTGCAGCGAAATTTTCTGTTTTCTTAAACTTCTTGCACTGCTCATCCAGATGTCTATCTTTTTTCAAATTAAAATAATCCAGAACAAGATAATCTATTGGATTATCAGAATTTTCAAAAAACATCGGATTGAAGTTTTCAGACGTTGCCAACTCACCTGAATAAGCCGGACTTATAATAGCTGATGTCGCCAATACTGTTATTAGAGCAAGCTTTGTATATGTATTAATATTATGCATCATAACAGTGACTATAGTCACGTTTCTTTGTGAATGCAAGCAAGCAATTATATTTGCATGAACAAAAAAGAACTAGAACAGATTGTCGATGATGTTGTTGCCAAGTTAAAAGAAATAAGACTTGAACAAAACATTTCTCATGAAAAACTAGCCGAGAAAACAAAGCTCAACCGTTCAACAATCAGCTTGATTGAATCCCGCAAAAGACAGCCAACCCTGCTGACCTGCTTAAAGATTGCAGATGCTTTAGATGTAGATTTAGCAGATATAATAAAAAACAGATAACTCGTCCTGCTTTTTTTCCGTTTTCACCTTCATCTAAATCAATTACTTTAGCTGCCTCTTCTCCCATCATCATTTGAAAGATAAATCAGTTTATAAGAAATTCTCTATAATTGTCTAAGCTGTCATGACCGTAATGTTTTTCGATCATTTCAATGCTTGTGCCCATTTGCATAGCAAGTGCGCGTATCGGAATTTTTTTGCCGTCAATTCCGGCAAGAGAATATGTAGCATACGTATGACGAAATGAATAAAGCGAGTGTTTCTGTTGACTTTTACTGTATTTAAAAGCACATTCATCTATCAATATTTTTAGACCTTTTTTGATGCATTTAATTTGTTTGCCGTTTGGAAATGACTGAATGTATTCATTTTCATTAAAAACTTGTTCATGAGCTTTCACATACGTTATTCTTCTGTCCTGAATACGTTTTAAAGCATTTATCCCTTTGTTTGAGCGAATGAATAGTGATCTATTGCTACTAACTTTTCCAGCATTGTATAATTTGATACTCTTGTTTTTCCAATTTATGTCTTGCCATCTGATAGTTTTTATTTCGCATGGCCGAATGCCAGTATCGACAAGCAATATAGCTAAATCGTAAATTAATTGACGACTCCATAATTTAGTTTGATATAAGCCACTTTCTTGACCTTTATATTTTTTGTTCTTTAATTCATTAATCCTAGCTTTAGCAACGCTTTTTAAAGTTTTTAATTGTTCTTGTGTGAAGTGTGGACGCGGATTTGAAGTTTCTTTGTTGCGTTCTAATTTGATCTGATGTTGTAGCCAGTTACGTTTTAAAGCGAATGCCATCATTTGATTAAATACCGCAGCTTCTTTGTTTAAAGTGCCGTTCGTTATTTGTGCATATTTAGATTTTCTGTGATCTAGATATTCATCTAAATGATGATGTTTTATTTTTGTTACATCGCAGAACTTTCCAAAAAATGGCTTTAAGTGCCTTCTAAGTGTTCCTTCATGAAAATATTGCTTTTTCTGCCCATCCAGAGACTTCAGATATCTTTGTGCCAATGAATTAAATGATATTGTTTCTGATATAATTCCATTTTCTATTTCATATAGTGCTTTTTGACGTGCTTCTTCAGCAATTAACTTTGCTTTTCTTTTGTCACCTGTTTTTGTTGATTTTCTGAAAAGTTTACCGTTAATACGAAAATGGTAATGATAATATGGACCACTGATTTTTTTGATAGATAGTCCTTCAGCAACTACGATTGTTGCAGAGTTGTATTTAGTCATGCTTTGACTCCTTGTACAATCCCTGTACACAGAGCGCATAATATAAGTAGAGATTTCTTTTTAAGTTATTGTTTAAAAACAGCAATTGAAATAGCAAAAGTGCCTGTAGTTGTGAAAAATCAACCTCAATTGATGTTAAGTTGTTATTATATAACAATAAGTTGCAAAAATCAAGCGACAATTTGCTGTTATGTAAATTATTTTGCGCTGTTATGTATAAGCGCAAATAGTGATCTAAGTTATTTATTTTAAAGGAAAATGGTGGGCGGTACTGGGATTGAACCAGTGACCCCTTGCGTGTCGAGCAAGTGCTCTACCGCTGAGCTAACCGCCCACTTAAATAACG
>MDTC01108212.1_pt1 | contig 21101 bp, 9 predicted proteins | sample 811181 | NCBI WGS metagenome assembly MDTC01 (sample SAMN05326644, study PRJNA326480) | marine metagenome | isolation source: seawater | place: Pacific Ocean: North | collected 2011 | reverse complement strand
CCAGTCAATGCCGGCTCCGGCACGGAGTCCGAAACCACCTGTAGTCCCATTTTCTTGGTTGTAGAATTCAGCCTGCCCAAAGTCGGCTTTTGGACCGGCCAAATCCGTCGCAGCCGCAAGGGCCAAACGGTAGTACGGTTTGAACGAACCAATAGAGAATACCCGTTCGATACTAAGGAGATCGACGGATATGAATCGCCGTCGTCCGGTCTTCAAATCCTCTATGAGACGCATATGCCAGGCAAGTCGAGCATGGCCAACCTCATAGGCATATCCAAGCCCAAATTGAGTGGACAGCGGTCTATCAAACGACGCTGGATTTTGTGGCCAATATTGTGGTCCAACGGATAGCCAGACCCTTGATTGACCAGCGGTCTCCTCTAAATGTCGAGCGGAACCAAGATCGATGCCGGCTTCCGCCGCCGCATCTGCGGACACGCCGATCAGCGCCATCAAAGCAAAGCAGCACATGAGGCCCAAGCGACCAGACTGGGCTCTCACTGCTCTGGGTATGGATTGCATTTCGAAAACCAAAGGGTCTCCCCCATTTCTGCACATCTATGGAATACACTATGGCATTGACCGAAGATTGGCGAGAACCCATCTTGGTATTTGCGGTCTTAAGGAGAGTTAGGCGAACCACATGAAAATGCTCTGCTTCATATTCTTGGCACAGGTCATGACGTCCCCTGCTGATCCAATACGGCTAGACGCCGAGACGCGTTTGGACCGCATAAACTCGCGCCGCGCGACGGTGGCCGGAAGCGCCGAATTGATTCGGTTGGACCATATGCGAGATTGGCTTCCCAAGGGCTACGTTGAAAAAGCATTAGACGATGCGATTTCACAAGGTGATCGACACCCACTCAACCGGGCCATCGCCCAATGGCTAAAACATCGTAATGCACTGACCTATTTCGACACAAAAACGGCATCATCGACCAGAACCAAACTCGGCCTATTGAACCAATTCTCCTACTCGATTGGCGCAGCCCCACACCCTCTGTCCGACTATGAAAGCGGGTCATGGACACACGTTCCGGCAAGCGAGTCCACAGGTCTCATGCGAGTGGGCGCTTTCGTATCTGAGGTTGAATCGCGAAAAGTCACCTTGCTGACTGACCTGTCTGTTGATTCAGAGACCACTGGCGTACTCCGCTTCGGATATGGTCAAGAGATCAAGATTTGGCTTAACGGGGACCTTATGTTCAGGTCCAATGAGCCTCACGATGCATGGCTGGATCAACATGGAGTTGTAATTCGCCTCCGCACGGGTCGAAATCGGCTCATGGTCGAACTGACCGATCCCAATCAACGCTGGACATTCATTGCCCGAGTCACCGATGCCCAAGGTCAGCGATTACCGATGACGCACGCTCGACCGGTGGAGGCGAAGGTGCCCGAGTCCGTCGACGGCCCGCTGACCGATGGGCCTGTCATCCCTTGGACCGTTTTCTCAAAAACACTGAAAATTGACCCTCCAGATGTTGACTCACTGGTGGATTTAGCCTGGTACTCATATGCATCAAAGCTGCCCAACGCGGATCGAACGCTGATTCAGGTCGCGCTCAGCGGTGCATTTGATGCGCGTCCCGACGCAGAGACCCTACACGCATGGACCTTGATATTGGACTCAGACCGAGCGGCTCAAGTTCGCCAAAAATATGCTCAAACAGCGGGACAACGCGGCCAATTAGCACACCAACTCCATGTTCAAACTGCACTCATTTGGGACCACATTTTCGAACGCAGACTCAATTTAGCCTGGCCGCTTGCAAACAATTTAAACAGGCGATTTAAGAACAGTGGTCCTGTCCAAAGGCTTTGGGCACTGCTTCATGAGGACTTAGGTTGGGTTCAGTCGGCCGCCCTCTTAGCCCAGAGAGCGGCGGATGATCGACTGCGACAGGGCCTATCGAAGACCATCTCATCGACCCTTCAAAATGCTGGATGGTTACATCATGAGATAGCCCATCTGCGTGATGCTGTGAAAATGAATCTGGCAACAGAAGATCAGCGTTTAAGATTGGCTTTGATCGAGCGTAGGCGGGGTCATTTTGGTCTGGCTGATGAGCTGGTCTCCAAAATGGTAACAATGAAACCCGAGCTGTGGAGACATCAATTAATAGCGGTTGACGCGCTCTTAGAGCAGGGTCGCTATGAGAAAGCACTCGTGCTCTTGGACAAACTAGAAAAAATAGCGCCCGATCATTCTGCTTGGGTCGAACCTCGCATCGATGCCCTCTTGGAATTGGGTCGCCTATCCGATGCGAAAGCTCTGACAAAAAGAATGGAACCGCGTCTCGATGCGGAGACGTCAGATCGACTTCATCTGGCCGTCAACTTGTCTCATCCTAAACCAAAGTTGGGGCCGCCGACATCCGCACTCATTGACACGCCCTGCGATGGGCCCATTGCGAAAGTGCTGCATCATCACGCTCGCACAGACCTCAATGATGATGGACGGGCGACGCGATGGATCCGCCGAGTAATTAAAATTTGTGATCGAGTCGGAGCGGACCGGTATTCAAGTCTGGATATTTATCATGCACCGAATAGCCAAGCACTGGACATCCACATCGCCCGACTGCTCCGAAAACAGGATTCCAAGACAGCTGTCCGAAGCGGACGTTCGCTGTCGGACCCCGATAATCGAATCTATTTCGATCTCAGAGCCGAAACCTTAAGTTTTGACGGTGTACAGCCGGATGATATTATCGAAGTCGTCTGGCAACTCAGAGACACGGTTCCGCATCCCGCAATGCCAGGTCATTACGGCGAAATCGCCTATCTTCAAGAAGAAATTCCGCGGGCTATGTCCGTACTGGAATTTTCCAGTAGCCAAAAACGAAAACTCCACATTGGCATCGAGGCGAAGGGGCTTAAGATCGTGCGCAGCCCTGAGCAGCTTGTCCTGTATGACGTGCCGCCCGTACAGCTCCAAAATCGAGGTCCGGGCGTGACCAATCGATTTGCCTACGTCCACTTGAGTACGCAAGAAAAATGGGCCAGCGTTGATGAACTGTACACCACATTATTAGGTAAGCGGGCAAAGCCTACACCCGAATTGGTTAACTTAGCCCGCTCCCAAGTGGACGGCACAATGTCGACCAAACAAAAAATTGAGGCCTTGTATCAGCTGGTTGCGGGACAAATCCGATATGTCGGTCTTGAGTATGGCATCCATAGTTTTCAGCCTGCATATGCGTCTGAAACACTGAATCGTGGCTACGGTGATTGTAAGGACAAGGCGGTGCTCCTTTTGGCCCTCCTGGAGGCGGTGGGTATAGACGGCCAGTTCGCGCTGGTCCGGACGCGATCATCAGGACCCCTGCGGCGTACACCGGCCAGTCTATCCGCCTTCGACCATGCAATTATCTATATACCCAGTCTAGATCGGTTTATGGACCCAACAGTTGCTGATTTCGACCCATGGACTCTGCCAGCCAATGATCAAGGCGCAACGGCGCTGATCATTGGCTCGAAGGAACTGACCCAAATTCCCTTCATGAAAGCCAGCCAACAACAAGACGCGTGGACATTAGATTTCAAGTGGAGCAATGGATTAGCCGCTGGAACAGCAGCGCTAACCACCCGAGGTCAGCCAGCAACGGAATTAAGGCGAGCGCTTTTACAACCAAATCAACACGCGCAGAACGCCAATCAATGGCTCAGTCGCATCCTTCCGAATCATGTCTTTAAGCAGTATGAGGTTGAGGGGGTAGACCCCGTTGAAGACCCTGTCACCGTGCTTGGACAAATCCAACCGCTCCCGGATCGACAGACCAGCAAAAGGGACCCGCTACTCGTTGGACTGGCACCGTGGAATCTCGTCGACCAATGGGCGCCCGAAGCCCTTCGAAATGGCCCTTTAATCATTCCACACAAATACCGTCGAACTGTGACATATCGGATTTCACATGATCGAAAAACCCGGTTTAAAACTGACTTCAAACGTCGCATTGAAACTCGTTTTGGATTCTTTTCTGGGGAGCTTAAGCAGACCAGTACGCGTCTTGAAGTCCACCTCAATGTCTCAATTTCAGCCACGGAGGTCAGCCGGCAAGAGTATAGAGAATTCAGGGCATGGCTGGCCGAAATTGACGCGGTTCTCACGACACAAATCGGAGTCAGAAATGATGCGATTTAGTCAAATTCTCCCGTTAATACTGGTGGGGCTAATGGCCGGGTGTGGCAGCACGCGTGTTGCCAAGTTCGACGAGCAAAGACGGCAGCTTTTTAAGCAAGCATACAAGTCTCCAAAGCAATGGGCGGAAATGGGCTGGTGGCATTACCTTGCCGGCGAGTCTGTATCGGCGAAAGAGGCTTTTACAAAAGCCAATCAGACGCCACTGGCGCTTTTAGGCCTTGCTCAGATGGCCCTCGATCAGGGCCAAAAAATGCGTGCCGATGCACTGCTGTCAGCTGTCCCCGAAACCGGTCTGGTTGGTCGGGTCGCACATCGAATTCGACAGACAGAAAACAACTCTGCGGGACCTACAACAGCTCCGAAGTGGGTATGGACAGGGTCTGTAAGCCCTTGGCCGTATCTGGGGCTAGAGCACTTAAAAAACCTGAAACCAAACCATGAATCCAGCGCCATGAGATATGGGCAAAAACGCATCAACACCCAATCCCAACCGCCAAAATCCGGCGTCTATTTTGGGCTTCTGAAAGGCGGCCAAACTGGCGACTGCGAGGTTTTAATCAAGGGCCCTTATCTGCTCTGGAGTGGGGGTCTAAAAAGCGGTCATTTACTGGAATATCCAGATTCGACCCGCTGGTATAAAGCTCAGCTGGACACCGGGTCAATATTGGCACTCACGACACCGCAACGACCAAAAATCCGATGCTTTCCAGACGCCGGAGAGTACACTGACCTAAATCATTTAGGCCCAGAGGTAGCCGGACGCAAGTCCGGGCCGAATTGGGTCCTCAAATATTTAAAAGCCCTCGATGCTGTGACACGCCGTCAAGGGGATGGGGCACTCCGCATTTTAGAGGGTATGCCAAGTACGAGCGCATTTAGCCAACTGGCAGCGATGGCATTTCAATCGGTCAACAACATCCCGAAAAACAGAACATATAAGAGGCAGGTAGATCTTTGGCTACGAGCCGACGAAACGGCGCCCCGCGCTGCAAGGTCTCAGTTGGCGAGACTGTATTTACAGGCGAATGAACCTCGGAAAGCCTATTCAATTCTTCAGACGCTCAAGGCCATCAGCCGACCTGGGAGAGACTTTCATCGTTTAATGATCAGGACTCTAGATCAGCTCGGGTACGCAGAACGCGTCCGAACGTATATCAAGATGCACGGAGAGGTCTGCGAACATTTGGAGCTGAGACAGAGATTACTCAACCATGGCCCGCCAGATGGATTGGTCAAACGCTTAGTCGGTTGTGGTCAACATGAGCAGGCAGTCGACCTTTTACTGCAATATTTCAGACCAAAGGCGGCATTGACCCTCCTTCGTTCTAAGCCTATTGAAACCGATCTGCAGCGGCGATTGGCCGCGCGCTGCAAACGCGCGCTATCTCAGTCTGAGGAGCCTCGGCTTGACCCATCGGCCGGGCCTCAGGATTTAGACGAGAAAAAGCTGTCCCAGAGCCTTAACTCGTCGCTAAAAACAGTCTTTGATGAGGCCGCACGCTCCTGGATTCTTGAACGAATTACAGACCCGGATGCCCTTAACATTATGTCTGCTTTAGACCAATGGTCACCGCTGGCAGACCTCTATCTCGATACAGAGACGCGGATTAGAAAACATCAAGCCAACAAAGAGAAGAGTTCGACTCGGCGGATACTTGATCACAGCATCTTGGTCTTCGACTCAGACGGACACAGTTTAAGGCGGGTGCATGAGATTATCTATTTGGCAAATAGACAAGCAGCCGAAAAGTACGCGGAACTGGGGCTTCCGGACGATGCTGTACCGGTGGCCATTTACACACGCAAACAAGATGGACGAATTTTGTTCGCCCAATCGAACCCAAATAAGGACAGTCTAACACTGCCTCAATTAGACCGTCGTGATTACGTTGTAGCCATTTATTTAGAGCCAAATAACGACTCAGGCACAACGGACGGTCATTTTATAAGCCAGAGAATCTATTTTGGTGACTATGAGTCCGTCATTGAAGAACAACGACTTGACGTGGTCGTACCCAAGGGTGCTGACATCAGAGTCGATTCTCGATTCAATGCCCCATCCGCCCAGAACATTGCATTGGCAGACCAGCATATTCTGCGCTTTGAAGCCAAGGGTCTCAACGCGATAAGACATGAGCGCCGTGGACCTAAAGCCGAGGCCATTATCCCCTCTGTGAGGCTGGCGTCCAAGCTCGACCAACAACGGCAGCTAAACCGACTCAGAGATTCGTTTATTTTTTCTCGAGGTCGAACGGAGACTGTGTCGGCCTGGATTAAAGATGGATTCCATGACCTAAGAGAGACACCCGATCTTGACCAGATCTTGCGTCGAGTTCGTCAGCGCTTCGATGGGTCAACTGGATTAGTCGATCAACAGGTGACCCATGGACTCTATGATGGGGTTGGGCACCGAACCACTGCACTCTCGACCGTCCTCGAGGCGCTTGGAATCGACCATCAGGTTGTCTTAGCAGGTCCTAAACTTAAACGGGAACATCAAGAGTTCGCACAGCTGACCGACTTCTCCGACGCGCTGATAAAAATTACCGATGGGCCGTGGTTATACCCCGGTGCAGACGGTGCGCCGGCGGGCTATCTGCCCTTCCACTTGCTCGGCGGATCGACGCTCCAAGTGTGGCCACCAACCCCAGGTTGGCAATTGGGAACAATGCCAGAGACGCGAGACATTACCGATCAACGGCGCGTCCGAATGACCGCGCGTATAAAGCAAAATGGAGAGATTAGTGGTCGAGTGGTCGATGAGTTAATTGGCGCGGAAGCCATCGCGGTTGGCGGCATTCTGGACCGCTTAACAAAAGAAGAACGGCCCCGGTTATTCGAACGTGTTCTCATTAAAGCCGTCGCATCGGGTCGAATCCAAAACTTCGAGATGAGTGAAGCCGATGAACGCGATACGAGTCAACTCACACTCACTTACGATTTCACGGGTCGCATGGCACTTCCCAATCGAATTGGCTGTTTTCCAATTCAGCCGGGCCGGACGTTTGCATCACTGAAGAGTCGTCAAACACCTCTCTACTTGACTCTTCCCGTCGACCAACGGGTCGAGATCGTCCTCGAGATGCCAGAGGGCATCACCATTGATTCAAAAAATGACACCGCATCTTTAAACGGCAATCGATTTGAGCGGACCATCAAGCGAAACGGCCGGAAAACAGAGATCAAGTGCCTGCTCGTGCTGGACGGACAGCATGTGCATCCAGATGGATATGGTCTTTTCAGAAACTGGTCATATCAGGTCGATCAACTTGAATATCTAAATATCGTCAAGCCTTCCGGGATGTGATTAACTTTCGTCAGCAAATCTGTAAGCACCGCACCATAATGAAACGGAATCATTGAGGCATGAGCGTCCACATCTACGGTCATTTAGAGATGCGCGAACACAGGCCCGGTTCAGAGCATCCGGAAAGTCCGGAACGGCTTGCAGCCATCGAGAGCGCCCTTCGTCAAGACCCTCGGTATACGTTCCAAGTGGGTCATCCCGCCACTCGTGATCAAATTGAACGGGTTCATCCCGGCGAATACATTGATAGACTGGAGCGGTTTCGCGGTGTGGGCGGGGTGCTCGATTCAGACACAGTCCTCTCTGGGAAAAGTATGGCGTCCGCCTGGCTTGCCGCCGGATGTAGCATCGATGCGACCCGCGCCGTCTGTATGGGCCAGGCAAACACAGCCATTGCCCTCACGAGACCTCCCGGCCACCATGCGGAGCCAACAAAGGCTATGGGATTCTGCCTCTTTTCCAATGTGGCTATCGCGGCCGAAGCCGCTTTGGCGGAGTTTGGCTGTCAACGGGTGATGGTCATCGACTGGGATGTCCATCATGGCAACGGCACTCAAAAGGCATTCTGGGATAGACAGGATGTCTTCTTCGTCAGCCTTCATCAATCGCCGCTCTACCCAGGGACGGGACAGCCATGGGAACGTGGCATAGATGCAGGCTTGGGCTTTACATTGAATATCCCCCTGCAAGCAGGCAGCGGTGATGAACTCTACAATGCTATTTTCCGCCGCGGTTTGGCTGAGGCTGCAAATCTCTACAAGCCTGACCTGATCATCGTGTCAGCTGGGTTCGACGCCCATCGACTCGACCCCTTGGCTCAAATGAACCTATCGAGCAGAGGCTTTGCCGCACTCTGCGATCTCACTTATCAGATGGCACAAAAACACTGTGACGGCCGGTTGGTCCTGTGCTTGGAAGGCGGATATCATCTCGGCGCCTTGGCCGAGAGTATGGCGCAGTGCGGTCAAATCCTGCTGGGTGCATCATCCGACCCGATCGCAGAGCCGAGACAGGACGCCAGTTCGATCCAGACCTACATACAAAACCATTTACGAGACACCAATTGGCCAGCTTAATCCAAGTCTCCATTACCGTGGATTCCGACCAAGCCGATGCCGTCGTTGGACGGCTCTTCGATGCGGGGATACAAGGTGTTGAATTGGTGGACAGTGACACGGATTTAAAGATGGGCTTACGCACTGAAATCCGAGTTTATCACCCAGCTGACTCCATTGATGAACTCATGGAGACCTATGCACCATTACTGCCGGACGATCATGTTTTGACGGTCAATCAAGTGAGTGGTTCGTGGCGCCACTCTCTGGATTTAGACGCCGTCGAGCTCGGCGAGCAGTTCAGTATCAATGATCATGCCAGTCAATACCCGGACAGAAAAACATTGTTCATCGATGTGGGGTCCGGATTTGGCGATGGATTGCATCAAACAACCCAGCTCTGTGTGACCGCAATCGAGGCCTTGTCAGTACAATTCAAGTCAGGGTTTACGGTTCTCGATGTGGGTACGGGCAGTGGCGTACTGGCCCTTGTCGCGGCCTCGATGGGCGTCGATGTCATGGCCATAGATATTGAAGATATTGCGCGACAAGCGTGTCATGATAATGCCCAGAAAAACCGGCTCTCCCACCGAATTGATGTCAGTGCAAAGCCGCCAGCCGGGCACCGATCTGATTTGGTGGTCGCAAATTTATATTACAAGACGCTCTTTGAAATGGCACCTCAGCTCTACGACTGGACTAAACCACATGGTCGATGTGTTATTTCTGGATTTACCATTGAAGGTGCCGAGCCCTTGATCGCCCATATCGAGCAGTTGGGGTTTGAGATGGATAGCCGCTATACCCAGGACGATTGGTGTGCTTTGATCTTTATCAAAGGCACAGCAGAGAACCAGGAGACATCATGAAAGCCCTTCAGCTTACAGAAATTCATAAAGGGCCCCACTACAGGGAACTCCCAATGCCTGAAAGACGTGCGGACCACGCCCTCATTAAACTCAAGGCAAGTGCACTCAACAGACGCGATGTCTGGATACGCCGAGGCCAGTATCCAGGCATTACCTATCCCATTGTACTGGGCAGTGACGGGTGTGGCGTGGTTTGTGAAACAGACGCCAGTCATGCGCACTGGATAGACAAGAGGGTGATTATCTATCCCGGCTATGGCTGGGGTAATGATGAACGAGTTCAAAGCGATGAGTATCGAATTTTAGGCTTACCCGACCAGGGTACCTTTGCCGAATACATATCGGTTCCAATCAGCCATATTCATCATGCCCCCGCTCATCTGACGGACGCAGAGGCCGCTGCATGCCCCTTGGCTGCTTTGACTGCCTGGCGAGCCCTTAAAGAACGAGGACGAATGCAGCCGGGTGATAAAGTTCTGGTGACGGGTATCGGAGGCGGTGTCGCTCAATTTGTGGCTCAATTTGTCCACGCCCTAAACGGTCAGCTCGCCATCACCAGCAGTTCCACAGAAAAGTTATCCGGATTAGACAGTACACTGGCCGCTGTTTGTTACGTAGATGATGATTGGCGCGGCCAGTTGCAGGCCGCGTGTCCGGGCGGGTTCGACATCATCGTAGACGGTGCGGGCGGCGCCGGTTTTGGTGAGCTTGTGCGCGTATTGGCGCCTGGCGGACGACTTGTGTTCTACGGAGGGACGCGGGGTCGTTGGCCCGCGATTCTCCCTCAGCATTTATTCTACAAACAGGCAGAAATCTTGGGGTCGACAATGGGCTCGCCCAGAGATTTTGGCACGATGCTCAATTGCATAAACGCCACTCAGCTCAAGCCGACCATCGGGCAGTCCTTCCGTCTCGAAGATGGCGCTGATGCCTTCGACTATCTTGAGAGTGGACAGCAGTTTGGTAAGGTCATTTTGATAAACAGCGATGACTGAAAGTAGAGCACGATGACGAAAACAATACTGGATAAAATGGCTGACCAAGCCGAAGCAGAGACGCTCTGTGGGCTCCTGTTTGACTTTCTTATGGCGCAGCCCGTCGACGCGGTCATCCAGACCGATACACTCGTAGGACACATTGCCGAGTCGTTTGATGAGGACATCACTAAACGTTGGATAAAAGAGCATATCGACCGGTTTTCTCAACGGGAACTAGAGCGGGCCGAGTCAAGAGATGACCAGTTAAAAGACTGGATTACAGTCGAGATGCAAGCCGAATTGAGACGTATAGCTATCCGTCCGATTCACTTGGACCGAGGCTTTCTAAGGGCGGCGGTCCAACAAGATTCGGTGAAGCATATGATTAAGCGTATCATCGAAGAGACCTTGGACCGATTTGTAAATACCCTGAAACCGAATGGGAGTGGTGGTGGACTGATCGGGTCCGTTGGCCGGGGCGCGTTTGGGTTTGCCAGTCGAGCCGGTAAAGGCTTGCTCGGACAATTGGGCGGTCAGTTCGAGACCCACTTACAAGCAGCCGTAAAAAGCTTTGTACAAAACTCAACAAGCTTGATGCTGGACCGATTGATCGTGATTTTGACCAGCCCCGAGACGGCTCAACATTTCGGACGATCCGGCGGCGCGGCTCATGACGCGCTGATGGACCAGAGTACAGGATCGATTTGGCGATTCATAAATGACCATGTGCCAATAGACGATTTGATGGAGGTCTTACCCGAACAGCTGTCGTATCTCGCTGCTCACAGTGGTTTTCTTGAGCTCATCCAGGCTGAAGTTGAGCATTTCATGACCCTCGAGGCAAAGACCCATCTAAGGGCTTTTCTAGGCGATGAAGAGAGAGTACAAGCCCTCCGAAAAACCGCCATAGATCGAGGCACTCCCCTCATCCAATCCCTGTCGGAAACAGTGGCTTTTAAAGACTGGGTCGCCTAGGTAGCCTACTCGGGTAGACACGCGCCAAATTGCCTAAATCGACGACATACGGTGCCTGGAACGCCGCCGCAATCGCCATCAGCACCACAGCGGATGGTACAAATATTGGGCAGTGAGCCATCCCGGCCCCGGAAGGTCCAGCAGAACTCAGCATCAGGGCCACAGTCGTCGCTACTGTCACAGGCCTCACCGAGACCTAATTGGCCATTGCCTTCGATGGCACTGCACGCACCTGTCTCCTCATCGCAGAACGCCCTCAGAGGCTCTGTTCGAACACACTGGCCCTCGTCCACCGTACACCGATCTTGGTTATCATTAATGGCTGCTGTCAAAGAGTACTCGGTATCCACGAGGCGGTCGCTCGAGAATTGGTCAACCCGCAGGTAATAGCTACCCGCCTCCGTAAAACGAACCTCGATGACTTCGGTGACCTGTTCCGGCGTCGTCGAGGACGACACCAGGTTCCCAAAGCTGTCGTAGAGGTAGATGTCGATATCGACCCCAGCTCTGAAGTTAACCGCGACTGTCATCGCCCAGCTGGCCTGATTCGCAGGGACCACGAGCCGGTACCAGTCATCATCATCATTACAAATTTGTAAACCGGAGATTGGCTCTCCATCAAAGGCGATTCGAGTCGCTTGGTCGCGGGTGTTATTGGGGTCAAATTCGAGGTCGGCACCGCAGTCTGCAATCGGTCTAGGCAAGCCGCAGTAGCGATCACCCGTACGTGCCGATAAGCAGGCTTCACCGTCACCGCAATCGTCATCGACGCGGCATTCTCCTCGGACCGTACATCGCCCCTGCCGACACGCGTAAAAACGTCCGCACTCATCATCATCATCACATCCTGGTATGCAAACAGCCGCATTTCGAGAGATGGGCTGACAATACGCATTGGCCCCGAGAGAGCCGCAATCTCCCTCTCTCCGACACCCGATGGTACAGAAATTATCATGGCCGCCTTCACCCCCCGTGTAACAAAGGTCAGCGTCTTCAGTACAATCGTCATTTTGGCCACATCGCTCACCCAAGCCCGCTCCGCTTTGCGGCGCGATGCAAAGCCCCTCGGAACAAATGGGAAGCCCATCGGCACGACAGTCCCGGTCGGCTTCGCACTGACCTGAACGACCGGCGAACTCGATGGTGTAATCGACCTCACGGTCTTGCTCATCTTCGGGAATAAAGAGCGTCAGTCCAATTCGATACTGCCCGGCCGGTAAATGAGAGAAGCTTAATCTTTCCGGATTGGACCGGCGGTCTGATACGGCGCGGCTGATCACGGCCCCCGTGTCTGCATTGATGACATGGACATCGATATCTTCGCCTTCATCAAAACTCACTAAGAGGTCAAAACTATCGCCATCGACTGCTTCAAAGGCGAACCAATCCCGGTCTGCACCGCAGATACGACCTGCCAAGGGATCCATAGGCGCCATGATCACGCTCGCCGTCTGGTCGCTGTCATTGGGTTCGAAATCATCATTGCCGCACGGGTCATCAGGTAGACCAACACACAGCCCCTCAAAACGGTCACAGACTTGTCCATCAGGACATTGATCATCCAAGGTGCATGTTCCAGTGACCGCCAGTCGATAAAAAGCGGCCCCCTCTAGGTAGCCATCGACTCGGATGAAGTACTCACCATCGGCAGGCGCGTTGAAATCAACCTGTTCATTACCTTCTTCGCCAGTGCTCTCGGCCACCACAGCGCCAGTTTGATCTAGCACCGCAAGATCAAAATCTGTCTCGATGGGATCGGCTTTTAATACAATTTGGGTCTGCTGACCTTCAACGAGTTGCAAACGAAACCAATCTTCTGCTTCAGGACAAATGAACAAATCCTCCCGTAGAAATCCAACCTCGATCTCAGCGGCTGAGTCTGGGCCCTGATTCGGGGCTAAGTCATCTTCATTGCCACAGCGGGTCGACGGCACATCATCGGGTGTTCCGAGGTCATCGGGTACGGGGTCGGCTCCAGCATCGATATTATCGTTGGATCCATTCATCGTCGGCATATTATCGGCAACAGACCCATCGGACTGGGGCTCTGACTCGAGCTGACGCTCTTTATTCTCAATGCAAGCCGTTAGACTTAACATCGTGCTCAATAGGGTGACCATCGCCAGATTTGCGTTGACGCGTAAAAGCATAATTATTCCCCGTTACCGATTTTGCTGGGCGTGTCATACGACGCGTGTATTAAACCACAGACGTCATCAAGTTGAACCGTGCGTTTTTTACCGCACTGCATCACACAGCAAGAACTGGGCCGTTTTTAGGTCAGATGAAGCGGTCAAAATTTGGACCGTCATCGGGTCCAAACGCTCCGTACGCGTGGCTATTGACCACCACACGCCGTGTTGGCCCGCCCGGGCGTACCGAAATGCTGTGGCTCCGCGAGATAAATTTGGTCTGAGGCACACCAAAACAAACCCGAATCGTTTGACCGGGCATCCTGGTTGTCCACATCTAATTGAATGGAGCCTTGTGAATGGGCTGGGAAGCTATTGTCTCGACCGTAAATGACCAAGTCTATCGTCGTCTGACCGCAGACGAGCGAAATTTCGTCGCCGGCGTTGTTCAAGGAGAAACCGAAGAGGGCATCCGGTACGATGTTGCCGTTTTCATTCACGTCGGCCGAGCGACCAAAAAGTGCAAATTCGCCGGGCGATAGGAACACACCTTCAATGGCGGACTCAGCGCCTTGGTCTCGGACGACGCAACCACTCAGTGAAATGGGCGTATCTGCAACGCTGGTCAGCTCGAACCACTCGGCGCGCGAATCTGCAAGTCCTGCACCCGGGTCATACATGATCTCATTGACGATGACTTCACCCGCAAATGGTGTTCGGGCCCCTTCAGGACCACAGAAACCCTGCTGGCAAGCCTCTCCGACACCACACTCTTGACGCGTCTCTTGATAGTCACAAATCTCATCGATTCCATCGACTCGACATTGACCGATGGGCGCATATGAAACACGGGTATTTTCATCACAACTTCGAGCTGGTGGTTGGTCACATGTGACCTCCACACATCGCTCACAGATGGGGTTTACGACGCCAGGCGTTCCACGATGGACCGGATCGGCGAGATACTGTTGAGAACTGAGGCACCATGCCTGGTCGAGATCGTTGTCCATGGCGTTGAATGCGCGGGCATCTAAGCTAATGGATGTTGCTCGGGCCGCGTTTCGATTTCCTGCTCCATCGGTGTACGTGACCTGGTCGATGACAAGACCGCCGCAGGTCAGAATTAAGGTGTCACTGGAGTTAGTCAAATTGAAATAGAAACGATGATCAGCCCGAAGACCCCCATTGAAATCGGGAATGTCCGAACGGACGAAAAGCGCGACGTCACCTGGTTCAACGATGACGCCTTCGATCACAGTCGGGTCACTTTGCTGTGCTCGGTTTTCGTCGAAATCCGTTAATTGGCAATCATCAAGATTAAGGGCTCTGTCCGTTGGATTATAGACCTCGATCCATTCGGCATTATTTTCGCGAATTTCTGCTCTCGGTAGGTCAGGTTCATAATCGGGATCGTCGGGGTTGTACATGATTTCGCTGAACACAATTTCACCTCGGCCGGGGCCTTGTGGTCTCTGGTCGTAGCATGCGCCGTAAATACAAACCTGGGCCGTTTCACCGCAGTCTCTTCTCGTCGCTGGGTAGGCACATTCTGCCAGTCCATTGGCACCAACCATGCACTCACCTGCGATTCCGTATTGAACCGCGGTGTCTCCCTCACACGCGCCGACGGGAGGTCGGCCACAGGGATTCGGGTCGCATGGCGCAAGGGGTGGCGCTGCTGTCAGCTGGCCAGCATTTTCTGCTGTATAGCCATCATCTGACCCAGCCTGACCACCATCGCAATAAAGCCAGGAGCGGCCTCCATCAACTGTGAATCGGTACGCGTAATCATATTGCCCTGGGAGTGGAATAAACAAACGCGCTTGGTATTCATCCGCATCAGGCTCACCGGATGCATTGGCATCATATTCAGCGTTGGGCCTCGCCCAAATCCAAACCCATTCATCATTGTTTTGCGGCTGACTGCCATCGGGTCCAAAACCTAAGTAACCTCGGACCAAACCGTACGCGTCAACAGATGCAGAGCGATCTGTGATCCCCTGTTCGCGGACACGACCATAAATGGTGACTTCCTCGCGGTATCGGCCATCCGCCATGTCGTTGGGAATGGCTGTGGGTGACTGTAACCGACAAAAATCAGTGATTTCGTCGCATGGGCCATTGGCGGCACCAGGCGTACCCCATTGCACAGGCGCTTCGAGGTAAGCGCGCCGTGCCACGCACCAATTTCGTGCTTGGTCATTGGCAACCGTGGATTCTTGACCGGGTGTCAAACTGAGACTAAATCCCTGAGCCCGAGGAAAACCCTCATCAAAATCATAGTGCATGACGTCGACGATGGACCCGCCACATTGCAAGACGATCCGATCACGAGAGTTATTGAGCGCAAAATCAAAGATACCATCGACGTCGAGCCCGCCGTTGAGCCCCTGATCATCGCTCCGCCCATAGAGCGCATAGCCACCCGGCTCGATGGTCACATCACCTAATTCCGATACAGATGTTCCATCAGTGAGTTGGCAATCTTCAAGGGCAAAGGGCTGGTCGCTGGTATTATATAACTCGATCCATTCGGCGTTTTCATCAGTCAATCCGTTATGTGGGTCGAGCATGATCTCCGAAATGATGACCTCACCGGTTTGAGGGACTTCGACAAACTCACCGGGTTCGCCACCGGCACCAGCCGACCCACCTTGGCCTCCCGCACCCGCCATACCACCGCTGCCTGCGGTTCCACCGGAGCCACCTTGCCCGGCCATGCCAGCCGCGCCGCCTTGACCGCCCGTGGGCCCCATATCGACAACCGGCCCGCCTGCACCGCCCGTGCCGGCCGATCCACCAGCGCCGCCGGCGTCACGCGGGATGAAAACTTGACCCGTCCCCCCAGCTGCGTCATCACCTCCGCAGGCGAATAAAAAGGCCGCTGAGATAGCGAGGGTTATACAACTGAAATGATGTCTGTAAGCGTGTTTGTTCATACCGTTCTTTCCATCAGTGTAGCCAAACTAAGACGCTCAAAATCATGATAAACGTCGAGACAGAAGGGCGATTTGCCCCTTTCGGTCAACAGCTCAGCTGAAATAGAATTCGCCGGATAATGCTGATCTTGAAGCAAATCGTCAACTAAAGAACGTTGAAAAATGAGGGTCACCACCGATTCGATCTCGCAATGAGCGATTCAAAGGCGGGTCAGAGACCGGGTGTGAGGCCGCAGGCCATGACCCTGGGTTATGCCTGAGTGGACATCACTGACGAATATCTGAAGGCCCTCTCGGCTCAATTTTAGTGTTGGCGTTACCCAATCGCAAAACCCCTGTGATGCTCTGGAAACCAGTCCCAACCGTGGGCAGTGGACTTAACCGATAGAAGTAATCATCGACGCGCAGTTGACCATCTACAACAAACTCATAGGTGGGCATGCCATCTTGACCATCTCCAGGACCCGCCTCGGGCTCAACTTCAATGACGGTGACGTCTTCAACCGTCACGAGCATACCTTCCAACGCCGACGCCTGAGCGCCTCCCGTCGAGATGTCGCCAGACGGAACAACCACCGGATCGGGTATGGTCGACTGGCCGACAGACTGCAGCGCCTCTATATGCTGAATCTGCCATTGGCCATAAAAGTCATTGGTTCGGCCTGTTACTCTCACGAGTGTCCCGGGCATAGGAGGATTCATACGCCACGCGTCGTTATCAGCGTTATTGAGGTACACCCAAATTCCGCTGTTGGCTTGTCCACGATATCGAGCGCTGTCGACCGGAACTTGGAGAACCATATGCGAATAGAGGTTATCAGCATTGAGACGGACCGCTGTGACCACGCCTTCAACGGACACGGTCGTATCGTCGGCCAATGTGCCGACTTTTACATCGTAGATGTCGACTTGAGTGGCATTATTACCACCGCCCGCGCCGCCTGTGCCTCCTGTGCCCCCATTGCCGCCTCCTGTGCCTCCGGTGGCAGCGGTTCCAAATTGGCAGATACCGCCCTCGCATGAGGCTCCAGCGCCACATTGAAAGCTCTCGGTGCAGGTCGCAGTACAGCGAAATGATTGCGGATGACATAGGTTTGTCTGGCAATCAGCGTTGACTGAACATGATTGGCCAAATCCGACCATCATACTGCTCTGGCTTGTCGGGTCATCGGTCCCGCCACAACCGAGGGACAGGGCCATCATCAGCGTCCATAAAAACATCAGAGTGCGAATCATGATTTCTCCAGCAAACTTCGATTGATTAAGGCAATAAAGCGTGGACCCGGGCAGGTAAAACAACCCGGATCCAGATAGACTCTATTGAGGCATTACAGGCAGTGGTTACCTATGCCATCAAAGGTATCGACCGGAAATCCGGTCCATTGAGCCGATGGATCAAAAGCATCATCTCCACTGGCATCTCCACCCTGTACATCACAATTTCGTCGAAGTGTCGAATCGAGTGTTGATGCGTCGTCCGAAGACCATGCATTCCCTGGATCAAAACCAATTTGCCCGATGACGTCTAGTACGGTGCCACCACAAACCAATGCAATGGTATCGTCGCCATTGTGGTTTAAAGATCCAGAGGTCTGGTCACAGACATCCAGTAGGGCTTGATCAGCCCGCCCATTGCAGAGTGTATAGACAGCACCCGGTGCGAGCATCGTCGGCTGGTCATCAGCACCGAGACCAATGGTATCCGCATCGTCCGCCTGAGCACCATTGCTATAGAGATTAATGGAGCAGGTATTAAGGTCGATGGCCGCCGCACCCGCATTGTAGATTTCAACGGCCTTATTAAATGAACTGCCTTCGATATACTCACTGAAAAAAGCGGTTGTGTCTCCCTCGATGGGTGGCTGCATTTCGGCCACGCATTCGCCGGCATCACACGTGCCTGCAAGACAGTCGGCATCAGCTGCACACACAGGAATTGCATCGCCTTCACAAGGGCCAACCCGACTGGTCAAAACATACTGGTCACCTCCCGCAGCCACATCGATGAAGAAGCTGTCGACCATAATGAAGTATTCGACACCTGCAACCGCATTGATGGATACAGCCGACTGAAAGCCACCCGCAAAAGCGGGTGAATTGTCATTGCACGCCACTTCGTTGGCATCGGGTCCCGTGCACGCCGTGTCTCGAATGTACAAGACAGGGTCAGCCAAATTAGACCCTCGGGTCTGGAAGCAGACTTCGGTGTCCTCTTGAACTGTGAAAGTGTGCACCTTCTCTGGCCCAGCGCCCGCTCCACCACAGCCTACAGCCGAATCTCGACTCAGGCCATTGGCCAGGCTACCCGTCAATATCTGACCCAAAGCATAGGCGATGGGTGCCTCGCACAGGCCGCCACCCTCGGGTTGAGCAACGCAGGCATTATCGAAGCAAATTTCTCCTTCGGCACATTGCGCGGTCTCGACGCAGGCAACACATTGGTTGGCCAAGACGCCGCCAAGAGAACAAACTCCATCGGCGCAGTCGCCATCCGCGGCGCATTGAACACATTGGTTATCAGCACACACACAGGCACCGCCATTACAGGCGAGCTCACCGCAGTCGGCCGCCTCTCGGCATGGCGCGCAGGTGTTATCCTCAAGGCAGATGCCATTGGCGCACTGGTCGTCTACGCGACAGTCAACTTCAACGCATGCACCGGCCTGGCAGAGCTCTCTTGCTCCACAGGCATCATTGTCCTCGCAGAAAAATTCGCAGGCATTGTTACGGCACACGTTGGAGAATGGGCAGTCATCGTTATCGATGCAAACAGGGGGCACATTGGCCGCACAGGCGCCGATGGACGACGATAAGACATAATTACCGAGACCAAACTCGCTGAATGCATCGACGAATACGAAGTAGGTTTGGTCAGCGATAACATTAAATTCAACGGTTGAACGGTTGCCGACATCGAGGATGCTGCCTTCAAAACGATCGTCGTCGTTGCATGCGACTTCCATACCCCCATCGCATTCGCCTGCTCTCACGTACAGAGAAGTATCGTAATTTGAATCACGGGTCGTCAAACACACGGTCCCGGCCGCCGCTGCGGAAAATGAGTAGATGATCTCTCGTCCTCGGCCGGCACAGCTGCCGCGCGTTGTCCCTGAGTATGGCTCATTGATGCCGCGAACGACCGTGCCTAATTCATAGGCGAGTGGGTCCTCACAGGTATCTCCGCCATCGAGACAATAACCGTTAATGCATGAGCCATCGGCACAATCTGCATCATCTCGGCAATCACGACATGAGCCCTGATTGCAGAAAGACCCATCGCCACAATCTGCGTCTTCTACGCATGCAACGCAGGTGGCCTCTGCGCAGAGGCAAGGCCGGCCGCCGCATGCATCGTCATCACAGTCAGCCCCGTTCCGACACTCAATACAGGTCTGATCGGCACAAACACCATTGAAACAGTCATCGTCCTCTAGGCAATCAACAACAGTACACGCACCCTCGACACACGCCTCAGGGGAAAAGCCCATACAATCTGCATCGACTTGACATGCGTCTCGACATCGATTGGCGCGACAGACCTCGCCGTCGTCGCAGTGATCGTCTACGGCACATTCAACACAGCGGTTTTGGTCGCAGCGATTGTCGAAGAAATTGTTTACGCAGCCTGCATCATCAAGGCATTCCACGGCTCGACAGGCCCCTTCTTCGCAAAGGGCATTGCCGACACAGGGCGTCTCTTCGTCACAGGCAAGACCACAATTTCCAGCCCGGCAAATTTCGTCGCCGACACAGTCGTCGTCGCCGATGCAACTGGGCGGAATTACGTCTGCACACGCGCCGAGGGATGTAGACAAAATGTAATTACCCGATGCACCTGACCAACCATCGACAACGAGATAGTATGTCTGGCCAGCGGTGACAGCGAATTCGACGGTCGATCGAGTCCCATCTGCGATTTCCCAATCATTATCATCATCATTACAGTCGAGTTCGTTAGCCCCGTTACACTCCGTCTCGAAAACATAGAGCGCTGTATCGTAATCGGAGCCTCGGGTCGTGGCACAGACGGTGCCATCTTCTGGGGCTTGGAACGCATGGACAACATCAGGCGCTTCAGCACCTTGACATGACCCCGCGTTAAGCGGCGCATAAATGGCCGTGTTGCCTCGAGCAATGGAGCCAAATTCATACATGATAGGCTCTGCACAACTGTCGCCCGGGGGTGGGGGCTGACACAGATCATCAAGGCAGATATTGCCGTCGGCACAATCCCCATTATCGCGACAGTCAACGCACGCGTTGAGCACGCAGAAGTCACCGTCACCACAATCAGCATTGTCGCGACACTCTTCGCATCGGGTGTTCACGCAAAATCCATCGGCGCATTGGTCATCGGCATTACAGCCGACACATGCATTCTCGAGACATTGACATGGCGTACTGCCACAGTCCTGGTCTGCACAGTCATCGACAACGCGACACCCGACGCATGCGTAATCAAGACAAACCCCATCGGGGCATTGTTCGTCACCCCGACATTCAACGTCTATACAAATGCCGTTTGCACAGGCTTGCTGCTCGGCACAGCCCGCATCATCGTCGCACGCGACGCGACAGATATTGTCTACACAGAGACCATTTTCACCACAATCAGAATCGATGCCGCATTGAACACACCGGTCTTCAAAACAGACTTCATTGCCGATGCATTGGGTCACAGAACCCTGAATATGGTT
>MDTC01151528.1_pt1 | contig 21107 bp, 10 predicted proteins | sample 811181 | NCBI WGS metagenome assembly MDTC01 (sample SAMN05326644, study PRJNA326480) | marine metagenome | isolation source: seawater | place: Pacific Ocean: North | collected 2011 | reverse complement strand
GGTGCTGGTCGTGCACGAGCTGGAGCAGGTCGATCTGCTGACCGCCCGGGCGCTGCACCGCCTGGCCGTGCTCGCCGACGGGGCCCTGCGCCTGGTGCTGGTCCACGAGCCCCGCTGGAGCACCCGCCTGTCCGAGCGCGTCATCGGCGGGCTCGACTCGCGGGTCCAGGTCGAGATCGTCGACGTGCCCCCGGTGGACGAGCAGGTGGGCGCGCACATCCTCCGCGCGACCCACCCCCACGCCGAAGACGACGACGCCAGCGTGCGGGCCCCCCGCCGGTCCAGCCCCCAGCGCCTGGTCGAGCAGGCCACCGCCGGGCTGGCCGCCTGGCGGGGCGAGGCCTGGCACCCGCCCGGCGCCGAGCTGTGGCCGCTGGCGGTGCACGCCCCCCTCCCCCGGGCGGTCCTCACGGAGCTGGTTGGCGAGAGCGTGCTTCGTTCGCCCTGGATCCGGCCGACCGACTCCGACCCGGACCGTGTGGAGCTGGCCGGAGGCACCGCCCGCCGGGCCGCCCGCGCCCGCCTGGCCGATCTGCGCACGGCGGCCCGCGCGGTGGCCGAGGCCTGGGTCCTGGTCCAGGGTGACGCGGCCGAGCCCACCGCACTCGCCCGCCTGCACCTGCTCGCCGGCGAGCCGGATCTGGCACGGGCCCCCGCCCGCCAGGCCGCCCTGCGCGCGCTGTCCGCCGGTCGCTACGCCGAGGCCCGCCGCTGGCTCTTCCTGCTCGACGCGCTCCCGTCCGGACGGGGCAGCCTGTCCGATGGCCACGATGCCTTCGAGCTGGCCGTGGCCAAGGCCCGGGTCGCGCTGGTCACCGAGGCGGAGGAGCCCCGGGACCTGCTGGTCGAGGGGGTCGAGCGCGTGGCCGAGTCCCCCACCGAGCGCGCCAGTGCCACCCTGCTCCGCGCCGCCTACCAGCTCCGCCAGGGCCACGTGCGCCCCGCCCTCGCCGAGGCCCTGCGCACTGCCTCCCCCTCGCGCGCCCCCACCCCCGAGCTCGCGGTCGAGGCCCTGGTGCTCGCCACCCGCTGTCGCCTGCGCCTGCACCAGCCCGAGGACGCCCGCGCCCAGCTGACCCGCGCCGAGGCCCTGCTCGCCGCGGCCGCTCCGGGTCACCTCACCCACGAGGTCGCCCTGCTGCGCACGGAGGTCCTGCTCCGGGACCAGCAGCTCGACGCGGCCGGCGCGCAGGCCGAGGCGCTCACCCAGGGCGCCCGGGCGCGCGGTCACCTGCACGACGAGGCCCGCGCGGGCCTGCTCCTGGCGCGGGTGCTGCGCCTGGCCGGCCGGCGCGCCCGGGCGGAGGGGCTCGCCCGGCAGGCTCGGACAGCGGCCGGCACGACCGGGGATCTGGCGCTGGCGGCAGAGGCGAGCCTGGTGCTGGCCGCGCTGCTCGTGGAGCGGGGAGATGCGGCTGGCGCCGTGCCGCTCCTGGACACGACCATCCGGCAACTACGGAGTCTGAAGCTCGATCATCGCATGCCCATGGCCCTGCGCCTGATCCTGGAGGTCGCCCTGGCCCAGGGAGATCCCCACGCGGCGGACGTCGCCCTGGCCACGTTCCGCACCCGGCCCTCGGCGGATCCGGAGGCCCCGGCGACCCTGGTCCGCTGGTGGCGCACCCGCGGCGACCTGCAGACCGCCCTCGACGTGCCCGCCCCCACCTCCCCCGGCGGCCAGCGCGACGAGTGGGCCCACCTGCTCTGGTCCATCGAGCGCGCCCGCGTCCACCTGGTCGGAGGCGAGCCCCACCTGGCCGCCCGCGAGGCCGGCGCCGCCCGGGCGCGCGCGTCCGAGCGTGGCTTCGACGAGCTCGAGCTGTACGGGCGCCTCCTGCAGCACGCGGCCGCCGACGTGGACAGCGCGACCTGGAACCACACGACCCGGGAGGCGCTGGCGAGCGTCTGGACCGAGCTGTGCTTCGGGGCGCTGGAGCTGGACGCCCGCCGTCGCGAGGCGCTCGGTGACGCGATCGGCGCCGAGGCCCGCTGGCGCACCCTGCGCGCCCGCTGCGAGGAGCTCGGCTACCGGCCCGGCTATGCCGAGGCGACGGGCTGGCTGGAGGGCGCGTGACCCGCAACGTCCTCCTGGCCGTGGGCACCGCTGTCGCGGTGATCCTCCTGGTGTTGATCTCGATGCCCAGCCTGGGACTGTCCGGCTTGATCCTGCTGGACGGGCCGATCACCGTCGAGGCCTGGCACCGCGGGGAGCCGCTGGGGGACAAGGAGATCCAGCTGCCCGGGCTGTTCGGTCGTGAGGATCTGCCCTCCGACGCCCGGGTGCGCGCCCGCTGGGCCATCCACGTGCCTCCCGACGCACCGGAGTCGGCCTGGGCGGTGTGGCTGGAGCGTCCCCAGTTTGCGGCGCGGGTGCACTGGGACGCGGTCGAGGTCGGCCACAGCGGCGAGGTCGACGGCACCTCCCGCTCGGAGCGCTCCATCCTGGCCGTGCTGCCGCTGGACGAGAGCTGGCAGGGCCCCCACGAGCTGCAGATCGACGTGCAGGGCGACTACAACCGCGGCGGCGTGATCGGACGCATGGTCATCGGGCCCTCCGAGCAGGTCGTGCGCTTCGCCACCATCGTCGAGGCCGAGCGCCTCGGCCTCGTGCTCCTGCTCGCCTCCCTCGGGCTCGTGCAGGTGCTGCTCGCGTCCGGCGGTCGTCCGCGCCAGGCCAACCTGTTCTTCGGCGCCGTCTGCCTGCTGCTCGCCGCCTACCTCTTCGGCCGCACCGAGCTCGCAGCCAGCCTGCTCCCCGAGCCCGAGGGACCGATCCGCCTGCGCCGGGTCGTGACCGCGTTCATCATGCCGCTGGGGCTCGGCCTCGCGACCACCTTCGACCACAAGCCGATCCCCAGCTGGCTGTGGGGGCTGCTCGGCCTGTCAGCAGCGCTCTCCCTCGGCGGCATCCTGCTGCCCATGGGCTGGCTGCCGACGCTCGAGGCCATCCTCGACGGTGGCCTCGTGCTGGGAGTGGTCATCCTGCCCCTGCTGGTGCTGCCCCTCGCCCTGCGCCGCCGTCCCGGCGCGGTCGCCCTCGCGTTTGCGACCGTCGTGCCCCTGGTGTTGGGCGTGCTACTCGAGATCGCAGTCACGAACGGCCTGATCTCCGGATCGACCGGCCTGGGCCCCGCGATCACCGCCTTCGCCGTGGGGGTCACCGCAGCCCTGTCGATGCGCGACGTCACTGCGGGCGAGCGCCACGTGCAGCTGGTGCGCGGCAGCCCCGACGCCTTGCTCGGCGTGTCCCCCGCGGGCATCGTCACCGACGCCAACCCTGCCGCCGAGCGGCTGCTGGGGCGCTCCCCCCTGGGCACTCGCCTGCTCGACTGGATCGTCGCCGACGATCAGCGCCTGCTCCAGGCCCAGCTCGCCCGCACGCCCAACCGACCCGCCCGCGCCGAGCTGCGGGTCCGCGGCCAGGACCGGGTGCTGGAGTCGGTCGTCACCCCGCTCGACGATCACACGATGGTCATCCTGCTCCGAGACGTGACCGCGCGCCAGGACCAGGCCCAGGTGCGCATCCAGGACGCGCGCATGGAGACGCTCGCGCTGCTGGTGGGCGGGCTGGCGCACGACTTCAACAACATGCTCGGCACCCTGCTCGCCCACGTCGGCTTCCTCCAGCTGACGACCCAGGGCCAGGCCACGGTCGAGGCGCGGCTGTCTCGCATGGAGGCGACGCTGGTGCGGGCGAGCGCCCTGAACCGGCGCCTCTTGACTCTCGCCGGTGGGTCCTCGAGCCCGCTGGTCGCGACCAGCCTGTCCGAAGTCGTGCGCTCGGCCGCCGATCTGGTCGAGCCCACCCTCCCCGAGCGGGTGGTGCTGCGGCTCGACGTGCCAGCGGGACTCCCGGAGGTCGCCGCCTCACCCGCCGATCTGGAGCACGTGTTCGTCAACCTGATCGTGAACGCGCGCAAGGCGGTCGGGCTGAAGGGCGAGATCCGGGTGATCGCCAGACCCTTCGCCAGCAAGGACGCGATCGGCGTGCTGTGCGCGGTCGAGGACAGCGGGCCCGGCGTTCCGATCGACATGCAGGAGAAGATCTTCGCGCCGTTCGTCACCGGCAGCTCGGAGGACAGCCCGACCGCCATGGGCCCGGACGGTGGCGGCACCGGCCTGGGGCTGGCCGTGGCGCGTCAGGTCGTGCGCGAGCACCAGGGCCGCATCTGGGTGGAGAACCAGCCCGGCGGCGGCGCGCGCTTCTGCATCGCCCTGCACGACGCGCGGGTGCTGGCCCACGCCGGAGACACCGAGATCCCCCCTGGCTCCCACGTGCTGGTGGTCGAAGACGAGGACGGCCAGCGGGAGACCTGGGAGAGCGCCCTGACCCGCACCGGCTGCCGGGTCCAGGCCTTCGCCGAGCCCCAGCAGGCGATCGCCGCGCTCGAGTACGAAGAGCCCGACCTGCTGGTCACCGACCTGCTGCTGCCCGGCATCGACGGCGTGCAGCTCGCCCGCCTCGCCCGTGATCGCTACCCCACCCTGCCCATCCTGCTGGTCAGCGCCCACCTCCCCCCGAAGGACCAGCTCGCCGACCTCGGCGGGCTCACGACCCTCTCCAAGCCGGTGCGCCTGTCGAGCCTCCTCACCGCCGTCGCGCACCTGTTGTCGGCGGAAGACGGGGAGCTCCCCGACACGACTCCGATGGTCGCACCGTCGCTCGAGGACGTGCGCTGGGAGACCGCGAGGTGGAACTCGCCAACGCCGGCACCGCCGATGAGGCAGGGGAGACCGGAGGAGTAGGGGGCGGGAGAATGTGGACGGGCGGCCGGCGGGAAGAAAGAGTTCGCTCGAAGGCCGACTTTCACCACGGAGAAGCGGAGGACCGAAGATCTGACGGAGGTGGCCTCGGTGGCCCGCCAGAGCCACTGGCTGGCCGTTTCGTTTCGAGGATCTTGATGGCGCGCTTGCAGGCGCGAATGGGTCCTCTCGTTGGGGCTCGGTGTCACGACCCCTCGCCAGAAGTCAGGCCAAGTGAGGCACGATCGCCCACCCGTACACTCCCCCCTCCGTCAGACCTCCGGAGCTCAGCTCCTCCGTGTTGAGAGCCGCCGCCCGGCACACCACGATCCTACGCCCAGATCGTCCTTCGAACCCAGGCCCGCCACCATCCAGTCCTACGCCCCTCCGCCCGGCGGCCCCCCGATCTCCTTGTACGCCCGCTTCGCCTTCACCTGGATCACCCTCCCCTCCCCGACCAGGAACCCGGAGAGCTCCCCTCCGTACACGCACCCGGTGTCGAGCCCGACGATCCACGGCGCTCCCCCTCGCTGCCGCAGCACGAGGCCCCGCGCGGCGTCGTGGCCGAAGATGACCGGTGGGCCTTCGTAGACCTGCCACCAGAACGGGGCGGTGGGGTCTTCATCGTCGGGCCAGCGGCGGCGGTTGATGTGGGTGTAGCGGTCGGTCTTGTCGAGGTCTCCGCTGGGGTGCAGGGCGGCGTGGGTGACGAGGTAGCGGCCGACCTGCAGGTGCAGGGGGAGGTCGCGGAGCCAGGTGCGCCACGCGCGATCTTCGGCGTCCAAGGCCATGATCACGCGCTCGCCGTGGGGGTCGCCGCAGCGCTCGCCGGTGAGGATGCGCAGCAGGCGGGCGTCGTGGTTGCCGAGCACGGCGCGCACCCCCCGCTCGCGGACGAAGCGCAGGACGCCGAGCGGGTCGGGTCCCTTGGTGAAGAGGTCGCCGACCAGCACGAGGTCGGCTCCAGGGACCCGATCGGCGAGCTCGCGCAGCTCCTCGGCGCAGCCGTGCACGTCGCCGATGACCAGGCTCTCGCTCACCGGCGCCGTCTCCGCGCGAGCAGGAGCAGGCCGAGCAGGGGCAGCGCGGCACCGGAGGCCAGGCCGACGCTGGAGCAGCCGGTGCCGACGTTGTACCCGCGCACCCCGCCCTTCTTCGTGTCCAGCAGCTCGTCCACGGTCGCCTCGCCAGCGAGGCCGGACAGGGTCAGCTCGACCCGGTAGACGCCGTCCTCGGGCAGCTCGACGAGGGGCTCCCAGCTGGTCTCCTCGAGCACGGGCGCGCCGTCCTCGGTGTAGATCGCCCAGCGCACGTCGTCGTGGCAGCCGTAGGTCCGGACGTCGGACTGGTTCACCAGGCGGAAGCGCAGGCCGGACTCACGCTCGAGGCGCATGGCGGGCCGGGGGGTGTCGCACGCGCGGATGTAGTTGATCCGCTCGACCCGACGGGTGATCGGCGGGCAGACCGGGTGCTCGGCCGCGGCGTTGACCCGCAGCGTGTAGTTGTCGTCGACGGTGTAGGTGTGCACGACCGGATCATCGCCGGACAGCCCGCCGTCCGCGTCCCCTCCGTCGCCGAACGACCAGCTGGCCTCGGTGACGACCGTCTCGCCGTCGGCGACCACGTGGCAGGTGATGTCGAACGGCACGACGCCGGGGATCTCCTGCTGTCCAGGCTCGACGTCGGGAGCGGTGCAGGCGATGCCGATCCACGGACCGTACAGGGCGTCCATGCCGGCGAGATCGTCCGCGCTGGGGCCGGGCACCTGGCACATGCGCGGCTGCGCAGACATCACCGAGCCGGACTGGACCTGCGGCGCGAGCCCGGAGTTGTAGCCGACCAGGAACGCGACGATGCCGGACAGGGAGTAGGCCCCGCTGCAGGCGCCGTCCTCGATGGCCTGGGTGGTGGTCCACCGGTAGTCGGTGTTGATCACCCAGGCGCCGGGCCTGGCGCGCCGGTAGACGATGCCGTCCCGCTCGAACGCGGGCTCCGGGTCGGGCGTGGCGCCCAGGCGGAAGGCGAAGGGTCCGCCGCTGCCCAGGGACTCGAACACCAGGTGCAGGTGGGTGTCGGGCGCGTTGGTCGGGTCCTCGTAGGCGACCTCGCCCAAAAACTCGGCGTCGAAGCCGCACAAGGGCTCCGACCACAGGGTCAGCCCGGCCTCGATCTCGGCGCGCACCTGCCCCGGACTGAGCCCCGCCACCTGGGGGTCGACCTCGACCGACACCTGCAGCGGGCGATCCTCCTCGGCGACCACGACCCCGGTGTGCTCGTACGCGAGCGCGTGCGTCGTGGACAGCACCGCGAAGGCCAGAAGAGGGATGTGTCGGCTCATGCTCACTCCGTGCCCCTGAACCAAGCCGCCTGGGACCCGGTCGTCAAGTGGGTGGGCCCACGGCCCGGTCCGTTCACCCCTGGGGAAGCCGCCAGCCGCGGACGGCCTGGCGCACGTGCTCCAGCCGGTCCTGGCCCCAGAAGATCGCGTCGCCGACCTGGAAGGTGGGCACGCCACACACGCCGGTCTGCACCGCCCGCGCGGTGTTGGCGACCAGCTGCGCCTTCACCGCCGGGTCTTGGGTCCCCGCGAGCAGGGCCGCACCGTCGAAGCCGGCCTCGTCGAGCACCGCGGTGAGGACCTCGGGCTGGCCGATGTCCCGGTCCTCCGCCCAGGCGGCACGGTAGAGGTGGGGGGTGGTCGCGGGGTCCTGGAGCATCACCCGCAGGGGCGCCACGGTGCGCAGGGGGAAGGCCGACGGCATGCGGAACGGCACGCCCCAGTGCGCGGACCAGTCGCGCATGTCCTGGGCGTAGTACCTGGCCTTTGCAGCGTTCATCGCGGCGAGCGGCACGATCGGCGTGCCGATCTCCTTGAACAGGGCGCCCAGCAGGATCGGCACCCACGCGACGGTGGTGCCCTCCTCCTCGGCGAGCCGCGCGATCTGGGTGCTGCCGAGGTAGCTGAACGGGCTGCTGACGTCGTGGAAGAAGGTGATGGGCAGCGGATCGTCGGTGCGCTCTGCGGTGCCTGGGGCCGGCCAGTCCGCGCCGAGCGCCTCGGCCACCAGGTGGATGCGATCGGCCCCCCACCAGAAGCGCTCCCGGCCGTCGTCGAAGCGGACCTTCCAGATGGGCACGCCGAAGCCCCCCAGGGCCACCGCCTCGGCCGTGGTGTCGAAGAGGGCCTGCTTCACCGCCGGATCGTCGATGATGGCGATGTCGACGCCGTGCTCGCCGGCGATGCGGGACAGGGTCGCCCGGTCGCTGATGTCCTCGTGGTCGACCCAGTAGGCCTTGTAGAGCGCGGCCGTCAGGTCGGGGCGCACCGCGTCGTCACAGCCGACCAGCAGGCGCATGGCGGAGACCGAGCGCACGGGGTGCCGGGGGTGCCAGGACACCGGCTGACCCATGAGGTCGCCCTGGCGCAGGAGATCGAGGGTGTTGAGCCGAGCCTTCTGCGGCGCCATCTGGCGGGCGGGCTCCTGGGGGGCGTCCAGCGCCTTGAACACGCCGCCGAGCAGGATCGGGCGGTAGACCAGCTGCGCCCCGGTCCGCTCCGCCAGCGCCCGGGCGCGGGTCGAGCCCAGGTAGGCATAGGGGCAGACGACGTCGTAGTAGAACGTGATCACGGCCATGGGGTCCTCGCGCTCGCCGGTGGGCGCAGGCAGCTTACCTGCACCCCGTGTCCCTTGACCCGCCAGGACCGGGTCTGCATGGTGGAGCCCATGGCCAACCACGACGACAGCCGCACCCCCCGCGGCACCCGCACCATCCGCCGCATCCTCGACGCCGCCGCCTCCTCCTTCGGCGAGCAGGGCTTCCGCGGCGCGAGCATGTCCGCGGTCGCCAAGGCGGCGGGCGTCAGCAAGGGCCTGCTGCACTACCACTTCAAGGACAAGGACGAGCTGCTCCTGGAGGCGCAGAAGGTCGCGTTCAAGCGGATCCATGAGGAGTTCGACGCGCGCTTCGAGCAGGGCGAGGGCATGGAGACCGCGCTGGAGGCGCTGGACGCCCTGTGGGCGAGCGTGCGGGAGATCCGCTCGTGGGCTCCCTTCCTGCTCGAGACGATGAGCCTGACCGCCCAGTACCCGCCGGTCCGCCGCCAGCTGGACGAGTTCTACGCGGAGGTGATGCACCTGCTCGAAGACGGCGTTCGTCGCGTCTTTGCTGCCGACGCCGACCGCATGCCACTGCCGCCGGAGCGCCTCGCGATGATCGTGCGCACCACCGTGCACGGCCTGGTGGTCGAGCTCGCCTACTGCCGCACGAAGGAGGATCTCGCCCGCCTGGACCAGCTCTACGCGGACCTGCGCTTCGTGTTCAGCCAGGTGGCCCTCCTCCCCGAACCGGAGCCCGAGCCTGATCCCGAGCCCCCAGCGCTGCTCGACGGCCCGGCCGATGGCGAGGCCGACGCCGACCCGCCCGAAGCGGAGCGCGTCTGATGCCCCAGCAGTTCTCCCAGGCCTACGGCAAGGCGGGCCTGCCGCCAGGCACCGCGCGCTACACCGGCTCCCACGCCGTTCCCACCACCATCCGCGCCCTCGACCTGTCCGACGGGGGCTGCACCCTGCACGAAGGCCTGGACGTGGACGGCGCCATCGCCCTGGCCATGGCCGACTCCCTGACCTGGATCGACGTGGTCGGGCTTGCTGACGAGCGGGTCGTGGTCGGGCTCGGACGCGCCCTCGGCCTGCACCCCCTGGCGCTGGAGGACGTGCTGCAGGTGGGCACCCGTCCCAAGGCCGAGCTGCACGATGGTCACATGCTGATCGTGCTCAAGCTGCTGCACCTGCTGGACATCGAGGACGACCTGGTGCTCGACGTCGAGCACATCAGCGTCGCGCTCGTGCCCGGGGCGATCATCACCTTCCAGGAGGTCGAGGCGGACCCGTTTGGCGGCCTGCGCCGGCAGCTCTTGGAGGGGGTTGGCGCGCTCCGCGGGGCGCTCAAGCAGAACCGGGCGCCGCGGCTGCTGCACGCGGTGGTCGATGCGGTGGTCGACGACGCGTACGAGGCCATCGAGGCGCTGGGGCGCGAGGTCGAGGAGCTGGAGGCGAGCCTGCTCGAGGATCCGCCTGAAGACGCGCTGGAGCGCATCCAGGAACAGCGCCGCAGCGCGCTGTTGATCCGGCGGGTCCTGCGCCCGATGCGCGAGACCATCTTCTCGGTGCGGCGCATGGAGACCGACCTGCTGCCCGACCGCATGGACGCCTACTGGACCGACGTCGTCGACCACCTCGACCAGCTGCTGGAGAGCCTGGAGCTGTACCGCGAGATGGTCATGGGCATGGTCGATCTGCACCACACGGCAGTCAGCAACCGGCTGAACGACACGATGCGGGTGCTGACCGTCATCTCGGTCTTCTTCCTGCCGCTGTCCTTCCTGGCCGGCCTGTACGGCATGAACTTCAGCTACATGCCCGAGCTTCAGCCGTGGTGGTCCTACTTCGTGCTGCTCGGCGTGATGGCGACGCTCGCGATCGGCATGCTGATCTGGTTCCGCTGGCGGAAGTGGATCTGACTCACCCCCCATCCAGCCCGTCGAGCAGGTCGGCCTCGATGCGGTCGATGTCGTCGAGCACGCGCTCGATCTCGGCGCGGGCCTCGCTGGGGTCGGACAAGGCCTCGCGGCGCTCCTCCAGGTAGGCGCGCACGCCAGGAGGGGGGCCCTCGGCGATCACGCTGTCGAGGAAGGTGACGTCGCTGCTCCGGGCGTTGTCGAGCTGGTCGGCGACCATGGCGGCCTGCTCGGACATGGTCTCGATGTCGGCGGGATCGACGGGGTGTTCGAGCACGACCCGCAGCGGCTCGTCGAGGGGGAGCGCCGCGGAGGTGGCGGTGAAGCCGTCGCGGTGCTGGGCGCGCACGACGCAGTGGATCCCCCCTGCCTCGGTCACGACCGCCTGGCGATCGGGCAGGACCTCGGTCTCGAACCGCCCCCCGTCGTCGGTGCGCAGCACCTGGCCGCACACCTCGACCATGGCGTCCACCGCAGGCTCGCCGTCGCTGAAGACGACCACGCCCCGGGCGAGCTGGGCCTGCAGGGGCTCGAAGCTGCAGCCGTCCGCGGACCAGATGAGCACGCCCTGCACGTTGCCGCGGCGGATCACCTGGCGACCGGTGAAGTCGCGGCGGTAGATCCGCAGCTCGTCCCCGACCCGGCGCGCGGGCAGGGCCTCGCTCACCGCACCGGCGGTGGCGTCGTCGAGCCCGGTGCAGGCGACCTCGACGCCGCGGTGGAGGCTTCCGGTCAGCCAGTCGACCGCCTCCTCCCGCTGCTCGGTCCGGCGGCGCAGCTGGCGCGCGATCGCCTCCAGGTCGAAGGCGTCGCCAGAGCCAGCACTGCCACCTTGCCCAGGTTTGACCTCCGTTTCTGAGCCACCCCCTCCGAGCCCGAGCCCCGCGCTCCCGCCTCCCGAGGTCCACCACACACCCACCATGGCGAGCACCGCGGCGACCATGGCGGCGCCGCCGAGGCCGAGCAGCAGGCGGGTGGACTGGGGGCTCATGCAGGGACTCTCCCGTGACTGACCGGCTCCCTAACCGTCCGGAAAGAGCTCACCGATCTCCTCCGGGGTGAGGCCGACGTCCTCCAGCAGCTCGTTGGCCTCGGCCCGGCTCTCGGCGGACTGGATGGTCTGCAGGCGATCCTCCAGCAGCGAGCGGACCGCGGGCGGGGGCGCACCCAGGCTGACGACGTCCTCGAGCCACAGGCCCTGCTCCTGGCGCCAGGCCGAGGATCCGGCGCCGCGGGTCGACAGGCGCGCCTCGAGCAGCTCGACCTCGACCGCGGAGGTGGGCACGTCCAGCACGACATCCGCGACCCCGTCGGGCCAGACCTGCACGTCGGCGGTGAAGCCGTCTGGATGCACGACCCGGACCGGACAGTCGAGGCGACCCTCGGAGTAGACGGCGCTGCGGTCGGGGGACACGCTCAGGTCGAAGCGGCCCTGCTCGTCGGTGCGGGTGGTGATCCCGCAGGCCTCGACCACCGCGCCAGCAGCGAGCTCCCCGTCGTCGAACGCCACCTCGCCGGACAGCTCGTAGGGATCGAGGCGCTCGAAGCGACAGCCGTCCTCGCCCCAGGTCAGCATGCCGCTCTGCCCGGCGCCCAGGGTCAGGACCTCCCAGCCGCTCGCGTAGCGGCGCACGATGCGCTGCCCGCCGTCCGCGGGTCGCGGCGGGAGCAGCTCGGAGGCGAGCGCTGCAGTCTGCGGGTCGAGCCCCTCGCAGACGAAGGCGTGGGCATGCCCCCCCTCCACCAGCCACGACTCGGCGTCCTGGGTGGCCTGCAGGCGGCCGCGCAGGCGCTCCAGCAGCCCGGGGTCCACCGCCGAGGGATCCGCCCTCGACGGTTCCACCACGCCATCCGTCTCCCCGTCGACCGCGCGATCCGCCGCGGGTCCGGTCGACGCGGTGCTCCACCACCACACGACCACGCCCAGCACCGCGAGCCCCAACGCAGCGAGGCCCGCCGCCCACAGGGTCGGTCGGGCCTGGCTCACGTTCGCCTCCGCAGGACGAGCGCTACTTGCACTGCACCAGCGTGTCGATGTCCGCGGAGCCGAAGCCGCGCACGACCACGTTGCCGACCAGGCTCTCGCCGTAGTTGTACGAGGTCGTGTTCAGCAGGGTGGTGCCGTTGGAGTCGTACAGGCGGCCGATCGCGGTGGTGCCGCTGAACTCGACCTCGAGCAGGTACCACTTGCCCGAGGAGATCGAGCGGTTCACGTTGGCCTGGTAGCTGTAGCCCCAGCTGTTGTTGGTCTGGAAGTGGATGTCCTGGGTGTTGGTCGCGAGCACGAAGGACTTGGCGCCGCCGGAGTTGCCGTCGAAGCCGAAGTAGACCCGGCCGCTGCCGTTGAGCCGCGACCACAGCCGGATCTTCTCGCCGGAGTAGCCGGTGGTCACGCTGGTGTAGCGATGCCAGCCCATGTCGCGCACGCCGTAGGTGCCGTCGTGGGCGGCCGCCGAGGTGCGGGTGCCGCCGCCGCCGCCACCATGGGAGGCCCAGCCGCTGCTCCAGCTGTTGAAGTCGTAGATGGTGGAGCAGACCGGGCCGCTCGGCACCACCGTGACCGACCGCGAGGACCGCGAGCTGTAGTCGGTGCCGTCGAACCGGGCGACCTCGCAGCGCCAGGTCTGGCCGGCGGAGGTCACAGAGGCGCTGATCGTCGACGATCCCGTGCTGGACGTGGTCGTGTAGTAGCTGCCGTTGCGGTACCACCAGTAGCGGTAGCTCAGGCTGTCGCCGTCCACGTCGGTGCCGCCGGACCCGCTGCAGGTGATGTTCTGCTTGTCGGTGGGCGAGCCCGGGGACAGCGAGATTCCCGGCGTCGTAGGCGCGGTGTTGGCGATGGTGATGGTCGAGGACGTGAACGTCGCCGAGTTGGTCTCGCCGTCGTTGACGACCAGGGTCACGTAGATCCGGTCCGCCTTGTCGAAGAGCGAGCTGGACAGGGTGTTCCCGCTGCCGCCGATCTTCGACCAGCCGCCCGAGCCCTCGTTCTGGTGGTACCAGGCGTAGGTGTAGGTGAGCCCGTCCCCATCGGCGTCGCTCGCGGACGACGAGGCGGTGATGCTGTTCCCGGTCCGCACGGTCGACGGCGACAGGCTGACCGAGGAGATCGTCGGCTGGGTGTTGACCGACCGGCCGGTCGACGAGCTGATGCTGCTGCCGTACTCGGCGCCGTCGTAGGGGGTCACGACCACATAGATGTCCTGGTTCTTCACGAACTCGGACGCCGACAGCGTGTTGCTGGTGGACGTGGTGGTCGTCGTCCGGCGGAGCGCGCCGCCCACGTACCACTGGTAGCGGAGGGAGACGCTGTCGCCGTCGGCGTCGGAGACCCCGGTGACGCTCGCCGTGACCGACTGGGTCGTGCGCGGCGCGAGGTTCGACAGGGTGACCGCGGTGGCGACGGGCTTCGTGTTCAGGACCGTCGCGGTCGGCGAAAACACGGCGGCACCGTCGTCATCCCCGTCCCACGGGATGATCCGGCAGCGCAGGCTGTCGCCCTTGCCGAAGTCGGCCGAGGTGATGGTCGCCGCGGTCGCGCCCGAGATGGGGGTGCTGCCGTCGAACCACTGGTACTTGTACCCGGCGGAGTCCCCGTCGGCGTCGGACCAGCCGACCGGGGAGCAGGTGATCGAGTCGCCTTCCTTCACGCTGGTGGCGGACAGGGTCGCCGCGGTGATCTTCGGCGCGGTGTTGGCCACGACGACCGCCGCGCTGGTGCGGCTCACCGGGGTCTTGCCGTCGGTGACGGTGGCGGTGACCGTGATGGACTCGCCCTTGTCGAAGTAGGACACGCCCGACAGGGACGAGCTGGTCTCGGCCTGGGTGACGCCGTCGACCTTCCACTCGTAGGAGTAGGAGAGGCTGTCGCCGTCGGCATCGCTGGCAACCACCGTCGCCTTGAGGATGTCGTTCGTCTTCGGCGAGCTGGGCGCCAGGGTGACCGAGCTGATGACCGGTGCGGTGTTGGACACGGTCGCGGTGGCCGAGCGCACGGCGGTGCCGTCGTCCGTGCCGTCGTCCGGCGTCACCTCGACGTAGATGGTGTCGCCGCTGCCGAAGTAGGTGCCGTCCAGGGTGGTGGAGCTGGCGACCAGCTTGCCGTTCACGTACCAGGCGTACGTGTAGCTGATGCTGTCACCATCGGCGTCCGACGCCGATCCCAGGGTGACGGTGATGGTGTCCGTCTCCGACGGGGTCAGGGTCGACAGGCTCACCGACGACAGCACCGGAGCGGTGTTGAGCACCTTCACCGTGGCCGCGGACACCGGGGTGCCGGAGTCGGTGCCGTCGAAGGGCGTGACCCGGCAGCCGATGGTGTCGCCCTTCTTGAACGAGGCTCCCGTCAGGGTGGTCGTGGTCGCCGACGGCGCGCCGTTGACCGTCCACCGGTAGGTGTAGCCGGCGGAGTCGCCGTCGGGGTCGCTCCAGCCGGCCGGGGTGCAGGTCAGCGTGGTCGCCTCGTACACCGTGGTCGGCGAGATGGTCGCGGAGGTGATGCTGGGCGGGCTGTTCCCGATGGTGACGACCGCCGAGCTCACGACCGTCGAGCTGTCGTCGCCATCGTCGGCGCTGACCTCGACGTAGACGGTCTCTCCCTTGTCGAACCAGACCGTGCCGTCCAGCGTCGAGCCGGTCGCGCTGACCTTCGAGCCGTCGACATACCAGGCGTAGCTGTAGGTGAGTGAGTCGCCGTCGACGTCGGACGCGGTGACCGTCGCGCTCAGCGTCGTGTCCGTCCCCGCCTTGGAGGGCGTGAGCACCACGCTGCTGACGACCGGGGCGGTGTTGTCGACCGTGACCGTCGCGGACGTGACCGCGGTGCCGTCGTCCACCCCATCGGTCGGGGTGACCTCCACCTCGATGACGTCGCCCTTGTCGAAGCTGACGCCGGTCAGGGTGGGGGTGGTCGCGACCAGGGTGCTGCCCACGTACCAGGCGTACTTGAAGGTGACGGTGTCCCCGTCGGGATCGCTGTAGCTGCCCAGGGTGACGCGCAGGACGTCCTTCTCCTTGGGGCTGCTCGGCGTGATGGTCGCAGAAGTCAGGCTCGGCGCGCTGTTGCCGGCCCGCACGACCGCGCTGCCGACCGGGGTGCCGAGATCGTCGCCGTCGTTCGGGGTGACGATGCACTGCACCGTGTCGCCCTTGTCGAAGTCGGCACCGGTGATGGACGCCGTGGTCCGCGAGATCGCCGTGCCGTTGATCTTCCACTGGTAGACGTAGCCGGCGGCGTCGCCGTCGGGGTCGGACCAGCCGGCGGGCACGCAGGTGACCGTGTCGGACTCGCCGAAGCTGCTGGGCGAGAGCGTGACCGAGCTGATGCTGGCCGGCGTGTTGACCGCGGTGATCACCGAGGAACTCACCGCCGAGCCGCTGTCGTCGCCGTCGCTCGGGGTGACCGTGACCTGGATGGTGTCGCCCTTCTTGAAGAAGGAGCTGGCCAGGGTCGCGGTCGTGGCGGACACGGTCGTGCCGTTGACCTTCCAGGCGTAGGTGTAGGTGAGCGAGTCGCCGTCGGCGTCGGTCGCACTGACGGCCGCGCTCACCGTGTCCGCGGTCTGCGGCGAGGTCGGCGAGAGGGTGACTGTCGAGATCACCGGGGCGGTGTTCTGCACGGTGACCGTGCCGCTGCTGACCGGCGTGCCGTCATCCACCCCGTCGGTCGGCGTGACGACCAGCTCGACGGTGTCGCCCTTGTCGAAGTCCGCGCTGGTCAGGGTGGTCGCGGTCGAGACCGTCGAGCCGTTGACCTTCCAGGCGTACTTGAACGAGATCCGGTCACCATCGGCGTCCGACGCCGCACCCAGGGTGGCGCTGATGGTGTCGCCCTCCTGCGGGGTCGTGGTCGACAGGGTGACGCCCGCCAGGGTGGGCGGGGTGTTGGCGACGCTGACCGCGGCGGAGGTGATGGGCGTGCCCAGGTCCTCGCCGTCGTTCGGGGTGGCGGTGCAGGTGATGCTGTCGCCCTTCGCGAACGAGCTGCCGGTCAGGGTCTTCGTGATGGCGACCAGCTTGCCGTCGACCCGCCACTGGTAGGCGTAGGCCTCGGTGTCGCCGTCGGCGTCGGACCAGCCCGCGGGCACGCAGGTGAGGGTGCTGGACTCGGTGATGCCCACGCTGGGCGTGATGGTGACGCCGGTGATGGACGGCACCGTGTTCACGGACGTGATCACCCGGGAGGTGAACGCCTTGCCGGCGTCGTCGCCGTCGGTGGGCGTGACCACCACGTAGATGTCCTGGTTCTTCTTGAAGTCGCTCGTCGCCAGGGTGGCGCTGGTGGAGCTGACCTTCACCTTGTCGACGTACCACTCGTAGCTGTAGCTGACGCTGTCACCGTCGACGTCGGTGCTGCTGACCGTCGCCGTGACCGCCTCGTCCGTCTTCGGTGCAGTCGGCGAGAAGGTCACGCCAGTGACGACCGGGGCGGTGTTGGCGACGGTGCCCGTGTCGGACTTCACGCCCACGCCCGTGTCGACATCGTCGGACGGGGTGACGATGACGTAGATGTCGTCGCCCTTCGCGAACAGGCTGCTGTCGATCTCGTCCGCGGTGCTCACCATCGAGCCGTCGACGTACCAGGCATACGCGTAGTCGATGCTGTCGCCGTCCACGTCGTCCGCGCCGATGATCACGGCGTAGACGGTGTCGCCCTCGACCGGGCTGGTGCTGGAGAGCTCCACCTTGGAGATGGTGGGCGCGGTGTTGGCGACCGTCAGCTTGCTGCTGGCCACGGTCTCGCCGTCGTCGTCGCCGTCCGTGGGAGTGACCTCGCACCAGACCTCGTCCCCGCGGTCGAAGAAGTCCCCGTCGAGCTTGGCCGAGATGCCGACCTTCTTGCTGTTGACGTACCAGACGAAGTCGTAGGTCTCGGAGTCGCCGTCGTCGTCCGACCAGCCGGACGGCACGCAGGTGATCTCGAGCTCCTCCTTGATGGTGGACGGCGAGATGGTGACCCCGCTGATCGAGGGGGCGGTGTTGAGCACCGTCACCTCGGCCGACGTCATGGGTGCGCCGTCCTCGTCCCCGTCGTTGGGGGTGACGACGACGTAGACGTCCTCGTTCTTGTCGAACCAGCTGCTGCCGTCCAGGATCCGGCCGGTCGCGCCGACCAGGGCACCGTCCACGTACCAGGCGTAGTCGAAGGTGATCGTGTCGCCGTCGGCGTCGGTGGCGGCCGCGGTGGCGGTCAGGGTGTCGTTGGTCCGCAGCTCGGTCGGGGTGAGGACCAGGGTGTCCATGACCGGGGCGGTGTTCTGCACGGTGACCGGCGCGCTGTTCAGCGCCGTGCCGTACTCCTCGCCGTCCCACGGCGTGACCGTCACCGAGACGATCTGGTCCTTGTCGAACAGATCGCTGGACAGGGTGGAGGTGGAGGCGACCGGCGTGCCGTCGACCAGCCAGCTGTACTCGAAGGTGACGGTGTCCCCGTCGTCGTCCCCGGTGCCCTCGATGCGCACCTCGAGGGTGTCGCCCTCCTTCGGGGTCGTGTTGGTGATCGAGACCCGGGTGATCACCGGCTTCGTGTTGAGGATCGTGATCGGGTCGGTCGCGACCGCGTCACCCTCCTCGGTGCCGTCGAACGGAGCCAGCTCGCAGCTGACCACGTCACCCTTGTCGAACCGGGTGCCGTCGAGGTTCTCGGACACCATGCGGGCGCCGTTGACGAACCAGGTGGTCTTGTAGCCGACCTCGTCCCCGTCGAGATCAGCGAAGCCGGAGCCGAGGCAGCTCAGGGTGCTGGCCTCGTACGCCTCGCTCGGGTCGATGGTCGCGCCCTCCAGCGTGGGGGCGGAGTTGCGCACGCGGACGGGCGCGCTGCGCACGGACTCGCCGTCGACGAAGCCGTCGTTGGGCGTGGCCTCGACGACGATGCGATCGCCCTTGTCGAAGTCGGAGCCGTCCAGGGTGTCACCGCTGACGCCGGGCAGCGCCTCGTCGTTGACGTACCAGGTGAAGGTCCAGGTCAGCGGATCCTCGTCCTCGTCGAACCCGGTCGGCCGTGCGGTGAGCACGGTGTCCTCGCGCACGACGACCGGGTCGATGAAGACCTCGGTGGCGATGGGCAGGGCGTTGCCGACGCTGACGGTGAACTCGGCGATCTCGCCGTCGTCCTCGCCGTCGTTGGGGGTGACCTGCACGGTCCACAGCTCACCCTTGACCGTGGCGTCCGCGGTGACGACCGACCCCGTCTGATCCTCCACCAGCTCGCCGTTGCGCAGCCAGGCGTAGGTGTAGGTGATGCTGTCCCAGTCGATGTCCTCGCCGGTCGCCACCGCGGTCAGGTCCTCGTAGGATCCCGGCTCCGACGGGGTGATCTCCACCTGGGCGAGCGGCGGGGTGTTCTGCACCGTGACGACAGCCTCGGCCCCCTGACCGGCCTCGCCCTCGCTGTCGATGGGCACGACGTGGGCGACCCACTCCTGCCCCTTGGCGGTCCGGTCGGCGGTCACGCCGAGCTTGCCGACCAGATCCTCCACCTCTGCGCCATCCAGGTACCAGCGGATGTCGTAGGTGACCGTGTCCGCCAGGTCGGGATCCTGGGCACGGGAGAGGAAGACGAGCTCGAAGTCGTCCACCGTGGTGGGATCACCCGGGTCGATCGCGACAACTGGGGCGATCGGCGCGGCGTTGCAGCCCATGAGCGCGGCCGTGCCTGCGAGCGAGGCGACGGTCAGGACACTGGGGAGCGACACAAAGAACGGAGACAAGCGGGACATGCTTCACCCGGGGAGCGGGGATCGGAACGTGCGGGAGTATCTCACGGCTCCCGTTCCTCCGGCCAAACCAAGCGACACCCGCCCACGCGGTACCGCTATTGGGTACCGATCAACACGATCTTGACGAGCGGGGGTTCACAAAGTCCCTGTCACCCCGTTGCAAGTCCACATGCCCGCCGCGGGGCCGCGCCAGAGAATTTCTGACACGGCCGGTCACCGCAGGTCAGGGAGCGCGGACCGTCGCCAGGAAGAGCCCGTCACCGATGGGGACCATCGAGGTGTGCACCCTCGGATCCTGTGCGAGGGACGTCACGATCTGCCGAATCGCAATCGTCGAGGGGGCATCGTCGTCGGTGGCGATCCGGCCGCGCCACAGGGCGTTGTCGAGGGCGATCACGCCGCCCGGACGGAGCAGGCGCAGGGCACGCTCGACGTAGGCCGCGTAGTTCTCCTTGTCCGCGTCGATGAAGACCAGATCGAATCCGCCCGCGCCACCGTCTGCGAGGATGGCGTCGAGGGTGTCGACCGCGGGCGCGATGCGCAGGTCCACCCGGTCGGCGACCCCGGCCTCCGCCCACGCTTCCCGGCCGAGGCGGGTCCACTCCTCGCTGACGTCGCAGCAGATGAGCTCGCCGTCCGCGGGCAGGGCCAGCGCCACGCACAGCGCGCTGTAGCCGGTGAAGGTGCCGACCTCGATGGCCCGCCGCACGCCCAGGGTGCGCACCAGCCAGGCCATGAAGCGACCCTGCTCCGGCGAGATCTGCATGGTTGCAGGTCCCACCTCTGCAAACGTGCGCTCACGCAGGCGACGCAGCACGTCCGGCTCGCCGATGACGTTGTCGAGCAGCCACGCGTGCAGCTCCTCGTCCATGTTCATCGTGCGGCTGGACATCAGTACACGTCCCGGTGGTAGCGCTTGTCGTCGACCAGGCCCTGGACGAAGGCCTCGGCCCCGTCCCGGTCCATGCCGCCGTGGGTGATGGCGACCTGGTGCAGCGCCTCGTGCACGCCGGGCGCCATGCCGTGGGCGTCGCCGCAGACGAAGACGTGCGCCCCGCCCTGCAGCCACTTCCACACCTCGGCGCCCTCCTCGCGGATGCGGTCCTGCACGTAGATCTTGTCGTCCTGATCCCGGCTCCAGGCGTAGCTCTGGCGGGCGAGCACCCCGGACGCGGCGTAGGCCTGCAGCTCGTTGCTGTAGAGGTGGTCCGTCGCCTGGTGCTGGTGACCGAAGAAGAGCCAGGAACGCCCGGAACCGCCAGCCACCTGCCGTTCCTGCAGGAAGGCGCGGAACGGCGCGATGCCGGTGCCCGGACCGACCATGATGATGTCGACGTCCGGCGCGGGCAGGCGGAAGGCCGTGTTGGGCTGCAGGTACAGGGGCACGGGCTCGTCGCCGACGCGATCGGCGAACCAGACCGAGGCCACGCCCTCGCACGGCCGGCCCTGACGCTCGTAGCGGAGGGTCTCGACGACGAAGTGCACCCGATCGGCGTCGATCTTCGGGCTGTTGGCGACCGAGTAGAGCCGTGGCGGCAGGGCGCGAAGCAGGTCGGTCAGGCGCTGGGCGTCGAGCGCGGCGTCGGGGTGGTCACGCACGACGTCGAGCACGTAGCGCTCCTTGAGGTAGGCCGCGGTGGCCTCCCCGCCTGCGGCCAGGGCGTCCGCACCGGGACCGCCCGCGTCGGCCAGGGCGCGCAGCAGGTCCACCGGGACGCGCTGCAGGTCCTTCACCCGGGTCAGCACCGAGCGCAGGGCCCGAGTGCTGCCGTCCTTGAGCGTGACCGCCGCCTCCGGGTCGAGCCCGAGGCCCTCGAGGATCCCCGCGACCTCGGCCGGGGGGTTGTGGGGGAAGACGCCGAAGCTGTCGCCGCCGTGGAACTCGATGCCCGAGCCGGTCAGGTCCAGCTCGTAGTGCATGGTCTCCTTGGCCGAGCCCTCGCCGCTGAGCAGGCGGCGGGCGACGACCTTGGACATGAAGGGATTGTCCCGGGTCCAGGTGGGCTTCTCGGCGGGCGCACTGGTGGCGGGAGCGGGAGTGGACGTGGGCGACGTGGGGGCAGACACCACATCCTCGGCCTTCTTGCCGCCGAACCAGCCGCTGACCTTGCCCCAGAACCCGCCCT
>MDTC01054139.1_pt1 | contig 21107 bp, 13 predicted proteins | sample 811181 | NCBI WGS metagenome assembly MDTC01 (sample SAMN05326644, study PRJNA326480) | marine metagenome | isolation source: seawater | place: Pacific Ocean: North | collected 2011 | reverse complement strand
GGAGCAGAGGGGGCTCGAACCCCTGACCTCTTGACTGCCAGTCAAGTGCTCTCCCAGCTGAGCTACTGCCCCTCAGTGGGAGCCGGAAAATAGGCGAAGTGAACTATCCTGTCAAAACAAATATGCTCAATCTGATGGGACTGTTTTAATTTCGCGAGCCGACTAGCGCTGTAAGGCCCAAATCAGCGTCATCCCGAGGACCAGGACGAGTCCGGCCAGGAGCTTTACCGCCAGTTGACCCGAAGGTTGACCTGATGCATCACCAGATGCAGTCCAGTCTGTATCCGTATCGTTCACCCCTTTGGGCAGGTAATTGACGGTCTCGATACGACTGCCCAGCGCATTTAGGGGTGGAGATTCAAGCCGATTGATCGTCGGTAATTGCGCTTGATGTGTCGGCTTAAGGATATCCGTTAAATGTGCGATCTCGTTTAGTTCGATCGTCTCTCGTCCGGCCGGCGCAGCGATTTGCGATTCGGTTTCATCAGACACCGCGTCGAAGTCGCCCGTCCCGATCAGGTTGTGAGAGGATGTCCAAGTCGTGTCACTGCTGTCATCTAGCCGGGCCGACAACTGCACAAGCTCATCTCGTCGGCCTTCTATTTCTGTGTAAAAAAGACTTCTCATGTAGCCAGCCAAAGCGGCCGACCCTGTGACCAGGTTGCTCTTGCGTGCTGCGTCTATCAACGCCTCAGCAAATGACAGCCCAGTTTGGTAGCGTTTGTCTGGGTCTGTAGAGAGGGCTTTCATAATAAATGCCTCAAGCGCGGCTGGGTATTCTTGATTGAGTTTGCTGGGATTCGGCACTCGGCCTGATTCGATTCGGGTCATCGTCTCTTTCGGCGTCTTGGCTTTAAAAAGCCGTCGACCGACCGTAAATTCGTAGAGAATCACTGCCAGTGAAAATAGATCACTGCGATTGTCGGCCGACTTTTTTGCGATGACCTCTGGGGTCATATATGCATATTTACCTCGGCGACCCTTGGGTGCATCGTGACCGATTTGTGTCGCCACTCCATAATCTAGAAGTTTGACGGACCCGTCGTAACCGACTTGAAGATTGTGCGGGCTTACATCGTGATGCACGATACCAAGGGCATCATGGGCGAAGTCTACACCTCGATAGCCGAAGTCTAAGGCCTTGGCGATTTGGGCACAGATCGTCACGGCTGCACCGTATTCAACGTAACCTTCTGCGCGCGCTGCATTGGTTAACAACTCAGCGCCTGAGACGCCATGTATGTATTCCATAACCATGAAATAGGCATCATCGAACTTTCCCAAGTCGTATGTATTGACAACGTTTGGATGCTTTAGCGATGCGACAATTCGCGCTTCCTCTAGAAAAAGTCGCTCGTAGACGAGCTGGCCTCGATGTTCTGGCAAGAGACGTTTTATGACGACAAATCGACCAAACCCCCCAAAGCTTCTGCGTTGCGCCAGAAAAATTTCCGCCATCCCACCTTCTGCGAGCTTCTTTAGGAAAACGTATCGTCCGAATTGTGCTTCTAGACCTGTCAACGAACGTCCCATACGAAATTGAAAAGGTTAAGTAATGGCAGTGTATCGTGATGGAGCTGAGAGTCCATGACTTGTCCGATTTTTTATCCTTTTCGGGATCACATTGAGGACTTTAACTGCATCTCTTGGGCTCTCCATAGCTTAGTTTTCGGCGCATGTGTTGATTATTTTCCACATCTCTCCGTTGTAACTATGAGTCAAATCAACTTATGCTAGTGGTGCGACACGCTCTCTAGCTAGCTGACAAGGATAATTTCCACTGAACCAAGACGATATTCTCACCGCAATACCGGATGCGCCTCAATCGATTCGTGTCCGTGATGTGCTCCGCTTGCTCAACTTACCACGTGGGTCTAGGGCCATGCTCAAAGCCGAGATGGAAAGCATGGTGGCACTTGGGCTGCTTCGACGCGCAGGTAATCGACGTTACGTCCGAGTCAGTGTCCCGAATATGAGAGTGGGTACGCTGACGATGACCAGACAAGGCTATGGCTTTGTTGCTCTCGAAAGTGCTCAAGGTCAAGGCGATGTCTATATCACGGGCCGTGCACTGCGCGGCGCCATGCACCGCGATCGGGTCGAGATCAATGTCTTTGAATCTAGGCCGGGTAAGTTGGAAGGGGACGTCATTCGAGTTATCGAGCGAGGGACCCATACATTTGTCGGTTTCGTACATCAAGCTCGAAAAGCCCAGTGGATCACACCAAGGGATGAGCGCCTACCTGACCGGATTCGACTCATCGGAGAGGCGACACACGGCCAATTGATCGCGGCGCGCTTTATTAATTGGCCCGGCCCCGGCCATCCCGTTGCTGAAGCCGAAATCGTACGTGTCTTTGCCCAGGATGGGCGAGCAGCCGAAGAAACTGAAATCGTCGTTTATGATCTCGGACTTCCGATGCAGTTTAGCCAAGCAACACTCGCAGAGGCCGAGGCTCTACCCGAACCAGAGCCGCCCCCCCCTGAGTCCGCTCGCGTGGACTTGAGAGACCGGTTGTTTTTTACCGTCGATCCCCAAAGCGCCAGAGACTTTGATGACGCAGTCTATGCCGAGAGGCGTGAGGACGGGGGCTGGCGGCTCAGTGTTGCCGTCGCGGATGTATCTCATTACATACAGCCAGACTCCGACATTGATGCTGCGGCCTTCGAGCGCAGTTTTAGCGTGTACCTGCCAGATCGCGTTTTACCGATGTTACCTGAACGGTTGTCGGCCGACCTCTGTAGCCTGAGACCCAATGTTGACCGTTATGCCATGGTTGTCGAAATGTCGATTAGCCCGGACGGAGAATTTACCTCCTATAACGTGATGGCAGCTATGATTCGGAGTCGTTTGCGGTTGAGTTACGACCGGTGTGCTGATCTTCTTGGTCTGGTCAAGCCTGCGACAAGCTCCGTTGATGCAGATGATGCAGAACCCTACCTGGAGGCGATGCGTGCCGTGCTCGACGTGACTCGAACGCTCAGACGCCGCAGACAGAAAAAAGGGTATCTCGCGCTCGATGTACCCGAAGCCCAAGTTACTCTAGCTGAGGATGGAGACGTTTCAGGACTTCACTTCTACGAACGGCATGAAGCACACTTAATGGTTGAAGACGCAATGCTTGCAGCCAACGTGTGTGTCGCCGACTTCTTTGTCGCGCGCGGCTTAGACAGTGTCTTTCGAACCCATGGACCACCTCCAGAGTCCGGTTTAGATCGTTTTTTCCTACAAATGCGTGCTTTGGATTTCAATTTACCACGGACGGAATCCGCTGGCCCGTTGAGCGCAGGTCTCGGTCGACTTAAAGGAGATCGCAATTTTTGGCTCGCCAATATGCTCCTGTTGAGGGCGATGGCGAGGGCTGAATATACCCCTAAAGTCGATGGACATTTTGGTCTTGGCTTCGAAGCGTACTTGCATTTTACCAGTCCGATACGACGCTATTCAGATTTGACTGTTCATCGACTCATCAAACGGGTTCTTGCGGCCGATGAGTACGATGACTCAGAGCTTGAGTTGATCGCAGCCCACTGCAGTCGCCGTGAACGTATTGTCTTGGACGCTGAACGGGAAGTCATTGGACTTTACAAAGCGCTCTACATGGAACAATTTCTGAACGAGGAACTACCTGCAATCATCTCAGGTATTGGGAAAAATGGGATGTTCATCCATTTTACAACCACCCATTGTGATGCGTTTATCCCCATCGCTGATTTACGAGACGACTGGTTTGATGTAGATGAAAATCTGACGATGTTGGTCGGTCGCCACACGGGCAATCGCTATTGTTTGGGCGATCGGATTATGGCTCAAGTGACTGAGGTGAGTGTGAGTAAGCGACGGGTTACAGCTCGAAGTCTCGGACCAATATCTGACAGCTCTTAGGTGTGGCGTGGTATCGCCCGCTCGGATTTAGCGGCTCGCCTCAAGGCCTTCAAGGCCAGCTGCCGCCTCGTTGAAGTGCGTTTGTCGGGCGTCGTCGGCCAGCGCGATGATCTGCTGATAAATGGATTCGAAGGCGTCATCAGAATCGACATAGTTAATCTCAGTTGTATCGATTGCCAGTAGCGGTACAGATAATTCGTAGTGCGAGAAGTAATGACTATAGGCTTCGCTCAATCCCACCAGGTAGTCGCGGTCAAAATCTTCTTCGAAGGGCCTGGCACGCATCGCGATCCGGTCAAGTAGAACGTCGGTTCGCGCGTTTAAGTAGACCAATACGTCCGGTTGCAGAATATGATTTTCTAAAGATTGATAGACACGCTCATACAATGCGAGCTCTTCGTCTTTCAAAGTCAGCCGTGCAAAGATCCGATCCTTGAGTAGGTGATAGTCCGAGAGAATGCCCGGTTCAAACAAATCAGTTTGGAGAAGTTCTTGCTGCTGTCTAAAGCGGCTCATCAAGAAAAACAGTTGAGTCTGAAACGCATAGCGTTCGCGATCTTGATAGAACAGATGTAAAAATGGGTTTTCTTCAACAACCTCAAGAACGAGCCTCGACTGCATTCGGTCCCGAAGACGACGGACAAGTGTTGTCTTCCCAACTCCTATTGGACCTTCGATTGCAACGTAAAGTGGTCGACTCAAGTGCCTCTCCAAATGCAAGCCACGTCTTATCCTAAAAGAAGTCTGCTTTTTATGACAGCCCTTCTATCGCAGTTTTTGCGGCATTTCGAACGACTGGATGGTCATCGGCTAAAGCCGCTCGAAGTTCAGACAGCGCGTCGACTGAACCAAGCCGTCGAAGACCCTCTGCGGCCGCGACTCTGACGAACCAGACGTCGTCAGTCAATGCTTCTTTTAAGATCTTTGAAAATTGTGGTTCAGCCGATGTCCCACTGGCAAGAGCAGCAGCCTTTCTCACTTGCGGGTCTGGGTCTTTTGCCGCATTTAAAAGGAGGTCATTGGGTCCAAGACGTCCCACCAAAAATGTTGCGGCGGCACGCTTTTCAGCATCGGCAGTGTTTAAATTTCTTCTCAGCACATCATGCACAATTTCAGTGGGTTGATGAGTCAGCGCAGAGGCAACAGCGAATCTAATTTCTGCAGCCGTCCCGACGGTAATGTTGACGAGAGCCTGGACCGTATTGGGGTGTTTCGAGCGTCCAAGCACCCCGATGGCAATGCGCTTTACATTATTGGATGGGTCATTGAGTAAGCGCAGGAGTCGCGTCGATGAGTCGGTCGGAGTTTGACCTAGAGCCATCGCAGCCAATTGTCTAACGCGTTCATCCTGGTGCGCAGTCGCCTCGGTAAACAGGTCTGCCAGTTCGCGCCCCTGGATGCCCGCGAGCGCCCGTATGATAGCGACACAGCATTCGAGATGGTCTTGATTCTCATCCCAAGCTTTGACGAGGTGTGGCTTGACCCGAGAATCGCCGGATTCGCCTAAGTCACCCATAGCAAACGCGGCAGCGGCTCGCACGTCTGAATCGAGGTCATGCGCGAGCAGGAAAGCTAATTTTTCGAGAGCTGCTCCGATGCCGAGGCGACCCAATGTATATGCGCAGCCGATTCGTATTTCCGGGTCTGAATCGGTTATGGAGCTCAGCAGAATTTGTATGGCTTCCATGTCTGCGGGCCAAGCGATCTGCGTGAGAGCCATTCTTGGATCCGACGATGCGTCGCCTTGAGCATCAGGCGGCATGAATTTGGCTCGGCTATAGCCAATCTGGAGGAGTGCAGAAAACGCTTCTCCTCGGACGTCCTCTGAATCGGCTTTCAACATGGACACCAGGGGGGCCACAGCACGGGCATCGGCAATACGTCCCAATGCGTGGCAAAGAAAGATTCTTTCTTGGTCAGGCGCGTCTTTTAAACGCTGGACCAAAGGACCCACAGCTTTTGTGTGTTTCAGCTGGCCGATTTGTTCGATAGCATCCAATCGGTCCTCGAGGTCTTGACTTTGGACAACCGTATCGAGGAGGGCCTCTGGGGTCATCAGTTGACACCATGCCGGACGAGTTTCTTATGCAAGCCCTCTCGGGTGATCCCTAAGCGCTCAGCCGTCTTCGTTTTGTTATGGTTGTGGCTTTCCAGTGCTTTCTCTAGGAGGGTCCTCTCGTAGTGATCCACCATCTCTTTTAATGACTTACCCTCATTCAATGATGGGGCATTTGAAGGCTCGCTACCGACTAAACCAACGGATAAATGCTCCGGTAAAACCAGGGTAGGGGTGCCTCTGATCAACACGCGTTGGATTTCATTTTGCAGCTCGCGGATATTGCCAGGCCAACTATAGGCGAGGAGAATATCCATGGCGGCCTTTGAAAAACCATCAGCCGGAGACCCAAACTCTTTCGCATACTGTCTTAGAAAATGCTCTGCGAGCAATGGGATATCATCCCGTCTGTCTCTCAGTGCCGGCAGTTCGAGCGGAAAGACATTCAGTCGAAAGTATAGGTCTTGTCGAAACTCACCGGAATCAACCATTTCTTGCAAGTTTCGGTGCGTTGCGCTCACGATTCGGACATCGACAAATTTGGGCGCATTCGCACCGACCGGCCAGATTTCACCCTCTTGAATCACTCTAAGCAGTTTTGCTTGCAATTTCATGGGCATCTCACCCAGTTCATCCAAGAAAATAGTGCCGCCATCAGCCAGTTCGAACAGGCCGGTCTTCGTCTCAGATGCGCCTGTAAAAGACCCTTTTACATGTCCGAAAAGTTCGCTCTCAAGCAAGCTATCCGAGATGGCACTACAGTTTTGGGCGACAAACATTTTTTCGGATCGGTTGCTGGTTTCGTGGAGGGCCCTAGCAACCAGTTCTTTACCCGTACCAGTTTCACCATTAATCAAAACTGGAACTCGCGTATCACGGACACGCTCGATGGAATTGCGCAGTGCGGTCAATGCATCACTGCGTCCGATCATGCCCATGGTTGAATTGGCAGGAATCTGTTTTCGCAAGTAGGTGTTTTGTTCACTTAGTTGAACTCGAGATTTCTCTAGTTTGGAGACCAGACGCACATTTTCAGCGGCCAGAGAGATCTGGTGGCTTGCTACAGTGAGCACGTCTAGATCCTGACCCGTAAACATGCCTGGAGTTTGTCGATTATCGACTTGGAGGACGCCGTGAATCTCATCTCCAGACCAAAGCGGTACGCACATTGTACTGGCTAGACCAGCCCTGATGACCGACCGTGCTTGAGGAAATTCCGCTGCGGCATCCATTAGCAGAATACTTTTTCGCTCACGTATGACCCGGTTCATGATGCTTCGACTGATCTCGCCGTCGAAGGACTTTTTGTCGCGAGCCTGGCTGCTTGTGACCGGAAACCGACCTGCACCTGCATGCTGTGTGAATACAATATGGGTCGCCTTGGGCACGAGTTTGAAAATGAGTTCGGCACCAGAGGCCAATACCTGATTGATCGAACGTGCCTGAGTCTGGTGACGTGTATGCTCGAAAAGTACTGCAAGTTGTTGGGGGGCACCATAGACGGAGGCCGAAAACGTATCTAAATCGTCAATTCGTCGGCTCGTAATGACGGAGGATGATATCGTCTCGTCAATGAGACATTTGATTTGAACAGGATTACCTGGGCTTCCAAACTGGATAATGTCTTCATTCCAGATCTCGGCGGTCGGTATTTTTCCCCCGAGCAGCGTCTGGTTGGACCCTCTGACATGAATCGCGCCGTAGAGCCGATTTTGATCTCGAAAAATCATGGCGTCTTTAGCGGATTCAACAACGCCTAGAGGCCCTCTGTAATCTTCTAATGGAATGGTGAGGTCATCATTTGGGTCGGTTGAGACAACGGCCGGGATGGCCGCATCGACCACATTGCCTGCTCTAGGTCCGTTGATAAACTCGAAACGAATCGATGTGGGTTCCTTAGACATGTGCCTCAAAGGGGGCATGAAGCCTGACCAGCAATGTCATTAAGAACCGGTCAGGTCTTGCTCGCATCTTATTCGTACTGGGCTAAAGCAAGCTTGATGGCACCGATTGAGCCCTTGTACTTACCCTTCTTATTCTTGATCCTCTCTTCGTCGAGCTTCAGCGCGGCTTGAAGCGCTTTGACAGCCTTACTATCGCCCTTGCTTGCCAATCTCCGAAGAGAGAACATTGCGACATTGCGAAAAATTAGGTCAGCATCTCCGAGATAATCAGCTAACTCACGCAATGATTTGCTCTTATTCTTGTTTTGTCCAAGTCGGTAAGCAGCAAGCATTCTCCAGCCCTGTTGACGAAGGGCAACCTTGGTGTTCCAGCACTCCACATCATCCCGACAGTCTTTACCCGTCTTCACCATGTAGAATGCGTTGTTCGTGAAGTCTTTTCGGAGGTACTGGATGGTCGCCCGGTCTTCCGATTTCACCGTGGCCGTCTCGTAAGCCTTGATGAGTTTATTTGCGCGACTTGTGCTACCGAGCTGCTTACTCCAGCATTCGTCGGGGGCTTTGTCTTCTTTGCAAAGCTTTCCTGTCTTAGCAATCAATTCGGCATCACGAAATTTCTGAGCAAGTGTGGCAACCGTTACCCTGTGGATTGCCTTTTCTTTGGACTCAGCGTAGGCGTCTCTAAAGCCTTTGATACGCTTTTCTCCGGCGAGAACCCCCTGCCAACAGGCAGCATCTGACTTACACTTCTTGCCAGCCTCAATAATCAACTTGCCTTCTTCATGGTTGCGCTTTACATGGCGCTCTACAGCCTTCTGCATTTTGGTTGCTGAAAGCGGCTTGCCTTCCTTGTCTTTTCGCTCTGACATTTTCTTTTGGGCCAGCTCATAGAGCTTTAAGAGGGGCTCGACATCCTCTTTGGTCGACATCTTATCAGCCCAGCATTTTCCGTCGTCTTTACAGGCGTTTGCGGTCTCGATAATCTGCTTTGCTCGCTTTTGGCCTCGTGCAAGTTCTTGTCCAATGAGTTGGTCCGGCGCTTTGATTTTCAGAGCAGCAAACGCCTCTTTCATTGGTTTAACATTCTTCGACGACGCGAGTTCTTTCGAAAAACAGGCCGCAACTGAGCCGCAGTCCGCGCGCTGCTTCCGGCATTCAGCGTCCTCGCCAGTGCACTTGTCCGCTTTTGCAATACAGCTTGAGAAGTTTGATTTGCAACTCTCAACTTCGCTGACAATGAGTTCAGCGTTTTCATACCGATCTTGTTTCAGTGAGGCCGTGATGGCATCGCTGCCAACCTGCTTTTGAATCGCCTCTGATTGTTGGCTATATTCAGCAACTTGGGCGCTTGATGGCAACATTTCTTTCCAGCATTTTTCGTCCGCTTTGCAGAGTTCAGCTGTGTCACTGATAAATTTTCTGTCACCGTACTCTTTGCTCAATTCGCCCGGCACAGCGCGTTCCATGCCGTTGACTTTTTTGAGCAGGTCTTTGTAGACCTTAACGTAACTTTCAGCTGAACCGCGTGATGGAAGATGGTCTTTCCAGCAGCTCTTTTTACCGCCGCATGATTTCGTCGTATTGATGACTGCTCGAGCCACGCGATAGCCTTTTCTGTAGCTTTCGGCGGTGGGGCGGGTAGGCAACTCTTTGGCCCAGCAGGCGGCCTTATACTTACACTTTTCGGCTTTCTTAATAGAGACCTTCACTTCGTCATACAACTTCGCGATGCCCTTGAAGTGAACTAGATTTTGAGCGATGCCTGCTCGCTTCGTTGGGTCTGTCTCTTTCTTAAACGCCTCTTTGAATTCGTCTCCCCATTTGTTCAATTGCTCAACGGTATCATCAACTCTCTTCTTAAGAGCTTTGGTTGACTTTCCATCCCGCGGGTCAAAGGTCCGGGCTGCTGCCAATGCAACCTGGTAATGAAACCCATGTTTAGCAACTTCGTTCTTTTCCGTATCCTCCTCGAGGATTTTCATGAACTCCGGGATGACCTTCGGACTGCCCAGGAAAGCCAGCTGATGAATCGACGCATTCATAACCTCGATTCCTCGCTCTGATTTTGCCATTTCGATCAGAGCGGGGATGGCCTCCTCGTCACCAATAATGGCCAGGGCGGTGGCCAATGAAATTATCTTTTGCACTCTGGTCTTTTGGAAATGTGGCTCACGTGTGGGGTGGCCGGCGACAGCCTTGGGCATCTTCTCCCACTCCTTGAAGGCCTTGATCAGTGGCGCTACAGATTTCTTGTCGGGCATGTCACCTAGCATTTCCGCGGCTTTGAATTCGATGGTTCCACCAAAGTCGTAGCGATTTGCTTTGGCTCGATCCTCGACAGCTTTGTTACCACGCTGCAGCGTGGCGATGAGCTTATCTAAACTGGCGCTCTTGCCAATTTTATTGAGCGCGATTCTGCATGCCTTGACCGCATTTCGTCCCAAGTGGTCGTTTAGCCATAAACATCGGATCAGGCCATCGACAGCCTCTGGTGCTCCGAGTTTACCTAGGGCTTCAGCCGCGAGTTCTGTCAGTGCGATCGGCTGAATGTCAGGATTGCCTTCGACGACCTTTATGAGGGCTGGGATGGCCGCTTTGACTGGGACTTTAGCCATGATTCTCAACGCTGCATACCGATTTTCCGTCGGCGCAGTCGCATCACCAATGACACCGATAAGTTTAGAACTCATCGCGTTGGTAATGTCACCGTCCAGAAGCGCCGCTGCGGCCGGTTGCGCAGATTCTGACTCGGATTTGTCAGAGATGGCCTCAATCAACACGCCATTGCCACCGTCGCCGCGATCCTTGCCGAACCGGATTAAGCCATCGACGATGATGTCTCGCGAATCGCTTTTGGGATAGGCTCCGACCAGTGCGCTCAACGCTTTCTGCTTCGTCGCCCCTTTGAGAGAATCAAACGTGGTTTGATATTCAGTCCATCTGGACGCCCAGAGTGATTTCCGGTCCGCTGACACAGGGTTGTCCGAACCATCCCGTTTTTTGATCTCCGACGCTTCTTGCTCTTTCGTCCGAGTCACCTTACTGGGTAAGCCGACAATGAGCTCTGGAATCGACGCCATGATTTTCACGGCTGCCCGATGCGAGTCCTCGTTGATCACACTATTCCAATAGTTGACATCATCGATGGCATCCCTGGCAATCGCCAAAGGATGGTTCTGATCGAGTGTGGGCTCGCAACCCGAAAAAAGGCCGATACTGAGGCCAACGACAGTGAGGCCTGTCCAAACCGTACGCATAATGGTGTTCCCTTTGGCGTCTAAGTTCTCTAAATGCCTGGAATCTATGGTTAATCCAAGCTTTGGTTGGTGAAGATACACCGTTCAAGCCAGTGGATCAAGGGAACCCAGTTGCACTTTGTGCTTTTGTTAGGGTCAGTTTGTCGATTGTGAAGACTTGCAATACCGTGTCAGTTAATGTAGTATATGTAAGTATATACCGGATAATGACCGACATCAGGAGCAGACGAGCTATGGAAAAACGTAAATCTACACGCACAAATGTCCAGTTCGATGTCGAACATATTTTGGGCGAATCAGAGAGCTGCCTGTGCCTGAGCCATGACGTCAGCAGGGGCGGAATACAGCTTCTCGGCACGCCTGGGTTTGGTTGGGGTAAGCCACGGCATGTATGGCTGTCTTTCTCATTACCGCACAGTGGAGAACAGCCGATTCGAGCGCTCGGAGAATTGCGCTACGAACGCGAAGATGACTCGGGCGCACGCCTACGTGGTTATCGCTTCAAATACATGAGTCCTCGTGAGCGTTGTCGCTTTAACGCATTCATTGACCAGGCTGCGTCCTAGCTCTTTTTGACAGATGTGAAAATGATCGGCCTGGCGTCGGGTCGGTCGCCCCACCTGTTATCTTTTACGAACCCCAGCAATTGATTGTCCGTTCGCCTAAAATTCGGTAGTTTATCCCTATGAAATCGGCGATCTTACCAAAACTACCCGGGTGGTGTCAGGCGTACCACTATGCGCTTATCGGCAATTCTGCCCGGCACAGACTCATCAATACACCGCTGCATTCGCGTCCTGAACTGCTTGTGCAGGCAAGCGTCGATGCACTGCATAAATCTGGAGTCGATACCGAGTTTCGCGGTGATAGGCCAAACACGTTTATCGCCGACGACTGGCTCGTGGAATGGACTGAGGGTGATATTGAGTCGCATTTGAGTAACCGAACTGTCGCAATCGACGCAATAGGCGTGTTACCGGACCAAAGCGTTCTAGATCCACTTAACGGTCGGACTCAGCTCAGTTCGCTGGTTTTGTCTGCAGATACCAACAAAATTGAGAAAGGGCCGCTGACGGGTCTGCAAACCATCGCCTTAGCCAGTGAGATTAAGGCTGAACTCTCTGCTCAGACGTTGACGGAGATCAGAGAAAACGTACACCGAGTCTACGATGCGCCTCGAACCGAAATTAGGCATTGGCTCACACAGCTCCTGATCGGTCGGGGTGTCTATCAGGCTTTAGGTTACCTTCAAAACACTCGTTTACTCGCGTTTTTACTGCCTGAGGTCGACACTCTTGTCGATTTCCATCTGTCGAGTAAAGCGCATCATAAAGATGTTTGGAATCACACACGGCAAGTCGTCCAGCAAGCGAAGCCGACACCTGTGCTCCGGTGGGCGGCTCTGCTTCATGACGTTGGTAAATTTCAAACGCGGTCGTTTACGCCGAGCGGTAAGGTCCAGTTTTTGCGTCATGACGCTGTCGGGGCCTATATCTTCGACGGGATCTCGGCTCGCTTAAACTTTCCACAAATAATGGCCGAGAAAATTAGACTGCTTATCTTGTACCATTTGAGACCAGCTATGTATGACCCAAGCTGGTCTGATTCCGCCATCAGACGCTTTGCAACCCAACTCAAGCCGGCGCTTCCGGAGTTGTTACAACTGGCAAAGGCAGATATTACGACAAAACGAACCGAAACCCGCAGGAAGACCTTGTTTAGGCTTCGAGAGTTGACGACCAGAGTCGAAAACGAACTTGATTCGTTGTCGTCAAAGAAGGTCCTGGTTCCATCGGGGCTAGGCAAGATCATAATTGAGCAGCTCGGCATAGCACCTGGGCCTCGCGTCGGTGAATTGCGCCGTTTGTGCGAACAAGCTGTTCGCAATGGCGAACTGGCCTCCGATGGTTCAGTCGAATCGTTTGTCGATTTCCTAAAAAAAGAGATTGCAGCATAAATCTGAATAGATTGGGCACTCATGCCGTCAGGGGCGCCAAGTAGAGTTTTAACAGAGGTAAAAAAATGAGAGCCAAGTTATTCTTTTCAGGTTGCGCCCTTGTCGTCAGTTGTACCCTTTGTCTGTTCAGCACGGTCAACGCGAAGACGCCAGTTTCACCCGTCAAACGCGTAAAATCAGCGCCCATTAAAATGAAGAAAGGGCTCAAAAAGTCATCTCTCGTCAGAAAATATCGAGTGAAGCGCGTCTCTAAACGACAAAAGTGGCCCACGCGGAGGCCCAAGAAATTAAAAGGCATTCTACCCAAGATAGGACCTGCGCCATACGAATCAGGAGAGCGGCTGGTCTTTAAAATTCAGATGTTCGGCTCTCATGCGGGCAACGTAATTCTTGCTGTAGGCGATCAGACTGAAGTGAATGGTCGTATGCAAACACCCTTCGTTGGCTTTATGCGCAGCAGTGAGTTTCTCAATAAGTTTTATCCGGTTGAAAATCGCCTCGTTGTCCTTGCTGATTCTCAGAGTTTACTCCCCGTTAAAACGGATTTCTTCGTACGGGAGAACGGGAAAGCGATCGACTATCACACCAAGTTTGACCACAAGACCCGCCTTCTTCACTCGCTCAAGCTCAAGAACGGCAAGCGTCAGAAGCGGAACTTTACCCCAGCGACTGATATTCACGAGCCTCTGGGATCAGTTTACGCGGTGCGCCGAATGGACTTAAAGCCCGGTGATCAGTTCCAGCGATACATTTGGGATGGGCGAAAGGAACGTCTCATCGATTGCAAAGTCGTTGGGTTTGAAACTGTAACGACGGATGCGGGTGTCTTCGAAACCCTCAAGATTGAAATTACAACTCGCGTTAGTGGTGGATTCATTAAGCGTGGTGTGCTCAACAACCCAATTCGCAAAGGTACGATTTGGATCGCGAACGACCGGTGGCGGACACCGGTTAAAATGATTGCGCCGACGAAACTCGGAAATGCTGAAGCCGTGCTCATTCGTCGATATGTTGAAAAGGGGCCGGTCGACGGTGCATCTGGCCCAGCGACATTGGGTTTGAGTCAATAGGCCGAGCGTCCCCCGCGCTCTGACCATCCATCGAAGACTGGATAGAACGCCCGGCATTGCTCTTCGCGTGGACCGAGCAATGCTTGTCTCTAAGCAAATATGCCACTTTCGCGTACTGACCAAACTGACCTATCCATGTTTCTCAGTTGCCGCCTCATGGCCCCTATGCTATCCGGCTACTGGAGAATAACAGTCCAAGACTGCGGGAACCGGTGATGCGGCCTCCCTCAATCGTAAGTCGCCGGATGCGTCCATCAGTTCCTCAAGGAGATCAATAAAATGCTGTCCATTCGTACCCAATCTCTTCTACTGATTAGTCTTTTCGCCTTACCTTCGACTCCAGCGGTTGCTAAGAAAAAACGGGGCGACAAAGCAGCGGTTCAAACGACCAAGGAAACCATTCGTTTAGCGCTGGAAGAACTCGGTGAGAGCGCGGACTCTGAGGTTCGAATGAATGTGTTCATCGCGCGGATGGAACTATCAGGAAAAGATGTCGACCGTGCGATTATGAAGGGGATGGCGGAGCGCGATGCTGATATTCGCGATGCAGCCGTTCTGGCTGGGCTTCGAAGTCGGACAAAGAAGATAAAAAAGGCCGCACAAAAAGTATTGAAGGCGCTTCTTGAGTCGGCCGGCGAAGATGATCGACTGAGAGCTCGCAGTCTTCTCGAGAAGGGGATCAAATCAACAGACCGGGCAAAGTGGATGAAGTCTGCGTCCAAGGTCGGTTCGAAAGATGCGAGGCAGGCGGCGCGAAGAAACTTGCTCGCAAGCGGGGGGGACGCTGCCTGGAAAGTCATTCAGTCAGGCCTGACGGAGAAAGAAAGTGAGCCAGAACATCAGCAAGCATTAAAAGCCTTTGAAACATTTCGGCATCCAGCCGCTTTGAAATGGGCCATGGGTAAAATTTATCAAAAGACAAAACTCGGTGGTTTGGCACGCGATTACTTAGCTGAAGTGAATTTGGGGCGAGGGACAAAGAAATTTGAGAGTAAACTCAAAGCAGCCCACAGAAAAAATAGAGGGACGTTCGATAAAGAACTTCCACTCGCCTATATCCTCGGCGTTCGGGGACATGCAACTTTGGTCAAGGAGTCCCTGCTCGGAACCTTCAATCCCAGATACACTCCCAAGCCAGGTGAACGTTTGATGGCTTGGAAGGGGATGCGCAAAGTACGCGATACGACGCTTCTCACTCGGACATTATCTCAAAAATTTAAGCTTAAATTTAAGGCTCTTTTGATGAGCATTGATGAGCAGGCCGAGGTTGATGCGGCTTTTGCCTGGTTAGAGGAATGGGCCAAATCAAATAACGAACCTGAAGTCTATAAGCTCTTGATCGAAAGCGCGCGAAGTGAGCTGACAAAAGTCAGAATCGCTGCAATGGCGACACTCGGACGTTTGGGCCACCGCAAAAGTCAGGCGTCATTCATCGCTGCAATGCGCGAGGGCCGGCCTGAAATTAGGCGTGCTGCAGCGCTTGGCATTGGTTTATTGGCCCGCAGAGGAGATGAGAAATTAATCGGTCAACTCTTGCGGAGAGAACCCGATATCGATGCGAAACTGGCTTTTGTTGATGGCTTGTCTCGCATCGGAACACCTGAGATTATTAATTATCTCCAATTGTTGATTCAGAGCCCCAAGCTTGAGCTTAAGAAACGCGCGGCAAAAGCTATTGCTGACGTGGGTGGTGACCGAGCTATCGTGCTACTTCGCCTTCTGCGAAACGATCGAGACTTGGAGCTGCGTTTCACCGTCTGGAAGGCGTTGCTGAAAACATCGCCCAAAGACTACATTGGTGAATTTTCAAGAAGCGCTGTGAATTGGCTTACGCCAGAACAACTCAAAATCCTTAGTAAGAATGCGTCGCTGCCGCTTGACATCTTGATGCACCTTGCGACTCGAGGGCGAAAAGAGCAACGGGCTGCGGCTGTTGAAGAACTCAAAGTACGCGGAAACCAAGCAGCAACTCGCTTACTCACTGTTTTTGAGACCAGCGATGATGAAGCAACGGTCAAGGCAAGCATATCTGCCCTGGCTTCGATTCGAGGGTCCAAGTCCATCTCAACCTATCGAGCTGCGATACAGCATCGGTTTGGTATGGTTCGAGCTGAAGGGTACAATGCGTTGCGACAATACGCATCGAAGGGGCTTTTGGAGACTGTGCTTGACGGTCTAAATGAAAAGGCGCCATTGGCGCGGGTTCAGGCTGCGCGGGCAGCCATCGCATTGTCTAAAAAACGCTAGTCTGAACCAGACTGTAAGCAATCGTCTGTACGCTCAATGATTCACCTGACGGGAATTGAAAAAAGATTTGGATCGCAAGAGATATTTAGCGAGCTCTCTTGGCATATAAAGCCCGGCCAGCGCGTCGGCCTGATCGGTCCTAACGGCGCAGGCAAGACGACTCTCATGAAAATTGTCGTCGGGGATGAACTCCCGGATGCCGGTGAGATTGTAATCGCTAAGAATAGAACGTTTGGTTATTTACGACAGGACATTGCTACGCTTTCCGGTCGAACCGTACGAGAGGAAGTCCGAACTGGCTTGTCGGAGCTTCTACGCGTCGAAGCCGAGTTAGCTGATCTGGAAGCAGCAATGGTGACAGCATCTGCTGACGAACTTGAGCAACTCATGCAGACGTATGGGACGCTTCAAGCCGAGTTTGAGCGTGATGGTGGTTTTCGAATCGACAGTCGGGTCGATGAGGTGCTATCCGGATTGGGCTTTACAGTTTCAGATTTTGATCGGGACTGTGGCGAGTTGAGTGGTGGCTGGCAGATGCGAGTCGTACTTGCGCGGCTGCTCTTACAGGGACCCGATATCCTATTACTTGATGAACCGACAAATCATCTGGACTTAGATTCTTTGGTCTGGCTTGAAAGCTTCTTGCAAGCCTATCGTGGCAGCCTGGTCTTCATTAGTCATGATCGTTGGTTTCTAAATAAGCTCTCCTCGCACATTGCTGAATTGTCCAGTTACGGGATTCGGGTCTACACCGGTAATTTCGATGCCTATTTACGCCAGGCAGAAGAGGAGCGTGCGCTTCTCGAGAGGCGCCATAAGAACCTCCAGCGTCGTGCGGCCGATATGGAGCGTTTTATCGAGCGATTTCGTGCGAAAGCAACCAAGGCGAAACAAGTTCAGAGTCGGGTCAAAGCACTTGAAAAAATGGAACGCGTCGAGCTCAACAGTGACAGTCGGACCATCCATTTTACATTACCCGATCCCCCAAAGAGCGGTCGGGTTGTGATGTCGATGTCGGACGTGTCAAAAGCCTACGGTGACAAACAGGTTTATACCGGATTGGACCTTCAATTGCTCCGCGAGCAGAAAATCGCGCTGGTTGGCCCAAATGGTGCGGGCAAGTCAACCCTCTTGAAGATGCTGGCTGGCGTTGTCGCTTCATCATCTGGCGCTCGAGAATTGGGCTTCGGTGCGCGCCTGTACTACTTTGCGCAGCACCAACTTGAGACACTCAATCCAAAGAACAATGTGCTTCAGGAAATTCGTGATGACACGCAAGATTTGAGTCTGACGCAGCTGCGTTCAATGCTTGGCGCCTTCCTGTTTGGCGGCGATGATGTAGAAAAACAAATCGACGTATTGAGTGGGGGCGAGAAGGCCCGTGTGACCCTCGTGAAAATGTTGCTCACGCCCGTCAATCTCTTGCTTTTGGATGAGCCGACAAATCACTTGGACATGGCCAGTCGCGCCGTCTTAGAAGACGCCCTTTCGTCCTTTGGTGGCACGATGGTTGTGATCAGCCATGACCGCCATTTTCTTGATGCTGTTTGCACTGAGGTCTGGGAAATTGATAAGGGACGAATTACACCATTCCTCGGAAGCTACAGTACGTATCTGGAACGGATAGAAAAAGGGGACCGCCCTGAGCCCCTCCCACTCCATTCAGAGCGTTCATCGACGTCGAAAAGACGGGCACCGTCAGTCTCGCCGTTCGCCGGCGCCGGCACGCAGACACCTAAGTTGCAGCCTGAGTCTGAAAATACGGCACAGGCCTCCATCAATTGGGCCGGTACATCCGGATTGCCCAAGCGCAAGACGAAGGAAGATAAGCGCCGTGATGCGGAGCGTCGCCAAAGTAAATCCGCGGATGGTCGTCGGCTGAAAAAAGCCTATGAGGCTGCTGAAAAACTGGTTACGGAACTAGAAAGTGAACTTGAGTCGTTGAGAGCCACACAAGCGCAGCCCGACCATTATAATGACGCCGAGATCGTACGCACAGTCGCGCAACACGCATCCACCGTGGAACGACGATTAGAGAAAGCCTATTCGGAATGGGAGACAGCTGGTGCAGCGCTTGAGGCGCATGAGTCAAGTCCGGTTTAAAACGATTTATTCCTTGGGTTGCTTAAGCTCTCTGTCGACCATGTAGACCCCTGAGTACTGACCAGGAATCCCTCGTTCGTCGACTGGCGCGACGCGCCAAAACAGCATTCCTGTGGGAACGTCATCACTTAACTGAAACTCATTTCCAGTTGTCATTGCACTAAAGACCGTTGTGGCAAATGTGCTGTTCACGGCGAATTCCATCCGATACGCCGCAGCGTTAGGATTACTCGCCCATTTCAATGTTTTGCTCTTGGGTGGAATGCCAGTTGTGCGAGTCAAAACTACCGGAGCTTCAAGTTGTCGCCAGACCGATGTCGCATCATTCTGAGATAGGTAGGATTGACCTTCGCCTAGGGTCAGCCCACTGACTTTTCCGACTTGGATTTGTACATGTCCCTGGTCGATTGCTAGCCAAATTTGCTTGTTATTTTTCGCGAGTCTGATCACAGCGTTGCCCGCGGTCAGCGTCTGGCCATTACCAAGGGCCAGAGTTAACTTTGAGCGGCGAGAGCCGGATGGGTCATTCCGTATAACGACCTCGCCATAGTGGAGAGTTGCTCGGATCATTTTATCCACATTTGAGAAACGAGCGGAATCGAGCCTGAAGCGAGATGCGCCCCGCATGCCAATCGTAGTGCCGTCCGGTGCGCGTAGAGTCAATTGGCTATTGGGCTCAAGCGTCACTGTTCCCTTTGGATCAAATTGGTCTTTGGCTTGGAGTTGCTTATCCTCGCCACGAATCGTGTAGGTCGCCTTTCCGGTCAGGTCTACAACAGCAAATTGATCCCAACGAGTGGCTGCAACTCGTTTGCTTGGCGCACCCTTTACATAGCTGATGTGAACCTGTTTTGACTGGCCGGACCGCCCATTTGATTCCTGAGTAAAGCGCTTAAACTGATTTCCAACACCGAACGCCACGAGCCGGTTTGAATCGACACCTTTACTCAGTAGAAATTCTCGAACGGCGCTGGCCCGTGCTCGACTTAAGAGTTGGTCTTGCGACCGATTGCCGAAGAGATCTCCATGACCTTCGATGAGAACAAGTAAGATATTTGTTCGCATCTTAAGAAAATCTGCAAACGCTGCTAAGGCCGCGACGGTTCGGGCTGTGGGTACAGCACTTGTGCCTTCAAATTCTATGACAGATTTAACGTCAATATCTTCGCCATCCACATACTGGCGCACCTGAGCTGCAATTCGCACGGGTACCGTTTCCAGCTGGCCCCAGGGAGAGGATTCACCAAAGCTCGCGCCTGAACCCTTCAGAGTCTGTGTGACAGCGGAAAAAGACTGAGTACGATCATTTGATGTACGCTTTTTGCGTTTAGATCTTTTATTTGACCCTCGTTTCCTTCGCTTTGTTTTTTTTGAAGACGACGCCTTCGCAGCTCTTGAACGCGCCTTTTCTCCCTTATCTTTTTTCTTTCGGGCTTTCGCCTTTTTGCGCTTTCTTCGTTTTTTTCGCTCTGCCTTCGCGCGCTTTGATTTACGCGTCTTCGCTTTTGATTCTTTTTTAACAGTGGCTGCTTTTTTGGCCGTAGCGCCACTGGTGACCTTTAACGGCTTTGGCTCACTCTTGGGCGAGACGACTTTCTTCTCAGACGCCTTCGGTTTCTTTTTAGAAACCTCGGCTTGCTTTTCACCCCGCGGATTCACGGATGTGGGCAGCGATGAGCCTCGCTTTGCATCCGAGGGTGTAATTCGAATGGAGAAACCACTCGGCGGCGTTTGTGGACGCTGAGCAGAGACGGATCCGAGTCCAATTAGGAGACCCATTAAGGTAAAGCACAACTGACGCATCATTGGCTCTTGCTCCCATTGGTTCTCTTCTTGGTTGCTTCGATGACTCTGAGCTCTACGCGACGATTCGCTGCGCGGCCTTGGACGGTTTTATCATCACCAATCGGCTTTTTGGCCCCATACCCTTTTGCCTCTAGACGGCCTCCCTTGACGCCGGCTTTGACCAGCGCTTTCACCACTACCTTCGCCCGTTTGAGGCTCAAAGATAGTTTTGCTTTCCTATCACCTAGACCGTCTGTATGAACGCCCACTTCCACCCGTGTATCGGGCCCTTGTTTGCTAATGAAGGCCAGAAGCTCTTTGAGATTTGCGCGGTCGTCTTTCGTCAATTTTGCCTTTCTGGGTACAAACTTGATGGGCTTGGCCGGCCGGAATGGCTTGGACCGTCTGACGACTTGGGGTTTGACGACCTCCCCGCCTCGGAATGCTTCATCTAAGCTTAACCCGTCAGGCGCGTCCAGAGAGCCAAGCACAGGGGGGGGCTCTCGCTCAGAAATTTGTCTGAGCTCGATGTGACTTTTACCTAAAGCGTTTAGTTTGAAGGTGTCAGACCGTGCCGTCCTGCCGTAGCCAAACGGAAATAAACGAACCTTGTCGACGCCGTGCGCAACCAGAGCTTTGGCAAGGGCACTTGCCTGTATGCGGCTTAACCAAAGGTCGAATTGAGCGCTGCGTTTTGAACGGACGTGGACGCCAACTTCGATCTGAATCAAGTCTGGCTTTAATTTGATAAATTCCGCCAGGTTTCTGATAGCAGCTTGGCTTTGCTCCGTTGGGCGATTTGTATCCTCATTAAAGTGAATCGGCATCGTTGGTATGAGCAG
>MDTC01234764.1_pt1 | contig 21109 bp, 20 predicted proteins | sample 811181 | NCBI WGS metagenome assembly MDTC01 (sample SAMN05326644, study PRJNA326480) | marine metagenome | isolation source: seawater | place: Pacific Ocean: North | collected 2011 | reverse complement strand
TGCCGCTCTTTTCCTCTTACAAGCGCACCACTCATCGGGTTTACTTGAACCTCGGTCCCTGGGTCACCCACCATATCCTCTAAATCCCTGCCATAAACATCCTCTAAATGTTTTAAGTATTGTGGCCACGAGTGTTGTTTCAATTGTTGGTAAATGGGCTGCTTCGTAACACCACTTGGACCCAGCGTTTCAGTAAGTCGCAACAGCTCGGAAAGACCTACATCCTGAAAAGGAGCCGTCCGCTTAAGACTCCGCATATTTTGACCAAATGTCTCTAGAATCAAATGCAACCACTCGCCCTCGTGACGTTTATCAACAAAAGGTGAAGGCAATTCCACAGGACGCAAACCTTGCTTGCCAAGGTGGTAACGATATGGGCAACGCAGCAGCCGCTCCAAACCACTCGCTGAAACCCGACGAACATTATTTTCTGCGGGCAGAGAGGCACCGCCTTCCGGCTCTAAATCCAATGGCGGCATGGTCTCTAGAGAGAAGAATTCATTCGGATCAAAAGCAAAAATGTATGTGGAGATATTCTGTTTAGCAATGAGCTTTTCTACAAACCGACTGCGGATCTGGGGCACCTCTGCAATGTGCTTGCACCGCGATAAAACCAATTGTGGCAAGCGAGCCTTAAGGAGATAGAAAGTTAGATCCTCCATCATCTCCAACTGCTTCCACCCCTTTAAGGCCATCCGCCTTTTAAGGTAATCGTCTAAAAGCTCATCTTTCGGCAGAGCTTTTGGAAAAGTTCCCTCGTTACACCCCAGCAAAATAGCAGCAGCTAATGGCACAAATCGGCTCTCTGAAAGGCTTAAAATTTGCACTCCAGCCAAAGGTTCACCAACAGCCCTCACTTCGGCCCTCATCAGACAGGCGCCATACAGCTGCCAAAAGGTGTCAAAACTCAACTCACAATCAAAAAACTCAAATTTCTTCGTATCAGTAAAGAAACCTTCCACAATTTCCTTAACCGAACTGCTCAGACCCTCACTATCCCAGTCGACATTGCGAACAACAATCAAACAATACAGTTCTTCTAAAACCCCTAACCATACCCTAACCTGTCGGCACTCTCGGGTCATAAGCGGCCGTATCAACGATAAAAGATCCTTGATACTGGCACTGATATCGGCTGAGTTTAGTTGCGCTACCACTTCTGCCGGGCTACCGGCTAGACCCACGAGCAGTTCCATAAAACCAATAATCTCCTGGTCTTCTTCCCAGAGCTTGCGGGTCAAGGGGTGTAGCAGAAACTCTAGGAGACGCCGCGAGCCATTATCTGCAAGGCTCAAGTCTTTAATCGCAGCGAAGAAAACACCCACGGTGGTTTGGCTAAAAGGTTTCTGCAAAGCACAGTTCGCCTCAACACCCTTATGGGCTAATAACGTGCGCAGGCACGACTCATAAGTACCCTCGTGGGATACTATAATACCGATTTGTGATGCCGGCACACCTGCTGCTTGCCAATTACTTGCCTGCTTTAGCGCATATGCAGCCTCAGACATCGGGTCATCACAAGTAACCAGTATCGGCGGAGAGCCAGCATTAGCTGACCGTTCAAACTCAGTTTTCGCATCAGAAACCACCTTTCTCACATGATCCACCAACTGAGCCAAAGGACTATCCAATGCCAAATGGGCCGGAGGCTTATGTAACCAATAAGTGACTTTTTCCAAACCGGCGAGAGCCGTCATCAAGGGATACCAAGCCGGCGCTACTGACGTAAATCCTGCAATCCAAATATGATCATGCCTGGCTAAAAAAGCCGGTTCACCGCTTGCGATATCTTGCTCTAATAACTGCGCAACCTTTGCGTCATAGTCAGCTTTCGAGCTTTTACCTAGTTCGACAAAATATTTTATCCAAAATCCATATAGCTTAACTAGCTCTTCAGCCTTCGCATACAGAGCTCCTAAAGGTACATCGTGACTGTATATATCCTGGTCCAAGACCTCTTTGAGTCGATCAAAAACATTTGCGTTTTCGCCCATTTCGGCAATTTCTTGGAACAAAAGAACCAGCTCACGCTCATGCCCCAGCTTCAAATGAGTATAGTCGCCTTGGAGCAGCAGATGCCCCATTGTCACTATTAGTTGGTCATTGCAACACACATCCGAAGATAAGGTGCTATTTTCAGACATAAAGTTTTGTAATGTCATGACCTCTGGTGGCAGAAATGCATCGAGAGTCTCCGCCAACTCAGCTAATAGCAGAGTTCCAAGGCGCGCAGTCGGCAGCAACACCAAGTAACGTCTTAAGTCCTGAGTATTTGCAGAAATAAGTTCCTTGGCCAAGCGAGAAACCAAACAAGACTCAGCCTCCAAAACATTCCATTTTCCGCCAGTCAAAGTTACCTCCAGTATAAGAGACCAACTCAAGGTTTCGCAGCTACGCTGTGTGGTGTCAACAAAGTAAGTAGACAAACACTTAAAGGAAACCTATTGCCATATTAGAGGGAGGTTAAGGTTCCCTTTATTTTTCCGAAACTAAACTTAGAAAAAGGAGAAAAGTGTGAAGCTAGTAATAAACCCACATGTTTGTATGATTGTGCTGCTCAGCATTCAACTCATCTCCTGTTTGCAAAAGTCTAAGATGGAGCCCGAAAAAGCCGCACTCGGGCCCAATAAAGGGCAAGCAAACAAAAATAAAAAAACTACCGGTACTCCAAACAAAAACCAACCTCCTAACAGCGAGAGCAAGACATGCCTAGAGTGGTCTGCCGCCAAAATGACTGGCGGTGTTTTGATTCCAGAGGCATCGGGTTTAGCTGTTTCTGAAGACCGTTCAAAACTTTTTCATATCGATGATTCTGGCAACCCAGCATACATCCATGTCACTGCCAACGATGGCAAAAAACTAAACGACGTTGACCTAACAAACGCCAAAAACATCGATTGGGAGGCTCTAGCAAGCGGCCCCTGCCCTCTGGAGCGCAGCCGCTGTCTATATGTCGCCGATATCGGTGACAACCGCAAAAAACGCAGCGCCTACCAAATCTACATTGTTCAAGAATCTGCACTATCCCAGCCACAGGCAAATTCTCATACCTTACAGTTTACCTATGATGATGGCAAAAGCCATAACGCCGAAGGGGCCGCTATGTCTCCACAAGGCGATCTTTTCATATTTACTAAAGAAAGCTCCACCCGGGTCTACAGAGTCAGCAAAAAAGATCTTTCCAAGCCCCAAACGGTAGCAAGCTACATGGGCAGCCTGCCTTCAGATACAGCTACCGGAGCCGACATTGATTCAACAGGTCAACACCTAGTGATACTAGATTATGTGAAAGCCACCGAATACCAGATAGACCTGGGAGATATAAAAAGCTTCGAAAACCCGAGATTTACCCACCTCCCACTCTCGATACAAAGGCAACAAGAAGCCATCGCCTACCGATCCAATACAGAGATCATCTACACTTCAGAACAAGAGCAAAATAAAATCGGAATTGTTACCTGCACAAAAAAATAAACCCTAATATTCAGAGAGTTATATTAATCACATTACAATTTTAGTCAGCCAATGCCGACCACCCGACATCAGGTGCTTTAATGAGCTATGACAAAGAGAAGAGGAGATAAAATATGTTCAAGCAAGTTATTATCGCTACCAGTCTCATGACAATGCCGTTTGCGTGTTCATCTGATGAGCAAGAAGCTGAAGACGTGGTGGAAATGCCTGCAGCAAATGAACTGACCGAAGCTACTGAAATGCCAGCCATGCCAGAAGCGCCGTCTGTCGAAGAGATCGCTGCTGCAGCAAACCCTCCAGCGAACGCAGATACTGTAGGATACGTCAGAACCGCAGTGCTCAGAGTCAGGTCTGGTCCAGGCCTTTCTCACAAGACTGTAGGATACGTCACATTTAACCAGGAAGTCCCTTTAAATCCAGAAGGAATGTGGTCAAAGATCGCAGAAGGACAATGGGTATCAAACAAGTATTTGAGCAAAAACAAAAACAGTAAACAATGGATCCCAGCCCACTAGACTCCCGCAAAATTAAGACTGGCGCTATAAAGGCGCCAGCTACACTTCTCATCAAGCACTTTAGTATATATTTTTTTCAAAAAATCAGGCACAAATCCAAGCGAGTAGTGGAGAGCTTGTAATAAACCTACCACTAGCCGAACTGTTAAAACTCTAAACACAGAGGTGAAACATGGCTTCAGCGAAAAAAAAACCTGTAAAGACCCCCCCCCTACCAAAGGGTCAAGTCGTTGAAATGTATAAAAAAATGTGCTTATTCCGGCGTTTCGAAGAACGTGTCGGAACAGCTTACACAAAGAGAAAGTTCTCCGGCTTCTGCCACCTTCATATTGGGCAAGAAGCCTTGGCTGTCGGCGTACAAGAAGCCCTCAAGCCAACAGATTATATGCTCTCTGGCTACAGATCCCACACTCAGGCTATTGGCAAAGGCCTCAAGCCGGCGCAAGTTATGTCTGAGCTTTTTGGCAAAGTTTCTGGGTGCAGCCGCGGCAAAGGCGGCTCCATGCATATGTTCAGTGCTGAACACCGTTTTTATGGGGGGCATGGGATCGTTGGTGGCCAAGTTCCTATTGCAGCTGGTATCGCATTTGCAATCCGCTACAACAAGCAGGATGACGTTTGTGTATGTTACCTTGGAGATGCAGCCACCAACCAGGGTGCATTTCATGAAGCTCTTAATATGGCTGCAACCTGGGATCTACCCGCACTTTTTATCATTGAAAATAACAAGTATGGAATGGGAACAGACATTAAAAGAACCACCAGTATAGAAAACCTCTGGCAGCGAGCATTATCCTACGACATGAATCATTCCGATGTTGATGGTATGAACTGCATAGCAACCTACAGGCATGTGCAGGAGCTTGTAAAAAACATGCGCAAAGATAAGAAGCCTCACCTCCTCGAGGCGAAAACCTATCGGTATAGAGGCCACTCGGTATCTGATCCAGGCACATACCGCACCAAAGAAGAGGTCAAAGACTTTCAAGAAAATCATGACCCTATAAAACAAATGGGCGCCTACCTTATAAAAAATAGCTATGCCACAGAGGAAAAACTTAAGGAATGGGACAAAGAGGCAAAGCTGACAGCCACAGAGGCAGAGGAAGAAGCTACAGCGGCTCCAAATCCAGAACCAAGCGAGGCAATGGAGCACCTTTTTACCTAGGCTAAAATACTGGAAACGCATAGAACACCGAAAGGAGAACGATATGGCGATGATCACTTTCCGAGAAGCCCTTGGGCAAGCCATGCACGAAGAGATGGATAGAAGCAAAGAAGTTTTTCTTATGGGAGAAGAAGTAGCTCAATACGACGGCGCTTACAAAGTATCAAAGGGTCTGCTTGAGAGGTTCGGACCCAATCGGGTTTGGGATTCTCCTATATCTGAGAACGGTTTCGCTGGGCTTTGCGTCGGTGCAGCCATGGCCGGCTTGAAGCCGATTTGCGAAATGATGACATGGAACTTTGGCATACAAGCCTTTGACCAAATAGTGAACCACGCCGCCAAGGTCCGATATATGTCGGGTGGGCAGTTCACAATGGACATTGTTTTCCGCGGGCCAAATGGCCATGCTCACATGTTGGGCGCACAACATTCACAGTACTATGAATCGATGCTCACAAACGTCCCAGGCCTAAAGGTTGTGACTTGCTCCACTCCTTATGACGGAAAAGGACTGCTAAAAGCAGCTATCCGCGACCCCAACCCGATCATCTTCTTAGAAAGTGAGATGATGTATGGCCTAAAAGGTGAAGTCCCTGAAGAGGAGTACATCATTCCTCTCGGAAAAGGTGATATCAAACGACCAGGAAATGATGTGACTGTCATTGCGTGGGGGCGAGCCTTGGATAGGGCTATGAAATCAGCAAGCTCACTGCAACAGGAAGGGATAGACTGCGAAGTTATCGACCCCAGAACTTTGCAACCCCTCGACGAAGACCTGATATTCGAATCCGTTCGGAAAACGAATAGATTAGTCATTGTAGAGGACTCTTGGGAATTTGCTTCAGTGGGAGCACAAATTTCAGATAGGGTTCAAAAAGAGTGTTTCGATCACCTAGATGCTCCTGTCAACCGAGTCACGTGTAAGTGGACGCAAGTTCCTTATAACGAAGGGCAGGAAGACTTTATCTTCCCAGCTAAAGAAGATATATCCGAAGGCATAAAACGCACGGCTTATGTGAACTGATCAACCCACCAAGAAGGACTAATCATGGCAAGAATTTTGGAAATGCCTAAACTAAGCGATACTATGGAAGAAGGTGGTGTCGCTAGTTGGCTAAAAAAAGAAGGCGAGTTTATCGAAGATGGCGAGGCAATCGTCGAGATTGAAACCGACAAAGCCACAATGGAATACAACTCTCCTGAGGAAGGCGTTCTTCTTAAGATCCTAGTTCAAGCCGGCGAATCGTGCGCCTTAAATGCACCCATAGGCGTCGTTGGAGAAAAAGGCGAATCTTTTAGCTTAGAAGAAATCATGGGTAGCCCTAAACCAGCAAGCCTAGAAACTGCGGCGAAAGCAGAGCCAGCGAAACAAGTATCCCAAATAGACTCACCGGCTGCGGCTAAAGCCGGAGGGCGAACGAAAGCATCTCCGATGGCCAAAAGAGTAGCCAAAGAACGCGGCATTGATATCAGTGGTGTTATTGGCTCAGGCCCTGGAGGCAGGATCGTTGTAAAAGACATTGAGAGTGCGGCTCCAGCTACAATAAGCCAAGCACCGCAACCAACAAAAGCCGAAATAACCACACCATCTGACCATGCTGAGCTGCCCAAAGATCATCGTGCCCCTCCAGAAACCTCATACCCCCACTCAACCGAAGGGGACGAAGTGATCCCCCTCACGATGATGCGCAAAACCATCGCAAAACGTCTACTCGCAGGGAAAAATGAGGCTCCGCATTTCTACCTGACAAGATCAGTCAACATGGACAAGCTACTATCTTGGAGAAAGCAGCTTAATGCTCAAGCCTCAGAATCAGCAGGTAAAATTCCAAAAGTTAGTGTCAACGACTGTATAGTCCTTGCCGCCTCGCGAGCCCTGGTTCAGCACCCTGAAGTCAATGCCTCTTGGCAAGGTGACCATATTAGGCGCTTTGCAAAAGCGCATGTCGCCATTGCCGTAGCTCTTCCCGAAGGTCTAGTAACTCCCGTTGTGCGCAATGCCGACAGGAGAGGGGTGCGGGACATTGCCCAACAGACGAAGGCTGTTGTTGAAAAGGCTCGTAACGGCAACCTAACTCCAGATGAGTACCAAGGTGGCACCTTCACAATCTCCAACCTGGGAATGATGGGCATAGAGGAGTTCACAGCGATTATCAATCCTCCTCAAGCAGCGATCCTTGCTCTAGGTGGAACAGTTAAAGTCCCGTGGGTCAACGAAAACGACCAAATTGTAGTTCAACCGCGGATGAAAATGACCATGTCATGCGATCATCGAGTCGTCGACGGTGCTATGGGAGCCGCTTTCCTGCAAACTTTGACAAGGTTCATTGAAGACCCACTTGCTATATTATCCTAGCCCAATTCAATCCCCAGAGTGTTTTTAACACCTAGATAACACCGCCCATAAACCAGTACCAGCAATAGGCTGGTTTATGATGGGCAGCCGCTGCCGGCTGGCTATCTTACTGTTGCAATCATCGGCGATAATAATCAATACTTATGGATCAAAACCACTGAATCTTATGCCGACCGGCCACCTTATAGTCGTGGCTTAACAATATAAATGGGTGAAGTCCCACAGTAAAAACAGCAAGACCTTGGGCTAATGACAGATAAAACACTTTAATAGCAGCATATTAGAAAAACAAAAGGATCCCATGCGAACCCGTTGCCAAAATAAAATAAAAAGCCCTAATGTTTTTTACTAGATATGCCGACACACACCCTAGAATTCGTTCGACCTATTTATCGGGAGAGGTGATTGATGACGAGGCAGGCTACAGCTATTTGCAAAACACTCCTTCCAGCATTTATCATTGGAGTCCTTAGCTGCGCCGATAACCGAGACAAAGCGCAACCCAATGAAAAAAAAGTAGAAGTATATGATGGGCAAGACCCCCAGTCTTTGCCTTCGAAAGATAACATAACTAAAGAAAACTTTACTTCGGAGGCTGAGCTCTTGGCCTTAAGCGATTTACAAACCAAAAAAGACCTCCTCAAAGAAAGAATTTTTGAGCTGAAGGGCCTCATCAAAAGCCTCGAGCAAGAAGACTTGCCGGAGGCTGAAGAATCACGTGAGTTCTTTCTGGAGGAGCTCGCTATTACCGAAGAAGAACTTCGAGATATCGATGATACCCTGATCACTTACAGACCATACCCTGAAAAATACCAACAATAATGAATAGGTTCTCGCAAATACCGTCAAATTGACAAGAAACTGACCTCAGTTCGGTATAGCGTGCTATAGAAATATTTTTTTCCTTGGCACAAAGCGTCAATCCCATTAGGATACATGGTCTTCGCCGGCACAGGCTGAGATAAAACCTATCTATTTTTTTATCAAGAAAGCACCCAAAGGGCGGATTAATGGAAGTATCAGACGACCCACTACTTTACAGAATCAGACACTCGATGGCTCATGTCATGGCGCAAGCGGTCCAAAAGCACTTCCCTAAAGTGCAACTTGGCTTCGGCCCACCTACTGATCAAGGGTTCTATTACGACTTCGACTTTGGTGATGCCACCCTAGAGACTGCCGACTTAAAAAAAATCGAAAAAGAAATGAAAAAGATAATCGGCCAAAAGCAGGTTTTTGAAAGATCTGACTTTGATGCAGATGGCGCCATAGAATATCTAAATGCCAGCGGTTCAGAACCCTATAAGAGGGAGAACATAGAAAACCTGCGTGACAGAGGTGTGACCAACTTTTCCTTCTACCAAAATGGGCCCTTCCTGGACCTTTGTGAAGGACCTCACGTTGAAGATACGGGAAAACTGCCACCTAAATCCTTTAAACTAGATCGTATAGCTGGTGCTTATTGGCTAGGTGATGAAAAAAACAAGATGCTCACTAGAATCTATGCCCTCTGTTTCAAAGAGCGGAATGAACTAGATGACTTTTTAAAAAGACGTCAGATGGCTGAAAAGTTTGATCATAAAAAGCTTGGTAAAGAGTTGGACCTTTACCATATCGACGATGAAGTAGGGCAAGGCCTACCTCTCTGGCTACCAAAGGGCACAGCTATCAGAAACGAAATCGAAAAATTTGCGAAAGAAAAGGAGTTTGAGTACGGCTATGAGCAGGTCGTGACACCAGTGATTACCAAGGGCCGACTCTACGAGAGATCCGGGCATCTTGCTGCATACAAGGAATCCATGTTCCCGGTAATGAAGATAGAACAAAGCAAAGAAGACCAACATGAATGCGGTGAACGCGACAGTGATGGCTATTACCTTCGGCCGATGAACTGCCCACATCACCACAAAGTTTTTGCGGCGCGAACCCGCAGCTACAGAGACCTTCCCCTCCGCCTTGCAGAGTATGGTAACACCTTTAGGTATGAACAGTCTGGAGAATTGAGCGGGTTAGTGCGGGTTAGGGCTATGTCTATGAATGATGCCCACATCTATTGCTCCGAGGAGCAACTAGAGGAAGAAGTAAAGTCATTGATTAAAATGCACACCGAGTTCTATGCGACCTTTCGCCTTAAAGACTATACAGTTAGATTATCTATTCGAGATCAAGAGCGTTCTAAAGAGAAGTATCAGGGCGAAGACGCTATGTGGACAAAAGGAGAGCAGATATTAACAAAAGCCCTTGAAGACCTTGAAATCAAGTATTTTGATGGCGCCGGAGAGGCTGCCTTCTATGGACCGAAAATCGATTTTCAGTTTAAAAACTTAATGGGTCGAGAGGAAACTGTCTCAACCATACAGGTTGACTATTTAGTACCGGGTAGGTTTGGTCTCAAATTCATCGATAAAGATGGCAGCGAAAAAGTACCGGTTTGTATTCATCGAGCCCCACTATCCACACATGAACGTTTCATGTCATTTTTAATTGAGTATTATGGAGGAGCCTTTCCAACTTGGTGCGCACCGGTCCAGGTTGTGACAATCCCCGTTGGCGACAGCCACCTTGAATATGCCGAACAACTCACCAAAATGATGAAGAAAAACTTCATGCGTGTTGAGATAGATCAATCGAATAACAGCTTCAATAAAAAAATCAGAACTAATACAGTCAAAAAAACTCCAATTATATTGATAGTCGGAGACAAAGAAGTTGCCGAAAACCGGGTTACAGTTAGGCGTTACGGCATAAACGAGCAAAGTAATATGACTCGTGAGGAGTTCCTGTCAGAAGTCTCAGAGGAGATAAGAACAAGGAAAATGCTCCGCGAGCCCATGTCCAACTTATTGTGATTATATCAATTCAAACGACACTAATCGACGTCCTGAGCCGGCGTTGGTTGGAACCTGGTGGCAGCAAGAGCGTCCTTAACCTTCACCAAGTGACCACGGAATTCCGGCCCCCTCTTTAATGTCACGCCCGTAGCTAGAATATCGACGACGGTTAGCTGAACTATCCTTGATTTCATTGGCATAAACATATCTGTATCTTCTGCTGACTGAACAGCAATCACGTGGTGAGCAACATCAGCCAAAGGCGAACCAGGCTTTGTCATCGCCACAACCGTGGCGCCTGCACCCGCCGCAATTTCAGCAACTTCCACTAGGTGCTTAGTGCGACCAGTATAAGAGATACACATCACTACATCGCCGGTAGCTAGGATCGATGCTGACATTCTTTGCATCAAAGAGTCCTGATGACAAAGAACAGGGACATTTAACCGAAAGAACTTATTTTGAGCATCTAAGGCGACGGGTGCCGATACACCAAGGCCGTATATTTCTAGGCGCTTTGCCTGACAAATAATATCTACAGCCCTTTCTACTGACTGAATATCTATATTGGCTAGGCCGTCGCGAAGAGCTGAGATATTAGCTTCAAAAATTTTAGAAGTGTAATCTTCAGCGGTATCAGCCATATCGACATCACGGTTAACATACGGAGTACCTACAGCTAAACTCTGCGCTAACTTCAGTTTAAAATCGGGAAAGCCCTTACATTTCAGGCTACGGCAAAAGCGATTGACAGTGGGCTCACTGACATCAGCCATTTGAGCCAGTTTGGCAATGCTACTAACGATAGTCTCATCCGGCTCTCGACAAACCACATCCGCAACCTTCAACTCAGACTTGCTTAAAGATGGTTTTTTAGATTCAATGGTTGCGATAATATTAATAGCAGCCCCCTCCAGCGTATTAATAATGTCAATCTACTGCCACGGTCATACCCAATACTAGTTGGGGAAACAACAAGAGTTTTATATAACCTCTATGCGTAGCTTAGCGGAGACCAGAATGAAAGAAAAAAGCCAAAAATCTTACGGCCTCATACCAATAATGAAACCCCGGCCCCCTGATGAGCAAATTCCGAAGATTCAATCCCTATGGCAAGCCGGCCACCCCATTATAGAAGTACCACTTAGACACCCCAAATCACTAGATTGGCTGACCGAAATTACCCAAGAACTGCCTAAGGTTGAATTCTGGGCAGGCACGGTCATTGATCACAATGACGTCCCTCGATTAGCCAAAGTCGGTTGTAAAACAATTGTTTCACCTGGCTTCGATTCCGAAATAGTTGAAACTAGCCTTGACCATGGCCTAAGACCACTTCCTGGCGTTGCAACGGCAACAGAAATTATCCAGGCAAAAAGATATAGCATCGACTTACTTAAGCTATTTCCTGCAGTGCCGCTCGGGGGCATAGATTATGTCAGCTCCATGGCCGGCCCTTTCGAAAACATAAGGTTTATAGCCACAGGTGGAATTACCAGGTTCAACTATAGGGATTACTTAGAGCTTCCAAACATTGCGGGCGTCGCAGCAAGCTTCTTAGACCCATAATATCAACCAGGAATACTTTAAATTCAAGCACGTGTATATAGCCTAAAATGACCTCATAAATGGCTCTCGATGTGAGCACTAGAGTCGGTCAGATCAAACTTTTGCATATTTATATGAAGACCGGGATCCAGCCTATAATGGTCCATAAACATTGCCTACATTTATGAATTGCATTAGCCTAGAGCCCAACCCAATCTTGATCGAGGTTAATGTGAAACTAAGGGAAGAAAATTTAGAGACGATAATAGAGACACCACCGTTCAACCTTGAAAAGTTTAGCCTCATATATGAAAATGATAGCAATCAACCCAACCACCCATTTTACCGGCTAAGAGCAAAAGACTGGATAAACGTCGTTCCCATAACAAAAGAAGGCCAAGTCGTGCTTATCGAGCAACCCCGAGCTGGCCCCCTTTGCAATACCCTTGAAATACCAGGGGGAGTCGTAGATGCAGGCGAGCAACCCGAGGCTGCAGTTATTCGCGAGCTGGAAGAAGAAACCGGCTATAAAGCTCAAACTATTGAAAAGCTCGGTGCCATCAATCCAAACCCTGCTTTTATGACCAACACCTTGCATGTTTACATTGCTAAAGGCTGCTCTATAGCGAAAAATCGGCAGCGCTACCCCGATGCAAGTGAACGCATCGAGCTAAAGCTTTTTCCTCTCACCGAAATCTCAGAAATCGTCAGAAGCAATCGTGTAGGTAGCGCATTAGCTGCGCTCGGCCTGCTATGGGCAGAGCCTACTATAAGAGACCTGGCTAAAGAAAACGGCTAACTTGCCTCCAGGGTTTTTTATTGGTAGGTTGCTCAGATGTTTTCAAGCTAAGAAAAGGGCGGTTCATGATTCAGTGTCAGTCATTATCGAAATCATTCGGGCATACTGAAGCTGTATCTGACCTGGACTTAGAATTAGTTAAAGGCCAAGTTGTTGGCCTTCTGGGCAGGAATGGCTCAGGAAAAAGCACACTTATGAAACTTATAGCCGGGCTGACAAACCCTACAAAAGGCGCAATAACAATTGGTGGTCAACCCCCACAGCAAAGCCGCAATATACTAGCTTACGTAGGCGACTACCTAGGGTTTTACCCATGGATGACCAAACGTGACATCTCGCAAGCCATGTCTGCCTTATTTCAAGATTTTAATAGACGTAAGTTCAACCACATCACTGCGGAATTAGACATACCCAATCATGAAATAGGCAAGATGTCGAAAGGGCAGCAGCAAAAGCTAAAGCTGTGTGCAACTATGGCCAGGGATTCATCTCTGTACCTCCTAGATGAACCTCTATCAGGAATCGATATCTTAACTAGAAATGAAATCCTTACGCAGCTCATAGGTAACCGGGAACCAAACAGCCTTGTGATTGTGACAACCCATGAAATAAAAGACGTCGAAGCCTGTTTGGACCACAGTATTTTTATGAAAGATGGTCGCAAGGTACTGGACCAATCTGCAAAGCAAATTCTAGATAGCGGACAAACTATCACAGAAAAGTTTATCCATACCCTCCAAAAAAATGTGGAAGGGGGTTCCAAAGTATGAAACCGCTTATTTTCGTCATCGCAAAAATCGAGCTAATGCGACTAAAAACTAAGATCTGGCTGCTATTTGCACTTCTGTTAGGGTTTAGTGCAACAATAGGTTGTCAAGAAGGCATAGATTATAAAAATATAGACTTCACCAACGTTGACATAAACTTTCAGACCAGCAGCTCACCCAGCAGCAGTTCATCCAGCCCTAAAGAAATGCTGGACTTAGATTATCAGAAGCTCTTTGCTGCAGCTCCCCTTGTCGGAGCCGCAGGAACCTGCATAATCCTAGGCTTCCTTGTCCTGCTAACAATGCCATTTCGAGGCAGCGAGGACCGACGCCTTGGCTGTCTGCAGCTCCTCTGGTTGTCTAGTCCCAGTTTCCCACGTATAGAGGCAATCAGATATCTTCTATACTTCTTTATTGGAGCCACCTTTTTCACCATCGTAACCACAATCGGTGGCGTCTATGGGAGCGCCAATAACCTCATAGACGCCGGTACAGCAATCCAGGGTATTATCGTCTTAGCTTTCTGGTTCTTCAGCGCCCTCGCTTTATCTATAGCACTTGGAGGCTTTATCACCAGCCTAAGCAGTGCCTACTTGAACTGCAAACCCACATGGCCGATTAACCTGCTAAGCTACCTCGGCATTATTGGGAGCATATCAATTTTTATCGACTTAATTTCCTCAATTCTATCTAACCACGAGATAAAACTACTACCCGTTATTCAAGTAGCTATCGGCCACTCAGATGGCTACCAAGTCAACTGCCCACTACCTCTAGATTGGCTAGGCATTACCTTGTCTGTCTCGACGCTATTAGTGGTTTGGACAGGTCGTATTTATACAGAAATGGAGATTTAGATATGTTTTGGCAGACCATAACTACCTGTTTCTGTATTTATACACTCTTTCTAGGATATCGGGGGACGAGAAGTCCTGCAGCCTTCACCGCACTATTCATGTTAAGCGCTATTTTTCTAAAATCTTGTGTTTATTAATTTTTGAAAGGTAACATATTGAAAGCATTTATTTTCACTCTTCTAATTTCAATACTTTTTCAATGGCCACTCTTAGCCAAGGCCTATGACCTGCAAGACTTCAAAAAACAAGCTGTGGGAACCTACGGTCACTACGATATAGTTGCTTATGAAGAGCGATTCCTAATATTTGGTAAGATGAAAACATATGTCATTACCTACGGTATTACAGAGCTCAAACTTGAAGATGGAAAACTAGTGGAATCCGATAGATTCTGTCACGCAGAACATGTATCGAACCTACCAATCAAATCTAGAGTGCCTGACAGCTTTACAAGGGCTATAGTACCCAGAACAACGCCTGTCGTTGTTACAGCCGGCAGTGTCGATTTTGCTATCTTTCGTCCCTCCACTCCAACTGCTATTGGAATCCAGCTTAACCCAGAAGAAGAGCTTCCGCTCGACCCAAAAGACCCTCGAATCATCGACAGTGATGACGATGGTAAACCAGGAGTGACAGTGTATATAGAGGCTGGCCCACCTGTCAATAACGCCGAGCTATACATAGCCAGAAGAGAAATCTTTGCTTATCAGATGGAAAAAGATAATGGCGGTGGCTTTAAAGGCTACGTCATCGATAACTCTGAACAGTTAATAGTCGGCTCCGACACGATACTTTTAAGAGGGCAGAGAAACCCAAAACAACATGAAAACCCCAATTTAAGCCCCATATATCTGGTACCGGTAGCTGCAGATACAGACTGTGAAAGCCTCATGGAAATGCGCGAAGAACTCTTCCCACCAAACCCAGAAATTTGGTAACGAGCAAAAATAGTCTCTAAGTAACTAGACTAGGCAAAACCTGACCAGCTGACACCTAAGGCAAAGACCATGAAAAGCAGATAAAGTTTCGGCAAAGGTATCAGTATAACTTCAACAGAAAGCCTAACTATGCCAAGTATTTTGATTACAGACGATGAAGAATCAATTCTCGAATACTTCGAAGACGTACTTAGCGATATGGGCCTAGATGTATATGCTGCTCGTGATGGTCAAGAGGCCTTAGAAATGCTGGAAAACCTGCAACCCGACCTTATGCTGGTGGATCTTATGATGCCTAAAGTCGATGGTATTCAATTGATTGAAACTATTAGAAAAGCTGATAAAAAGATTCCTGTCATTGTCGTAAGTGGTACCGAAGATGATCGAAAGAAAGCAGCTGCAAAGTCCAAAGGTGCTAACGTCGTTTTACCGAAACCATTGGATCTGAGTGAATTCGAAAATACTATATGGCAGCTACTAGATAATCAGCGACTTATAGAAGATCATTTTTAGGATTCAAAGTAGTGCCTAACGCAAATAATGAAAATAAAACAGTTAAAATACCGCAAGTATTCCAGGGGATAAACATCGCCATCCTCACCACAAATGAAAGCGTGAGCAGAGTGCTATCAAAAGCCTTTACCAACCGCGGCGGGAAAGTCGAAATTTTTCCTGGAGGACCTGAGCTCTTGGAACGAGCTGCAGAAGATCATCACTTTCATGTGCTTGTCACATCTGACGACGTTATTTATACGGGTGCTGACTGGGTCGTAAAATGGATCATCGTAAATCGACAGGCGGAAATAGACTCATTTTGGTATGTAGGCAAGAAATCAGTGTCTCGTATGGATGGATTTATTAAGAAACCATTCAGACCAGTCGAGCTTTTGAAGCCTATATTTGAAGACCTTAAAAACAAGGGTGTTATACCCGAAAAGCTCCCCAAAAGTTAAATCAAAAAACATTCCAGAATCAAGAGTGAAACGTTGAACTTACCACAAATACAGAAGCCGAAGCGACCCAGCACCGCTCAAGGCATAAGGACTTCTATTCTTATGATTAACACCGAAGCAGAAATACCCAACTATCTATAAACCCAAGATAGAGTCGAACATATTGACCCAAAACGGGTAGCCAAGGTAATGACTACTATTTGAGAAATGAAGCTTAATGTCCTCAAAGCAGCGGGCTTTAACCCTAAAACTAAACAGAGATCCTAGTCTCTTCTCACATATGAACCCAGGGCTTTTAACTTTGAAAACGGCCTTAAGTTCGCTCACAGTGGTATAGCCCTCATGGGAGTGGGTCCCTGCGGCGTATTGGGCGATATAGCCGCTCTAAATGCAGATTCGCCCAGACTCAACCAAGGCCACAATAGACTGATAATACTAATTTTTAATAGGAAATTAAACTTATAGCCAAGTATACCGATAACCCCTTCAGGAATAGTCCTAAAACGAGAGAGAAAATAAAATGAGATTTTTAGTCCTAGCGGTCGCTGTGTTGTCGTGCATGGCCTGCGTTTCAACCAGTAAAAGCCTAAAACCACCCCCACCTCCAGTGAACTCCGAAGCTATGACTTCCCGCTACTCACCCAGCGCAAGAGCTCTGCATACTAGTATATGGACAGAGCATGGGATGATCGTCTGGGGAGGCATGCTTGATTACTCCGAAACGGTCATGCCCACCGGTGGTGGCATATACATTCCAAGTAAAAATGTGTGGCGACGTATACCAAAACCAAACTTAGATGCTACCTCTAGATTTCACCACTCGTCCACTTGGACAGGTGAAGAACTCATTGTCTGGGGTGGGCGCAACGGTAACACAGATAAAGTAACATCCTCAGGCATGGCCTACAATGTTAGCCTTGACTCATGGCGCACCATAACCAATGAAAATGCCCCGAAGGCTCGACAGGGTCAGTCAACCATCTGGACCTCGAAAGAGATGATCGTTTTTGGTGGCGAAAATGATAGGCGAGAATTCGGTGACATCTATGCTTATAACCCAGAAAAAGACAACTGGGAAACTATGGAAGCTCCAAGGTACTCAAGCAAACGCGCCTATCACACGGCAGTATGGACCGGCACAGAAATGTTAGTTTTCGGCGGTATGAACGCGAGCGGGCTTGTCGAGGATGGTTTTTCTTTCGACCCAGAGACACAAGTATCTTCTCTACTGCCAAAGCCAAAAAATCTCAATAGCCGCATTGGTCATACAGCTGTTTGGACCGGAAGTGAAATGATCATCTTTGGAGGTAGTGATGGTGATGGCAAATACTATAGTGATGGTGCAGCTTACAACCCTGAAGCAAAAACTTGGAGAATCATATCAAGGATTAAAAGGCCAAGTAAAAGAGAGCTACACACAGCCATATGGAACGGCTCGCGAATGATAGTAGTAGGAGGCACAGCCGGTAAAGGTAGCAAAATATCTGGTGGGTTGTACGACCCCGTGAGTGACAGATGGACAAGGTTCAAAAATCGGCGACTAGGCCGCAGCTCTCACACTGCTGTTTGGAGCGGCAGTGAGATGATCGTCTGGGGAGGCCGCAGGAACTCCAAAAAGTTCATTCAAGGCTCAAAAAAGGGCCTAATGATGACAACAAACCGTAGTAAAAAGAGAGACCTCAACCCTCTAGAAGAGATTGAAGATGACGATCAACTAGCGTTGCAAAAATAGTCATGGTGTACCTGCTCAAGTAATACTCTCAAGCGACAGTCGGACGGAAAAATGGCCCGCCGACTACCTTTAGAACATTTGCTTTCAGCTTCAAGTCAGAAAAGATATACTGGAGCTTAGCAGGTAAACTGATGACAAAAAAGAGGTGAACCATGCGTACTCTTGTACTAAACGCTGGCTACGAACCTTTGCACGTGACCTCCTGGCAACGCGCCCTCTGCCTCGTTATACTTGGAAAAGCCGAGGTGGTCTCTGAGTACCAAAAAGCCGTTCAAAGCCTCAACCATAATTTCCAAAAGCCCTCCGTAGTGCGCTTACTTAAATATATCAAAGTCGTTCGCCACTTTGGAAGGATTGGCTTTAACCGAAAGAATATCTTGATTAGAGATAAATATACCTGTCAATATTGTAACAAAAAATGTCGACCAACTAACATCACCATAGATCATATTATTCCACGATCTAAAAATGGCGGTCATACTTGGGAGAATGTTGTGGCATGCTGTCAGACCTGTAACCGACGAAAAGCAAATAAACTATTAAAAGATACAAATATGAGCCTTCGTTCGAAGCCGCAAAAACCATATCTGCAAGATCTGTTATTAGCTGGCAACGACGACTCGCAACTATGGCCGGAATTCTTAAATAAATACAAGATAAGTTAAAAAACTACGCCTATACCACACTGAAAGATAGCGCGAGATTTGGAATAGAAATTACCGTATCCGATGAACTCTAGATCCATAAAAGTACTAGCAAGCATTGAAAAGCGTTGACCTAATAGACCGTAGAAATTTAAAGAATCATTGACCCCAGTCCCTATCCCAAGATAACTACCTGCATTTATATACCTTGCACCGACCTGCAAACCAACCGAAGTGTTATAGCCCAATTCGAAAGAATCACTGGCGTACTTCATTCCTCCAAAGCCAAAAGCCTCGGCAATATATAAGCTTAAATCACTAGCCTGCACTATCTGGGAAAAAAGGCAACAAAAGCAGAACATCAAAATTTTTATCCTTCGAATCATAACATGACCCCAACAGCTGTCAGACCCACATCCCCAAAACCGCCGGCAAAAGCCGATTTGCCTAAGCCCATCGTATAGGATACGGACATAAAAACCGAACCCGTATCAACGCCCACCCGAAAAGCAGGTCCGATCCCGAATGTCGTATTTAATAGATCATCACTTTGTGCATCTGGATTGAGTAAGCCTTTCTCAGTATATGATACTCCCAACCCAGCTCCACCTCGAACGGCGCCAAACCAACCCTTACCCCACTTATGAAATCGGATAAGAGCAAGATTATAAACACTATAATAATATGCTGGATTAGCACCCCCAACAGTCATGGAGCTCAAAAAAAATTCTTCTGGTAAATCTAAACTAAAATCTAAAGCCATGCCCGACCTACCAGAAAATGCCGTACTTGAACCCAGGCCAAGGTATACATTACTTGCCACGGCAGGAAGGAGTGGTAGAAAAATAAATAATAATATAATTGTCACAAAGAACCGCAAGAGCTTCCCCAGATTTTTCATATTAAAGATCGGCCGAATAACTCCTCGGCCCAAACCGCAACTAGAAAAATTCTGCCCAGCGATAAATAAAATAACCAAAAAATACTGATACTTATTAAAAATACCTTTGATATCTGCGGTCTATTCCGATGGTTACTGAAGCCGCGCAAATCAGAGCACGGAGGGGTCATATTGGCTGATTCAGAAGAAAAAACTGAAGAACAGAAGAAAAAAGAAGAGAAAGAGGCCTTAATAGCCGAAAAGGCCGAGCAAAAGCGCCTGAAAAGAGAAGAACGGGCAAGGTTAAAAGCCCATCGCCGAGCTGCCCGCAAGCAGTACTGGAATAATACGCAGTCTGAAGATGCTCAACTCATCTTTATTGTAAATGGCATATTATGGTTTCTAGGCCTTAGCTACCTAGCCTTCGTCACCTTTTTCTTCATAACATATTGATAATCACCTGCAAGAACACTTTGCACTTATAATATTTTCGACTTAATTTAGCTGTTGACCTTGACAGAAGAGGTTTCGATTCAATATTTGTTGATGTTATAAAATTGAAAAGAGGTCACTATGTCAGATCAACATACAAAAACTGAGCTACCAGTCCTCACTAGTAAAAGTCAAATATTATACCCCGGTGGGAAACTTCCTTTTCGAGCAAAACGAAAACATACAAGATCTATAATTGCGCTGGCTAAAAGCCAATACCAATCACTTTTGATTTTCTCAGGGGAAGAGCAAAAAAAGGCAAAAAAAGATAGCTTGAAGTACTTCAAAATAGCGACCCTCGCTCAAGTGATACCCGCCAAAACAAACTCTACCGAAGTGTCAATAATTGGTCTGAAAAGAGTACTTTTAGATGAGAGCGGCAGCGTAGATAAGGCGGGGATCTATTTTACGACATACGAAACCCTGGAAGATAAGGATGATCTTGATAGCCACCTTAAGGATAACCTAACCTCACAAATAAAATCCTTAGGCAAACAAGTTCTCGAAATTGTCCCTGCCGATACGGGAGATTTCGAAAAAAGTATCCGCCAAGCTAGCTCACTCAATGAGCTGATCTACCTAATTGCCGAACACTTAGATGGTAAGCTCCATGAAAAACAAGAGGTTTTGGAAACCATCTCCCTTCGCGAAAGAGGGCTTCTGATTTTAGCGCGCTTACAACGAGCCAAGGAGTCCTTAAGCTTACAAAACGAAATTCGCGACCGTCTAAGCGTTAAAATGACGAAGATGCAAAGGGAAGGGATACTTCGGGAGCACATGCGAGCTATTCAAGATGAATTGGGTGAGGGCGATCAACAAACCAAGCTTCGTCGCAAAATCGAAGAAAGCGCTATGCCTCATGAGATTAAAGAAAGTGCACTTGATGAACTGCAAAGACTTGAGTCCATGGGTCGCATTTCTCCAGAGGCACATGTCATTCAAAACTACCTGGAAACACTCGCAGCACTGCCATGGCATGCACCTGAAAAAGTAAAAGTAGACCTGCAACTGGCCCGCAGTATTCTAGACGAGGATCACTATGGCCTGGAGAAAGTTAAAAAACGCATTCTTGAATACCTGGCGGTTCTTCATCTAAAAAAAGGGCCTACGGGGAATATACTGCTTCTGGCCGGACCTCCCGGCGTTGGCAAAACC
>MDTC01201607.1_pt1 | contig 21117 bp, 18 predicted proteins | sample 811181 | NCBI WGS metagenome assembly MDTC01 (sample SAMN05326644, study PRJNA326480) | marine metagenome | isolation source: seawater | place: Pacific Ocean: North | collected 2011 | reverse complement strand
TAGTTTACTCATATTTTAAGCATTTATTGAAATTGATACTATGGTGAACGGCTTAAGTCATTTATAATAAAATAATTTTGCGCTTACCTCGGTATAGGTAAGTGGTTCATCAAGCAATTCAATTGTAAGGAACTCGTGTTCATGCGTAGTCATTATTGTACTGAAGTTAACACTTCGCTTATTGATCAAGAAGTGAAGCTTGTTGGTTGGGTTAATCGCCGTCGTGACTTAGGTGGTGTGATCTTTCTCGATTTACGAGACAGAACCGGTTTAATTCAAGTCGTCTTCGATCCAGACAGAGAAGATGTTTTTGAAACCGCAAATAGTTTAAGACATGAGTTTTGTGTACAGATATCAGGTCGTGTGAGAAGTCGCCCTGCAGGCCAAATCAATACCACAATGGCAACCGGTGAAGTTGAAGTTTTAGGTTTATCATTATCTATCATCAGTCACGCAGCACCTTTACCCTTAAATATGGATGATCACCAAAATAATAGTGAAGAGCAAAGACTAAAGTACCGTTACCTTGACTTGCGTCGTCCTGAGATGAGTGAACGTCTCATTTTTCGCTCAAAATTAACGCATGAAATTAGACATTTCATGAATGAGCATGGCTTTCTTGACATAGAAACACCTATTCTCACCAAAGCTACGCCTGAGGGTGCGCGTGATTATTTGGTGCCTTCGAGAACACATAAGGGTGAGTTTTTCGCATTACCTCAATCACCTCAAATTTTTAAACAACTACTCATGATGTCAGGCTTTGATCGTTACTATCAAATTGTAAAGTGCTTTCGTGATGAAGATTTACGAGCTGATCGCCAACCTGAATTTACTCAAATAGATATTGAAACATCGTTTCTCTCTGCTGAGGAAGTGATGGCGCTGACCGAAAAAATGATGCGTCACCTCTTTAATAAGCTTCTTCAAGTTGAGCTAGGTGATTTTCCTACTATGAGTTATGCCGATGCGATGCGTCGCTTTGGCTCAGACAAGCCTGACTTACGTAATCCACTTGAGTTAGTTGACGTCGATCATATTGTTAAAGATATGAACTTCAAAGTGTTTGAAGGTCCAGCAAAAGATAAAGCGGGTCGTGTTGCATGTATTCGTGTTCCAGAAGGCGCAAAACTTTCAAGAAAACAAATTGATGATTACACCAAGTTTGTAAGCATCTACGGTGCTAAAGGCTTGGCGTGGATTAAAGTGAATCAAGCCAATGCAGGTATCGCTGGATTGCAATCGCCTATTGCAAAGTTTTTAACAGAAGATATTGCCCAAGCATTACAAGACATAACGCAAGCTCAAGATGGTGATATTTTACTTTTTGGTGCCGACACAGCACATGTTGTGACGGAAGCTATGGGCGCTTTACGCTTAAAGTTGGGTGAAGACTTTGATCTTGTTGAAGACAGTTGGAAGCCTCTTTGGGTTGTTGATTTCCCTATGTTCGAAGAAGTAGAGGGTCAATTCTACGCATTACATCATCCTTTTACTGCACCAAGAGATTTAAGTGCCGAAGCTTTAGCAGCTAATCCTCAAGGCGCGTTATCGAATGCTTATGATATGGTGCTCAATGGATGTGAATTAGGTGGTGGTTCAGTACGTATTCATGATCAAGCAACACAAGCTGAGGTATTTAGAATACTGGGTATTTCTGATGAAGAAGCACAAGAAAAGTTTGGCTTTTTACTTGAAGCACTACGTTATGGTACACCTCCACATGCTGGTCTTGCTTTTGGTTTAGATAGAATTGCAATGCTTATGACAGGTGCGGAATCTATTCGTGATGTGATGGCGTTTCCTAAAACAACCACAGCTGCTTGTCCTTTAACTCAAGCTCCAAGTCCTGCTTCTTCTCGCCAATTAGCAGATTTAAAGATTCAAGTTGAATCAGATCAAGCCACTATTTAAACGAATCACGAAGGAGACATAGCACATGGCAGGTCATAGTAAATGGGCAAATATTAAACATAGAAAAGCTGCTCAAGACGCAAAACGAGGTAAATTATTTACTAAGCTTATTAGAGAGCTAACTGTTGCTGCACGCGAAGGTGGTTCTGATCCAGATACTAATCCACGCTTGCGCGCTGCAATCGATAAAGCCTTATCTAATAATATGACACGAGATACTGTTGATCGTTCTGTTAAACGTGGTGCTGGTGAATTGGAAGGTCAAGAGCTTGAAACCATTATTTATGAAGGTTATGGACCAGCTGGTACCGCAGTGATGGTTGAGTGTATGACCGATAACCGAAATCGTACCGTATCGGGTGTGCGTCATGCTTTTTCTAAGTCAGGCGGTAATTTAGGAACAGATGGCTCTGTATCTTACTTATTTGAAAAGAAGGGTGTTATTTCTTACAGCGCTGATACACATGAAGAGCAACTTATGGAAGTGGCTTTAGATGCGGCTGCTGAAGATGTCATTTCAAATGAAGATGGCTCTTTCGATGTATACACTACACCAGAGGACTTTGGCGTTGTTAAAGATGCTTTAGATCAAGCGGGCTTAGTATCGAATCACGCTGAAGTAACACAAATTCCCTCAACGCAAGTTGATTTAGATACCGACACAGCACCAAAGCTAATGCGTTTAATCGATATGTTAGAAGAGTTGGATGATGTGCAAGAAGTTTATCATAACGGCGAAGTTTCTGCTGAAGTTGCAGCTGAGCTATAAATAGCATGGCGTTGATTTTAGGTATTGATCCTGGTTCACGCATTACAGGTTATGGCTTAATACAAACCACAGGGCGGCATATTCAATATGTTGCCAGTGGTTGTATTCGTATGACAGATCAAAGCTTACCTCTAAGATTAAAACAAATATTTGATGGTGTAAGACAATTGATTGAGCAATTTCAACCTCATGAATTTGCAATTGAACAAGTCTTTATGTCGAAAAATGCCGATTCAGCACTGAAACTAGGCCACGCACGAGGTGCTGCACTTGTTGCTGCAACCCATGCAAACTTACCTACAGCTGAATATGCTGCGCGTGCAATCAAGCAATCTGTTGTTGGAACAGGCGCTGCAGATAAAAAGCAAGTACAGCATATGGTGATGCAAATCTTAAAGTTAGCAAAAAGCCCTCAAGCTGATGCTGCTGACGCTCTTGCGGTGGCAATTTGCCATCATCATACTTCAATGAGCTTAATTGCTATATCAAAAAACACAAATACAGCGCGTCATCATCTTTTATAAAGTACGAGATAGGAAATAAAAAAGCATATGATTGGATGTTTAAAAGGTATTATTTTAGAAAAGCAAGCCCCCGAAATTTTAATCGATGTGCAAGGTGTAGGTTATGAAGTGCAGCTGCCTATTACTAATTTCTCAGCTTTACCTGACATAGGCAAAGAGGCATTAGTTTATACTCACTTCAATGTACGAGAAGATGCACAACTTTTATTTGGCTTTACTCAAAAGCAAGATCGTAGTTTGTTTAAAGCATTGATTAAAATCAATGGCGTTGGACCTAAATTAGCTTTGGCTATTTTATCGGGTATGAATACACAAGAGTTTATTGACTGTGTTGCACAAGATAATATCGCAGCCTTAACTAGACTACCAGGTGTAGGTAAGAAAACGGCTGAAAGACTCTTGATTGAAATGCGCGATAAGTTAAAGTCTTTGCATCTTGATGCAACTTCAATGGTTTCGATGCAACAAGAAACTTTGATTAAACCTGCTTTAAATTCAGAAAAAGATGCTGTTTTAGCATTGGTTTCTCTAGGTTATAAGCCTCAACAAGCAAGTAAAGTTGTCAAGCAAGTCTATCAAGATGACATGTCTTCGGAACAGCTCATTAAATCAGCTTTACAAGCTATGTAATAAGGATTCTTATGATAGAAGCAGATCGTTTAATCTCAGCAACTGAGCAGCACTTAGACGAAAAAGCTGATCGTGCTATGCGTCCTAAGGCGCTGGCTGATTACATTGGTCAAAAAGAAGCACGTCAACAACTCGATGTGTTTATTCAAGCAGCTAAATCGAGAAAAGAATCACTGGATCATGCGCTCATTTATGGTCCACCAGGATTGGGCAAGACAACACTTGCTCATATCATTGCTTATGAAATGGGTGTTAATATCAAATCAACATCAGGACCTGTTCTCGAGAAATCCGGCGATCTGGCTGCGCTATTAACTAATTTAGAAGAAGGTGATGTACTGTTTATTGATGAAATTCATCGGCTTAATCCAAGCATCGAAGAGATTTTGTATCCTGCAATGGAAGATTATCAAATCGATATTATGATTGGTGAAGGTCCTGCAGCACGCTCTATTAAATTAGACTTACCTCCTTTTACCCTCATTGGCGCTACCACCAAAGCAGGTTCGCTCACTTCTCCTTTGCGAGCACGCTTTGGTATACCTCTTCGGTTAGAATTTTATAATGATGATGATCTCACTTATATTGTTTCGCGCTCAGCTCAGGCATTAGGTATGCAGCTTGACGCATTAGGAGCTCGAGAAATTGCTAAAAGATCTCGTGGCACACCAAGAATTACGAACCGCTTATTAAGACGTGTACGTGATTATGCTGAAGTCAAATTTGATGGTGTGGTGACTCAAGAAGTTGCTCAACTTTCTCTGAATATGCTGGATATCGATCAACAAGGTTTTGATTACATGGACCGCAAATTACTGCTTACTATCATCGAGAAATTTGATGGAGGACCTGTAGGTCTTGAAAATTTAGCCGCTGCAATTGGTGAAGATAAAGAAACAATTGAAGATGTACTAGAGCCTTTTATGATTCAACGAGGATTTATTCAACGAACGCCAAGAGGTCGAATTGTAACAAAGTATGCTTATGAGCATTTTGAATAAGTATGTTCTTAATTTTCAGTATACAAATTGTGGGAGATAAAGAGGCCACATTGTACCGCATTAAAATTTTTACAACATATTTATGTTTCTGTTTTATAAGGTAAAAAAAAGTTTATTTTAAAATTGCTTGCAATTTTTTATCAACAACATCAGACTATCGTCTTATCAAAGAGTCTAGTTAAAAGTTAATTAAAAGTTAATGTTATGGAATATATTGAAAAACAAAATGTTTTAACAAAAGAAGCAACATCGCCAGCCATTTATTCTCATAAAATATGGGCACTTTTTGCTATTTTAGGCTTGTTTTTTCTTGAGCTCAACTATTTACCTTTTACCAAGCCTATCAATCAAGGACTAGCACTGCTTTCTTTGGTCTCCGTCTTGTGGTTTACAGAAATTATTCATTTGAGCATTACAGCTTTACTGATCCCAATTGCCGCCGTTTATTTAGGTATTTTCGATACAAAAGTGGCTATGTCTAGCTTTTCTCATCCGGTGATTTATTTATTTTTTGGTGGATTTGTAGTTGCTGCAGCTATTAATTCTCAAGGCATTGATAAAATATTAGCGCATAAATTGTTAATTTTTGCAAAAGGGCACTTAGGTCGGGCTCTTGTTCTGCTTTTTGTGATTACAGCTTTTTTATCTATGTGGATCAGCAATATCGCTACTACAACTATTATGTTACCTTTGGTTCTCGGATTGTTGAGTCAACTTGATGATAAACAGAATAAAAACATTTATGTTTTTGCACTTCTTGGCATCGCTTATTCAGCGAACATTGGTGGTTTAGGTACTGTTGTAGGTTGTGCTCCCAATGCCATTGCTGCATCATATGTGGGTATCACATTTTTTGAGTGGATGAAGTTTGGTATACCTACAGTGCTACTTATGATGCCAATTATGGTGGGTAGCTTATATCTGTTGCTCAAGCCGAATTTAAACCTTCAATGCAAAGTACAAAGTTTCGAAACTCAAATTACGCCTCAAGCTAAACTCACTATTGCTATTTTCATCATCACAGCATTGTGTTGGATCAATAGCAAAACGATCGCTGACTTTTTTGGTTCAGTGAAGTATTTTGATAGTGTGATAGGCTTATCTGCAGCTGTTATATTGGTTATTTTTGGCCTAGTTGACTGGAATAAAATTCAGCGTGGTACAGATTGGGGTGTATTGATTCTCTTTGGTGGTGGCATCACCTTAAGTCAAGTGCTTAAAATTACAGGAACAAGTCAATTTTTAGCGCAAGAAATCTCAGAAATGCTGAGTAATATAAGTCCTATTTTCTTTGTTCTTGCCGTGATTATTTTCGTAATCGGCTTAACTCAATTTACCAGTAATACAGCGAGTGCAACCTTGTTGGTGCCGATTTTTGTAGCACTGGCGGATTCTTTTAATTTATCACCTACTGTTATCTCAGCTATAGTGGGTATGGCCGCAAGCTTTGCCTTCATGTTGCCTGTTGCAACACCACCTAACGCAATTGTATATGGCACAGGCTATATCGAGCAATCGCAAATGATTCGAATAGGTATTTTTGTGAATATTGCTGGTATTGCAGTCTTATTTGTTTTAGCAAGTTGGTTATTAGCTTAACTCAAAAGTTATAAGTTAATTGTTTAAAAGAAGTGAAGCCTTTATACTAAGGCTCACTTCTTTTACTTTTAACCTCTTTATGCATAAACTCCTCTTTCTTTTTCCTATAATTCTGTGCTTTTTATATACTACTGTGTTTTATTTCAGTGCGTTCAGCCATATACATTTAAGTACTTTGATTATGGAGCCGGAAGTTTTTTCACCTCTCATTTTGGATTTTAAGATACCTCGGTGGATCCTCGCTTGCTCGGTCGGCGCTATGCTTGCTCAAGCTGGTGCAGTAACGCAAGCAATATATCGAAACCCTTTAGCAGAGCCTAGTATTATTGGTGTCTCATCAGGCGCAGCTTTAGGCGCAGCAATAGCAAGTATCTGCTTGCCTTTATCCTGGTCTCTTTGGAGTATACCTTTATTTGCTTTTCTAGGAGGTTTGATTCTAAGTTTTTCGGTTTATGGTATGGCAAGGCATCAAGGGCAGACATCGGTCATGATTTTAGTCCTCTCAGGTATAGTTGTTTCGCTTTTTGTACAAGCCTTTATCAGTTTAATCAGTTATATAGGACAGGAGTCGAGTATACGCCAATTTCATTTTTGGCAGATGGGAACACTTGTTGATCGCGATCTAGGGTTAGTTGGGGCGAATCTTATTCTTTGTATACTCTGTACTATGTTTTTTAAAAGCAGAGCTCAAGTATTAGATATCATGCTCTTAGGTGATGCTCACGCGCGTTACTTAGGCGTTGATGTGGAAAAAGTAAAGATGCATTGTATGCTTGTTGTGGTGTGCGCGACCGCTTTAACTGTTGCCACCTGCGGTTTTATTGGCTTTGTAGGTTTAATTGTACCTCATTTCATCAGACTCCTATTTGGAGTGAGTCACCATAAGCTTATCCTTTATTCTGCCTATGTTGGAAGCCTTTTACTTTCTTTAGCTGATCTGCTTGCGGATCACATTTTATATCCAGCACAATTACCTGTAGGGTTAGTCACTGCTGTTATAGGAACACCTTTATTTTTATTTTTATTGTATCAGAATAAAAAAGTGTGGTCTGTCCCGTGCTAGTACTAAACAATATAACTTGTAAGCCCTGTACTGATTTTCAAATACAGATTGCTCAACTTGAGTTGAAGCCTGGACAAATCGTTAGTGTAGTTGGGCAAAATGGTTCGGGTAAATCAACGTTCTTAAAAATGCTCGCAGGAGATTATTCTTATCATGGTAATATACAGTTACATCAACGATGTTTAACAAAGTATTCAGGTCTTGAGCGTGCGCAACATATGGCCATGATGACTCAAAGTTATGCCCTTAATTTTGCTTTTAAAGCAAGTGAGGTTGTAACCTTAGGCGCATCAACCCTTCGTCTTCATGCTGCTCAAAAGCAACAAGCCACTCATGAAATGATGCAACGCCTTGATTGTGATCTGTTGAAAGAAAAACATTATTTTAGTTTATCAGGAGGTCAGCAGCAAAGAGTGCAATTGGCTCGTTCATTGTTACAGCTGGCTCAAGCACCTAGATATCCTTTGCTTCTTGTTGATGAACCCATCAGTGCACAAGATCTTAAATATCAACATTTAGTACTACAAAGACTACAAGACTATGCACTTAAGCATCATTATCTCATCATAGCGGTATTACATGATTTAAATCATGCATTGCATTATTCACGATCGTGCTTACTTTTTCATCGAGGTAAGCTTGTTCAACATGGACCTACAAAAGATGTTTTAACGGCTTGTCATATCGAAAAATACTGGGGATACAAGCCAAAACAGTTTAATTCCGATACCACACACTTATTTTTTTAATTTAGCTGAACACAGCTTACCTCGTTTTATACTTATGAGATTTCTTTATGCATTGTTTATTAATAGATAATTATGATTCGTTTACTTGGAACTTAGCGCATTATATTGAAGAAGTTTGGCAGCAAAAACCTATTGTGATTTATAACGATGCATATACTTGGGAAGAAGTGCAAAGCAAGTTTCAGTTTGATTGTATTGTGGTTTCACCAGGCCCAGGGAGTCCTGTTTGCGATAAGGATTTAGGTTTATCTAAAGATGCATTATTGCAATCTGATTATCCTGTTTTAGGTGTGTGCTTAGGGATGCAAGCTTTAGCTTATCTTCATGGCGCAAAAGTGGTTCATGCAAAAGAGCCTTTTCATGGACGTTCATCTTGGATCGATCATCATCGAAAAACTTTATTTGCGAACATAAGTCACCCAATGCAAGTTGCACGCTATCACTCTCTTGAAGTTGATCCGAAAACTTTGCCGGATTGCTTAAGCGTTATTGCTACAACGGCTTGCGGTTCTGTGATGGCTATCGAACATAAAACTGAGCCCAAATGGGGCGTGCAATTTCATCCAGAATCTATTTTAACGCCAGAAGGTAAAAAGTTACTGAAGCAGTTTAAGCAATGTGTTTGGCCTTTAGCAAAACAAAGCTCTCCATCAAGAGAACAATTAGCTTGCCCACTCCCTGTATTCAATACAGCGGCTAAGCCAAAAAAGTTTCTTAAGAGTGCTATTTTATGCAGTGATGCATGTACTCAAGAGCTCTTCACTCAATTGTTTGCTGATAAAGAGTATGCTTTTTGGCTAGATAGCCAGAATAAAGAACGCTTCTCTTTTATGGGAGCGGTCAATCAAAATCAAGTGTACTCTTACACCGTGGCAGATCGAGCGCAAGGGCAAGCGCATATCAAACAACTAGAACATCAATTGGGTAAGTTTGAAATACACGATGATCAAAGGGTGCCGTTTCAGTTCAAGGGAGGTCTCGTAGGGTATTTTACCTATGAGATGAAAAGCACTTTTCAGGGGCATGCACACCATAAAAACGGTTATCCTGATAGCACTTGGTTTATGGTTGATCGTTTTATTGCGATAGATCATGAGTTAAACCAAGTTTGGTGTGTTGCAGTGGATGAACAAGAAAATCAAGCACAGCAAAAGTTACTTGAACTTACATCTTTGTGGAAAATACGATCTAAAGCATCGAATCAACATGGCAAGGGTATTTCAAATCAAGAACCGTTTCCTATTGAAAGTGAGCATACAGCGGCACAATTTAAACAAAAAATAAAGCAGTGTCGGCAGCTTATCAAAGAGGGAGAAACTTATGAAATCTGCTTAACCGAGAGGTTTTATAGTACGAGCGAAGAGCCTGCTTTATCACGTTATTTAAAGATGCGCGAACAGAACCCTGCACCCTTAGGCGCTTTTTTCAAAACACCTGAATTATGTATTTTAAGTTGTTCTCCAGAGCGTTTTCTACAGGTGAATGCACAACAAAAGATTAAAGTAAAACCTATTAAAGGCACTTCTAAACGTTCTCAACAAGCACAAGAAGATAAACGGTTAGCGCAAAAATTGGCCTCTTGCCCTAAAAATCAAGCTGAAAATATGATGATTGTTGATCTGATGAGGCATGATCTAAGTCAAGTGTGTGAAGTAGGTACGATCAAGGTGACCCAACTCAATGCCATTGAAAGCTTTGAAACCGTCCACCAGCTGGTTTCAACTATAGAAGGATCTTTGTTAGACCATACATCTTTATTTGATGTCATGCAGGTGACTTTTCCAGCAGGCTCGATAACAGGAGCGCCTAAAGTAAGAACGATGCAACTCATTGAGCAATTAGAAAAGTCACCTCGAGGTATATATTGCGGTACATTGGGTTATTTGAGTTTTGATGGATGTGCTGATCTTAATGTAGCCATAAGAACAATTGTGTATCATCAGAAACGATTTATACTTGGTTCAGGTGGTGCCGTAACTTATCTCTCCTGCGTGGAAGAGGAGTACAATGAAATGCTCTTAAAAATTGAAGGGCTAAGATAAGGAACACATTATGATTCAACTCAAAATATGGCTTCCTTTGGGTTTGTTCGTCTTATTTACGGGTTGTAGTGATAATAGTAAGGAAGCTACAGATACAGCTAATTCTCACATACCAAGCTTAGCAAATATCACAAATACTGAGTTTGTGATCACAGCAACATCGAGCGTTATTAAAGCGCATAGAGCGGGTGAAGCATACAATTATGGAAATGGTATTGCGTATAAGCAGCCAGGAAAACAGTCAGTCTTTGAAGAGTTCACTCTTCCTATTAGTAATGATGCTAAGATTTCTTACGCGGAACTTACACCAGATAAAAAATATATTGTATTTCAGGGCAGCTTTACTCAAACATCAGGTCAGCTTTGCTCACTGATGATAGCTTCAACGACGGATAGTGGAAAACTCCTTTGCCTTTCTTCTAGCGACCCGAAGAATCAATTTAATTTTATTGCTAAAACAGGAAACTCGCTAACACGCTTTTCGATAGATGGAGATAAAATCTACTTTTTAGAGCCGAGGTCGCAAAATAATTTTGTAGTTCGCTTAGCTGCAACTTCAATAAGTTCACTTTCTGAGATCAAAGACGTAGTAGGAGCAACTAAGGCTCCATTTACTATATCGAAAACATCGACTTTATTCAGGGTAAGGCAAGGTAAATATTTCTACTATGAAAACAAGCAATTGAATTATGGCCAGACACTAACAGATGGAAGCTTTAATGCGCCTACGACTACTCCTTGTGCCGATGATTTAAGTTTATCTCTTATACATGCAGATTATGTGCTTACTGATTGTAGTTCTGATCGGAGTCATGGAAATATCTAAAAGTTTGATTTCACTAGATATATTCTAGCATTTCCTGTTGCAGGCAAAAATAGTTTGGACAGCCTTGCTGGTGCTCAAATGGCTTATTTTGGTCCTTTACCCGATGCTTTCTCTATAGGAACTCAACATTATCGTATCATGGATAATATTCTATACACTGAAAGCAAAACTTTTTATTATACTCAGTATCAGCTTAAAGGTATAGATAACACAAAAATCAGAGCCAACTTATTTACAACAGTCTTTCAGACTCCAGTGTTCTATATCTTTTCTTATGCGAACAATATCAATAACTCTACTGAATTGACTCTAAATTATATGTCAAATGATAATGCAATAAAGGATTTAAAGATTACTGTACAAGCAGGTGACGAAATAGAAGCTATATATCCTGATATACAAGGTCAAGGATTAGGCATCTTTACAAAAAATTCATCTAAACCTTATTACGCCAAATGGTATTCAGCAACGAAACGCTTTAATGTTGCCGCAAATAAGGAATATCAAACATGGATTATTCAAGAAATAAAAGCTTTATAATATAATTAAAATATAAACCAAAGATTTAAAATCAGTTTAAGCCGTATATTCTATACGGCTTTTTTGTAAAGCTAGCTCCTTTAATAAGATTCGGTTATCATGCGCCTTTATTTTATAAAAATATAAATAGAAGAAGGATATTTTTATGGTTGCTATTGCCGAAGAAGATTTTATTTCTAGTATTACACAAGCTTTGCAGTTTATTTCTTACTACCATCCAAAAGATTTCATTGATGCGCTGTATCAAGCTTACCAAAAAGAAGAAAGTCCAGCTGCCAAAGATGCTATGGCACAAATACTGATGAACTCCAAAATGTCTGCGCAAGGGAGAAGACCTTTGTGTCAAGATACAGGTATTGTGACCTGCTTTGTTAAAGTAGGCATGCGTGTACGCTGGAAAACAGGCTTACAAACCATTCAAGATATGGTGGATGAAGGTGTGCGCCGGGCATATTCTGATCCAGATAATCCACTGCGAGCTTCTATAGTCAACGATCCCGCAGGCACAAGAAAAAACACAGGTGATAATGCACCTGCGGTGGTACATGTTGAAATGGTTCAAGGTGAAGGTGTTGAGGTGATGATTGCTGCTAAAGGCGGTGGTTCAGAAAATAAATCGAAAATGGTGATGCTCAATCCTTCTGATGATATTGTGGAATGGGTGCTCAATACAGTACCTAAAATGGGAGCAGGTTGGTGCCCACCGGGTATGCTTGGAATTGGTATTGGCGGTACGGTTGAGAAAGCTGCTGTCTTGGCTAAAGAAGCCTTAATGGAACCCATAGATATTCAGACCTTACAAAACAAAACAACGCACACAACAGAAGAAGCATTACGCTTAGAGCTCTATCACAAAGTCAATCAATTAGGCATTGGAGCTCAAGGTTTGGGAGGCTTAACCACTGTCTTGGACGTGAAGGTCAAATCAGCACCTACACATGCGGCCTCAAAGCCTGTTGTGATGATCCCAAATTGCGCAGCAACACGACATATACATTTTAAGCTGGACGGCACAGGTGCTGCTTACTTTGAACCTATGTCCGCTGATGCTTGGCCTGAAATAGAATGGGAAACAGGAGAGCAGGTTAGAAGAGTCAATCTCGACACCTTGACCAAACAAGATATTGCTACTTGGAAAGCAGGGGAGACTTTACTTTTATCAGGCACACTACTTACAGGACGCGATGCAGCGCATAAGCGTATTACGCAAGCTCTTGAACAGAATCAGCCCTTACCAGCAGGTGTTGATTTTAAAAATAAGATGATTTACTACGTAGGTCCTGTTGATGCGGTAAGAGATGAAGTTGTAGGTCCAGCAGGCCCAACAACCTCCACCAGAATGGATAAATTTACTGAACCTATGTTAGCCAAAACAGGTTTAATAGGTATGATAGGTAAAGCGGAGCGTGGTCAGCAGACAGTTGAGAGCATTAAGAAACATGGTTGTGTGTACTTAATGGCTGTAGGCGGTGCGGCTTATTTAGTCTCTAAAGCTATTAAAAAAGCTAAAGTTGTTGCTTTTGCAGAGCTAGGCATGGAAGCAATCTATGAATTTGAAGTGCAAGATATGCCTGTGACTGTTGCTGTAGACGTACAAGGCAACAATGTTCATGAAACAGGACCTCAAATATGGCGTGTTAAAATAGAGAACTTTGTTCAGCCCTAATTAACGACTCATCTATCAAGATAAAGAGGCTACATATGTGAGCCTCTTTTTGATTGTTGATCTATCTTAATCTAGACAGGGTTATCTATATCAATATGATGCCATTTGATATCAAATTGCTCTTGAAGATGCGCTCCTAATGCTTCTACACCATAACGCTCCGTTGCATGATGTCCCGCTCCAAAATAGTGAATATTTTGCTCTATTGCACTGTGAAAAGTGCGTTCAGATGCTTCACCACTTAAAAATGCATCTACACCTATTTGAGCTGCGGTATCAATATAATCTTGTGCACCACCTGTACACCAAGCAATCTCTTGTATTAGATGCTGGCCAGCTTCAATGCACAGAGGTGGCCGCTGCAAACAACGTTCTATGTGCAATGCAAATTCTTGTGCCGTCAATGGTGTTTTTAATTGACCACGCCATAAAAGTTGATGCGCTACACCTGGCACGACCTGCGCTTCATGAATTTCTAGTTTCTGTGCTAGTTGACGATTATTACCCACGACATCATGTGCATCAAGTGGTAAATGATATGCCAGTAAATTGATATCATGGAGCAAAAGTGCTTTGATACGCTTTTGCTTCATCCCTATGATTTCTTGCGTTTCATTTTTCCAAAAGTAACCATGATGCACGAGTAGTGCATCGGCTTGATGTTCAATAGCTTGCTCAATTAAAGCTTGTGATGCGGTAACACCAGTTACAAGAGTTTTAATGTTATCTTTACCTTCAACCTGAAGTCCGTTAGAGGTATAGTCTTTGAACTCATGAGCACGTAAGTAAGTATTGATATATTGCTCTAAAGCTTTTCTGGTGATAGTCATAAACTTAAGTTCCAATCTCAAAAAAGTAGATCATTTAAGCTGCAGTATATCACGATATGACTGTATAGCGGGGTATCAAGCTTTTTCTTCTGGATCTGGAATGAGAATATACCCCATTGCAAGAAGTATAGATGTTGAAAAAGCATATATCGTCATCTGTGAGTTCCACTCTGTACTGGTCCATATGGTAAACCATTCAGAGCCAATCACACAGAAGCTAAAATATAAGACAATAATCGCAATCATGCCTCCTAACAAAAAGAGGCTTTTGCCTAAATAAAAATCTTTTTTGGCTGAGGATGCGTTTTTTAAGATTAAATAAGCACCTGAAGTGCAAAAAAGGCCAGCTATCATTTCACCTAAAATCATCACACAATAGAAAATGAAATGCGTAGTAGGAGAGCTTATGGTTAACCACACGAGATCATGCGTACCTCGGAACCAAGGATCAATTGTAATCTGTGAGAGTACATAGCGCACAAAGTAGAAATTAGATTCAAAATCAATAAGATGACCTGCAAAAATGCCGATAATGAAAACACCGATACACAGAGATACAATACCTTTAGATAGACGTGCTATAACGCTAAACTTTAAATGTAATCTAGCTCTTTGATAAGTGTTATGAAGGCTTAATGTAGACAATTTCATGTCAGGCTCGTTATTTCATGTTATCAATCTGCAGTTCTTCTTTCTATATCGGTATATCAAGCAAATGATTAAGTTGAATATATAAATATGCATTATTGCATGGAGGTTTTTAACACTCTTTGGTATCTTATAGATATATTTAAATTTGTGTAATTTGGCTAAAGAATCATGATTTTGAAAATAAAAACCCCTTTAACAGCAAGACAACGCCTATTTGAGGCATTTTTTATTATGTGTTGCTGTGCTGCCTTGTTCATTCTTTTAGCTTTATTGAGCTTTAATGTAAAAGACAATAGTTGGAATGTGGCAAATTCTTATGCAACGGTTTACAACTATGCTGGTTCTATAGGAGCTTTAGTGGCAGACTGCTTATTTTCAAGCTTAGGTTATGTTGCTTACGCTTTTCCTCTAGTATTTCTTATCTCGATTTGGATTGTGTGCCGTCATTACTTACTTTTCACGGATATAAATCTGCCCATAGCCAGTCTGCGCTGTATTGGTGGCGTAGTATCCTTATTAAGCTTATGCGCTTTGCTGAGTATGAATACAGAACCCTTTTACTTTTATTCAGGTGGAGGATTTATAGGACATATCACCTATAGTAGCTTAATACCTTACTTTAACTGGATTGGCACCTCGTTATTACTTTGCAGCTTCTTTGTCTCTGGATTAATTTTGTTATCGGGTATTCGCTTAGTCCAATTTGTAGAGTGGACAGGTTCGCTTGTGATTAAGGCTTATCATTTTATAGCTCAGTATGTTTATGCTTGGTATCAAAATACAGTGCTCAATAAAAGAAATGATGAAGATCACAGGCTCGTTGCAGAAGAAAAAGAAGAAAAAGTCAACTTTAGTGCTGAAGAAAGCGTCAAAAAATCATCTTTATTTTCTTCTTTTAGAATCAAAAAACCTCTTTTTAGCAAAGTATCTAAGACCAAAAAGGCTTCTTATGAAGAGAGCTTGCTCTGTAGAGACCAAGAACTCTCTTTTGACACAGTAGGTGTAGAAAGCGCTGCGCAAGAGGTTATAGAGTTGAATACGCAAAAGTTAGCAGAGCCTTCACACCTCGATGATATGGATTTAGAGTGCAACACAGAGCATTCTGAGCCTCAAATCAATACAGCTCCTATGGAACAGGTCTCTGAATCAGATACTGTAACAAGTGCTCCAACCCAAGAAGAAGCTCTTTGTGTAGAAGGCGAATCCACTCCAGCTTCGGAACCAGACCTATTTGCAGAAGATATACAAGACTCTTCAATGATGTCGCCAAATTTAAAAAGCAAAAATTTTGGACTCCCAGAACTGGATTTACTCGATAAAGTAAAAGCTTCAAGCCAATCCATGAGCAAAGATGAACTGGCTCAACTTGCAGAGCTTGTTGAAAAGAAACTGGAAGACTTTAATATCAAAGCTGATGTAGTCAATGTGTGCCCAGGACCTGTGATCACACGATTTGAACTTGATTTGGCGCCGGGGGTCAAAGTCTCCAAGATTACAAGTTTATCAAAAGATTTAGCCAGAGCTCTTTCTGCAATGAGTGTACGTGTCGTCGAGGTCATACCTGGTAAATCTTTTATTGGTCTGGAACTGCCTAATCTACATCGAGAAGTTGTACTTTTGAGTCAAGTTTTAGATTGTTCAAGCTTTCTAGAACATAAGTCTCATCTTGCTATGGTTCTTGGAGCAGATATTGCTGGCGAGCCTGTTGTTGCTGATTTAGCTAAAATGCCACATCTACTGGTAGCAGGCACAACAGGATCAGGTAAGTCTGTTGGAGTGAATGTCATGATCTTGAGTTTGCTCTACAAAAGCACACCTGATGATGTGCGCTTAATTATGATTGACCCCAAAATGCTAGAACTCTCTGTATATGAAGGTATTCCACATCTTTTATGCGAAGTTGTTACCGATATGAAACAAGCATCTAATGCGCTACGTTGGTGTGTGGGCGAAATGGAAAGACGTTATCAGCTTATGTCTGCTTTGGGTGTAAGAAACTTAGAAGGTTATAACAGCAAAATAGCCGATGCCAAAGAGAAAGGTGAACCTATCTTAGATCCATTATGGGATATCACGCAAAGTTCAGAGTTACACCCGCCTGTGTTAGATAAATTACCTTCTATCGTAGTCGTGATAGATGAATTTGCAGACATGATGATGATTGTCGGTAAAAAAGTTGAAGAGCTCATTGCGCGTATAGCGCAAAAAGCAAGAGCTGCAGGCATTCATCTCATCTTAGCAACTCAAAGACCTTCTGTAGATGTGATTACAGGCTTAATTAAAGCAAATGTGCCTACGCGTATTGCTTTTCAAGTCTCTTCTAAAATTGATTCACGCACTATTTTGGATCAGCAAGGTGCAGAAACACTTTTAGGTATGGGAGATATGCTCTACCTACCATCAGGAACAGGTACACCAACACGTGTGCATGGGGCATTTGTTGCTGATCATGAAGTGCATCGCGTGGTTACAGACTGGAAACAAAGAGCTGAGCCTGAATATATTGATAGTATTTTAGCGGGTACTGCTGAAAGTGGCGAAGCCGTGCTTTTACCAGGCGAAGCAGCTGACACTGAATCAGAGCTTGACGCTTTATACGATGAAGCGGTTGCGTTTGTAACGGAAACCAGACGTGGATCGATATCAAGCGTACAACGAAAATTCAAAATAGGTTATAATCGAGCTGCGAGAATTATTGAACAAATGGAGTCACAAGGTATTGTGAGTTCACCCATGAGTAACGGTAATAGAGAAGTTTTAGCTCCAGAGCCCGTGAAAGTTTAAAATAAAAAGGTTGATAAGTGGTATGAAAAAAATAGTAACTTTAGGGTGTATTTTGCTCTCGTTCTGTAGTGATGCAGCAGATAAGAAAAAATCTATCGAAAGTGCATCGGACTCTTTAAGACAAAAAGTGTCCCGACAAGAAGGCTTTATTGCTGATTTTCAACAGCAAGTATTTGATGAAAAAAATAAGTTATTGCTTACCAATACAGGGCAGGTTGCTTTTGACAAACCGAATAAATTTTATTGGCACACAGTGAAGCCCGAATCTTTAATTGTATCGGATAGCAAAAGTGTATATGTCTATGATCCAGAATTAGAACATGTAAATATTCTCTCTATCGATGCTTCTCTGGCAAGCACACCCTTTGCTTTATTGATTAAGCATAATCATCTTAAAGTGTGGAATGATTACCTTGTTAAAAAAGATAAAAACTGCTATCAAGTTCAACCTCAAAAAATGAAGGGTAATCTGGAAAGGCTGGATCTCTGTTTTGAGGCTCATAAACTTGTGAGTTTTACAACCTACGATGTTCAAAAAAGTCATAGTGTTTTTAAGCTATCAAAACATAAGAAGATACGATCAAAAGATAAAAACTTATTCTATTTTACAATACCTAAAGGTACGCAAATTAGTGATGAGCGAAAGCAAGCTCCTTCAAAAAATAAAACTCCACTCATTCAGGATAAAAAAGTCAAATAAATCATGTTAGATACCCGACCTCTTGCAGCACGAATGAGACCTACTCATCTGAGTGAGTATGTTGGACAACAGCACTTACTCGGTGAAGATCAACCATTACGACGCTCAATTGAAGCAGGTCTCGTACAATCTATGATTCTATGGGGTGAACCTGGTACAGGTAAAACAACCTTGGCGCACCTCATTGCATCCTCAAGCGGCATGCAATTTTTATCTTTATCAGCGGTTACATCGGGTATAAAAGATATTCGTTGTGCCATAGATCAAGCTGTTTCTGCTCAACAGAAAGGGCAGAAAACTCTTCTTTTTGTTGATGAAGTGCATCGGTTCAACACAACCCAACAAGATGCTTTCTTACCCCATATTGAAGAAGGACTATTTACTTTCATTGGTGCAACGACGGAAAATCCATCTTTTGCATTAAATAATGCTTTATTGTCTCGGGTACGAGTTTATGTGCTCAAACCTTTAATAGCTTCGGACTTAATGCAGGTCTTAAAGTCTGCAATACAGGATAAAGCAAAAGGTTTAGGCACCATGACGCTTGAAGTTCCTGAAGCAACGCTAGATAAAATTATTGCACTTGCTCGAGGTGATGCGCGACAATCTTTATATTTACTTGATTTGGCAGCGCAAACCTCTGGAAGCTCTCAAGTGACACCTGAGGATGTTACACGCATTGCAGGCGATGTAGCAGGGCATATGGATGCAAGAGGTGATAAGTATTATGATTTGATTTCGGCGTTCCATAAGTCCATTCGCGGCTCAAATCCTGACGCAGCTTTGTATTGGTTATCACGCATGCTCGTTGCTGGCGTCGATCCTCTTTACCCTGCAAGACGCCTTTTAGCTATTGCTTCAGAAGATATAGGCAATGCTGATCCGCAAGCTATGCATATTGCATTAAATGCATGGCAATGCTTTGAACGCGTAGGTGCTGCCGAAGGTGAGCGTGCTATTGCACAAGCGGCTGTGTATCTTGCGATGGCGCCCAAAAGCAATGCTGTTTATGAAGCCTTTAATCAAGCCAAAGAGCTGGCTCAAAAAACGATGCACTTAAAAGTTCCAGATCATTTATGTAATGCACCAACTCAACTGATGCAAAGTATGGGAAAAGGAAAAGGTTATCGTTATGCGCACTATGAACCGCAAGCCTATGCTGCGGGTGTATCTTATTTACCAGAAGCACTACAAGGAACAAATCTGTATCACCCAACAGAGTATGGTTTTGAAAAACGCATTCATGATAAGTTACATAAGCTTGCACTCTTAGATCATGCATATCAAAAGGCACATGATGATAAAGCATAGTGTTCTTGTCGGTTTGATTGCTCTAGGTGGTGCATTAGGTGCTATTTTGCGCTATTTTATTTCATTATTTATCTCAGGGTATTGGGGGAATAGCTTTCCATTTGGTACACTAACCGTTAATGTTATAGGCTCTTTTATTATGGGTTTATTTTTAGGTTGGTTTGAAATACAAGGTGTGCACGAACAGCTTAAAGCTTTTGCTTTGATTGGTGTATTGGGTGCGCTTACAACATTTTCAACATTCTCAAGTGATACACTATTATTACTGCAAACACAGCAATTAGGTAAAGCCTTGCTGAATGTAGGACTTAATACCGTACTGTGCATAAGCATGGTATATTTGGGACAACAGTTTATTTTTCGGATATAAGTAGGTTTATGTTAGATCCTAAGTTTTTACGACAAGACATTGAAAGTACAGCACAAAGCTTAAAATCACGCGGCTTTGATTTAGACGTAGCTCGTTTTATCGAGCTTGAAGAACAGCGTAAAGCACTGCAAGTTGATACAGAAAATTTGCAAGCCGAGCGTAATGCCAGCTCAAAAAAAATAGGCAAAGCAAAAGCACAAGGAGAAGATATCACTCCGCTTTTAAGTCAAGTTGCCCATTTAGGTGATCAATTAGATGAGAAAAAAAGCAAGCTTTCACTCGTCAGTCAACAGCTTGATTTATTCTTAGCAGGCTTGCCTAATTTACCTGACCAAACCGTACCTGTTGGTTTAAGTGAAGAAGAAAATGTCGAAGTGCGTAAATGGGGTACGCCAAAAACTTTTGATTTTCACGTTAAAGATCATGTGGATTTAGGACAAAACTTACAGGGTTTGGACTTTAAAAATGCGGTCAAGATAACGGGTTCTAGATTTATTGTTATGAAAGGGCAGCTAGCTCGTCTTAATCGCGCACTGGCTCAGTTTATGCTTGATGTACATACGCAAGAGCATGGTTATACGGAAATGTACGTACCTTATTTAGTTAATTCAGAAAGCTTAATGGGCACAGGTCAGCTACCTAAGTTTGGTGAAGATTTATTTCATACTCAGCCAGCAACAGAAGAAGGGCAAGGACTAAGTCTTATTCCAACAGCTGAGGTACCTTTAACCAATATGGTACGTGACACCATTTTAGAGGAGCAAGACTTGCCTTTAAAAATGACCGCGCAAACACCTTGTTTTCGTAGTGAAGCAGGATCTTATGGTAAAGATACACGTGGCTTAATTCGTCAGCATCAATTTGAAAAAGTAGAATTGGTACAAATAGTTAAAGCAGAGGAGTCCATGCAAGCTCTTGAAGAGTTGACATCGCACGCAGAAAAAATCTTGCAAAAACTAGAGTTACCTTATCGCGTCATGAGCTTATGCACAGGTGATATGGGTTTTGGAGCACGTAAAACCTATGATCTTGAGGTGTGGCTTCCTGCACAAAATTGTTACCGTGAAATCTCGTCTTGCTCTAATATGTGGGATTTCCAAGCACGAAGAATGCAAGCACGTGTTCGCGTTAAAGGTGCTAAAAAACCT
>MDTC01146920.1_pt1 | contig 21118 bp, 15 predicted proteins | sample 811181 | NCBI WGS metagenome assembly MDTC01 (sample SAMN05326644, study PRJNA326480) | marine metagenome | isolation source: seawater | place: Pacific Ocean: North | collected 2011 | reverse complement strand
CAGGGAAGAAACTCACCGGAACCGCCGGACTTCTTGTGCCCGTTCACCGGATGAGTGAACAAACCGTATGGCCGATCGAAACTCACCGTGCCACTGGGAACGCCGGTGGTGGAGTATCCCTTCTCATGAGGCGTGTAGATAGAATAGTCGGCCGGCCAGCGGTTGTAAGCGGACCAGGTCAGGTCGCTGCACTGAAAGAGCAGGTCGCAGGGGCGATCATCACGAACGATGAAGATGACGTAGCTCTGGAGGCCTTCCTTCTCAGCCGTAAGCTTGCCGAGGTAAACGCCGCTGAGCCATTCCTCGGGAATCTCAAATTCAATCGAAGGTTCCCAGTGGCATTCGCGGAGATAGTTTTCACCGACCGGTGGATCAGGCTGGGTTTTGCCTTCGAGGGATTCAAAGGTCCGCATGAGACGTCCGCCGTCACCGTTGTAATAACCCGTTCGGAAGATCTCCAACTTGAAGGAAGAAACTGGATTGGTGCTCACCATGATCTGGAGCGTCTCGCCGGCCCGAACACTGTTGGCGGAGCAATAGCCTTCGATCCAAGGGCAGCGACCGTTGGGGAGGATCTTGTTAATCTTGCCGGGGAGCTGGCGCGTCTTTGTGAGCATCCAGTCACGAGTGCCGAGCTTCTCATTTTCCATCTGAATGAGATTGGACTGACTGGCTCCCTTTGCCGTTGATGTCGAGTAGGAACCGGCAGCAATCGCTGCGCCTGCTGCGGCGACACCCTTGAGCATATCGCGGCGATGCACTTTTGATTGGGAGGATTCAGGCTTTTTCATGAGGTGTTTTTGGGGATTATTTCGCTTGTTTGAGGTAGGCGACGAGATCGGCGATCTCGTGGGGTTTAAGAAGAGAATCAAAAACTTCAGGCATCAGGGAAACAGGGGAGTATTGCGCCGATTCAATCTGCCGAATGGCAACGGGTCGCTCGACACCCGGCGCGGGCGCTAGAAAAAGTCGATTGGCCGTCTCACGATGAATCACGCCGGAAACCTCACCTTGTGATTTCTTTTTCACGATCACCATTTCGTAGTAGCGGGCGATCGTAGCGCTGGGATAGATGATGGCCTCGAGCAGGTCCCGCTGACTGCGGATTGCTCCGATCTTGGTCAAGTCAGGTCCAAACTTAACACCCAGCTCGCCCATGACGTGGCAGGTCAGCACCGTGAGTGGTGTGCTGATCCGGTTTCGTTGAGAGGTGAGAAGGTTCATCGGTCTTTCGGAGGGCGAGTTCAAGAAGCCCTCAGAATGGCGGAGAGGTTGAAATTGACGGTTTGCTCGGCGAGATGTTCCTCAGCCACCCCTCGCCCCCGCGAATGCCAGCGGGCGATCCCGGCGATCGTCTGCAGGATGTGACTGGCCGCAACGTTAATATCGAGTTCTTGAAGCTTTCCTTGTTCTGCCAGCTCGCGCATGGCCTCGCGAAGTAGCCCCTGGTATCCATCCACCTGTTGCCAGATGATCTCCTGTTGAGCTGGTTCCAGGTGCCGGCGCTCCGGGAAAAGAAGCGTGAATTCCAGGCCATGTCTGAAAAGACCACGAACGTGCAATCGAATCATTCCCCGCAGCCGCTCCTCGGGGTCTGAAATATCACGGGTCGGCTCAATCACCTCTCGCTCCAACCCCTTCATAGCAAAAAGAAGGATCTGGAACAGCATCTCCTGCTTGCTCTTGATGTGATGATAAAGCCCGGCCTTGGTCATGCCGACTGCCTCAGCGAGATCTCCCATGGAAGTGCCGGCATAGCCCCTCTGAACCATGAGGCTGGCCGCTGTTCGAAAGACTTCTTCATTGCGCGCCTGACCTTCGGGTGTCGGCATCAGTTTGGGTTGGGAAAGAGAATTCATGATTGAGGCTTGAGACACTACCGAACGATCGGTAAGTAAGTCAACGGCGGAGCGGGCAGGGATGAGGTTCAGGGGTAAAGCAGATGGAATAAGCGCTGATAGATGGCTGACAATCCAGCTACATCTGGAGAGACTTCGCCGCCGCAGGTTCAGTTACAAAGGTGGCGGAAAAATTGTTGCAGAGGTGGCAGGTTCTTTTATCACCGCAGATATTGGGATATTGCCTTTATACGGCGAGATGAAAGTGTTCTTCCCACGGTTACAGAGTTGGAAGCATTGGATTGAGTGAAAAGTCTGGATGCTGTTTTCGATAGGGTATCAGGTGACAGTTGTGACTGGACAAAGCGACATCACTCACTCAGCAGCCAATCTCTTATTGCCTCAATATTCTCAAACTCCGGAATCCACGCCAGTTCTTCAGGAAGATCAGTCGTAAATTCACAACGCATGCGTATAGGGTGAGCTCCGGATTCAATGGCCGCGCGCTGGTTGTAGATGCGATCGTCAACAAGAATGGTTTCCTCCGGCTTAAGCTTATACTTTTGATAGCAATCTCTCAGTCGATCGATCTTAGCGGTGTCGTGCATGAATTCGCCGTGTTGGACACACTCAATTATTAGAAAGTCAGTCACAGGTGCGAGAACGTCGTTAAGATAAGCTAGCTTCGCCTCCACATCGAAGGTCGCAGACATAGTGAACTGCCGATAACCTCTTTCATTTAGCTCTTTGAGCACCTCGACGACATTTGGGTAGAGCGGCCGATTGCGGAAGAAGAATGGATCATCACAGAAGTCCCGATCCATTTTGGTCCCAAGTTCAGGGTGGGTCTTCAGCTCTAGGGCGCCGTATTCTGGGACAATGGGCAGAACTTCGGGCAATTGCTCCCACTTGAGATCCTGATATTGATCCCGGTAGTGCGGATGATTGGTGAGGAAGTGATAGTAAGCGTAATTCAGGTCAGCGAGAACACCGTCGACATCCCAGAAAATGGTCCGAATCTGCGCAGCTTCAACGGGTGGGGGCCTTTCCATTTTTCGCTACCGGTCGGCGATTTAACGCAATTTGCAAAGCTTACTCAAGGGCAGAAGACTCTCATAACCACTCACGGGTCTCAGGCGCTACTGAAGCGACCCGATTGAAAGATTCAAACACCTAGATTTCAACCATGGCTTGGATCGACCAATCCGCGACATACAATTTGTTATTACTTGGCTGTTTTGTTCGCTCCACCTTTTTGATGCTTCGCATCATTCTTTGGAAGCAGGGCATCTAGCCTCGCGAGGGTTTTCGCGTGCTTTGGTGATGTAGCGAGGTTTGTGTATTCGTAGGGATCTTCGCGGTGATCATAGAGTTCGTGGGATCCATTTCGATATCTGATGAGACGCCAGTGATTGAGACGCACCGCATGATTTTGATAGCCGTGGGTGGTGATGGCCGGCTGCGACCATTTAGTTTTCGGGTTCTTCAACAGAGGCAGAATGCTCGTTCCATCGAGATGTTCCGGTTTTGGAAGATGGGCGAGTTCGCACAAGGTCGGATAGACGCTCATCAGGTCGACTGGTCGATTGCAGCGCTCTCCCTGTGCGGTGACTCCGGGCGCTGCCCAAATTAAAGCGGTGCGGGTCGGCTCCTCCCATAAGGCGAACTTTCGCCAGTGTTCTTTCTCCCCGAGTGACCAGCCGTGGTCACTCCAGAGAACGATGATGGTGTTGTCCTTGTTGGGGCCGGCTTCCAGCGCATCGAGAAGCCGACCTATGTTCATGTCGGTGTAGGCGCAAGTGGCGAGATAGGACTGAATTGCCAGCTTCCAAGTGCCATTCTGGAGCATCTTTTCGTGGTCTAAATTGTTCATCTTCTTGCCCGCCTCGGGAATATCATCGAGGTCGTCCTCCAAATGAGGAGGGAGTTTGATTTCTTCGAGCGGAAAGTCCTCGTAGTATTTGCGCGGAACAACGAAGGCGAGATGAGGTTTGTAGAGACCGCAGGCAAGAAAGAACGGTTTGTCATGTTTTTTGCTGAGACGTTCGATGCAGTAGTTGGCCGAATGCCAGTCGGTAAGATCCTCATCGTTGAGATTATGATCGTGCGGTTCGAAGTAGCCATCAAACTTTGACACTCCGGGCCCGTTGGCGAAGAGGCCCTTCGGATTCATGTAATCCGTCCATTCCTCGGGGTGATGATCTCCGATTCCGTGGTAGATCTTTCCGGCACCTGCCACGTAATAGCCGGCCTTGAGAAATTGGGCAGCGAGACCCTCGCCGGGCTTTTGGAAGGTTTTCCAACGGTCGCCATTGAGGTAGGCGCCCGTCGTCCACGGGCGGCGACCTCCCATTAATGCGAGACGGGACGGTTCGCAGGCGGGAACCGCACAGTAGGCGCTCGTGAATGAGACCCCCATTTCAGCTAGCCGATCGATGTTGGGCGTTTTTGCCTGTGGGTTGCGCCCCAGATGCCCGAGCCAGTGATTCAAGTCATCGACAGCAATAAAGAGAACGTTGGGTTGGTTGGTCTTCCCGGCAGGAGTTGACCCTAGCGCTTTATCGGTGACAGTTTGGACTAACAAAAGCGCCATAAGCCCAAGTTGGGTGAGGGCTATAGCGCTGTTGCAAAGATGGGTATTCTTGTTTTTTTTCATCAGTTTGGCTGCCGTTCTTTCGCGTAATAGTGTCTCCATTAATCTAGAATGGAAGCACGGATTTGGTTGGAAGCTATTCTTAGTGATTTACTTCCGCCCAAAAGCTTCACTCGCGACCAGTGCCTGAATGAACTCGCTGACGATGTAGTCCTGCTTCTTCGCCGCACCCACAATCTCTTTGGCGAGATCTTCGTCAGTGAACCCGAAGGAACGGCCAAGGCCGTAGCTGATTAAGTGCTCGGTGAAGCCGCGGGCGAAGTCAGGTTCGCGATCCGAGATGATGTCCCGTAGCTCAAAGTAGTCGTCGAACTTGGGTCCATTGTGGAACTGGTCGCTGGGGTCGATAGGGTGGCTATTTCTGCCGTGCCCTTCTTGGGTGCGCCACTTGCCGGCGGCGTTGAAGTTCTCCAGACCAAAGCCGATCGGATCGATCTTGCGGTGGCAACTGGCGCACTGGGCCTCCTCCATGTGGGAGGCAAGTTTCTGTCGTACTGTTAGGGATGGATCGTCGATGCGCGACAGCTGCGGCACGTTCGGCGGAGCCGGGGGAGGGGGATCATTGAGGATGTATCGCAACACCCAGGCGCCGCGTTCGACGGGGCTGGACTCGATGCCGTCGCTGCCCATGGCGTGAACTGCGGCCATGCCCAGCAGGCCGCCACGTGGCGAGCCGGCGGGCAGGGCGACTTTCTGAAACTGATCGCCGGTGACGCCGTCGAGGCCGTAGTAGGTGGCGAGCAGTCCGTTGACGAAGACATAGTCGCTCTTGAGTAGTTTGCCGAGTCTGCCCTTTTTCTGGTCGCGGAGGACGTGAGCGAAGGAATGATAGACCTCCTGTCGCGCCGCGGAGCGGGTGCTCTCGTCGAAGTCGCGGTAGAGCCGGGTATCAAACTGGAAGAAGTCGAGGCGCTCCATGTGAAGCCACTGGTGGAGGAATCCGGCAACAAACTCATCGGAGCGGGAATCGGCGATGAGACGATCGACTTGGCTTCGCAGGATGTCGGGGTTGGAAAGTTCTCCGCGGCTGGCGAGGTCAAGTAGTTTCCGGTCGGGCGGCGCGCTCCAGAGGAAGTAAGCGAGCCGCACGGCGAGTTCGCGATCGTTGAGCTCGCGGCGTTCGTCGGCGTCATTCGCCGGATCGCCAGCCGGCTCATTCAAATAAAGGAAGCCGGGTGAGGACAGAATGATCGCGAGCGGCAGTTCGAGGGCTCGCTCAAAGGAATCGCCCACGGAGCGACGGTTGTCGTAGATGGCGGCGAGGCGATCGATGAACTCATTTTCCGCTTCGACACCCCGGAATGCTTTGACGGCAAATTGCTCGAAGATGGTTCGGGCTCTGGTGGATTCGTCAGGATCGGTTGCCTCGGTGAACCATGAGTCGTCCCGGTCAGGTCCGGCTTCGGAGGGGGCTGCTCCATGCGGCCCTTCCAACTCAACCCAGTCGATCCAGATGGCAGGGGGCATGCCGTAGCCGTTCTCCTTCTTGGCGGCGTTGTAGGTTTTCCAGAGCGCTTGGATTTTGCCGTTATTGGGCTGTTTTTCCTGCACGGCAAATTCGCGGAGCGTGTTGGGACCCACCTCCAGGGGAACTTCGATGATCTGGGGTTCTTCGATGGTTCCGGTCACCTGGTTCGTGGTGATCGCTCTCCCTTCGAAACCGTGGTCAAATTCCATTGCGGTGTATGTTCGCTGCGGGTGGCCGACCTGGATGAAGCGGCGGGAAGGATCGGAGCCCTCGACGGCACCCACTCGCACCCGGAGAGTGTAGTTCCCGATGGGCAGCTTCTCCGGGGAAACGATGACGCGTCCGGTTCCCTTGGTGGGTTTCAGGTAGGCACCGGTGTCCCGATGGGGCAGGTTGGCGTAGTGCTTGTAATAGGCGTGAAGGTTTGGCCAGTCGCGGTTGGCATTTCTCGGAGCCCGGACATCTTCAAAACCGAAATCCCTGGCATCGGGGGCGCCTTTGAGGCGATCGGCGAACTGGTAAAACCGAAGAGGGTCGAGAATGTGAGGCTCCTTCTTCGCTATCTCCGCGATAATCGCCTGGTTCTCGGGTGTCTTGGCAACCTGGTCGACGCCTTTTTGCCATTGGGCGAAACGCTCAAAGGCGTCCTCCATTTTTTCGATTTCCTTTTCGTTTCTCGGATTGATGGTTTTCTCCGGTTCGACGCGATGGATTTCGGATTTGGTGAGATTCACCTTGGGATGAGGCCCTTCCAACTCAACCCAGTCGATCCAGATCGCGGGCGGGTGGCCGTAGCCGTTTTCTGCTTTCAACTTGTTATGCGCGTCCCAGAGCTCTTTCAGATTGCCGGTGTTGGGTTGCTTCTCCTGAATGGCGAATTCCTTGATGGTATTGGGTCCCACTTCGAGCGGGATCTCGATCACTTGCGGATTCTCGATAGTGCCGGTGACCTGGTGGCTGCTGATGGGCTGGCCTTCTAGTCCCCAGTTCCGGGTTTCGATCTGGCGCTGGGGGTGTCCTACTTCGATGAAGTGGCGCTCGGTAGGAGAGCCTTGGACGGCAGCGGCGGCGACGCGGAGGGTGTAGCTGCCGGGAGGTAGTTGATTTTTCTTGTGGGAAATGATGACGCGTCCGGTGCCGTGCGCGAGCTTCAAGTAGCTGCCGCGGTCACGATGAGGGAGGCTGGCGTAGTGCTTGTGATAGGCTAGGTTGGCGCGGTCTCCCTCGGGATCACTGGCGGCGGCTTTCTGGGCGTCGGTGAAACCGAAATCCCTGGCATCCGGGGTGCCTTCGAGCTGCTCGGCGTAGGCGTAGCCCCACTGAGGGTGATCGATCTTAGGCTGAGTCTTGCGGATCTCGGCAATCGTCGCCTGGTTCGCGGGTGTGTTGATGACCGCGTCGACGCCCTTCTGCCACTCGGCTGAACGGGCCTGCGCGTCCTCGATGTTGGCGATCTCTTTTTCGTTCGCCGGATTGATCGTCTTTTCCGGCTCGATGCGGGCGATCGTGGATTCGACCGCTGCGTTCTCCGGCATCGGTCCGACCAGTTCAGCCCAGTCCACCCAGATGGCGGGCGGGGTGCCGTAGCCGTTTTCTGCCTTGTGGCGATCGAACTCTTCTCTGAGGAGTTTTCCGGATTTGGGCTGACGTTCCTGGATGCCGAAGTCGCGAGGTGTGTTTGCGCCGATTTCGACTTCGACCTCAATGATCTCGGGATTCTGAATGGTGCCGGAAATTTGTTGTGTGCTGAGTAGCTTGGTAAACCCGAGTGAGGTTGCGTTGAGTCGTTGGGGGTAACCGATCTCGATGAAATGCCGGGAAGAATCGGAGCCTTCCACCGCGCCGGCCCGGATCCTGAGCTTGTAGGTGCCCGAAGGGACGTCTTTCGGATCGGGGCGAACGTCAAAGCGTTGAATCCCCCGTGAAAGCTTCAAGTAGGAACCCCGATCGTTGTGAGGAAGCTCAGCGTAGTGCTTCATGTAGCCGTGATATCGCTGATATGGGCTGTATAGGGCGGCGACTGCATTGATCGGATCACTGCCGCCATAGTTACGAGGATCGGGTGCTCCTTTTAGAAGCTCAGCCTTTTTATACTTGAGCGTTGGATTGGAATCATAATCCGGGTGCTTCATACGAAGGGCGGCCACAATTTCCTGGTTCTCAGCAGCTTCGGCTGCCTTGTCCACTCCTTCTTTCCAGGGGAGCCATTTCTTCTCATAGGTGTCTTCCAATCTCTTGATAATTTCGAGGTTCCTGACGTTGACCGTCTCCTCGAACTCGACGCGATGGGTTTTGGGTGCCGCCGCCATCGCATTCGATATTGGGCCCTCCAGTTCGATCCAGTCCACCCAGATCGCGGGCGGCGTCCCGTATCCGTTCTCCGCCTTGTAGCGGTAGAATTCTCTGCTGATGTTTTTTTTGCTGTCCGCAGGGACGCGCTCCTGGATGCCGAATTCGCGTGGGGTGTCGGAATTGATGACCACGGTGGTCTCGATAATCTCCGGGTTCTCTTCGGTGCCGGTGACCTGGAGACTGGCGATGGGCTTGGTGGTGAAGCCGTAAGGCACCTGGTTGACGCGCTGGGGATGACCCACCTCGATGAAGTGACGGGAGGGATCGGACCCTTCCACGGAGCCGGCTCGAAGTCTCAGCTTGTAGGTTCCCGGTGGAAGGTCCTTCGGATCTGGAGTGACGTCGATCCGCTGGATGCCCCAAGCGAGTTTCAGGTAGGTGCCCTCGTCGCTGTTGGGGAACTCGAGGTACTGCTTGCGATAGGCGTGGGTGCGCCCGTAGCCGCCCTGGACGGAAAAGACGGCTTGGTTGTCATCGGTGAATCCGAAGGCTTTCGCATCCGGAGACCCAATCAACTCAGTGGCATTTCGGTAGAATCGAAGACCGCCCGCGGAAGGATAGGTTGATGGATCAAAATCCGGATTTTCTTTGAGAAGTCTGGTCATGATCTCCCGGTTCTCAGGAGCCGCGATGGCTTTATCGACCTCGGCTTTCCAGGCCAGAAAGCGTTGGTGGTTATCTTCCAGTGTCTTGATAGCCTTGCGGCTCTCCACGTTGACGGTGTTCTCCGGCTCGACCCGAAAGGTCTTGGACTCGAGGCCAATGGTGGCCTGACGTTGGATCCATTCGCCAATCGCGCTGCGCCCGAGCTTCAGATACTGCTCGATCTGGTCGCTGGAGATGAACTGGGAGGCACCGACGGTGTCGAAGGTGCCGGCCCCACCGTCTACCGGCAGGGAACTGACATCAGGTTCGAAGCCCAAGAGAGAGGCGATGCTGTTCTGGTATTCGCGCCGGTTGAGGCGACGCATCGTGATTTCACCGCCGGTGTCAGAGAGGGAGCGGCGGGCGTCGACCATGGTCTGAGCGAGCGCGTCGAGGAAGTCGGCTTTCTCATCCTCGTCGGGCTGCTTTTTGTCCTCAGGCGGCATTTCGCCAGAGTTCATCGTGTTGAGCACCTTTTGCCAGAGCTCGGCTTCCTGGATGTTGGTGATCTGGAAGGAAAGATCTTCCAAGTTCACCGACCCCTTTTCGGTAAGGGAATCGTGGCAGTCGAGGCAATAGGTGGAGAGAAAATCGAAGTGCTCGTCCGGGAGCTCAGGAATGAGGTCATCGGTAGGATTGGCCGACGCGAGGTGCGGGAGCAACCTGATTGCGATAAGGGTGAAGAAGGCGAGACGCATTGCGTTTCGAAAACTGGAGGTTGCGATAGTTATGGCTCAGGCTTGCAGCTCCTTCACGATTCCGGAGCTATCCCCATGACGTTCAAGGTCAATCCCCATTCCGTGGAGCAGGGTGAGCCATACGTTACAGAGTGGGGTGTCTTCTGGCAGCACGAGGTGCTGGCCTAGTTTCAAACTTGCGCCGCCGCCAGTGAGGATGGTTGGACAGTTCGTGAGGTAGTGGATGGAACTGATGTTCGAACCGAATGCCACGGAGGTGTGGTCAAAAAGGCTCGAGCCATTGGCTTCATTGGTGGCCTTGAGCTTGTCGATGAAACGGGCGAGAAGGGCGCTGTGGGTCTTGTCACGCAGTTTGGAAGCCTCCATGCGCTCACCGGGAGAGTAGTGGCTCACATTGTGGGCGCTGTGGGAAACTTCGAGGCTCTGTAGGAGCGTATTGCCGGGCATGCGGTAGGTGAGGGCGCGGGTACTGTCGGTCTGCAGGGCGGCGACGATGAGATCCTGCATAATCTCGATCTCGGCCTTTCCTTTCAGCCCCGGCTCGGGTTTTTCGATGGGCGGCATGGCCTTTGGCACATCGAGCCAGTCTTCATCCTTTTTGAGGCGGGTCTCGATGTCGCGGATGCCCTGGAAGTATTCGTCGAGCTTATCGCTGTCGGTTTTGGAGAGGCCGCGCTGGACGCGCTTGGCTTCAGAGAACACGGCGTCGAGAACACTGCGGTTTTCTGCGATAGCAGCCTGCCGCTGCTCTAGGGGCAAATCATCGGCGGAGAAAAGTTTGTGGAAAACCCGAACGGGATCGTCCTGTCCGGCAACGGGCTTGCCGCGCTGATCCCAGGCGAGGGAGAGGCCTGGACCGTGTCCCTGAAGTTCGGAGGGGTTGAGTTGAAGCGAGGTAAAACGAGTGTCCTTTCCCAATTGTTGGGCAACAACTTGGTCAACCGAGATGCTGTTGGCCATGTTCTGGCCGGGCTTGGAGTAGCGATTGGCTCCAGTGAGCCAGAAGGTGCTGCCCCAGTGCGCTTCGTTGCTGTAGTGATTGGCGCAGCCCTGCACCACGGTGATGTCCGATTGGTGACGGGCGAGCGGAGAGAGGCCTTCGGAGAGTTGGTAATCAGCACCGGTCATGTTGACGTCGGGGAACCAGGTTTCCTTGGTCACACCGAAGCCCATACCGAAGAATACGGCGCGCTTTGGAGGCGTGACCGGAGAGGTTGAGGCGGCGGAAGTAAAGCGGCGAAAACCAATGGATTCAAGGGCAGGTAATGCGATTAGCGCTCCGGTTCCACGGAGGAAATGGCGGCGATTAAAGGAAGATTTCATGTGAGCGAGTGCCCTGAGAGCAGTGTGAAAGTGCCAAGGTAATATGACGACAAAGTTCTGTCAGAACAGGTCCGCAATGGGGTGGGTTATTTGGACAATAAAATACAGTGGAAATGCGTGATAGGGTAAACGTTTTGGCGGGAAAGTAGTGAAATAGGCGAGAGGAGAAGTTTGACCGAAGATCCTTCATAGTTAAATTCTGCAGATGCCTGACCTACTCGAGTGGCTGGAGCCGTTCATGCCCTACCTCGTCAAATATGGACTTCCGATTTTCATTGCGGTCGCCGTTTTAGGGGCGCTCGCCAAAGCGATTATTCGACCGCTCAAGCGTCAGAAGGCGATCAAAGAGGCGGCTCAATTGCTGGGGCTTACCTGTGTTGATGAGCTGACGCCTGAACTGGCCGATTTGCTCGATTCCTTTTCGATCATCGGGGGGACGGGTTCACTCAACCATTTCATGGTTGGCGTGGTGGACGATACTTCGGTCGTCATCGGCGATTACCATTACTACTCGGAGGGATCTGGGAGATCACATGGGCAGAGAAACGGCAAAACGGTTCGTCAGACTTTTGTGGCGTTCCGCTCAGAGGAACTTCAGGCTCCCGATTTCAACCTTCAGCCGGAGAATGTGCTCCATCACATGATGGAGGGGTTCCTCGGCAAAATGACCCAATACGACGTCGGAAAGGATATTGATTTCACCTCGCACCCGGTCTTTTCTGGTCAGTATTTTCTCAAAGGGGCCGACGAGGCAGCGATTCGGGCACGGTTTCAACCGGAGATTCTGGCGTATTTTGAAGCGCATCCGGGATTAACAGTCGAAGTCCGCGGAGACGGACTGGTATTCTACCGCCACAGTGAGCTGGTCGAGGGAGGAGGAATCCGAACCCTGTTGGCGGATGCTCTCGGGGTGCTCCAGCTTTTTCGCGTACGGGCAAGCTGACGGGGCGACGCCCGCCCCGCGAACCAGCTGACTTTCCTAATCTCTCTGTCGGCTGAGAGGAGATCCTCCCGTGCAGCGAAAAACAGCTTCCGGGGAAAGTTGAAGCTCCCTTATGTCCGAAACGGGATTACTACTGATATCGGCGTTGATCATTTTGATTTTTGCCTAGGGGTAAATCTGTTCTGCAATATCACGGGCTAATATATTTTGGAAATTGAGTGATAAAGCGAGAATGAGAAAAAGTTTGAAGACATGGCCCGTTTCTGAATCTCAGCTATTGTTTGGATTAGTTCAATCCGCCATCATTTTAAAAAAACGTCTGGTATTCTTCTCACCTCAACTCAGTGAACGTGACTGTTCAATTTAGAATATTATCCTTAGCGCGAAGGTCGCGATTTTATAAAATGGCAAAAAGTAAAAAAATGAAAAATATCAAAATTATTTCAGTGTTACTCATCTCTTTTTTCTCACCGTCAGATTTCTTTGCACAGGAAACGCCCGATTTACTCTCGCTATCAAAAATCGAATCCCCTCCGTATGTGCGCTATTTTGAAGGTGACAGCTTTAAAAGTGCGGCTGACCTCATCACGGAAATAAGGACGATGCGCAACTGGTGGGGGAAGCTTTTTATGATGCCGCAGTCAAAGGGCGAGAAACCACTTCCCGAAGGATATTCGTGGGGCGAGGCGAAAGTTCTCGCTGAAACCAAAGATTTTGCTGTGGTAGCGGTGTCCGTCTCAAGCTACGAAGACGGCTATGCCTGCCATGTCTGCATTTGTTTGAGCCGGAATTCCGATGATAAGCGGCTCCGTATCACGGATTTTATCATCAGACGTCCTCTATTTGGTGGAGCCACCGCGAGCTTCGCCATGATTTATCCCGAAATATCTTCCAGCCCGCAACTGGCGATTTCTACTTATTACGGAGGCAGGAGATCCGGCAATACGATCCATGAAATTTTTCGAATCGGAGATCGCTACGGTGATCAAGTTTGGATGCCCACACTGAAATTTGTCACCCAATATGATCAACGAGGTCTATCGGAAGAAGCCACGGTGTCGGTATCCGGACCAAATCTCCTGATCGAAATCCAGCGCGAGACCGAAACCGACTCGAAAAAGAATACCGTCACTCTCAATTGGGATTCGGAGAAACTGGTTTTCCCCGACACACCGCTGCAGGGGCAGCTAATCCTGATGCGGTAAGAAAGTATCAAACCGAAGGAAAGCAGGAGGAGGGGACATTGTGACGGCAAGGTTTGCACCCCCTTAATCTTGGTAGGAGCGACGCACTGATAGGAACTCCTTGTAAAAGCAAATTCCTATCTGTCAGTGATGCCAATCCTTGACCTCAAACCCGGCGCGATGTCAGCGTCGTTGATTCCATATGCGTAACCTTGCTTTAGTCTCTCTATTCCTAATAATCGGAACCTCTGTCACCGCCTCGGATTTTGAAACGGTAAGCTCCTTCCTTGAAGACTCGGTTAGAAACAAGGTAGTGGCGGGAGGTGCCCTTCTCATTCTCGAAGCTGGAAACGTCACCTATGAATCGGCTTTCGGCTACGCCGATCTCGAAAGTAAGAGAGCGTTTACGGTTGGAACGCCGGTCATTATTGCTTCGATCAGTAAGCCAATACTAGGGACTCTCGCATATCGACTGGCAGATCAGGGAAATCTGAATTTGGGAGCCCCGATTACTCACTACCTTCCCGCCTACATTGACGCCAGACTCGAAAGCGGCGAGAGTCTTAAACGGCCTCCTACGATCATCGAACTGCTAAGCCACACGGGAGGCACAAGACTGGCCGAAAGAAGGCTTGGGCGCCCATGGTTTGCAACTTGGACGCGTGGCCTCCGCCTCAACGAGGTCGTCAACGGCTATGTTGGGAGGATTCCTTTCGAATCACAACCCGGAACCAAATTTGCCTATAGCGGAATCGGGACCGATATCGCTGCCGGCGCGATCGAAGCTGCCGCTGGCACCCCGCGCAATCAGTTACTCACTCAGGAATTCGCGAACCCGCTCGGGATGCAATATACCCGGTTCAGAGATTCAGCTGCAGTCGCCGCACTTCCGCCACTCCCGACTCGCTACTACCATGGAGATAAGGGAGAATTATTAGTCTACGATGGTCTCCCAGTCCCACCGACTAATACCTACAGTTCCTCCGGAGGGTCGATTATTTCGACAGCCACCGATCTTGCACAATGGCTTGTGATGATTCGGAATCGCGGACTTCATCGAGGTGACTCATTTCTTTCAACAAAGGCCATTCAGGAAATGCTTACGCCAGTCTCACCTGGAAATCGAACCCGAGGGGGCTTTGCAATTCTTCGGGAAGACGATCACGGAACCGCTCTTGCCATTGGGCACTCTGGGTCTTCCGGTACCTACTGCTGGTTAGACTTTCAAACTGATGTGATCGGGATCATGCTAACTCAAACCAAGGGATCCGATATTAAGACCTTCCGACTCGAACTCGTGCAGAAAATCAACGCCTGTCTCGCAGAGAAATGAACCCCTTCGAATGGCTCGCTCATCACAGGCGGACAAGAATGGGATTGGCTTAAAGAATTACTCCGTGCAGTCCCAGAGCCGAACCGAATCAAAGAGAATACGACAGCCTTCGCCGCCTTTGAAAGTGAAACGGGGGCCATGCTGGTCCTTTTCGTTGATGATGGTGACGCCTTCATCCTCGTAGGTTGCGGAGTCGCCGTTGACGCTGATGACGAGGGTTCCCTTCTTGTACTCGATGATGAGGTCGATCCACTCATTGAGCGCCATCGCCGAATCTTCTTCGATAAAGATGGTGCCGTTCGGCAACCTGACCCGGTGTCCACCTTCAGCGGCGATGCCCAGGCTGATCATGTGGTGACCAATTTGGAAACTGGGGCGCCCGGGAGTGAGTCCCGGCTTTTTAAATTGGTAACGCAGGTGACAGACGAATCGCTCGGGGATCTTGTTGAGGTGTGTCACCGGCTCCAGTCCGAGGTGGTGATCGCGATTGAGCTTTTCCATCGCTTCCTCGGCGTTTTTGAACTGTTGGCTCACCACGAGTTGTCCGTCCTCGACTTCCGTGCCTTTGGTGCCCCAGCGTTCGCGATTCAGTTCTCCGTCGAAGTCGTCGCTGTAAACTAGGGTGCCAGCTTCGAAGAGTTCCGATTCGAAGGCGGGTTCTTCGGCAGAAAGGGGCGAGCTAACTGCCAGGGCGGGCAGGGCGATCAAGGCTCCAGCTCCGCGGAGAAAATGGCGACGTTTCAGGTGGTTGTTCATTTGTGGGGGGGGAAGTTTGAGAGTTAGGGTCTACTTCACGTAGCGGACGGGAAGGGCGGGTTGCTTAATAGCGGTCAGTTGCACGTCATCGACGTAGTAGCCTCCCAGGTCTGCGGGGGTGGCGGCGCCACTGCCCGAATTCGCGTTGACCGAGATCAGGGCGAGATTCGCTTCGGAGTCGAGCAGGCAGGAGGCGGAAAGCGTGGACGTTTCGCCGGGCGCCAACCTCAGGGCTTTGTTGCTGAGGGCAACCGCTTCGCGTGTGATGTTGGGCCAAGCTTTGCCGATCGAATCGGGTTCGGCTTGGTAGAGTTGAATGGTGATGGTGAGTCTTGATTTGGGCAACTCAGCATCAGTCGGTGCCGCTTCCCGACGAAAGTTGGCGGAGAGCTCGAGAGTGAACTGGTCCTCTGAGTTTTCCGTATCCCATTGCTGTTGCAGCGAGGAGAGATCGATCAACTGGAACACATTGCAGGCTACGGCGCCGCCGCTGGGCTTGCCGGTCACGTTGGCGGTTTTGAGAAATCGCAGCTGGTGGTTGCCATCCGCATCCACGATCACCTCGGCAGGGTCACCGCTCCATCGGCCGAACTCAGTTGGGAAACCGATCGGGACAGCACCTGACATGGACTCAAAGGAACTGCCGGCAACGGGAACGACGCGGACTTCGATTCGTGGAGAGTTCACGGCCCAGACCACGCCGAGTCCGGTGAGTCCTATAAAGATGCCGGCGATAATGGCGGCGGCGAGTTGGCGCGGCCAGGCGAGCGAGTGGATGCGGGTGTTATTTTTCGCCTCCACCTGGGGAAAGGGGATAGGCTCATGATCATCCAATTCGAGCGTTTCATCGCCGAGAGCCCCGTGGAGGCGGGCGGCCTTGAGGTAGTCAGTTCGCACAGCCTCATTGCTGACGATTTGATCCGAGAGCGCCGCGGCTTCTTCTTCGGAGGTCAGTCCGTCGAGGTGTTTCTGGATGAGGTCTTGCCAATCAGTTGAGTCAGTCATGCCAATTCGGAGTTGAGCTGTTGTTCGATGCATGCCTGCAAATCACGGCGAGCACGTTGGATCGTTTTGTAAATTGCTTCGACGCTGCGATTTTCGCGCTGAGAAAGAACCTTGGGGCTGTGACCTTCGTGGTAGTAGCCCTGCACCAGTCGGCGCGGCTTCTCGTTCAGTTTGCCGAGACATGTAGCGAGATGCGCCTCGAGGCCAGAGTCGAATGCTTGCGTCCCCTGCATCTCTTGCTCAAGGGCTTCGATCGCTTTTCTGGAAAGCTGAGCACGACGCGATTCTCTCGCGAGGAACCGTCGTGTCTCGATACGAGCAAATCCCATCGCCCAGTTTAAAAAAGGGCGGTCGGAATCGTAGGTATCGAACTGACGCCATAAGGCCACGGCCGTTTCCTGCAGGATTTCTCTGGCGTCAGCCCGGTGCGGAATTGAAACGAGAATAGACCGCAGCATGACCGGCTCGCTCTCGAGAAGTAAACGGGTAAATTGTTCCTGATCATTGCTGGAATTAGCTTGGGGCATCGCAGAAAAAGAATTATTTTCTTCTCAGGTCCAGATAATGATAGATTATTGGACAAAAAATGAGGCGAATTTGCGTGTTTTAGACTTCAGAAACGGCTGTCGAAGGCTTTTACTTGCAATTTTCTATTTCAGATCGAAGAAAGCGCGGGTAAACCGTCAGAATTGCCTGTATTAAGAAACTGCACAACTATGGCGAATTTTGAAATGGATGGCGGAATCAAGATCTACCTGCGGGAGATCGGTAAGACTGCCCTGTTGACTCGCGAAGAAGAGGTCGAACTAGCAGATCGCATCAAGAATGGCGATAAGGAGGCTCGTGCCCACATGATTAAGGCGAACCTTAGGCTCGTCGTAAAGATCGCACAAGACTATGCGAACTATGGACTGCCTCTTCTGGACCTGATCTCTGAGGGCAATATCGGCCTGATGAAAGCGGTGGAGCGCTTTGACCCCAATAAAGGGGGTAAACTCTCCACATATGCCGCGTGGTGGATTAAACAGTCCATCAAGCGGGCGCTAGCGAACCAGAGCAAGACGATTCGTCTTCCTGTCCACATGGTGGACAAGATTTCTAAGATGCGGCGCGTCGCCATGGTACTCAGTGAGGAGCTTGGGCGTGAACCGACGGATGAGGAATTATCGGAAGAGATTGGAATCGACCGCGCCAAGCTTTCCCATCTTAAAGCGGCGGCGCAGCGGCCGGCTTCTTTGGATGCCCCGATAGGGGAGGATGATGGCACCCAGTTTGGCGAGATCATTGGCGACGAGAAGGCGCAAACTCCTCTTGAGTTGCTGAGCCATAAAAATATGCACATGCAACTCGACGATCTCCTTGAGGTTCTCGATGAGCGTGAGCGAAAGATTGTCGATGCACGATTTGGTTTAGGTGGTGAAAAACCAAAGACTCTAGAAGAAGTGGGTCGTGAATTTGGTGTTACTCGCGAGCGAATCCGGCAACTTCAGAATATTGCCCTTAAAAAGCTGCGTCGCGCTCTTCAGAAAAAAGAAGATCCTGCCCCGCGTCCTCTCGGCCGGGCCGGTGAATCTGATGATGATTTCTTCCGCGACGAGTAGGGGAGCTTGCCTTCAGATTGATTTCGCTTTGCCTTCTGTGGTTACTTTGCTCCGCGAATTCTCACGGTCTGACTGAAGGCGCCATTTCCCGCTGCATCCCAGATCCCAAATTGTATGCAGGTTCGATCACTCTGGCCGAGCACCTTATTGATGATGGCGCCTTTTCCGAAAGAATGGGTGTGGGAAACCCACCCTCCTCGAATCTCGCAGCCACAAAAAATTGAGAAAGTTGGCTAATTTATTGGCGAAAGGAACTAAGTTTTTGGAAAGTTCATGCCCCGATGGTCGATCAAGTCCCAGATTCATCCCGATATGAAGAGTTTGTCTCGCTCTATGTGCGGCACGAACCGGCGGTTTTTTCCTTTGTGCTTTCTATGGTGCGAAACACCGCCGACGCCGAAGATGTGGTGCAGCGTGCCAGTATCACGATGTGGCGCTGCTTTGATCGGTATGAATCGGGAACCAACTTTCGAAACTGGGCCTTTCAAGTCGCTAAAAATACGGCGCTGAACCATCTTACCAAACAGCGGCGAGACCGGCATGTGTTCGGGGAGAAGTTAATCGAGTTGTTGGCCGTGCAGGTTGAGGAACAAGCGGATCATCTCGACGCGCGGCGTCGAGCGCTGGATTCCTGCCTCGAGAAGCTGCCGGAGGAAGAACATGAGATGGTGGCGGGTTGCTATGCGGAAGGATCATCGATTCGTTCTTTCGCGGAACAGGTTGGTGAGAGTGCCAATAAGATTTACAAGCGGTTGAACCGGGTGCGGCGTCAACTGCACCGCTGTATCGAGCGCCAACTAGGGCTGGAGGAGGCAACAGGATGAAAGATCAGGAACTGCAGGACTGGATTGATGGTTCTTTCAACAGCGTAGCGACGGACGCTGAATTGGAGTTGTTAGAGGAGCGGTTGCTCCATGACGAAGTGGCCCGGAAGCATTATCTCAATGAGGCCAATCTTCATGCGTCGCTGAGGCGTCGGTTCTCCGCCGGGGAGGCGCGACTGTCCCTCCTTCTGGATCCACCGAATGTGGGTCGTCTCTCTTTCTCCCGACGCAAAGTCGTCGTTGGCCTAGCTGTTGCTGCCAGTGTTGCTCTGATCGCGAGTTTCTTTGACCGCTACGTGGCCAAGTCTCCGCCGACTGCTGTGATCGCTCATGTGATCGGGGCTTATGACGAGGATGGGGCGACCTATGAGGCTGGTGATACAGTGAGCCCGGGGGTATTTAAAATTTCACGGGGAGTCGCGAGACTCGACTTTTCGAGCGGTGCGAGAGTATCCGTTGAGGGTCCGGCTCAGGTCGAAGTGATCGATGAGATGAAGGTCATATTGAACCAAGGTGTGGTCACCGCGACAATTCCCGAACCTGCGGTTGGCTTTGTTATTGATACGCCGACGGCTCACGTTGTTGATCTTGGAACTTCATTCGGAGTTTCGGTGGATACGGCAGGACTAACGGATGTTTATGTGTTTGACGGCGAAGTCGAAGTCAGCTCCCGCGACGGCCGGAAAGCCGGAGCGGTCGGAAAGCTCTTGCGGGAGGGGGAGGCTGTTCGAACGGACGGTAAATCGACCCCGATCGATACGCTCGCCTACGACGTCTCTCCGTTCGAGGCGACGTGGCCGGTCAATTCTGGTGTCCTGCAAACGACTGGTTCGATGCGCTTTGTGACTCCGGGACCAAATTTTCATCCGGGCAATCACGTGGACAACAAACATATCGTAGTGTTTCCGGAACGGCGCGGATTTGTTCCGGCTGAACCGACCCACGTCGACATGGTCGACCCAGGACGATATGAGAGGCGCCGGAACGAAGAGTTGCCCGTATTGCTGCCCGAGCAGCGACTGACGAGTTACCTGCTGCAATTGAATGCTTTTCCTGAGGGTGAGAAACCTAACCGGCGTCGAAGTGTTCGGGGACAAATCACCTTTGCTAAGCCCATTGTCGGAGTCGTCATGGCCAATCGATTATTAAAAAAATCAGAGGAAGTTTTCGGGATTCCCGGTGTGGAATACCCGGGAGCTCGAATGATTGAACCCCGACCCGAGGGCGATCAAGGCAGGGGCTTCGACTCGGTAATTCTTGCGGCAGACCGGCGGACGCTCTTAATCGAACTCCAAGAAAATCCCGGGAACCTCGATCAGTTCCGCGTTCTTGTTGAAGCTGAATAATCAACCTATGACACGTCACCCCCGTTTTCGTTCATCCTTCACCCTAATTGGGCGCCGGATTCAACCTTGTTCGATTCTGCTAGTTCTCACTTGTTTCCTAGTCGCGTCTTTCTTGGCGAAAGCAGAGCCGGTTTCAAAACCGAACATCATCGTGATTCTAGCGGATGATCTGGGCTATTCGGATCTCGGCTGCTATGGAAGCGAGATCGAAACGCCGCGTCTCGATGACCTTGCGGAGAACGGACTTCGCTTCACCCAGATGTACAACGCAGCGCGCTGCTGCCCGTCACGCGCCAGCCTTCTCACCGGTCTTTACCAGCACCAGGCGGGAGTCGGTTTCATGGTCTATGCCGACTGGGGGGAGGGGTATGAAGGTTCGCTCAACGAGAACGGAGTCACTCTGGGGGAGGCGTTGAAGGAGGCAGGCTACACGACCTTCACGAGCGGCAAGTGGCATGCCGCGGCGCACCGGGATCCTCCGGAACATTCACTTCCCGAGAATCGTGGCTTTGACCGCTCAACGGTTGTCCGAACACACATCGATAGCTATTGGAAGGTGCTCAAAAATTGCGACATCTATCAGGATGGAAAGCTTTTAATCCCCGGAGACAACGACAACACGACGTTGAAGAATCCCTACCAACCGGGAAAGGACTTCTACACAACGGAGTACTTCACCGACGTGGCCCTCGAATATATCGAAGATGCTCTGACGGAGGGTGATAAGCCGTTCTTCCTCTATCTCACTTACAACGCCCCCCATTTTCCTTTAGAGGCGCCAGATGAAACGATTGCTAAGTATGAGGCTTTGCTCGAGAACCCAGAGTGGCTCGCTGACTTTGGCGAAGGTTGGGATGAGATGCGCGAGAAGAAGCTTGCGCGCCAGAAGGCTTCTGGAGTGGTTCCGAAGGGGCAGCGTCTGCCGGATGTTCACTATTTTAATAACGTGCGCATCATGCCAGGGATGCAGACGGGTACGGATCGTAATCTGCTACCGGAGTGGAAAGATCTGCCCGAGGAGGTCAAGAAAGAGGCTCGGTTTCGCCGGGCGATTTACAATGCACAGATCGACAACATGGACGAGAACATCGGACGCGTCGTCGATAAGCTGAAGGAGGAAGGCGTTTACGAGGACACCCTGATCCTCTT
>MDTC01056816.1_pt1 | contig 21119 bp, 27 predicted proteins | sample 811181 | NCBI WGS metagenome assembly MDTC01 (sample SAMN05326644, study PRJNA326480) | marine metagenome | isolation source: seawater | place: Pacific Ocean: North | collected 2011 | reverse complement strand
TCTTTCCATTTTTCCTGTATATCTCTTCTGTTTTCCATTTTGCTTGTATATCTCTTCTCTTTCCATTTTCCTGTATATCTCTTCTCTTTCCATTTTCCTGTATATCTCCTCTTTTTCCATCATCATCATCATGCGTTGTTTTTAGATTCATTTTAAATATTTCTTTAAATTCATTATATCCTCATAAATATTTTTTTTATATTAATTAAAATTTTTATTATTTCTAAAGATTTTAAGAAAATAAAATAATAATGCCTATTTGCCCAAAATGTGGAAAATGTTTTAGTTCTGAACAAGCTCTCACCTATCATTTAAATAAAAAATACAAATGTGGCACATGGAAATGTGGCAAATGTAATACAATGTTTGATACTCAATTCGCCCTCAAAATACATAAGATGCATTGTGAGCAAGATAAATCCTCTTACATTCCCTCTTACGATATCCTTTGTAATATCTACAACTCTGATAATCTACTTTTTATCGAAAAAGATAATTCTAATATAATACATTCCATCTCACCAGCCTATCTTAAACTCCTAGGTACTACAGAAAATATTATAGGTTCTCCAGATACTTCACAAATACTTGATGACAATCTCATTCATCGCTCTAATATTCATGGCGATTCCCTAAAATTCCATCGTGTACCCATCTCTAATACTATGTTCCTCGATATCCCTGTTTAATTATTATTTTCTTTTGAATATATCACATTTTCATTATAATATTGTCTTACTATTATAGTATGCGTAATAAAGACACACCATTACATGTTGCATCAAAAAAAAAACTTACAATTAAGCTCAAACTTTTACTAAAAATGAAACCTAAACTGAATGTTAAAGATAATGATGGAAATACACCATTACATATTGCATGTATATATCAATATGAAGAAGGTATTAAACTATTATTAAAAGAAGGTGCTGATCCCAATATTAAAAATAGATTTTTAAATTCACCACTACATATTGCACTTGAAAACAAACACAAAAAAGGTATTAAACTTTTACTGGATGCAAATGCTGATCCCAATATTAAAGATAAAAAGGGAAATGTACCACTACATATTGCACTTGAAAACAAACACAAAAAAGGTATTAAACTTTTACTAGATGCAAATGCTGATCCCAATATTAAAGATAAAGATGGACGTGCACCACTACATATTGCATGTAGAAACAAACACAAAGTAAGTATTAAACTTTTACTAGATGCAAATGCTGATCCCAATATTAAAATTAATAATAAATTTACACCACTACATATTGCACTTGGATTAAAACACAAAGAAGGTATTAAACTTTTACTAGAAGCAAATGCTAATCCCAATATTAAATTTGATGGGATAAGGGATAACTGGATGACAGGATTATTTTGGATAAGTCATTTAAAATCAACAACAATTATGGAACTTTTATTAAAAGCAGGTGCAAATCCTAATATCACAAATACTGATGGATATACACCACTGCATAAGGCAGCTCACACTACATATACACAAAATGTTAAACTTTTATTGGAAGCAGGTGCTGAACCCAATGTTAAGACTAAATGCCTAAAATATACACCACTCGATTTTGCATGTTTGAAGAATGTAAAACAGTCTATTAAATACCTTATTATGTATGGAGCTCGTGATACTACAAAATGCAGCAAAGCTCAAAGACAACTTCCTATTGGACAACTGAATGAAAATGTACTACAAAAACAAGTAAAAGTAATGTCATCAATCAAATCACTTCCAAAGTCAATTGTTAATGCTTATGGAAAACATGGAATACTACAAAAAAGAGAATTAACTACAATACCAAAAAACTTTTACAAAAAAATATTGATTTCTAATAGTAAATAAAACCTAATATAAAGTTAGTATGATTATTTGTTTTTGTAAATGTAAAATATGTTTATATGAAAATAAAAATGGATTATATTGGACAAAAAAAAAGATTCCTGAAAATACTTTTATAAAATGGAAAAAAACTTCATTAATATCATGGACCGGATATGATGCATCAAATAAACTATATTGTATTAAATATATTTGGGGTTCAAATTATATAAGATTAGATGGACAATATGCAAATTATAAAAATGTTTCAAGATTATTAATATGGTTTATTAATTTAACTAACTATATTGATAGAAAAATCAGGTTTTATTTTAATTTAGAAGTATAATATTTAGGTGTAATGTCTAATCGTAAATGAAAATATGGGATACCTAAACCATGTGTACTTATATAGATTTTTTCTTTGTTATGTAAGAATAATTTTATTTGTGATGCTACAAATTTCCAATATTCTCGCTGATGTAATTTCGAGGCATTGTCCATAAAATCTTTAATGGTTGTAAAATTCTTTCTTGCTCTAGGGACAGGTATAATCAACAATGATGACTTTGAAATATTTAAAAAAGAAATTCCATATTTATTTTTACTTTTTTTTAGATGATTATTAAATGATGAATAATCATGATGCAATTTTTCTAATTTTTCATTTTCTATAAATACTTCCTTATAATTATTTAATAGTTTATTATCACATGCTGATGTCTCATAAAAGAATCTTTTAGTGATATTTGAAGGATATCCTCCATAAATACCATTTTCCCATTCTTTAATTTTATCTTTCCATTTCATTTATATTTTATTTATATTTTTAATATCTTCCATTTCATTTATATTTTAACTTAAAGATTATCAATTACTTATAATAAATGCGGATTTATAGCGCAAGTAATGTTGCCGCATGCATTGGTATTAATCCTTACGAAGATATCTCTGATGCTTTAGAATCATTATGGATTAAAGAAGATAAAAACGCTTACTATAAATTAGTCAATACACTCAAACCAAAAACTAGTTTAGCTCAGAAACGCAAAGATTTGAAATATGCTCTTTCTTCTTCTGAAGCTACTTTAGTTAAAGATATACAACAAGATTCTACAAAAAATGTCACTGAGAAAATCAATGATATAATTTCTATACCTAATTCTACTCTTACACAATCTCAACATACAGCACTCATTAAACATTGTAAATCGTCTACTAATACTCAACACGGACGTCATAAAGAATCTTCTACTCTTGATTTATATGCACACCAATTTGATAAAATCGTTAAACCTTACAATGTTTTGAATACACGTAAATATAACTCTTTCGCTATTCGTGGTAAAGTTGATGGCATTGTTCCTTTGGACGATAACAATTTCGAAATCATCGAAATTAAAAATCGCACACGTCGTCTTTTTAATCAAGTCAAAAACTATGAATATTGTCAAGTTCAATGTTATTTATTCATTAACAATCAACAACATTGCAACTTGGTCGAACATTTTAATGGACAGATACAATCCTATTCCATACAAAAAGATGACTCTTACATTCAATCACTTTTGACAAAACTCGAAAAATTTAATCTTCTCTTTGATAATTTACAATCAATTAAACAACTCCAATACACTTACATGACTTCAGATGATAAAAACGATTTCATACTTCAATATATTAATACTTAATATGTTTACATAATGTATAATGAAAACATTTTATAATTCTACTCAAGGTGTTATATTAGTGTCTATGCTATTTACTATTGCTATGTTAGATTGGGCTTTATCTTGTCCTTGTGATAAAGAATCTTATTGTGTTAGACATGAATTTTATGGAGTACAATACAATCATTTATATCTATTTGTGTTTTTAGGTTTTTGTTTCCCATCTTATTTCATAACTTGGCAAATATTAGGTGCATTATTTGAATTGTTAGAATATTGGTTGGATAATAATAATGAATTTGTTATTAAACATCTTGGTGGTTGTTTAATGAAAAAACCCTTCAATTCCCCAAAAAATCCTAAATATAACTTTATTGTATATAAAAATCAACAAAAATATTTAAACCCAATTGACAGATTTTTTAAAATTAATAATTCTAAAATTCATAGTTGGCATGGTTCCGTTGCAGAAATATTACCAAATATAATTGGTTTTGCAATCGGTTATTATTTAAATAAATCTTTATTAACTTCTTGATGATTATACTTTACAAGCTTTTTCATAATTTACCGTTTCCTCATAAAAAACCCCTTCTCTAAAATTCCCAATGTTTTGATACATTTCCTTTGCTAATGGTGATATCGGATGATTCGGATGATGACTTGTAAAATACATCCCACTTATGTTCATCCATTCCGCCGTATCAAATTGAATGTTGTAATATGCATCTGTTTCCAAATTTTCTATCTTTACTCCATTCACTTTTCCAACACATTCTTCCGCCGGTACATTCTTGAAATTCACTCCCACTGGATGATATCTTGTAACATATACATCATTATATGGCATGTCTTTGCAAAACGCATCCTTTGGAAATTTCACAAACTCTTGCATTTCCCCTAATACATTTGTTCTTATCATCTTTGACACCTTCTTAAAACCACCTAACGTATCCACCCATTCACCCCTTTTTATATCTTTAATCCTCTTTATTCCATCTAACGTTTTTATTTCCGTATCACAATGATAACATAATGCATTGAAATTTATCGAAAATTTCGCTTCATCATTCCCAGTCTCTACCACTATTAATGTCGCATTTATCATCGGCTCATCTATCATTATCGCAGGTGCACTCCCGCCATCTAATTCATATTCCTTTCCTTCATGTTTTATTATAAATACTTTATCATGATCCGTATTTGCTCTCGCTATATACTTTACAGGTTCTAAATTTGATAAATCAATCCTTTCTTCATTATTTATCACATAGCTATTACTCATTCCATTCGAACTCACATGATCTACCATCATCTCATTATTCTTCTCAAAATAATGAAAATATAACGTTGCTGACATTTATATATTACATATATATATATTTTAACACCCTTCCCCTTAACAATTTCAAACGCATTATATTTTTACATCTAGCAAATTATTACAATATTCCACCATTGAGTGATCACTTATCCTACATCCACAACAATTATATAAATTCACTTCATCACTTACTTTCTTATCATTCACTTTCAACCCTCCCCTTACATGTTTAAACCTTATTGGTAATGGCGTAAATGTTATCGGATCTTTGTTTTGTACACATCTAAATGACCCATCAATATTATCATTGAAACATTTTACAAATTCTTTACTCCCTACCCTCGGTGATCCAAATGTTACACAACATACAGGCATGTCATACTTTAAACTACAATCTAATCCAGCTATCGTTGCAATCGCTCCAAATAAACTATGCCCCGTGCATACAATCCTTTCGTATTTACCCTCTTCTATTAACCTTCTCACCTCTTTATGAATATCTTCACGTACTGAATCATATGCCTTCACAAATCCCGCATGTACTAAAGTATCATTTAAATATGACACCCTTTTCCTATATATTTGAAAATCAATCATCCAATCCTTTATTGTCGTTGTTCCTTGACCTGTTATTATAATGTCCTTCTCATTCGTTGTCACAAACGCTTGACAATCCGTCGTCTTGTCTTCTAAAAAAATACCATCTATATCTTTCTCATACGCCTTATTTGCATACATCGCACATTTCCCTATCAACCTTTTATTTCTCTCTGATAACATTACCTTCTTCTAACAAAAAAATCATACACTCCAATCCATCGGTATCCACATCGTCCTTTCCCAAAATTTTATTATGTTCCTCACTACTATATTATATTTTTCACTTACATTTTCCATTAATCTTTTATACTTTTCATATGTATTATTCTCACTCTCTTCTATTTTTTTGTCTATTTCACTCATCAACTTATTACACCTATTACATACTAAACCCCTCAAAAACCCTTTACCATTTTCCTCATGATAATGTTCTACCCTACATTCCCTCGTCAATTCATCCTTCTCATAATCTATCATCCTCACCTTCTTACATATCCCACAATACTCATCATTTACTAATAATTTCACCTTTACACCCCCTCTCTTATCTAATAGTTTTGGTCTTGACCTTTTCTTTAAATCCTTAATTATATTTGATTCATGTATTTCTATCTTCTCACTATACTTTACCATATTTAACTTCCTCTTCTTACTATACTCTCTCATATGTTCTTTAAGTTTATAATTCTTATCTAGATTCTTACAATTTACTTTTTGAATAACTTCTATACCATATATCTTCTCCATCAAACATTTGATCAAATAAATCATCATCAAATACAGCATCTTTCATTTGTTGATCTAATGTCCTTGGTAGATATCTATATTCTATTTTGTTTGGTTCTTTTACAATTGCTCTTGATAAAAATAACATTATAATACCACTCGCAATCCCTATCATTAATACATTCTTCATTCTATTTTATAACATTATTTTTTATTTTCATAGAACACATAGATACTGTTTAATAATAAAACAAAAACAACAAAGAAAATTGACAAAATTACACTTAATTACATAAATTTTTGAATAAATAAACTCTTATTATAATATATGAGTGAGTTTTGGATCTGGGTTCTACGTGCTATTTTTATTGTACTAATACTACTAACAATAAGATCAACAGTGTTGATATTTACACGTAGATCAAGTAAAACTAATAAAGAAGATGTCAAAATTAACCTTCAATCAACTTTAGAAATAGATGGTGGGTTTACCAAACAGGACTCTGCAGAAATTAGTGAGGCTATTCAAGAAGAAGTCACTAAAGTATTACCTGATAAATCTCAAGGAACCTGTCAAACTACACCTCCTTGTAAGAAGGGTTTTATAGCTAAACGAAATTCATATGATGAATTATGTTGTTATGTTGACCCTAAAAGTCTTGAACCAGACAAAATGGATATGTATAAAGATATGGCAAGGGATGTATTAAAAGCAGAATTGGTAACACAAGCAGCACTACAGGCAGCAAAAATTACTGCAAAAGTTGGAAAGACAATGGGGGGTTTGGGAAAAGCCGCAGCAAAAGTGATTGCAAAAAAAATAGCAAAAACAAGCACAAAAGTGGCAACAAAAACAGCTGTTAAAACGGGGGGGACACTCGGGACCAAAGTTATGGTCAAAGGAGCTATGGGTCCAGCTGGTTGGGCAATGTTGGCCTTTGATGTAATGTCAGCAGCTTTAGATATATGGGATCCAGCAGGATTCGACGAGTTTGTTTCGATTTCTCAACATGCAAAAATAAGAAACTCTATAGAAATGAGCTATGAAGAAGCATATGTAAATGAAGGTTCAAAATATCCCGTTTTAGCATCTTATATGTATAAAAATCCAGAGTTTATGGAAACTATTGCCCAAGTAGTTTTAGGACCAGAGATTGAAAGAATTGGACTAGAAGCAGTTGACAAGTTTTCACCTAAAGAACTCGAAACAGTGTTCGATGATGGTAGATATGAAAATCTTGTCAACATCATGGTTGAAGAATATACAGAATCAGAAGATTACGAAAAGTTGCTATGTAATGCATATGCAGAAAAACACGGAAACGATAAGGTGAAATATGTTGAAAACGTCGGTTGTTCATTAACTGAAAAAGAATGTGATAACTTTAATCAATATCATTCAACTTTACCAGAAGATGATCGATCATTTGCTATTTATGCTCAAGAATATAGAATAAGAAATAAAGAAAAACCAGGAAATAATAAGGATCCTAATATGATCGATAAAAAGCACCCAGAAAAAGTATGTACCGTTTCTGGTTTAGCTGGTAGTGTTAATTCATGTAAAGGACTTGGTAAATTTAATTATGATAAAGGCTTGTGCGATTATAACAACAGTTACTGTGATAAAATGGGATTAAAATCAGATAATAGTAAATATGGTGTGAATGGCTGCACAGGATATCCTGGCGCAGAATACGCAGAAATGATTTTTGGAAAAACAGTTACAAGAGGATTTATTATGGGTGGAAATGCAATGATTGATCCTAAATCATATATAAAAGTAGGTGATGATATTCTGGACGCAGCTGATGATGTTGCAAAAGGTATTACAGATGCAGCCAAAGCCACTGAAAAAGGTATTAAAGATGTCGGAAAAGGTATTAAAGACGCTCGCAAAGCCACCAAAAAAGGTATTAAAGATGCTGCAAAAAAAACTGAAAAGGGTATCAAAGATGCTGGAAAAAGTATTAAAAAAGTTTTTAAATTCTGATAAATACACTCTTGCATTTTTCATCTTAAAATATTTTATATATTATATATAACAAATATGGAAGGATTTGGAGTACTTAAAGGAGCTGCTAAAGGAGCTGGTGGAGTAGCTGATGCTGCACAAGCTGCAAAAGCTGCAAAAGCTGCAAAAGCTGCAACCACGACGGTAGCTGGAAGTAAAACCCTAAAAAATCTTTTGGATAAAAATTTGCCTAAGATACAACAAATGGCAAAATCAGCTGATAACACAGCTGCAGCAGGCGACTTAGCTGCAGTAGGCAAAAAAGTGGATAAGGTAGGTGGAGCAGCCAAAGTGGCAAAAAAAGGTATAGGGGCAAAAATTATAGGAGCAAGCGAAAAACTGGGAAAAATGTGTAAGGATAATCCTAAATCATGTGCAGGTAGTATAGCAGCCGTTGGTGTTGCTGCATATGCAGCAGAAAAATATAAAAATGCAACAAAAGAGCAAAAAGATTGTTTGGCACTATGTTATCCAGAAGATTGGCATGATTATAAAAATGGTGAAATAGATGAACCAAATTACAAAATTGAAAGCGGATATAGCTTAATAGATACATCATTATCTTATGCAAATTATTATCCTGACTTGAAAGATGATTTATGTACTCCAGAAACACTTGCTGCAGCAAATATTGCATCAGGCAAACAGTCATGTGATCAGTTTTGCGAAAAAAAATGTGATTTTGATTTGGAAGACGTCATCGAAGATACTGCTTATGGTATAACAAGTGGAGTTTCTGGCACAGCAGCAGCTGCAGTAAGTGGTACATTGGATGGTGTTGGTCTTAATCTTGACAATTTAGGCATTCTATTTGAGCAATATGGATTATATGGAGGTTTTTTTTGTGCTATTTTATGTGTTATTGCAATTGTAGTTGCCTTCACTTAATTTTGCATCTTTCAAACGTCTATCTTTATAATAGAAACTCAATAGTGTGCTCATATTTTTGATTTTTTTTATTCATAAACTATATGTCCTGCAAAGGTATACGTTTAATTCGTCAAGAAACTAAAATGTATAAAGAAGAGGACTCTTTACTGCAGGTCACTGGAACAAAGAGTAATGGTGAAGATGCTAAAGATAAATATATAATAGCAAAAATCGATACAAATACTATCAAAGATGAAGGAAATTCACAACCTCATAGTGATTTGAAGGGTCACTATATTATGTTTGATAAATTCATTAATCCTGCAGGCAATGGAAAGGAACATAAAATGGATAAATTTAAAAATAATGTAAGAGGCTTAGACCTTAGAATGTTTAAAGGTACTTTCTATTTTATTAGAACAATTGATGACTTATTTGAAACTAAATATCAGTATGAAGATGGAAAAGTTTATAATACTGCTGATTATAAGAAGGACAGTACAGCAGGAAAACTTCGTAATAAAGAAGATACAAGAGGTATATGGATATCAGATGATAGTAAAGGTTATATTATGTTGTACAGAAAATCTAGTGTTATCGTAAGTGAATTAATTCCACACTCAACTGAGGAATACAATTTGACATCTGATAATTTCAAAAACAATTATACATTCGGGAAGGATTGGTCCGATAAAGTCTCAGGTGTTATGTTTGAAAGTAATCTTACTGAAAATGCAGTTCAATGTAAAATAACATTTTTTGGCAAAAAAGATAAAAATATTACACTTGTATCACCAATAGTACCCACAGAGCAAAAATGGCGATGGAACAATAATGACCCTAGTACTAACAAAGGAAGATTTTTTAAAACAGTATATCCATCTGGTCCTAATATAGTATGGAAAAAAACACTCGAAAATTGGGGAGACCCTTCTTGGAAATCAAGTGAAAAAATTATTAAGTTAATTGTCGGCGAAGACCTTGACATCTTTTGTAACACTACTGGTTCAAATATAACGCATGCTAATTGTAAGACATGGGGAGAACTTCCTGAAAATAAAGCTGCATATACCTCAAATTTACAAAGCTTTCAAGATAATACCTCATCAGATGACAATGACAATGATGTTGATATAACTCTTGATGATTATGTTGATACAACTCTTGGCAATATTGATTTCGAAGATGCCGCAAAAGATACTGCTTATAGTATAACAAGTGGAATTTCTGATTCAGCTGCTGCAGTAAGTGATACATTTGATGGCGTTGGTGATATACATATACCTCCTGTTGAAATTGATAAAACATTTATGGAAAAATACGGTATCATTATAGGTGCAGTAGTTATATTGATATGTTTTGTTGGTTTTGCGTTAACTTTCCGTTTCAATAAGAAGAAGAAACCCTCCTCCTTAAAATCCCTATCACTACCACCACAACTACCAGTACGACTAAACCCCCCTCGTTAGTGGTGACTCCCACTGAAATTTAAACAGTCACTTCCAAAAAATAATGAGTCGCTTCATCATATTACTATTTAATCTTAATACCTTATCTTTCATATCTATGTATTTAAGTCTTATTGCTTTTTAAAAATAAATCTTCATAGCTCTGAATATTTATCAATTTCCATTTCAATGCATTTCAAATCACAACCAATAATAAATGGTCCTGGCTCAACACGTCCCAAATAGCATCTTGCATCATTCCTTACAATTGCAATATTATGCTGTGAAAACGGTCCCATATAAAAATCTTGATTCCATCTGTGTTTTGCATAATTATTCTCAATACAATGATCCCTGAATGCTTGCTTGAATAAACGTTCTGGAATATATTTTCCACTTTCAATCGTAATCTTCTCTGATAGTAAAAAGTGCATAAGCGGATTTGTAGCTTTTGCAAGTTCCTCTTGGCTCTCCAAAAAGTATTTCGGCAATACACTCCATATTGTATCTCTTCCAAATTCCTCCGCACATTCAATATATGCTTTGTTGCATTTTTGCAATATATCCGGCATCTCATCTTTTAATTTCTTTCCCAAGTTCAAATCACCTTTTGTAACCTTTTTTGTAAATCTTAATGTTACCATCCTCCTCTGAATACTTCCTGCATTATCAATAAAATCTGGACATTCATTCCCAGCCATTACACCAGGAATTACCCAATTCTCAAATCGACTGTTCTGAAATTTTATATTTATCGTCACCTTATCTCCACTCACAATGCTCTGAAATTCTCCTTGTTCAATATTGAAATCACGTTTAATCTCCGGTGCAATATATAGCTTCTTGTCAACCAAATCACTCAATCCAAATGTCCGTTGAATGTTATTTGACATAATCCCTACATCTTCCTCCTCATATAGTTGTTTGCATACATAATTTGCATATGTTGATTTCCCTGTGCCAGCTTGTCCTTGTACAAAAAATATCACCTGCCATCCATCTAATTCATCAATCTCATATATCAACCTTCCAGTCATTACATATACCCATCTCAAAATATCATCATCCACTTTTTGATGTTTGAAAATACTGTCAAATAATGGTGTCTCAATATCCTCCCATTTCTTTTCCACATTGAACTTTTTTGAAAAATATTTTGCTGATACAGTTGTACTTTTAATCTTTCTAAATCCTTCACTTTTATATTCCACAAATTTATCTTCCTTTGCAAAGTATATACCATTCTTAAATGAAAATATATGTCTGTCTTTCTTCAATTGTGGAAACTGACTGTCTGTACAATTTGTCAAAAATTCACTTGCAGATCGTACACAATTCCCTGCAGATGTCACATTTATAAACTGATCAAAATTTGTTTCTTTTTTAATTAATTTGTATATAACCTCCGATATAGTCCCATATCTTTCCCACGCATGTGTATTGTATCCTTCATCATTTAGTATTACTTTGTATACATCTCCATTATATCTTGCATATTTATTCTTGTAAAATTCACCCAATACATATAGCAAAAAATTTTGATACTTTGAATTCTTATCCCAATTTATCGGCTTGAATCTAAATAACGATGCATCCCCATTATCTCTGAAATCTTTGCTTTGATCCATAACTTCTGCAATCCTATTTATTCCTACACATACATTCTGTGCATAATATGTAATCTCCAATATACGATTTATCCTTACATTTATTTCAAAATTTCCTTTCTCATCTAATTCATTCTTCATATTAATAATCTCATCTATATAACTTTGAAACTTTTCATATATATTTTCTACTCCTGTATCTTCATTAATATTTATTACTTTGTATGATAATTCCACTAATTTTTTAGCATCACTGATTTTATGTGGATCCTCTGGGGATACACCCCACATCCTCTCATATTCATTAAGTTTATCCATTGTTACTTCTCATATTTTTCAGTCGTTTAAGTAAGTTTTCAATTTTATTTTTCAAATTATAATATGGATTCCTTACTTAAAGTTCTTATTCTTATTATTATCATTCTATGTGGTTTAATCACATTCTTATACATGCGTTACAAGATTTTAAACAAACAACATAAGACTTATCATGATTTATTTTCCAAAATACAAGAACAAGCAATGGCTGCCCCTATTCCAACACCTGCTGATCTTACAACCCATGCTGAACTTCCAACACCTGCTGATCTTACAACCCATGCTGAACTTCCAACACCTACACCAATCCCCGAAAATGAAAACGTCGAATATATATATGAAGAAGTAGAAGTTGACGAAGACATTGATGAAGAAAACGAAACTTGAACTTATTTAAATTTTATATATTATATGCCTACTTTCCGTAGACTGTTTTTTCCCACCAAATCTAAAACTACTTCACCTAAATGTCAACATATTCGACATCCTAACAGTTTGGGTCCATTCTTATCTAAAGGAGAAGGTTACTTCCCTAAAGATCATATCAAATTTAAAATACCCTACTATAATCTCACTTACCCTTATAAATAACCATTTAATATCCCATGTGCTATGCTTAGTATTATATGTATCATTATCATCCCAGTTATAAATACTCCCCTTTCATTCTCATATGGCCAATATTTTATCATCTTAATAAATAATACACTCAAAATTAATACACTTAATTTCTCCATATTCAATTTTCCATATTCTTTAAATTCTTTCAATGTTAATAATAATAATAAATGACAAAATATACTTCCCAAATATAAAACTAATGGAATTTTTGTTTTTCTTGTTATTGCTTCATATGTACCTAATATTGCAATATATATCATTAGATATTGTATATATGTTCTAATCTCTTCATAACGTATATACAATATCGCTAATAATGGTATTAAGAAATATGAAAATTCTATCATATACTCATACAATAATTAATTTGAATCATATTTTATACAAATATACTTTTGTGTATTCATCAACTTTATTCTTTCTTTGTCCTATATGCTTTGAAATTTCTTCTTCGTCACTTATTTTATCTGGATATTGCACTTTAAATGTTACAATCAAATTTCCAAAAACTTTATTTCGCTTCGAAGGCATCCCAAATCCTTTGATTAAATATTTATAGTCCGGATCAATTACACAGTTTGCTTTAACTGTATAATTCTTTCCATCTAAATGTTTGAAATTAAACGTGCATCCACATAATGCATCTATTAATGAGATATATTGTGTAATGTATAAATCATTTCCATTTCTTTTGAAACGCTCATGAACTCTTGTATTTACTATTAATCCAATATCATCATAATCATTAACATCCATATTCCAATCTCCTAATCCATCAATTATAATACTCTCTTTATCAATTGTACCTTTTTCTATATTTATTGTCACATCTGTAGATTCTTGAATTACTCCATTTCCTTCACACACACCACAAATATTATTTGTTGCATATTTTCTTCCAATACCATTACAATCATCGCATTTACTAATTATCTGCTGAACCATTCCAGGTCCTAATTGCATAACTTTTCTCACCTTTCTAGTTCCGTTACATCCATTACACACAATCTGCTCTCCTATTCCACCTTTTCCATTGCAACCATCACATAATCCTCTACGTGTTATCCTAAACATCGCCTCTTTTCCATTATATAAATCCTCCATTGTCACATTTATATGTAATTGTTTGACTTGTTTTCTTCTTCTATTGTAATTTTGTGTATGACCAAAAAATGACGAAAACATCTCAAACGGATCAAAACTCTCACTATGAAACATCGAATTAGATTCATTACCATCTTCACTCAATTGTCCATTGTCATATTTTCTTCTTTTGTTCTCATTCCCTAATATATCAAATGCATTGCTTATCTCTTTGAACTTTTCTGGTTTCCCTCCTTTATCTGGATGATTTTTTAAAGCTAATTTATGATATGCCTTCTTTATATCCGTTAATGATGCAGATTTTGAAACACCTAATACTTCATATAATTTTGTATTCACCATTATATATATCCAATATTCATTTTTCTTTAATTTATTTAACTTAAACCCATAGTCCTTCATGTATTATACATACATACATACATACATAATTATGTTTTTCCCTACAGAATTATGGCAAGATATTATTCATATTAAAAACTATTTAATCCTTATCGAAAACTCCCATTCATACTTTATATCCTCTAATAAAACATTCTTTGTCCCTCCTTCTTATTGGAAAGGCAAATATCATTTGATTTGTCAGAATGCTCTTTTGTGTAATATTATCTTTCATACTAACATAAAATTAAAAGGTACATTTTTTATTCTGAATAAGCTAGCTAAATATAATTGGATTTTTGCTCCTTTAAATTCTTCTTTTGATTATGATCTCTATATTGAAAAAGTAATCAAACATTTCTTATTTAACTTTTACAAAAATTATGACAAGTCTATCTTTTATGCCTTAATCTATTTTCTTTACATTCACTCATCACAAATACAACCTTCTCTTTTTCTCAAACCACATATTAATCATGTGTTGCGTATTATTAATATAGAACAAAACCCCTTTGTTAAAAACCATTTCTTACATCTGTTAGATAATATCATTTGATCCTATGAATAAATGATGATTCCGTTATAAAATTCTCAGCAACAATACAATCACACAAATCTACTTCATTAACTGTTGATACTATCGGTGGCGTACATTCACTATTTTTTCCTGAACGTGATTCACAAAATTCACATGTCTTTGGTATTATATCTGACTCTTGACTATATCCAGTATATCTTTTTATATTGTTTTCATGATCCTTCTCATATGTTATCACTTTTATGTAAAAGTTTCCACTTCCTTTTAATCCATTTATATATGTCGGTGGTTCTATTGTTCTAATAGACTCCACTGCAGAAGACCTCATACTTATTATTCTCTTCCTTTGTGTTATACTTTGTATCTTTATACATGGTTTCATTGAATTCATCATTATATTATACTAACATTTTATAGCTTTAATACTATTTATCCACTAAATGATATACATACTTTTTTGCAGCAACTTCTCCAAACATTTCATCCCCTTTTTCCTGTGTTATATTCCCTGATTTCACATCTTTATACATTGTTAATAGATGATGTAACATCTCATCACTGCATTTCTCACTGCATATCATCTCATACAATTTTGGTAATTTCTTCTTCACATCTTTCACCTTCTCATCATTCTCTATTTCATATAGTGTTTTAGACAAATATGCCTTCCTTATTTGTTCTATTGTTTCTCTCATTGCTTCTTTATTTAATTGTTATATTTAAATTTATTTTTTTACTTGCAACTTTTTTTCATCTTTGTTTACTTTTTTTTCTTTTTCATTTTTTATATAACTTTTTTTCAACTTTTAACACAGTGTGACACACACACACGATACCCCTTAGCTTTGACAAAAATGTGGGATTTATTTTAATGAGATTTTTCCCTACATAAATTAAGACCCTAAAATAAACAATCCTTACTGAAAATCAGTTTCAGTAACAAACCAGTGCCCACATTTTCTCTAAAGCTCGCCCACATTTTCTTCAAAGCTCCTTACTGAAATCATTTTCAGTAACAAACCAGTGCCCACATTTTTTTCAAAGCTCCTTACTGAAAAACGGTTTCAGTAACAAACCAGTGCCCACATTTTTTTCAAAGCTCCTTATGTAGAGGGTTTCAGTAACAAATGACCTTAAATGGCCATCAGCCAATCCCACATTTTTTCCAAAGCTCCTTACTGAAATCATTTTCAGTAACAAACCAGTGCCCACATTTTTTCCAAAGCTCCTTACTGAAAAACGGTTTCAGTAACAAACCAGTGCCCACATTTTTCCCAAAGCTCCTTATGTAGAGGGTTTCAGTAACAAAATACCTTAAACGAAATCAAGAATTATTTAACAATCCCACAATTTTTCTAAAGCTTCCCACATTTTCTGTAAAGCTTCCCACATTTTCCCCACAATTTTTTTGTTTATTACACAAATGACACTGTAAATGATTCCACAACTTTTCAAAGCTTCCCACATTTTCCCCACAATTTTTTTACTTATTACACAAATGACACTGTAAATGATTTCAAAACTTTTTCAAGCTTCCCACAAATTCAATTTGGAGATTAATTTATTTTTAATCGTTTAGGTTTAGGACATATGTTATTGTTGTTGTTTCTTGGTCTCACACCAGACCACTTAAAATTTATGAGTGAAACATCAGTTGTTCTTTTTTTAGGTTTAGGTTGTAGGTTTAGGTTGTTGTTGTTGTTGTTTCTTGGTCTTTTACCATATAACACTAAATTTATGAGTTTAGGATTTATCCTCATCCTGTTTATTTGTTTTTTTATTTTTAAAATATTCTCTAAAAGTTTTTTACGATTGCCCAATGTTTCACTTTTTGTTATAGTTTTATTTTTGTTAACTCTAAAAAAAGTTTGTATAATGTTTTTCAAAACTATATCTTCAATATCACTTACTTTATTTGCTTTTTCAATCATAGATACAAAATTATAGTATCTGTTAGCAGAAAATAAATATTCAGGTTGTGCATTAAATATCATGTCTATTAAAGCATAAATACTTTTATCATATAAATGAACACCGTCTTCTGCATTCATTTCTCTATGGCATTCTTTACATAAAGGTATAACACCTGGTAGGTTCATTTTCAATTTAGGATCATTGTTAAAAGTATAATTCTTTGTATGGTACAATATAAAATCATTCCAAAATGTTTTAGCATTAAGTTTATATAATCCATTTTGTTGTTTTTTTGATCTTTTTTTAATTATGTCTTTAATGATTTGATTATGACTGGAACCTCTAATATGAGCCCCTTCTGGTTTTCTTGGTTTAATTTCTGCACAACCAATACAACGTTGTGACTCTTTATATTTAGGCGCTATAGGTCTTCCATAAAGTTTACTTTTAACTCGATTTTCAATAGAATTTTCTTTTTTTTCTAAATTTTTTGGTACGTCCTTTGCAAACAAATATCGAGAATTAAATGTTCCAGTTTCAAATCCTCTTTTTATTTTTCTCTTCTTTAAATAATTTAAATATCCAGAAAGACAGGCTAGATTATTTCCTTCCATTATTATTATTATATTATTATATTATTTTTAGTAGTGACTACTACCACCAAATACAAAGTAATCCCACAATTTTTTATAAACTTCCCACATATTTTCCCACACTTTTTATACTTCATTACACAAATCACACTGTAAATGATCCCACACTTTCTAAAGCTTCCCACATTTTTCCCACATTTTTTTTCATTTAATACACAAATGACACTGTAAATGATTTGAAACCTTTTTAAAACTTCCCACAATTTATATTAAAGAAAAATTGTATATATAATATATGGTAAATTGTAATATATGCAAAAAGATTTTCAGAGGACAATGGGAATTAACAAGACACCAAATGAGAAAAACACCATGCAAAGAAAATGATGAAGTTGTTTGCGAATATTGCAATTATGAATTTACAAAAGGAGATAATATCGAAAGACATATGAAAGAATGTAGTTTACAATATGATGATGTAAGATTGATGGAAATAGAACAAAATATAGAATATGTAAAACCTCCAAATAATACTTGTAGATTCTGCAATACAGAATTTGTAAAATTAGGAAATTTGATACGTCATGACAAAATATGTAAAGAAAAAGACAAATATCGCAAAGTACTTTTACAAAACCGTTATGAACATAAACAAATGACTCAAAATATTCAAACTCAAAATAATATACAAACTCAAAATATTAATAATACAATAAATAATACAAATAATATTACAATAAATGCTTTAGGAAAAGAAACTTTGGAACATATTGATTTAAGTCGCGTAATTGATATGTTGGTTAAACATAAAAATGATCCAGAAGAATCAATATATATCATATCAGGTAAATCTGTAATCGATTTTCATAGATATTTAAGAGAAACCGAAGAAAATCGCAATTTGATAGTACCACATGAAAGACGTCAAGTAGCATTATTAAAACGACATGGTGATGATAGATTACATAAAGTAGATATTCATGAAGCATTGGATGTTAGTTTTAAAAATTCCTCCAAACATCTATTTAATACAATGGAAACTATTAAAGCCCAACAAGGTTTTACTAAAAATAAAACAGAACAAATACATAAATGTGTAAAATCTCTTAGTCAAAAAGGTTATACTATTGGACGTCATAAAGAAGATGACCAATTACGCCGCGAATTCAAACTTGCAAATATTATTGATGACGGTGATGAATTTGATGAAAATGAATTGTGATTTATTAATCATGACTTCCATGACATTGTTGTCCATGAATTGGACAATATATGCACTGTATGCAAACACACTTCTTACTCATTGCTCTTTCACAACATCCATATAAACATAATGTACATATGTAATGTTTTGTACATCTGCAACATTCGCTTTTTGGAAATATTTCCTTCATTATCTTCTTGCATATATCATTTGGTAATCTTCTCAAACATCTTAGTACACTCATCTTTTGTTTTGTTTGAAACCTCTCTGTGTAATATTGCTCATTCATTACACTTCCATTTATGTTTCTTTAAGTTCATCTAATTAGTAATTAGTAATTAATAAATTGTTTTATTGTAATGATTGTAAAATCCCTCTTTATATCTGAATTTATAAGAATAATAACAACGATTCTTATTTTATATACTTTAAATATTCCAATATTTATCAAAATACTTTTAATTATGTTAACTGATTTAATAGATTGTGATATACCTCATCTTTTATATGGGCCTAAAAAATGGATAAATTGTAAAACACGCAGACACACACGCTCACAGGGTCTAGATATATATCAAAGATGGGATAAAATAACAGACATTATATGCTATACATTATTATTGTTTTATATACTTAAGTATGGTGGTATGTCTACTAACTATAACTATTTAATAATTTTGTTATTTATATATAGATTAATAGGAACATATTTGTTTTTAATTAAAAATGATAGAACATATTTGTTTTATTTCCCTAATTTTTTCTTAGAAATATCTTTAGGTCTAATGGTTATCAATCATTTCCCCAATTTAAAAAAATTTAAAGTATTCATGATTTCAAATATAATTGTATATAAAATTCTATTGGAATATTATCTGCATGTTTATAAAACTAACAAAAAATAATAAATACTTATTAACAAAATTTAATATACTTAAAGGTTAACATATCATTATAAGTGTGGAGAAATCCACATGGGTCCTCATAGCTCAGTTTTGGTTAGAGCGTGGTGCTTATACAAAAAGTATATAAAGGCAAGTAAAATTGCCATTGCAACGCCAAGGTCGCCGGTTCGAGCCCGGCTGAGGACAAGGAGTGATGGGAAAGGTGGATTGGTGGTTTTGTCACTGTGCCCGAGTGGTCTAAGGGGGAGGACTTAAGACCCTCTGTCGTGAGACGCGTGGGTTCAAACCCCACCGGTGACATATGAATTGCAATGTTGTGTACCTCCACGTGGTGCAATTTGGGTAACGCTAAAACACAACAAAGTCATTGTGCCCGAGTGGTCTAAGGGGGAGGATTCAAGTCCCTCTGTCGTAAGACTCGTGGGTTCAAACCCCACCAATGACATTTTTTTTATGCTTAAATTAAATGTGATTGTGACTTAAAGAATTTGCAAACTATAAAATAAGTATTTGTAATGTATCATCTAACATATTTCAGTAATTCTATATTAGATATATATCGCAACATTTGTTTATATCATGATTCCTATTATTGGACATATATTTACATATATTGTGTAATATTACATTTATCATCAATAACAAATAAAAACAAACATTTATTTCTAATATTTTATAGTATTTTGTATTTAATGGACGGCTTTAAATTGTTAGATAATCAAAAAAACATAATATCTAACAATATTGAAGATTTGAATGATATACATTTATGCATACTATTCACCTTTTATAATTATTTCATTGTTAAAGTACTGGAATATAAACAAATAGTATTTCTCTCTACAATTTTTGCTTTTATTGCATATTATAAATATATTTCTTTAAATTCTCTTTTTGGTTAATAATCACTTCAAGAATATGAACCATCTAATATATTTGAAAGTCCCTGAGACATCTCTAAACTTATTTGCAGGCAATATAACATCAAAAGATGGCCGTATAGAAATATGTTGCTGATGTTCATAAAAATTTCAAAATACTTGCAAAAGGATTAAATATTCTCATTAAAACTATATTTGTATATATTATATTACTATAATATATATGTTTAAAGAATATGTAAACAAGTATTTCGCAAACCAACATTTTGAAGTCGCACCTTATATGCATAGTTACAATACACTGCTTAAAACAATAAACACTTTACCAAATGAAGGAGCACAATCTAAATTGAATAATGAGTTGGTAATCCCCTTGAAACATTTTGAACAAATAACAACAATAATGCTTAATAATAAACATAATCGTTATGAAGCCACTGAACGTAAAATTGCTAATTTAATTAAGATATTACAAGAGCAACAAAGTTACCTTAAAGAAGGTTACATAAATAAAACTGAAAAAATCACATATAGGAATATTGAATATGCAATTCACCACATCTTGGG
>MDTC01195731.1_pt1 | contig 21126 bp, 23 predicted proteins | sample 811181 | NCBI WGS metagenome assembly MDTC01 (sample SAMN05326644, study PRJNA326480) | marine metagenome | isolation source: seawater | place: Pacific Ocean: North | collected 2011 | reverse complement strand
TTATATATTCGTCTCAAAGATGATGAGTCTAATAATTTAATTTATTATTGTCGAAATTGTGGAGAAACTGGCGATTCTATAACACAAGAATCTGTTTGTGTTCTTAATACTGATATTATTAATAATGAAAAAGCTTATCTTCAAGATATTAATGAATATACTAAATTAGATCCAACATTACCAAGAACACAAAATATTAAATGTCCTAATCAATCATGTCCATCAAATTCTCTAACTGAAGAAGAAAATAAAAATGAAGTTATTTATTTACGTTATGATGATATTAATTTAAAATATGTATATATTTGTACTAAATGTGATACAATCTGGAAGACAAGTGACTAACATTTTATTTACTTATTCTTAATTTGCGTTAGAGTTAAATCTGGAAAAAATATTTTATTATTTTTTATATAAAAATATATCATAATTAATATTGTACTAATATATATAAGTATTGCTGTTCCCCATCGTTTATCTTTTTTAATATATAATCCTATTCCTGGTAATCCTGCTATTATAGTAAATAATACTATATATTGTTGTAATAATAATAACTGTTCAACACTATGCATATATATTATATAATGATACTAGATAATTATATAATATTTTACTTTTTACAATATTTAACTAACTCTTTATGCCGTTTTGTTTGTCTTTTTAAACCTACGCGAACCCATCTTTTATCATTTATTAATCTTTTATGTGAAAACTTTAATGCTTTTTTACAAAATTTTTTATCTCTCTTTGTTTTATGAGTTTTACAGTATTTTTTTAAATGTGATAAACGTGTTTTATGGGCACGATGTGTTTTTTTTAATACTGAAGTTAAAAATTTTTTACGTTTAATACTTCTTTTTTTTGCAAATTTACAAAATAAATGTTTTGTCATTCTTTTTGATTTTTTACGTCCGCCTGTTTGTGTTCTTAATGCTTTTTTACAACCTTTGCTTAATATTTTCTCAAATAAGGAAGTATCACTCATTATTGACTTTAAAGAATCTACTTCTGGACCTGTTTGTGTTTTTAAATATGTTTTTATTTGAGGCTTACATTGATCATCTTTTTTATAAGCTGCTCCTAAATTTTTAATAATTGCTACTACATCATCTACTTTACTATCTTCATCAATAACTTCGGGACTACTTACTACTTCTGGACTATCACTTACTTTTGGAATATCTGTTGGTACTGATGCATCTGAAGTATTTAAAACTTGACATAATTGTTTAGCTTCAGATAATAATTTTTCCATATCAACATCGCCACCTTTTTTACTTTTACTTAAATGTTTTCTTGATTTTACCATATATATTATATTAATAAATTAAATTAATTTAAACTATAATTTTTCCCTCTATTATTTCTTCATTATTAATTATCTTATATTTTTCTCTTTTAATACAACAAGTTACACTTGCTATACAACTAAATAAAAATATTATAAATAAACTATTTATTTCTACTTTATTTACTAAATCTATGTATGTATCTTTGGGTATTATTAGAAATTCTTCTAAAAATATTTGATCCATTATACTATTTAATAATATAATTATTAAAATATTTTAATAATTATATAGTCTTTTTATCGACTAATAATGGAGTATCTGGGCTTTGATCCCAGTACCTCCCGCATGCAAAGCGGGCGATCTACCAATTGATCTAACACCCCATATATTTTATTTATATAAATATTTTAATTTATTTAACGCTTTAGAAATTTTAAATTTCCTATTAAATTAAATTGACAAGGATGTAAAATATATAACATTAATTAATTCTATACAATTTGATTTTGATACTATTTTTGGTTTACCCCAAAAATAAAATAATATATTTTTATTTCTTCTATAGTTTCCAAAAAAATTACTCATTAATTATATATATTTATTATCAAAAATAATATTATATCAAATTATAAATGAATATATTAATCAATAATATTATAACTATTTTACATCTTTCTTGACTTTCTTGATTTTTTAGCTTTTCTTGACTTTCTTGATTTTCCAGCTTTTCTTGACTTTTTAGATTTTCTACCTTTTCTTGATTTTCTACCTCCACTTTGTGTTCTTAAAGCCATTTTACATCCTTTGCTAGCAATTCTTTTCTGTAAAGATAAACCCTCTGGGGTTGTATTATTCATTATTGGCATTAGTGCTATAACATCTGGATTACTTGAATTCTTTGACATCCATGTTTTAACTTGTGGACCACATGGAAGACTCTTATTAAATTCATCTTTCATTGCTGTTATAATATTTGCAAAATTTTTAATCTTTTCATCTTCATTAATTGGTGCTGCGACTGGTTCAACTTTTGTTGCTTCTACTTGTGTAATAGCTGGATTTAAGTCTCCTAAATATTGATTATATGCCTCACAAAATGTATCATTATATTTTGCTAAATCATCACGATTTTTATCGCACTCTATTTTATTGTCCTTTTTATTTTGCCAAACTGGGCTACATGATTTCCATGTTTGTTCTTGTTTTGATATTAATAAATCATTAGCTGCATCATTTCCTTGATTTTTTCGCATTTCATCATATGCAGCAGTTGCAGCATTACAATGATTTAAAGAAGGTGTAGAATCATTATTAGGACTGTCTAATCCATTTCCACCTCTTCTATTTTTTGCCTTTCTAGTTCTAGACATTATATATATTAATAATATTAATAATATTAATATTATTAGAACGACATCGACGAGATTCGAACTCGCGAGGGCTATGCCCAATGGATTTCAAGTCCATCCCCTTAACCACTCGGGCACGATGTCTATATGACTAATAATTATTAGTACTTTAATATAATATTATTTATTTATATTAAAATATTAATTAATATTTTATTTTTAATTTTAATTTAAAATTGAATATATTTAAAGTATTTTTCTATCATTTATAATAATGAGCGATTTAGATGATTTAGATAGTGAACCAGATAATGAAAAAGACGAAGATATTGATGAACAAAAAACTAAACCAGTATCTAAAACTAAACCATCAAAACTTATTAAAAATGAATTTGAAGAATCTGATGATGACGATGACGATGATGACGATGATGATGATGATGTTGAACCTAATATAGAAGACTCTGAAGATAATGATTCTGAAGCTGAACAGTTTGAACAAGAAGATATTATTAATGATTCTGAAGAACAAAATGAATTATTAAGTCCTATTAATTCTGATGTTGAAAGTGAAGATGAAGATTATTTACAAAAATTTGACAAGGAAATTAATAATAATTATATTAAAACTATACATCCAGAATGTTTAACTGCTAATTCTACTGATATTAATTTATTATCTCAAGTTATTAGACAAAATAATAAAATTATTGATACTAATCATAAAACTAACCCTATTATGACAAAATATGAAAAAACTAAAATTTTAGGAATTAGAACTAAACAACTTAATTCAGGCAATAAACCATATATTAGTATTCCTAATAATATTATTGATAATCTACTTATTGCAGAAATGGAACTAAAAGCTAAAAAAATTCCTATGATAATTAGACGACCATTACCAAATGGTTTTTCCGAATATTGGAAACTTGAAGATTTAGAACAAATTTATTAAATCTATTCTGCATTATCTATATGATCTAATAATTGCGTCATTTGATTTAATTTTTCTATAACTTCTTCCATTTTATATATTAATAAATCTATCTCAGCTACTATATAAGAATCAAAAATATATGTCTCTTTTAATTTTTTTAAACCATTTACTCCATCTTTTACTGGTTGTTCTAATTTATTACTATTCTCTATTAAATTTCCTTTTACAAGTGTATCAACATACTTTTCTAATCTATTTAAAAAATCTTTTAAATAGTTTAATACACTCAATCTATCATATTTATTATATGCTCTCTTAACAAATCCTATATAACTATATTTATCTACTACTAATTTAATATTATTTTCTATATATTTTAGTCCTAGTTTATCATACTCTTCCAGTTGAGATAGTGTTTTTAAATCTAAATAAAAATAATCGCTTGAATCCATAACTATTTTATATTATATATATTGTTTTAAAATTAATTTATTAAGTATTATTATATGGGAAAATCGAATCCAAATACTAGAGGTTATGCTACTCCAACATATTCTACTACACCACTTACTGCTCGAGAAACATTTGGTGGTAATTCAAAAAGTGGTTTAGGTCGTCATACAGGTATGGGTCAATTTACTTATAATGCAATTAATAATGGTTCAAGTGGTCATGCTGCACCAACTATTGCTGGACCAAATTGGGCTAAAGCAGGTGAAGAAGGCATGGTATATCCACCTGAATATCCTATAAATAAAAGTAATCAACTTAGTGGTGTTTCTAATCCATCATCACGCTATGGTCCCACAAGAACTCCTGCAGATGGAGTAAATACTCGAGAGCGTGAAAAACAACAACTTCTTGTTGATTTATGGAATAAAGAACCTAATAAACGACCTATTAGAGATATTACTCCTAGTGATAATACTGAATATTGTATCTGTGGTACTGATATTAATAAACTTATAAATCAAACTTTTGGTGACGGAGGCGGTGGAGGAGGTGGTGGAGGTGGTGGAGGTGGTGGAAATACTTTAACCGGATATGATAATGCAGTTCTTGAACTTCAACCAATATCATACGAGTTAACTGGAAAACAAACTTTTACATCTCAACCTGCATCTACTATTACAACTAACTTCTTCCTCTTACTTATAAGAAAAACATTTTTTCCTGAAACATTTAATTCTTTCTTATATGATCCTCATAAATTTAATTTAAATAATAATTATGCATTAAATGATGCTAATATATGGGTACAACAACAAGAATCTAATATAATAGCCACTAATAATATACTTTCTAAGATATTAGAACTTCAAGGTACTGACAATGATAATGATAATCAAAAAGCAAATGAATTATTAAATAAACTGCAAACGTTTAAGGGTATTAATAGTGTATTGCAAATTAATAGTGATACTCAGACATTTACTACTATTGTTACATTTACATTAGATAATATTATTAGTCTAATGAGCCAGAGGGGACAAGAGTTGGGTGGCATCGAGTTCAGCTGGGGCGAAGTCAAACCACCAAGTAAATCTGATGATATAGAAACAATGAAATACTATATTACTGCAACATCAATTGGTTTTAATGATATACCAGCAACTACTCCAAGTTCTTTATATGTAAAATGGAAAGCTTTATTAATGTTTGAAAAAATTAAATCGACGTATCCAAATGGGGTATTATTCACATGGGATGAAGACTATAGAACTATTACCATTCAATCAGCATCTTCCGAAGGAGTATCTGAGGGCACCACGCCATATGTAGACCCAGTAATAATAGATTTTACTTATAAAATAGCCGTGGAGGAGAAGGCCACGATGAACCCCATGTATGCTATCATCAGTTATATAGAGTATGAAGAGAAGTCCCTTGAGATTATGTTAAAAAACCAAAGTAATTATACATTTAATAAACTAATAAATTCTATTAATGAAAATACAAAGCTTGCTGAGCCAGAAAAATCTGAATTAATAACTATCGAGACTCATCGATTTACTACAATTAATAACGCTTTATATAATATACAAAGTAAAGTCGCCGAACAAGAGATTCTTATTGGAAATTTAGATGATAATAATAATTTAACTACTACAACTATTAAAGCAAGTATATTGACTGAAATTACTAATTATTATTTTGTTAATTTATTCAATCCACAATTTCATACTAGGAGATGCGTTTATCGGGACATGAAATATGATACATCTTTATACTCAGCCGAGAATAGTGGTGACCCCTGGAATATAATAACAAGTCCAACACAGGGAGTTGAAAATGACCCTTATTATTATAATAGTACAATACCATATAGTGAGATACAAAATATGACATATGAAGAATGGACTTCCTTTATACAAAGTAATCCAGGATGTCCTTCTAGTTATCCAAATGGCCAAAATCTATATTTTGAAAATTATGTGCTTCTTATGGCAGATTATAGAAACCCTGTATATGCTAAAGTTCCAACACAATTTGTAATGGTTAGCGGAGAACATGATGCATATTCAAGTAAATATAGAGGTGATATCAATTTAATAAATAAGCAATCTCCTATAAATAATTTTATAAGTATAAATGGTAAATATAAAGAAAGTGGATCTATGAAAAATGGTGAACCTATATATGAAGGCTGTGATGAACATAATAAAAATGTTACAATATTTTTAGATAAATTACCGGAAAATCTACCTAATTCTTTACAAGAAACATTTGCTACTTGGAATATAGTGGAAGCTGGTAATCCAGTAAGATTAAAATGTAATCAAATTGCTGATATTAATGGGAATTTTTCGTTTCCATTAAATAAATTAAATAATATATTTTATCTAGAAACTGATAATTTCAAAAATTGTTTTGAGTTTATAAAATATTTAAATGGACGGGAAATAAAATATAATAGTTTTAATCCACCTGCTATAAAGGTACATTCTGACGAAGGTCAACCATATATTCCGATAGATGGGGCTGATAAGACCGAACAAGATATAAGTGTTATATATAACGATTATTCTTTTATACCAAGTATAATGACCACATTACCTACTGAAGACAATACTATTTCTATAGATAAAACAGCTATTAGGGTAAATTTAAAAATTTTAATTAAAAGTCTTTTAACATTTCAGTTTTTAACAACACAAGGACTAACCGCAAATCAACTTTTTGATAAACCTGATAGTATGGATATATATGATTTTATTAAAATTACAACTGCATTTATTGCAAAAAATGCTGATAGAATTAATAAAGCTGTACAAAATCTTTCTGATAAAACAAAAAAAGGATTAAGTTTTATTAATTTTAATACTATACTTGAAAATGATATTAATTTTATGATATCTAATATTATTTTATTATTTAAAATATGTTCTTGTCATGGGATGAATATACGTGGACCCGATAATGGGTTTGTACCTGGATTTATGGCACCACGAGATAAATTTAAACGTTTTAATGATATAATATGTAGAATTATGTGTTATGTATTTTCATCTTCTACTGCATTTTATCCAGTATTATCAAAAACTCCTAACCAGGAGTTTAACCAACAACAGCAAGAACAAGAAGCGGCAGCACATGCAGCGCTGGCAGCTCAATCTAAAATCATCGGCCAACACATATTTCCAAATCCAAACAAAGGGATGGAAGATGGACAACCGCGCGTCACTAATCAATTAGTCGGTGATAATATTACTAAATTTTGGAATAACATTAATAAATATTTTAATTTAAATAGTAATCCAACTAAGCAAGCTCTTGGTTTTGAATTAGATTTCCCACATATTTCATCTCCTCTTAAATTTGGTGAAGGAATTTATGATTATTATCAAAAAATAATACCTGATGAATTCTCTGAGATTTGGGTATTAACTTCAAAATCAGATTCAAATTATGGCCTTGGTATAAATAAAGATACTCCTAGTTGGCAAATTTTTCATAATATATTTATAGTTAATACATCTCAAGTTTTTTTAAAATGTAGTAATAGTGCTGAAGAGGATATAAATAATTCTATCTCATTAGAGGAATTTAAAGAAATGGCTGGCATAGATAGTCTTAATCCGATAGGATTAAATGGAGAGTCAGTTATGTACCCAGATAACTCTTCGGGCACTTTAGCGCCAAATTTCGGTAATATATTTGGAGATGCATCAAATCAGATTGATGGTGGTTATCAAAATAATAATGGAAATTCATATTTTTTTTCACATTCAATTGTTGTACCTATGATTAATTCGCATAACTTGTACGACCGGACGGTAACACCATTACTTGACAATATAGATGGAAAGGGTATTTCTCGTGGAGCCCTTTCTAGTATACCAAAATTTATACCAGTGGCTGCTTTAAATAGTAACGGATGGCCAACATATGCTCCTCAAAATAATATTTCATGTTACCATTTTATGCAATTTGGTCTATATGCTGAAAACATCCCAGCTTATTTATCTGTACCTTTAGGAATTATGATGAATGAAATTACCCAAGTATTTGCTGATCTTACTCATCCTTTTACTATACTAAGTATAGATGGTAATTTTGCTCCTATATCTAGTGTATTGGAAGGGATATTACTGACTAACGAGGCTCGCACTGCGGTCAATGAAACCTTCACCTCTTCCCTGGGCACCTCCACCTACATAGCGTACAGCGCGGCCTTTGGCACTGACGCAACCAGCTCAAACGCTCCTTCTAATTCGGATGAGGGATTTGGAAATATTGCAGAATCATATGCTTCCCAATCTACAACACATTTAAGTGATGGCCAAAGTTTAGCAATCGAAACCGACGACGGGGGCAGATATAGACCATTTCGCGGTACAGGTACTATAAGAAGTTTTCCACCTGGTTCCTCTACTAATGACTTTAATACAGCTGCTTATGAATGGGGCTACGAAAACGCGCTAAATCCTGGCGACGCGAACAGCTTCGGGCTGGGCAACACCGAAAGCATATCGTCAGCTATCTCGATACAGAATTATAATACTGTATATAGACAATATGTTGAATGTGATCAAAATACTCAACCAGGTATTAAAAATAAATCAACTTCTATAGCAAATTCATTTGCTAATCCAAAAAATACAGATTCTACATTTTTAGCAATATCTCAACATGATAGTTTATATTTATATTCTAATATAGATAAGGCCTTTAATTATATATCAGCACAAACAAATAATACGAGTAGAGAATTTCATCTGGGTCTACCTACTAGTATAAAAGCTAAACCAAGAAATGATAAACCTAATTTAGATGTTGCATCTTTTAAATTATTTGATACTCATATATCTAAAGCAACTCAACCTCAGGCTTTACGATTTGGATTAAATTTAGCACTTAATATATATTCTTTACATAGTACTTTTTTAGATATTTTTACAAATGACTTCTTACTTAAAACTAAAATTCCAATTTCAAATTTTTTTAATTCACTAGAATATATGACATTAAATGCAGTAACATCACGCAGAACTAATACCATGACTATTAATACAAAAAATGGACCAGTATATCGTGAAAATGTACCAAAAAGTGCTATTAATACACCTTATGTTGAAGGAGATTCTAATGGAATAGCAAGAGATCTTTGGAGTAATAATAATAATAATACTAATGATATCAATGTATATCTCAATAGTGCTAAAATTATTCCAATAAGTGAACAAGTTAATAATAACATTCATAATGCATCTTGGCCAAGCTTAACTATAGCAGAATTATTAGTTTCAGCAAAGAGTCAATTTATAATGACACTATCCGATAAATTTATACAAAATATATTGATTTTACAAAAAATGTTAATTACAAATTCTGATAAAAAAACATTAGAAAATTATGGAATTACTTATGCAGATATTCCTTCAATTAAAAATTCACCAGAATATAGATATTTAAATAATTTAAATTTAACGGATTATCTTGAACTTAGTATAGCGGATGCTGTAAATAAAGAAACTGCCGAGGTAAATAAATTACTAATAAATAACAGTACTAGTGCTACGTCAACAACTGCATTTGCAATAACTTTCTCAAATATCAATGCGATTCCTAAAAGATTAGGAAGGAATATTTTACCTGATAATATATCTGGTTTACAGTTTGCAAATTTAGCAATTGCACAAGAACAGAGACTAACTCGAGATATAGCTGATATGGTATCAGGAAATAAAAATATATTCAGAGAAGAGCTAGCTGAAGAAGGGTTAGAAGAAGCAAGTGGAGAAGCTACAGCAACTGTTAATATACCGATTGACAGTAATATAATAAAAGAAATAGCAAATGTTCAAGTTCGACTTAATGCAATTATAGAGAGATCTAAAGAAACAACACTCAATGATATGCGTGATATTTTGGCATATAAGGAAGGAAGTAATAAATTATTACTTACAAGTCAATTTTTAGAATTTGAGTTTTTAGCATTATTTTTTTCTGATACAATATTTCAGGATACAGGTTTAATTAATTTTTTAAAAGAAGAAGAAATAGATTTAAATAATCCTATTAGAGAAATTATAGAAAATACAGTTGGTACTAAAATAGAAAATATGACTAAGGGTGATATCTTAAATTCATTTTTTATAGGAGCTCTAACACAACTAATGCCTGAATTTTTTGCAACTCTAGCCGCAAATAAAAATGTAGGCGATCAGTCTTACGCATTGAATACTCCCGGAGCATATGCTCAGTCAGGATTATTAGATGCTTTTGCAGGCCTCGCTCAAATGGGAGCGCAAGGTGGTATAAGTGCGGGCAATGTAAATGAGATTGAAGCAGAAGATGTAGGAGATGTTTTTGGGTCAGACACTCCAGAAATTCCTTATCAAACTAGCAGTGGTTTGAGTAGTACGTCTTTTGATGCATATTAATTCAACATTAAAACATATAAATAAAAATTTATTTAAAATTAAAACATAAAAATTTAAATTTTAAAAATTAAAAATCCCAGAAAAAATTGTCCATTTTTAAAATATAGAAATGAAAATAAAAAAAATTTTTTAAAATTATGTTTTTACATTATTATGATCATAATTTTAAAAAAATTAATAAATATATGAAATGATAAAAATTAAATAAATAATGATTAAACAAATTTAGGGGTTTTTTTTGTTGTATAAATATACAATATTATACAATGAATTTACCCCAAAAAACCCCTAAAATTTATGAATGTAAAAAATGTAACTTTATAACATCAAACTTAAAAGATTATAATCGTCATTTATTGACACGTAAACATACAAATACAACAAAATACAACACTTTTACCCCAAAAAACCCCAAAAAATTTGAGTGTGAATGTGGAAAAGTATATCCTTATAGATCATCCTTATATAATCATAAAAAAGGTTGTAATTATGTAGAAAAAAAGGGTGAAAATATAGATTATAAAGAATTATTTCTCTCTATGTTAAAAGATAATAAAGAATTATGTAATAATATAATAAATACACAAAGTGAATTAGCAGAACAATTAAATAATAGTAAAATAGAGAATAATATAATAGGAAATAATAATATAATAACAAAACAGAAACTAAATATTAATATATTTTTAAATGAACATTGTAAAGATGCATTAACAATTAATGAATTTATAGATAAAATTAAAATAACATTAGATGATTTAATAATAACAAAAAATAAAGGAATAAGCGAAGGTGTGTCGAATATTTTTATAGAAAATATGAATAGATTATCTTTATATGAAAGACCAATGCATTGTACTGATATAAAGAGAGAAAAAGTTTATATAAAATCAAATGATGATGGAGTGAATCCAAGTTGGAAATTAGATATAGAAAATAAAGAATTAAAAGAAGCTTTACAAAAGGTAAGTATAGTACAGCAAAAAAATCTAGATAAATGGACAAAAGAGAATCCAAATTGGCAAAAAGATTCAAAATTACAAGAAGAATATATGAAATTAATTAAAAATTGTACAGATGATATAGAAGAAAATAAAAGAAGTGATAAAATAGTAAAAAAATTATGTAATAAAGTTTTTGTTAATAATAAATTAAATAATTAAATTTGTATTTTATGATTATTTTTTTTTTTTATTATTAAAAATATTATATTTTTTAGAAGGTTTATTTTTCCAAAATAGATATTTAATTAAGTTATATTTATTAAAAGATTTGAATTTTTTATCATTAATAACAGAATCTATAGTATATTCTTTTTTTCTGGATGGAGATAAATTAATTAATTCTTTTAATTTATCGAATGAATTATTTGGTTTAATATTAATTTTTTCTTTTTTATTGTATATATTATATTTTTTAAGGGTTTTACATAATATGTCAAAATCATTTTCATAATCATCAGTAAAATTAATGTACATTAAATTATTTAAATACATTTGTATTACGCCATCATTTTTTAAAAAAATATTTTCCATTGATGGTTCCATTATTAAAGGAATAATTATTTTTTGTTTAAAAAGTGTAAAATTCCATTCTTTATAACAGTTATCATTAGGCATATTTTCATATACACTATGATTAATTTTATTACAATAATTTTCAGTGAGACATATAATTACAATATTACAGTTATTAATACCTTTAATAATAGAATTATCAATATTTCCAATTAAGTCAGTTTTATCAAACCAAACTGTATAACCTTTATTAATGAGTAGTTTATACAAATTTTCAACTCGTTTATGATTATCTCGACCTAGGGTATCTTGACCCCATGCATGTGATAAAAAAATTTCTTTATACATAATAAATAATATAGTATTTATTTATGTTAATTTGAAATAGTTAATATATTATTAGATTAATTTATCAAAATTAATATTACTCAAAGATGGAATATTAATTTTAAGATCAATTAATTTAATATTATTAATAATAGTAATCCAATCATTATATAAATCATTATTATTGCGTTCAATATTACCATCAAATACTGTAATATTATCACTATTAATCGAATTTAACCAATCATTATGATAATTATTACACTGTTCAAGATATTCAATTGGGATAGTTTCTCCTATTCTAGAACGTTTATTAACACGATCATATGCAGTATATGGGTCTGTTTTAATATAAATATATTTAAAATTATTAAATTCATTAATAAATTCATCAAACCATTTATTATAAATTTCAAAATTAATTTTTTCCATTTTACCAGAATCAAATAGCATTTTAGCAAATACATTTCTATCAGTAAAAACACATCGTTCTGTAATAATATATTTATAATTATTAGCAACTGCTTTTTTAAGTAATGAAAGTCTTGAAATATATGCCATCATTTGAAATGAAAATGCATATTTTTCTTGATTAGAATAAAAACATTGAATAATATTTTCACCTAATTCATTTTTAATAGTTTCCCAAATATTTACAGGTTCTTGAAGAAAGAATATATTAGAATTGCCTTCATAATATTTATGTAAGGCTTTAACAAATGTCGATTTACCTGAACCGATATTGCCTTCAACCGAAATAATACATGTAGTCATTATATTATTTTAATTATTATAATTAAAAATTTCAATTTTAATAATTATAATAATTATAATTTAAATATATAACATATAAATAATTTAAATATGTCAGAGAATAGTGAAAAGGAAAAAATAAGTATGACCGATGAAAAAGAAAATAAACAAGTAAATTTATTAGAAATTGAAATTAAAGATGAAAATACTGCATTAAATGTAATTGTTGGATTTTTAGGATTAGCTCAAAGACGTGGAGCATTTGCAATTAATGAGTCTGCAAAATTATTTGAGGCTATTAAACAATTTAAATCAGTAGAATAAGTGAATAATATAATATTTTAAATCGTACTATATTTAAAATATTGTTAAATAAATTGTGAAATTATCTCTATAAAGTCAATTACTTAAAATAGACCATGTCCTGTTGCAAGTTCTGAACCAATAATATGTGCACATGTTAACATAGCAAGTCTACCATGACTTAGTTCCTGGTTATATAGATCATCACTAACTTTAGCACTATCATAACCGAGTAGATTACCAGGTTGATAATCTGATTTAAGTGTAAATAGTTTAGAATTATTAAAAGGATTTTGCCAGCCAATAAACATTCGAGAAAATTCAACTCCTAGCATAGTAATCCAAAAAGGTGATTGCATCATTGCATCTTGATCAGAAAGATAATTAATTGATGTTAGGTCTGAATTTGTAAGTTCAATAAAAGGTAATGCAACTGCGCCAAGCATAGCAGTACGACCATGTTGAAGTTCTGCTTCTCTCCAAAATTTAACACGTTCTTCTTTAAAATTACTCTCACTATTAAGTTTAAGTGGATCAAAATAATTAAGAGGAGCAATATCACCTTTATAATTAAATGATTTAACATTTGGTTTCATAGAAGGAACAAATGATGCAACAAAGAGACTGTGAATGATAACACTCATGATATAAATTATATAAATAATATACTTTTAAGCTATTTTAAAATAATATTTTATTAGTATAAATTATATGATATCTGATATAATTAAAGTATCAATAATTTTTACTATTATTGATTCAATATATTTATATTCAATGAGTGGTAAATTTAAAAATATGATTAAAAATATACAAGGCAGTAATTTAAAAATGAATTTAGTAGCAACATTATTATGTTATATATTTTTAATATTTTCATTATATTATTTTATTATATCTAAGAGAGAAACAATATTAAGTGCATTTTTACTAGGACTATGTATATATGGTGTATATGAAACTACTAATTTAGCTATATTTCAAGATTGGAATCCAATTATAGGAATAGTAGATACTATTTGGGGAGGAATATTATTCTCTCTAACATATTTTATATATCTATCTATTTAATCTATTAATAAAATATTATTATTATTTATAAATGGATTTTTCAAAATACTTAGTTGAATATATAGGAACTACTTTTTTTTTATATGTAATAATTGCTACAGGAAATTGGTTATTAATAGGTGCGGCATTAGCTGTAGCAGCATTAATCGGTGGTCCTATATCTGGTGGAATGTTTAATCCAGCTGTAACAGGAATGATGATTATGGCAGATAAAATGAAAGGCGCAGATGTACTACCATATGTAGTAGCGCAATGTTTAGGCGCAATAACAGCTTTCCAATTAAATAAGATTATGCCATTGCCAAAATATTTAAAATTTTAATTAATTTATTTACCCTTAACACTATACGCAGAAACAAAAAATAAAAATAAAAATAAAATAAATATTTTAATATCAAATGATTTAATATATTTTGCAACAAAATAAAAAGTTAATGACCATGTAATAATATATAATGTATCTCCAAATAAAGCATAAAACCCTGATTTTTTAATATAATTTTGAAAATATTTAATCCAATAACTAGTATAATTTTTTGGCCAATTTATAATTATTAGTGAAAATAATAAATCACCAATTATTTGAATACAAATAAATACTAATATAAAAATATAAAAATTTTTACTAACAATATTATTTTTAGTAAGATAATTAAATATTCTTAATGTAATAATAATACCACATATTACATATAATGAATCTTGAATAATAACATTCCATATATTAATATCTTTACCAGAATACCAGTTAGTTATAGTATCATTTTTTGATGAAATTGATAAATAAAATAGAGACATTGGTATTTCAAATAAAGCAAACGCAGTTAACCAATTTAGTAAATTATTACTATTAAAATCATATATTGACATATATAATTTTATAATATTATTTTTTGATACATGTAGATAAAAATAAATAAATTAATGATAATATAGTAAATAATATAGCAAAAAATCTTCTACTAGGTATATAAGGCCAAAATGGTATATAAAATATAAAAATAACTCCAATTATATAAGTTAGTATTGTTATAAAATTTATATTAAAATATTTAAAACCATGTAATAAACCAATAAATGCTGGTAAATGACCAATTATATTAATTATAATCATTAATATAGGTAAATTAATATATATTGAAACTATAATACCAATTAATCCAATACAAAACATTGGATATTGTAAATATTTTCTATAAGTTGGTAGTGTAAAATAAAGAATAAGAAATATAGGTATTAATATCCATGAATATTGATATTTAAATTCAACTAAATTATTAATATTATTTATACTCATTTATAAAATATAATATTAAAATATATTATTTTAATGGAGAAAAATATGAACTATATATTAAAAAAAGAGCAATACCATCACTAATAGATGATTTAATAATTTCTAATATAGCAGTATATCTAATTATTTTTTTATCAATTATAAATATAGAATAACTATTAAATAATGCAAATAATTTAATAGGAAAAGAAATACTATTAGCAATAAATGCTGCAATAAAATTAGAATTTTTAATATTTAAAAAAGTAATTTTATATAGAAATGAATAAAATATAATTTGACGTAATATTATAATACGAATATAAGTAGTATAATTAGGAAATATTTTTAATCGCGTAAATAGTTTATTAGTTTCTAAATAAATATATATAGGACTAGTAATAATACCAGCACAGGCGCCTCTAATAGTAATACTTTTAATAAAATTTAATTTATTAAAAACAATATTTTGACTAGTAAATATAATTGGAAATAAAAATAACCATTTTAATTCATTTATATCAAAAAAGATAGGTTTATCTGTTAAAGTTTTTGTTTGTAAAATGTCAATTGGTAAAGTAATTAAAGAACTAGAAGTAACAGATAAATATTGGTATAAAAAAGGAGATATTTTAACCATTATTATTATTAATAGTATATAACTTTAATATAAAAAAATATAATTATTATATAGTATGAATATATTAATTATATTAAGTTTAACTTTATTTCCCAGTAATGTTTTAAATACAAATAGGAGAGAAATAATTAAAAATTCAATTTTGAGTCAACCAATTATAAATAATGTACATATTGAAAAAGATAAAATAGATTATTATGGCCATTGGTCGTTTTATGGATTAATACCACCTCCAATAGAAAAAACAATTTCTCTCAATGAATTAAAAGAAGAAATTATAAAAGAAAACATTTTGTCTTTACAAATAGCTCCTCAACATGATTGTATTATTGCAACAACAATTAAAAATCATAGATATAGTTGTTTAATAAAAGATAAAGATTTTAACTATTTTTTAAAAGAAGAAGAAAGTAAAAATTTATTAAATTTTCAGGTATTACCGATTGATAAAAATAGGCAAAAATTAAGAAATATTGGTAAAATAGTTTTTGGAGCATATATAATAAGATTTTTAACTTATGAAATACCTAAGAATTATAATTTTATTAAAAATCTTGATAAAAATTTAACATTTAGTGAAAAAGTGAATTTAATAATAAATTCCACATACAATTAATATCTTTTTATATATTAGATAAATGACATTTAAACCAGAATATCCAGGAACATTTATTGCATATAGATCAGATCCAAAAAGTCAAGAACAGGCTATAAATCGAATATTAGGCATGGATTCGGGATTTAATCAAAATATGTATAAAGACAAGATAAAGAAATATAAAGAAACATGGGATATTTCAGATAAAGATATAACTGATGCATATCAAGAAATGAATAGTGAGCAAGATGGAGGAAATATTAAACCTAGAGATATAAAATTATATAATAAAACAAAAAAATATATAAATAAAAAATATGCAAAGCATAGTGCTTATAGAAGTGGATTATTAGTGCAAAAATATAAAAAAAATTTTACTAAAAAATATGGTAGAAAAAAAAATCCATATATTGGTAGAAAAACCCCCAAAAAAGGATTATCAAGATGGTTTAAAGAAAAGTGGGTTAATCAACGTGGCAAAATAGGATATAAATATAAAAGTGATATTTATAGACCAAGTAAACGGATTACAAAGAAAACACCAATAACATATAAAGAATTAACAAAAAAACAAATAAAACGAGCTCGTACAAAAAAATATAAAAAAGGAAGAGTGAATCGTTTTTAATATATATATATATATATATATGAGTTCAGGAATTATATTTTTATTAATTATTTTAGGAGTTATACTATTAATTGGCATGTCTGCAATGGGAGGAAACTCAAATTTTGGCAATCAAGGAGGAGGAGCTAGAAAAAAATTTGGTATGATAGGATTATTAGCAATATTATTTTTAACATTTGGTTTAAGTAAATATATAAAGGAAATAATATAACATATATAGTTATAATAAAATATATATATTTTATATATGGAAAAATTAACTTATTGGTATAAAAAAATTCCAGAAATGCCAAAAAATTTAGAACCTTTAACACAACTAATGATTAGAACAGCAGGTGAAGCAAATATATATATAAAAAATCATAGAACAGCAAAAACAGAAATAGTCAATAGTAATGATATTAATCTTCTTCATTCTATTGATAGAGGACCAGCATTAGAAAAATTAAATCAAAGAATAAAGTTTTTAAAAAATAATATAGAAGAAATTAAAAAAATGGAGAAAAAAGATGGATATATTAATTTATCAAGTAGTTTTTTTAATAATAGTCCAATTAAATCACTACGTTCTGAATCAATAATTCAAATTACCAAAAAAAGATATGTAACACAAGATGGAGTAGGACGAATTGCAGCAATTAAAATAGTTTTTCCAAAAGGAATTAAATTAAAAATAAAAGTAGGTCAAGTAGATGATTGTCTGAAAAAAAGACTTAATAGTATAAATAAATTATATATTTATGGATTACGCTTTAAAAATTTAAAAAATATAAATGAAAAAGAAATTAAATTATGTAAAAAAAAATATAGTACAAAAAAATGTTATAGAAGAGGAAAATATTTAAAACGTCAGTCAACGCGAAAAGTACATAAAATAATGCCATTTTTATAAAATAAAATTGATTATTATTAATACTAATGACATGATTAGTATTAATAAATAATATGAGTGAAACCGGAGTTATTCAACTTGGCCTTTGTTGTTTAAATATAACAATGCGTGAAAAAAAAATACCAATATTTTCATCTAGAAGTATTAAATTAAAAACATTACAAGATAAAGGTAAAGAATTTTTAAAAGATAAGATAATTCAAAATTTAAAAGATACATTATTATTAATGGATTGGAATGAAGAAAATGGAATTAAAGTATTTAGATTAAGTAGTGATTTATTTCCTCATAAGTCAAATATTAATGCGCCAGATTATGATTTTGATTTTGCAAAAGATTTATTAATTAAAATTGGAAATAAATCAAAATTTTTAAATCAAAGATTAACTTTTCATCCAGGACAATATAATGTTATTGGAACTAATAATAAAGAAATATTTGAAAATACAAAATGTGATTTAAAATATCATGCTGATGTATTAGATTTAATGAATTTGGATATTAATTCAGTAATGGTAGTACATGGCGGCGGAATATATGGAGATAAGAAAGAAACAATAAAAAGATGGTGTAATCAATATAAAGATCTGCCTGAAAATGTTAAAAATCGTTTAGTATTAGAAAATTGTGAAAAAAATTTTTCAATAGAAGATTGTTTACTAATTTCAGATATAGTAAATATTCCTGTAGTATTTGATACACATCATTTCGAATGTTACAAATTATTACATAAAAATGAGAAATTTAAAGAGCCGGAATATTATATAGAAGATATATTAAATACATGGAAAAGAAAAGGAATTAAACCTAAATTTCATGTAAGTGAGCAAGGATCAGGCAAAATTGGACATCATAGTGATTATATTAAAATAATTCCAGATTATCTTTTAGAAATACCAGAAAAGTTTGAAATTGAAATAGATATAATGATTGAAGCAAAAATGAAAGAATTAGCTATATTTAAATTATATAAAAAATATCCATATTTGAATTTAAAAAAAAATAATTATAAACCAAAAAAAATTAATAAAAAAATTACTCCTGAATGGGTAAATATCCATACATCTGGATGCACATGTTGTGAATGTTAGATTTATAATAGTGTAAATAAATAATATTTATTTTAATATATTAATATATTAATATGAATTCTATAGTATATCATAAAAATCATCCAACACAAACTGTATATCAAACAAATATTACAGGTGGAATAATTAATCCATTACGAAGAACATCTTATAAACAAAGAATTAATATTAATTCAAGATTTAGAGAAAATTATACTCTAACACCAGCAACAGATTTTTATATTCAGTTAGCAAATTCATTAGATAAAGTAATTTCAATGAGATTAGATAAATGTATATTGCCTAAATTTATTTATACAGTAAACTATAATACTGGATCTAATAATTTTAAAGTTTCTTTTTTACGAAGTTCCCTCTCTCCACCAACACAACAAGATATAGAGTATCATATTTTTATTCCATCAGGAAGTTACAATGGAGAACAAATAAGTAAAACTATAAATTTAGCATTTAATAATATTTATAATATAGATAAAACAAAAAATTTTCCATTTGATCATATTAAATGTTTATATGATAGTATAAATGGTAAAATTTTTTTTTCTATATTTTGGAATGAAATTAAATTTTATAAATCAGTAGAAATTGATTTTACTTATATCGAACCACCTTATCATGGTATTGAGATATATAATGAATCTTGTGAACAAGATATATCATTTTGTCAAAATGCAGATATATATAGCAATATAGGAAGTAATATTTTTAAAGATCAATTAACTTTAGGATGGTTATTAGGATTTAGGGGATCATATTCATATAAGACACGGCTAGATGAAAATTGTTGTAATAAACAAGGTATGTGTATTGGAGAGAATAAAGATCCTAGCTTTAAATATATCTTTACAAATCCTTTATTAAATGCATTAACAAAAATACCTATACCAAAATTAGGATGGTTATATTTTGCAGAATCTATATATGATCCTATTGGTAATAGATATTTTTTATTATCTATTAATGATTATCAAAATCAAAGTAATAGGTCATTAATATCCCCAATGCAACATGAAACATTAAATGATGGTAATTTATTAGCAAAATTATATGCAGGATGTAATGCTGAGTGTTGTACAGAAAATGAAGATAGAATATATTTTGGTCCTACTGAAATTAGAAGATTACATATTAAATTATTAGATGAATTTGGCAGAATAGTAGATTTAAATAATGGAGATTATTCTTTTACTTTAGAAATGGAAGTTTTATATGATTTATAATTAAAATAATAATTAATAATAATAATATAAATTATTATTATATATTAATAATGTTAACATGTAATGAAGAAATTTATGTAAATTTTTTAGAATCAACTAATTTACCAATAGGTGCGACTGGTCCAACAGGACCAACAGGACCAACGGGTGCAACAGGAGCAACTGGACCAACAGGTGCAACCGGAGCAACTGGAGCAACAGGACCAACCGGACCAACCGGAGCAACAGGATCAACAGGACCAACCGGAGCAACAGGATCAACAGGACCAACAGGTGCAACAGGATCAACCGGTCCAACAGGTGCAACAGGAGCAACAGGAGCAACAGGACCAACCGGAG
>MDTC01233897.1_pt1 | contig 21127 bp, 29 predicted proteins | sample 811181 | NCBI WGS metagenome assembly MDTC01 (sample SAMN05326644, study PRJNA326480) | marine metagenome | isolation source: seawater | place: Pacific Ocean: North | collected 2011 | reverse complement strand
GCCTGAATACTATCGTCTGGCAATTCAGTGTTATCTTTAACAAGTTGTATAATTGCCATGTCAGCTTTATCCCCGTTTCTATAACCACATTTTAATATTTTAGTATAACCACCTGGTCTATCTTTAAAACGCGGTCCAATTTCGTCAAATAATTTTTTTACCATCTCCTTGGACCTAAGTCTAGAAAATACAATTCTTCTCTTAGAAACTGAATCATTCTTTGAGATGGTTATAAGCCTCTCAGCAAAACCTCTTAGCTCTTTTGCTTTTGTTAAAGTTGTTTTAATTGACTCATGCTCAAATAAGGAAGTACTCATATTTCTCATCATTGACTTCTTATGAGAGGACGTTCTATTTAGTTTTCTTCCAGAGTATCTATGTCTCATTTTTAAAACCTGTTATTTTGTTGACTACTATCTTCCGCTCTTAAATTCGTTGGCGGCCAATTATCAAGCTTCATTCCCAATGATAATCCATATGTACCCAATACATCTTTAATTTCAGTAAGAGATTTCTTTCCTAAATTAGGTGTTTTTAATAACTCACTTTCGGTTCTTTGAATTAAATCACCTATGTAATAAACATTTTCTGCTTTCAAGCAATTTGCAGACCTTACAGTAAGCTCAAGATCGTCAACTGGGCGTAAAAGGTTTGGATCTACTTGCTCTTCAACTTTAACTTGTTCTTTTTCTTCAATTGCTTTTAGGTCTACAAATGTTGATACTTGATCATGTAAGATTGTTGCTGCTTCTTTTATACAAGACTCTGGGTCTATTGTACCGTCAGTTTCTAGTTCGATAATTAATTTATCTAAATCGGTTCTCTTTTCAACTCTTGCGCTCTCTACATTATAGGAAACTTTTTTTACTGGAGAAAAACTTGCATCAACTAAAAGCGAGCCAATATTCTTCTCGGTGTTTTCCGCAAATACAGTAGATGGAACGTATCCTATGCCTTCGTTAACTTTTATATCCATCTCAAAATTAAAAGGCTTGGTAATGTGTGCTATAACACAATCTGGGTTAACTATTTCAATATTATTCTTTAGCTCAATATCAGCTGCTGTAACAGGACCAGCATCATTTTTTGTAAGACTTAGGTTTGCAGTTGTATTACCATTCATGACAAAGGCAATATTTTTTAGATTAAGAAGTATATCAATAACGTCTTCTTCGACACCCTCTATCGCACTATACTCATGCTTAACGCCTTTTATAGAAACTTCTGTAATTGCAGAACCAACAATTGATGAAAGCATAATACGTCTTAGAGCGCTTCCAAGAGTATGTCCAAACCCTCTTTCAAGTGGTTCAAGAGTTACTCGCGTATTATTTAGCGAAATATTTTCTATATTTACAATTTTAGGTTTTAATAAATTATTAAAATTAGTCACTTTAGTACCTCTATATTATTTTGAATAAAGTTCTACTACTAGCGATTCGTTAATATCGCTCGGTAAATCGATTCTTTCTGGAACAGATTTAAATACTCCTTCCATCTTTTTTACGTCAACTTTAACCCAATCTGATATCACTTCATTTTGTTCAGCTATATCGAGTGAGTCTTTTATTCTTGTTTGATTTTTTGATTTCTCTTTAATAGAGATAATATCCTCTGGATTCACTTGGTATGACGGTATATTTACAATTTTTCCGTTGACTAAAATAGATTTATGATTAACAAGTTGTCTACATTCAGCTCTAGTTACACCAAAACCCATTCTATATACTACATTATCAAGTCTACACTCTAGTGATTTAAGGAGATTTTCACCCGTGGCTCCTTTTCTCTGTGCGGCTTTTTTATAATATTTTCTAAATTGCTTTTCTAAAACGCCATACATCCTTTTTAGTTTTTGCTTCTCTCTTAACTGTAAACCATAATCGGACAATCTGCTTTTTCTTTCAGAGTGTTGGCCAGGTTGTGTTTCCAATTTACATTTAGAATCCAAAGGCCTAGAAATTCTTTTAAGCGAGAGGTCGTAACCTTCTCTTCTCATTAATTTACATTTTGGTCCTATATATCTAGCCACTACACTCTCCTCTTTTTAGGTGGCCTGCAACCATTATGTGGAATTGGTGTTACATCATTTATATCAGTTATTTTATATCCTAATCCATTTAAAGCTCTAACAGCAGATTCTCTACCTGGGCCAGGCCCTTTGACTAAAACCATAAGATTTTTCAAGCCAAACTCCTTTGCTTTAGTACCAGCTTTTTCAGCAGCAATCTGAGCAGCAAATGGTGTACTTTTTCTCGAACCTCTAAATCCTGATCCTCCAGAAGTTGCCCAACAAAGTGTATTACCCTGTCGATCAGTTATGGTCACTATTGTGTTGTTAAATGTAGAGTTAATACAAGCAATACCTTCAGTAATGACTTTTTTTACTTTTTTTTTGGTTTTTATAGCTGATTTTGTAGTTTTTGCCATTTTCTATTTCCTTATTGCTTTTCTAGGCCCTTTTCTAGTCCTAGAATTATTTTTTGTTTTTTGTCCTCTCAATGGAAGACCTTTCCTATGTCTTATACCTCTGTAGGTTCCAAGATCCATGAGTCTTTTTATTGACATAGTTACTTCTCTTCTTAGATCACCCTCAATGTTATACTTAACAACATGGTTACGAAGTAATTCAATTTGCTCTTCGGTCAATGAATTTACCTTCGTTTGAGGATCAATATTTAATTCGCCACATATTTTTCCAGATAGACTTCTGCCGATTCCGTATATAGATGTTAAAGCAATAATTACATGCTTATTATCAGGTATATTTATCCCAGCTATTCTAGCCATTGTTTCTCCGTATAAAGCATTGTATTGTATTCAAAAGTTTTAATCATATCAATTATTTATCCCTGTTTTTGTTTGTGCCTAGGGTTGATGCAAATTACCCGAACTACCCCATTTCGTCTAATAATTTTGCAGTTTCTACATATTTTTTTAACCGATGCTCTTACTTTCATCTGCTATACCCCTTTAAATTTGACTTTTTCATCAGATTACCATATTGATAATTCATCAGATGAGCTTGTAATTGGCTTATAAAATCCATAATCACAACTACTATAATTAATAATGATGTGCCTCCAAAGTAGAAAGGAACATTTAAGCCGATAATTAAAAATTCTGGAAGCAAGCAAACTAAGGTAATGTAAATAGCTCCAACAGCAGTTAACCTTGTTAAAACATTATCAATATATTTTGAGGTTTGCTCACCTGGTCTAACACCAGGTATAGAGGCTCCTGATTTCTTTAAATTATCAGAAGTGTCTCTTGAATCATATACAATAGCGGTATAAAAAAAACAGAAAAAAACTATTGCGACAGTATAGAAAACCACATATAAAGGCTGGCCTGGTGCTATCGATGAAGCAGCAGTTTTAAGCCATGACATTGTTTCGCTTGATCCGGCCCATTGGCCAAGTGTAGATGGAAATAAGATAATACTTGATGCAAATATAGGTGGTATAACTCCTGCCATATTCAGCTTTAAAGGCAAGTAGCTTGATTGTGCTTGGAATAACTTTCTTCCTTGCTGTCTTCTTGCATAGTTGATAGGAATTTTCCTTAATCCTCTCTCAACAAAAACAACAAAAGCTGTAACCGATATTGCAAGAAGCATAAGGATTACAATGATAAATGAACTCAACTCGCCAGTGCTTGATAGCTCTAAGGTTCCGCCTATGGCAGATGGGAGTCCAGAAACAATGCTAATAAAAATAATTATTGATATACCATTTCCAATACCCCTCTCACTGACTTGTTCGCCCAACCACATTAAGAACATCGTTCCTGTAACTAATGTAACTATTGTAGAAAAAATAAATCCTGATCCTTGGTAAAGTGATATACCTTGCGCTTGAAGGGCTACTGCTACACCTCCCGCTTGAAGAGTTGCTAGCACTACTGTACCGTACCTTGTAAATTGTGTAATTTTTCTTCTACCACTATCACCTTCTTTCTTGATTTCTTTTAATGTAGGGATAATCGAAGTCATCAATTGCATGATAATAGATGCAGAGATATAAGGCATAATACCTAAAGCCATAATACTAAATCTTTCAAGAGCTCCTCCAGAAAACATATTAAACATGTCTATAATCGTTCCACTTTGCTCTTCAAAAAAAGATGATAAAGCTTCAGGGTTTATTCCTGGAACAGGAATATATGTACCAACTCTATAAACAATAATAGCCATTAAAACAAATAATAATCTTTTCCTTAAATCAGACATTAGCTTATTGAGCCCCCAATACTTTCAATCGCTTCTTTAGCACCTTTGCTTAATACTAAACCTTTCACATCAATTTTTTTGTCGAGCTTTCCAGAAAGAAAAATTTTCACATTTTTTATAGTTTTAGGCACAAATCCAGACTCTTTAAGTACATTAATATCTATAACTTTAGAATTTACTTTATTTAAATCTGAAATTCTTAAAGCAAAAGTATCCTTTTTACGTGAAGTAAAGCCTACCTTAGGAAGTCTTCTTTGTAGAGGCATTTGCCCACCTTCAAATCCTACCTTATGATATCCTCCAGCTCTTGATTTCTGGCCTTTGTGACCCCTGCCACAAGTCTTGCCTAAACCTGAGCCTTTACCTCTTCCAACTCTGTTTTTGGAAGTTTTTGAATTAGATTTAATGTTATCCAATCTCATTTTATTTTTTCAACCTCTAACATATATTTTACTTTATTAATCATGCCTAAATTTTCAGGAGTATCTTCAACAGTTACAGTATGATTTATTTTTCTTATACCAAGACCTTTTACACATGATTTATGTGCTTGAAGCCTTCCAATTAAACTTTTCCTTAATGTAACTTTAATCTTTGACATTCTTAACTCCAAGAATATCTTCAATTTTTTTTCCTCTTTTATTAGAAACATACTGAGGTGATTGAACAGAAGTTAACCCATTGATTGTTGCTCTTACAACATTTATTGGGTTTGTTGTACCAATACATTTTGCTAAAACATTATGAATACCTAAAACTTCAAAAACAGCTCTCATAGCGCCCCCTGCTATAATACCTGTACCCTCTGAAGCAGGTTGCATGTACACTCTTGCAGCACCATGTCTGCCTACTAAAGAATAATGAATTGTGCCATTTATAATCGGTACTTTCACCATAGATCTTTTCGCCTTTTCCATAGCTTTTTGAATTGCTAAAGGTACTTCCTTAGCTTTTCCATAACCAAAGCCTATTTTACCATTGCCATCGCCAATGACTGTCAATGCGGTAAAGCCAAATTGTCTTCCGCCTTTAACAACTTTTGCTACTCTATTCACAGCTACTAGCTTTTCAAGTAACTCCTCACTTCCAATAACCTTTTCAATATTTGTTGACATAACAGTTAAGCACCCTAATTAAAATTTTAATCCAGCTTCTCTTGCAGATTCTGCAAGAGCTTTCACTCTACCATGATAAATAAAACCGCTTCTATCAAATGCAACTTCCTTAATATCTTTTTTTATTGCTCTTTCAGCAATCAACTTCCCAATTTGTTTAGCAATTTCCAAATTGCTTGAACTACCTTTTTTTAATACACCTTTTTCCAAAGTATTTGCTGACGTTATAACTTTGCCGTCTGGTGAAAAAATTTGAGTGTACAAGTGTCGGTCAGACTTAAATACTGTAAGCCTATGTTTGCCAGATAAAGAAATCTTACCTCTAATCTTTTTTGCTCTTTTTAGTCGCGTGTATTTATCTTTCATGGTTTATTTCTTCTTAGTTTCTTTTCTAATGATTACTTCATCACTATATTTTACACCTTTGCCCTTATAAGGTTCCGGAGGTCGATAAGCTCTAATTTCAGCTGCTGCCTGTCCAACTTTTTGTTTGTCTACGCCTTTTATCACAACCTCTGTAGGTGATGGTGTTGATATATCAAGATCAACATCATATTCATAAACTATTGGATGGGAGAAACCTAGGCTAAGATTTAATTTTTTATCTTTAGCTTCAGCTTTATAACCAACTCCAACAAGCATGAGTTTTTTTTCAAATCCTGTAGAAACACCTACCACATTGTTACAAATTAGCGATCTCATAGTCCCTGCCATAGCTGAGTTTTGATTAGAATTAACACTAATAATGTTATCATTAATTTGAACGTCTACATCTCGATGAATATCAAGCTTCATTTCTCCAAGAGGACCTTTAACCGTTAAAAGGTTATTATTAATGTTAGCTTCAACATTATCTGGAATATCAACAGGTTTATTTGCAATTCTTGACATTAGATTACTCCACCGTACATAGTATTTCACCGCCACAATTATTTTTTCTTGCTTCAGCATCAGTCATCACACCCTTAGAGGTTGAAACAACAGCGATACCTAGGCCATTTAAAACTTTAGGTAAGGAATTTTTATCTTTAAATACCCTAAGACTTGGCTTACTGATTCTTTTCAATTTACTAATAACGGGTTGACCCTGAAAATATTTTAATTTTATTTTTAATCTTTTTTTATTGTTTTCAATCTCTTTTTGCTCATAGTCAAGAATATAACCTTCGTCTTTCAAAACACTTAGTATAGACATTTTAGTTTTTGAAAATGGCGTACATACAAACGTCTTATTCGACATTTGCCCATTCCTTATAATTGTTAGCATCGCTGCTATTGGATCACTCATACTCATAATCTACCAACTCGCTTTTACTAGGCCTGGAATATCACCGCGCACTGCAGCTTCACGAAGCTTTATTCTACCTAAGCCAAATTTTCTGTAATAGCCCTTTGGGCGCCCAGTTATACTACATCTATTTCTAACTCTTACTTTACTTGAATCTCTTGGGAGTTTTTGTAAAGCTTCAACAAATGAATTCTTTTCATCAGGAGATAAACTAGAGTCTTTGATTAAGTTCTTGAGCTTTTCTCTTTTTGTTAAGAATTTACTTGAAAGTTTAATTCTTCTTTTTTCTCTCTCTACCATTGATTGTTTTGCCATAATTTATACCTATTTTTTAAAAGGAAAGTTAAATTCTTCAAGTAGTAACTTTGCTTCCTCGTCGTTCTTGGCTGAAGTTGTAATACATATATCTAAGCCTCTCAAGTTATCGATTTTATCGTAATCTATCTCAGGGAAAATTATTTGTTCCTTAACTCCAAGCGTATAATTTCCTCTACCGTCAAAAGACTTGGATGAAAAGCCTCTAAAATCTCTTATTCGTGGTATAGCGATACTTATAAGTCTATCTAAAAATTCGTACATTTTTTTTCTTCTCAAAGTTACTTTGCATCCTATAGCCATTCCCTCTCTTAAGCTAAATGCAGCAATTGATTTTTTAGCTTTTGTAACAACTGGTTTTTGACCTGCTATTTTTTCCATATCAGCTATCGCTTGTTCTACAATCTTTTTATCTTTTGCAGCTGAACCAAGGCCCATATTTATGGTAATTTTTTCAATATACGGCACTTCCATTTTTGATTTATAATTCAATTTTGAAAGTAAAGATTTTGAAATATTATCTTTATATAATTCTTCTAATCTTGCCATTATAAATCCACCTGCTCGCCTGTTGATTTATATACCCTAACTTTTTTATTATTTTTAAGTGTCATAAAACCGACTCTGTCTGGTTTTTTTGTATTTGGGTTAAATAACATAACCTTAGAAACATGTAACGGCATTTCTTTCTCAATAATTCCACCTGTTTCGTTTTTATTAGGGTTAGGTTTAACATTTTTTTTAACGAGATTGATACCATCCACAAGAACTTTATCGTCTTGTGTAAGTCTATTAACGGTTCCAGTTTTTCCTTTATCTTTTCCGCTTATAATATAAACTTGGTCGCCTTTCTTTAATCTATTCATTCATAATACCTCTGGAGCTAATGAAATAATTTTCATAAACTTTTCAGATCTAAGTTCTCTTGTTACTGGTCCAAAAATTCTAGTGCCAATTGGCTGAAGCTGTGCATTAAGTAAAACAGCTGCATTTGTATCAAATCTAATTAAAGAGCCATCATTTCGTTTTACTCCCTTAGCTGTTCTAACAACGACAGCATTACACACTTGTCCTTTTTTTACTTTTCCTCTTGGGATGGCAGACTTTATACTCACTTTTATAACATCACCTACCGACGCATAGCGTCTTTTCGAACCACCCAGTACTTTTATGCACTGAACTTTTCTAGCCCCGCTGTTATCAGCAGCATTTAAAATTGTTTGTACTTGAATCATATCTGCTCTCTTTTACTTATAACCTCAACTAATTTCCATGACTTATCTTTAGAAATTGGTTTAGATTCTTTTATAGAAACAACATCCCCTATATTACATACGTTATTTTCATCGTGAATTTTATACTTACTACTTTTAGTAACATATTTTTTATACTTTGGATGTTTAACTTTTCTTTCAATCAATACAACTGCAGTCTTATCCATTTTGTTACTCAACACAGTAGCCGTAAATAACCTTTCTTTTTTAACTTCTTTCATCACTAATCTCTTTTTCTCTAATAACTGTCTTAATAACAGCAATACGTTTTCTTAACTCTCTTAATTGACGATGAGTCATGAGTTGACCTGTAACTACCTGCATCTTTGTCTTAAAAAACTCTTTAGATGTATCTTCAAGAAGAGTTTTTAATTCATTAATTTTTTTTGTCCTGATTTCTTTAGTCTTCATAATTTTATAATATGTTTCTCACTACAAACTCAGTTTGAACTGGTAATTTTGCAGCAGCTAATTTAAACGCCTGTCTAGCTAAATCTTCAGTAACACCCTCCATTTCATATAGCATTTTACCTGGTTGTATTTTTGCAACCCAATACTCAACATTTCCTTTACCTTTTCCTTGTCTTACTTCAAGAGGTTTTTTTGTTATTGGAACATCTGGAAAAATTCTTATCCAAACCTTTCCTCCTCTTTTAATATGTCTTGTCATAGCTCTTCTTGCTGATTCTATTTGTCTTGCTGTAATTCTTCCTCTTGAAATTGCTTTTAATCCAAATTCACCAAAACTAACTTTCGAACCTCGTACAGCAAGTCCTCGGTTTTTACCTTTTTGCATTTTCCTATACTTAGTTTTTTTTGGTTGTAACATTTCTTAGCCCTTATTTTCAGTATTATCATCTTCAACAGATTCTCCGTTGAAAATCCAAGTTTTTATTCCTATTATTCCGTAAGTTGTCTTTGCTTCTGCAAATCCGTAGTCTATTTTTGCTCTTATAGTGTGAAGAGGTACTCTCCCTTCTCTGTACCATTCAGATCTTGCGATTTCAGCTCCGTTCAAACGACCTGCAACATTAACTTTAACTCCTAAAGCACCCAGCCTCATGGAATTTTGTACCGCTCGCTTCATTGCTCTTCTATACATAACTCTTCGTTCAAGCTGTGCCGCAATACTTTCAGATACTAGCTGAGCATTGATTTCAGGCTTTCTTACTTCTTCAATATTAATTTTTACATTGTTAGTATTAAGTTTCATTATGTTAGCTACTTTTGACCTTAACACCTCTACATCCTCACCTTTCTTTCCAATCACAATACCAGGCCTCGCAGTATGTATTGTGATGACTGCAGCTTTAGCTGGCCTTTCAATAGTGATAGCACTTACAGATGCATCATATAATTTCTTCTTTAAAAATTCCTTTACTTGAATATCTTCTTGAAGAAATGTCACATATTCACTTTTTTCAGCGTACCATTTGGAAGTCCAGTCTGTGACCACTCCTAATCTAAAACCAGTTGGATGTACTTTTTGTCCCATTTTATTGATCCGATAAGTTAATTGTTAAATGACATGTTCTTTTCAATATTCTATCCGCTGAGCCTCTTGCTCTAGCTTTAAATCTTTTCATTATAGGCCCTGAATTAACAAATATTTTATTAATCCATAATTGATCAATATCCGCCCCATTGTTATTTTCAGCGTTGGCTATAGCTGACTCTAATACTTTTTTAACAATGACAGCACTTTTTTGTTTACTGTAATTTAATTTGTCAATGGCCTCGGATACATTATCACCCCTGATAAGATCAATTACTAACCTACACTTTTGTGGTGACACATTTATATATTTTAATGTCGCACTTACTTCCATATTATTTTGCCTTCCTATCACCAGAGTGACCTTTAAATGTTCTTGTAATAGCAAATTCACCTAGCTTATGTCCTACCATGTTTTCAGATATCAAAACTGGGACATGTTGCCTACCGTTGTGTACTGAGATTGTAAGACCTACCATCTCCGGTATAATCATTGATCTTCTTGACCAAGTTTTAATAGGCTTTTTATTATTTGTTTCCACAGCTGTTTTAACTTTCATCGAAAGATGGTGATCAACAAATGGTCCTTTTTTTAATGATCTAGGCACTTATTTCCCTCTCTTCTTTGTAATCATGTTATTAGTTTTTTTATTTGTTCTTGTTTTATAACCTTTAGTTGGAGTACCCCACGGACTAACAGGATGCCTACCACCAGATGTTCTGCCTTCGCCACCACCATGCGGATGGTCTACCGGGTTCATTGCTACGCCCCTAACAGTCGGTCTAACTCCTTTCCATCTTTTGGCGCCAGCCTTACCAAGCTTTGCAAGGCTATGCTCTGAGTTAGATACCTCACCAATAGTTGCTTTACAATTCAATGCAATTTTTCTCATTTCACCCGAGCGTAACTTTAATAATGCATACAATCCCTCTTTAGCAACTAATTGGGCTGATGATCCAGCACTTCTAATTAACTGCGCACCTTTCTTGGGTTTCATTTCTACACAATGCACGTTAGTTCCTAGCGGAATTTTTTCAAGTTGCATAGCATTTCCACTTTTTATTGGAGAGTCGTTTCCAGACATAATTTCATCTCCAACTTTTACTTTATTTGGAGCAATTATATATCTTCTCTCACCATCTTTATAAAGAATAAGCATTATGTGCGAAGAACGGTTTGGGTCATACTCGACTCTTTCAACTCTAGCTGGAATTCCATCTTTATCTCTCTTAAAATCTATATGTCTATACTTTTTCTTATGACCTCCACCGATATGTCTTGTAGTAATTCTACCGTAGGAATTTCTACCTCCAGTCTTATTCTTTTTTGTAGTAAGTGCTTCATGAGGTTTTCCGGTGTGAAGGCCTTCCGTTTTGACCTTAACTTGAAATCTTTTACCAGGAGATGTGGGTTTTGAAAGAATAGTAGCCATTAACTATTTACTCCCAAATCAATATCCTGCTCGCCCTTTAGCGTAATAAAGGCTTTTTTATAACTTTTTCTTTTACCTCTAGTTCTTCCAAAATTTTTATTCTTGCCTTCAACATTAACAACCCTTACCTTGTCGACCTCAACGTCAAATAAAAACTCCACCGCCTTTTTAATGTCATTTTTTGACGCATCTTTAATTACTTTAAAAGTTTGTTGCTTATTATTTTCTCCTAACATCACAGACTTTTCTGAAACATGAGGCATTAAAATAATTTTTGATAAGTCTATTTGAGTTTTAGTTGCCATATCTTTCCTCAAACTTTGTTAATGAGTTCTTTGTAAATACAACATTTTTATGTTTTAAAAGAATTAAAGGATTTAAATTATTTACACTTATTACATTTATATTCTTTATATTTCGCGAAGCTAAAAGAATATTTTTATCTTCTTCTTCTGTGACAAATAATGCTGATGTAATCTTAAGACTATCTAGAAAAGTCTGCATTAATTTTGTTTTTGGTTCTTTTATATCAATTTGATCTACAACGACAAGTTTTTGTTCTCTAAATAATTCAGAAACGATTGTGATAATTGCGGCGTTAGTCATTTTCTTATTGATTTTTTTATTGAAATTACTTATTCCAGTAGCAAACGTTACTCCGCCTCCTCTCCATATAGGACCTCTAGTTGTTCCAGCACGTGCGCGTCCTGTTCCTTTTTGCCTCCAAGGTTTTTTGCCGCCACCACGAACCTGCGATCTATTTTTCTGCAAGCTCGAATTAGACCTTAGGTTGGATTGATAGGATGTAATCACTTGATGGACTAAAGTTTCATTGTATTGAACCCCAAAACATTTTTCAGAGATCTCCATCTTATTATCATTTGGTAAAATCGAAATCTCCATTTACTTATACCGCCTTTTTAACTGAGGATTGAATAAAGACTTCTCTTCCATTAAAACCTGGAATAGACCCTTTAACCATCATTAATCTTTTTTCTTCATCTATTTGAACAATTTTAAGATTTTTTTTTGTCACAAAAGTATTTCCCATTTGTCCCGCCATTTTTTTTCCTTTAAAAACTCTTCCTGGGAATTGGCATTGTCCAGTAGAGCCTGGGGTTCTATGAGAGATAGAGTTACCATGAGTTGCGTCTTTACCTTTAAAATTATGTCTCTTGATAGTTCCTGCAAAACCTTTTCCTTTTGATTTGGATCTTATGTTTACAAATGACCCAACTTCAAATGAAGTTAAAGGTATTTCATCGCCAGTGTCTAGCCCTTCTAGGTCTAGATTACGAAATTCTTTAATAAATTTTTTAGGCTTAAGATCAAGCTTTTTAAAGACACCTTGAATAGGTTTGGAAACTTTATTTTCTTTTACATCAAACGCTGAGAGTTTTAATGCGTTGTAACCATCGTTTTCAGTTGTTTTTCGAGAGATAATGATATTTTGAGGTATCTCAAGAATTGTTACAGGCACAGAATCACCATCTTCAGTGAAGACTCTGCTCATGCCAATCTTTTTAGCAATCATTCCAGCTTTCAATGTTTATGCCCCAAAAAAGTACAGACCTTCAGTAGATGAAAGTCAGAGTTAAAAAAGGTGATTATACACTAAAAAAAGGGAGATAAAACCCTAATTTAGCTTGATTTGTACGTCAACTCCAGCTGCTAAATCGAGCTTCATAAGCGCGTCCACAGTTTTATCAGTTGGGTCCAAAATATCCATAATTCTTTTATGTGTTCTTATTTCATACTGATCTCTTGCATCTTTATCAACATGAGGTGAAATTAACACAGTAAATCTCTCTTTTCTTGTAGGTAAAGGGATTGGACCCTTCACTCTAGCTCCAGTTCTTTTTGCAGTTTCTACAATTTCTTCGGTAGATTGATCAATTAATTTATGATCGAAAGCTTTTAACTTAATCCTAATACTTTGTGTGTTTGAAATATCTGTCTTTTTAACCATAATTTAATCCAATTAAGCGCTTTTAGAAATTATTTCTTCAGCAATATTTCCAGGAGCTTCAACATATTTTGCAAACTCCATTGAGTAGGTCGCTCTTCCTTGGGTAGCCGACCTAAGGTCAGTTGCGTAACCAAACATCTCTTTCAATGGAATCTCACCCCTTATAATTTTTCCGGCTGGCCCATCTTCCATTTGACCAATTATACCCCTTCTTCTGTTTAAGTCTCCAACAACATCACCCATATATTCTTCAGGTGTTACAACTTCAACTTTCATTACTGGTTCCAGCAATGCAGGGTTGGCTTTTTGTGCTCCTTCTTTGAATCCCATAGAGCCAGCAATTTTAAAAGCCATTTCAGATGAATCGACATCATGAAATGATCCATCATAAAGAGTAACTTTAACATCCTCGACAGGATATCCAGCAATAACTCCATTGCCCATTTGTTCTTGAATGCCTTTATCAACAGCTGGAATATATTCTCTTGGAATTGCACCACCAACAATTTCATTTACAAACTCATATCCTTTTCCAGGTTCTTGGGGTTCTAATCTAAGATAAACATGGCCATATTGACCTCGACCACCACTCTGACGAACAAACTTACTTTCTTGTTCAACTGAACTTCTTATGCATTCCCTGTAAGCAACTTGTGGCGCACCAACATTTGCTTCTACATTAAATTCCCTTTTCATTCTATCAACAAGTATTTCTAGATGAAGCTCTCCCATTCCTGAAATTATCGTTTGACCAGATTCTTCATCAGACTTTACTCTGAAAGATGGATCTTCTTGCGCCAACTTTTGCAACGCAAGACCCATCTTTTCCTGGTCGGATTTTGTTTTTGGTTCAACAGCTACTGATATAACTGGTTCAGGAAATTCCATTTTTTCTAGAGTAACAATTTTTGATTGGTCACAAAGAGTATCACCTGTAGTCACATCTTTTAAACCAACCGCTGCTGCGATATCTCCAGCTCTCACTTCTTTGATTTCGTCTCTACTATTTGAATGCATTTGTAAAATTCTTCCTACCCTTTCTTTTTTTCCTTTGACAGGGTTCATAACTGATGACCCTGACTCTAAAACCCCAGAATAAACTCTAAAAAAAGTTAATGTTCCAACATATGGGTCTGTTGCAATTTTAAACGCTAAGGCTGAAAAACTTTCATCATCAGAAGCAATTCTTTGCTCTTCTTCTTCTTGTTCATTTAAACCAGTTATTGCAGGAACATCTAGTGGAGATGGTAAAAATTTAATTACAGCATCAAGCATAGCTTGAACACCCTTATTTTTAAAAGCAGAACCGCACAAGGCTGGTACAATTTCATTTGCGAGTGTCCTGATTCTTATTCCATTACAAATATCATCTTCATTAAGATCACCACTATCTAAATATTTATTCATCAAGTCTTCATTTGCTTCAGCAGCAGCTTCTAAGAGTTCTTCTCGATACTTATTACAATCAGATATCATATTTTCAGGAATATCCTTTTCCTCGAAGGTTGTTCCCATATCTTTATCATTCCAATAAATAGCTTTCATCTTAATAAGATCAATAACGCCTTTAAAATTGTCTTCAGCTCCAATTGCTAACTGAATTGGCACAGCATTTGATCCTAGTCTTGTTTTAATTTGGTCTACAACTCTTAAAAAGTCTGCACCGGATCTATCCATTTTATTTACAAAGGCAATTCTAGGAACAGAATATTTATTAGCTTGTCTCCAAACGGTTTCTGATTGAGGTTCTACTCCGCCAACGGCGCAAAAAACAGCACATGCCCCATCTAAAACCTTTAAAGATCTCTCGACTTCGATTGTGAAATCAACATGTCCAGGAGTATCAATGATATTTATTCTATGTTCGTCAAAAGATTGATCCATTCCTTTCCAAAAGCAAGTGGTAGCAGCTGAAGTGATTGTAATTCCTCTTTCTTGTTCTTGCTCCATCCAATCCATTACTGCAGCGCCATCATGGACTTCACCAATCTTGTGTGATATGCCAGTATAAAATAATACTCTTTCTGAAGTAGTTGTCTTACCAGCATCAATATGTGCCATAATGCCAATGTTCCTGTATCTTTCTAAAGGTGTTTTTCTAGCCATAATTTTTACCATCTAAAGTGGCTAAATGCTTTATTAGCCTCTGCCATTTTAATTGTATCTTCTCTCTTCTTAATTGAAGAACCTCTATTTTCTGCTGCATCCATTAATTCGCCAGCAAGTTTTTTGGTCATTGAATTCTCATTTCTTTTTCTTGCCGCTTCAATTATCCACCTCATTGCTAGAGATATTTGTCTATCTGATTTAACTTCCACTGGTACTTGATAAGTAGCTCCACCAACCCTGCGAGATTTAACTTCAACTTTTGGCTTAACATTCTCTAATGCTTTATTTAAAATTGCTAATCCATCTTCACTTTTACCTTTTGAAGATAGTTGATCAATGGCTCCATAGATGATCTTTTCAGCAACAGCTTTTTTACCATGCATCATTATGGCATTTATAAATTTAGAAAGTTGCTCATCAGCAAACCGTGGGTCAGGCAATATTTCTCTTTTAGGAACTTCTCTTCTTCTTGACATAGTCTATAAACCTTACTTTGATTTTGCGCTCTTGGCTTTTTTTGAACCATACTTAGATCTTGCTTGTTTTCTATTTTCAACACCTTGGGTATCCAAGCTTCCTCTGACAATATGATATCTTACTCCAGGTAAGTCTTTTACTCTCCCGCCTCTTAAAAGTACAACTGAGTGCTCCTGAAGATTATGACCTTCTCCACCAATATAACCAGTAACTTCAAATCCATTTGTTAATCTTACTCTAGCCACTTTTCTTAAAGCTGAGTTTGGCTTTTTGGGAGTTGTTGTGTAAACACGAGTGCAAACCCCTCTTCTTTGAGGGCAGGCTTCTAATGCAGGAACGTTACTTTTTTCCTTTTTAGATTTTCTTGGTTTTCTAATTAATTGATTAATTGTAGTCATAATTTAAAAGTTTACTTTGTAGCTGCGAATTTTAGAAACAGCTGTTTGAACTGTCAAGGATTATCTGCATTTTCTTTACTTTCATCAATTGAAGATAGCTCTTGCTTCATTACATCCAAGTCAGCTATTTCTTCTTTTTCACTATCATTTGATTCTATAAATCTATCCCTTTTTCTTTCATTATGGTAATCAAGGCCTGTTCCTGAAGGAATTAATCTTCCTACAATAACATTTTCTTTTAGTCCATTTAGCATATCACTAGCTCCTTTTACTGCTGATTCTGTAAGAACTCTAGTAGTCTCTTGAAAGGAAGCGGCAGAAATGAATGACTCTGTTACTAATGAAGCCTTAGTAATACCAAGAAGCATAGAATCAAATTTTATTAACTTTTTGTTTTCTTTTTCTAAGCTTTCATTTTCAATGATAATTTTAACTCTATCAGCCTGTTCACCAATGAGGTAATTTGAATCTCCAGGATCGGTAATTTCAACTTTTCTAAGCATTTGGCGAACAATAACTTCAATATGTTTATCATTTATTTTAACACCTTGAAGTCTGTATACGCTTTGAACTTCATTTACTAAATAGGATGCTAATTCTGATGTACCAAGTAATCTTAGGATATCATGGGCGCTTAACTCACCATCTGAAATTATCTCACCTTTTTCTACAGTCTCTCCTTCAAAAACACTAATTTGTCTCCACTTAGGAATTAATATTTCTGAAGAATCTCCAGCTTCGTCTGTGATAACCAATCTAAGCTTACCTTTTGTTTCTTTTCCAAAACTAACTATTCCTGATGATTCTGCTAAAATTGCAGAGTCTTTTGGTTTCCTTGCTTCAAATAAATCAGCTACTCTTGGAAGTCCACCAGTAATATCTCTAGTCTTCGTGACTTCTTGAGGGATTTTTGCAATTACATCTCCAGCCTCTACTTTGTCATTATTATCTAAATTTAATATTGCTCCTGTTGGTAAAGAATAACTTACAATATTGTCTGATTTAGGTAGCTTAAGATCTTTTCCTTTAGAATCAACAAGCTTAATTGCAGGCTTAGTTTCTTTCGCTCCAACTCTTGATGAGGAATCTAAAATAACCATTGAAGATAATCCGGTGATTTCGTCAATCTTTTTATCAACATTTACCCCCTCTTCAAAATCAACTAACTGAACAGTTCCTTTAACTTCTGTAATTATTGGCCTTGTATGAGGATCCCATGAGGCAATTGTTTGGCCTTGAGTAACTTTATCGCCGTCATTAACAGTAAGTGTAGCTCCATATGGCAATTTATATAATTCTTTCTCTCTTCCGTTTTCATCAGTAACTATTACTTCTGCGGATCTCGTTATGGACACATACTTTCCGTCACTCTTTTTAATAATTTTCGCTTTTCTTAATTTAATTATTCCGTCAGATTTAACCATAACACTATTGATTGCTACTGACCCACTAGCTGCGCCACCTATATGAAATGTTCTCATTGTAAGCTGTGTGCCTGGCTCACCAATTGATTGTGCAGCCATTACGCCTACTGACTCACCAATATTTACTAGATGACCTCTTGCAAGGTCTCTACCGTAACACATTGAGCAAACTCCATACTTGGTATCACAAGTAATTGATGTTCTTACTTTGATTTCGTCGACACTATTTTCATCTAATTGCTTTACTACCTCTTCGTCAATGAGTGTACCAGCATTTAATTTAAACCCATTACTAGTTTCTAGGTCTTCAGCAACAACTCTTCCAAGTACTCTGTCTGCTAGTTCAACTACTACTTCGCCACTATCAATTATGGGCTTAATTAATACGCCATTTGAAGTTCCACAATCATATTCGGTAACAACTAAATCTTGAGCAACATCAACCAATCTTCGTGTTAAATAACCTGAGTTAGCGGTTTTTAATGCAGTATCAGCTAGACCTTTTCTAGCACCATGTGTAGAAATAAAATATTGAAGAACATTTAATCCTTCTTTAAAGTTTGCGGTTATTGGGGTTTCAATAATAGATCCGTCTGGCTTTGCCATTAAACCCCTCATACCTGCCAATTGCCTAATTTGAGCAGCAGAACCTCTGGCTCCAGAATCAGCCATCATATAAATAGAATTAAACGAATCTTGCTCTACTTCTTTACCGTCTGCATTAACTCTTGAAGTTTTACCAAGCTTTTTCATCATGGCTTTTGCAACCTGATCATTCGTTTTTGACCAGATGTCTACGACTTTATTATATCTCTCTCCTTTAGTAAGAAGGCCTGAAAGATATTGATTTTCAATGTTTTTTACCTCAGATTCAGCAGACTCTAAAATTGTAGATTTTTCGCTTGGAACGACCATATCATCCATGCAAAATGATGCTCCTGCTTTTGTTGCATATTTATACCCTGTATACATTAGTTGATCAGCAAATATTACAGTATCTTTAAGTCCATTATTTCTGTAGCAATTATCAATTGCATTTGAAATGGCTTTTTTATCCATAACTTTATTTACAGTAGAAAAATCCATTCCTCTAGGAAGAGTTTTGCTTAATAAGGCTCTACCCACGGTAGTAGAAACTCTTTTATACTTACCATCAATGCTCATTCTCAGTTCAATTTTTGCATGTAAACTTACACTTTCTGCTGAATATGCTCTTGTTACTTCATCAACATCTGAGAAAGTCATCCCTTCCCCTTTGGCACCAATGTCTTCTCTAGATAAATAATAAAGGCCTAAAACTATATCCTGAGAGGGAACAATTATTGGTTCGCCATTCGCTGGAGATAAAATATTATTTGTGGACATCATCAATGTTCTCGCCTCAAGTTGGGCTTCAACAGAAAGAGGGACATGAACTGCCATTTGATCTCCATCAAAATCAGCATTAAAAGCCGCACAAACTAAAGGGTGTAATTGGATTGCTTTACCCTCAATCAATATTGGCTCAAAAGCCTGTATGCCAAGTCTATGGAGCGTTGGCGCTCTATTTAATAGTACGGGATGCTCTCTTATTACTTCATCTAAAATATCCCAAACCTCCGAACCCTCTTTTTCTACTAATTTCTTAGCAGCTTTTATCGTAGTAACTAAGCCTCTTGTGTGAAGTTTACTAAATATATATGGCTTAAATAATTCAAGTGCCATTTTTTTTGGAATACCACATTGGTGTAATCTTAGGGTTGGGCCAACAACAATCACTGAACGGCCAGAATAATCAACTCTTTTACCTAATAAATTTTGTCTAAACCTTCCTTGCTTTCCTTTTATTAGTTCTGCTAATGACTTAAGAGGGCGTTTGTTGCTTCCAGTAATTGCCCTGCCTCTTCTGCCGTTATCAAGAAGCGCATCAACGGCTTCTTGCAACATTCTCTTTTCGTTTCTAACAATTATGTCAGGGGCATTCAATTCTAGAAGTCTTTTCAATCTATTGTTTCTATTTATTACTCTTCTGTATAGATCATTAAGATCAGATGTAGCAAATCTTCCGCCATCAAGTGGAACTAGAGGTCTTAAGTCAGGTGGAAGAACAGGTAATGTATGCAGTATCATCCACTCGGGTTTATTTCCAGACTGTATAAAGCTTTCAATAAGTTTAAGTCTTTTTGTGAGTCTTTTGATTTTTGCATCAGATTTAGTTTCAGATAAATCTTGTTTCAATTTAGCAATTTCTGATTCGAGGTCTAATTCTTTAAGCATTTGAAGAACAGCTTCCGCACCCATTTTTGCATCAAATTCATCTCCGTACTGTTCAATAGCATCATAATAAGATTCGTCAGTAAGAAGTTGAGATTTTTCTAATTCTGTCATACCTGGATCAATCACAACAAAAGCTTCAAAATACAATATTCTTTCGATATCTCTTAAGGTCATATCCAAGAGCAAACCTATTCTCGAAGGTAGGGATTTTAAGAACCAAATATGTGCAACAGGGCAGGCTAATTCTATATGTCCCATTCTTTCTCTTCTTACTTTTGTTAAAGTAACTTCAACTCCACACTTTTCACAAACCACTCCTCTATGTTTAAGTCTCTTATATTTCCCACATAAACATTCATAGTCTTTTATAGGTCCAAAAATTTTTGCACAAAATAGTCCGTCTCTTTCAGGTTTAAAAGTCCTGTAGTTAATTGTTTCAGGTTTTTTAACCTCACCAAACGACCATGAGCGAATCATTTCTGGTGATGCTAATGAAACTCTAATTGAGTCAAAATCATCAGATGCATTTTGTTGTTTAAAAAAGTTTAGGATATCTTTCATTAGTCGTTGTCCTTTGATAGTTCAATATTTAAACCTAAAGATTTTATTTCTTTCATCAATACATTAAATGACTCTGGCATTCCAGCATCAATGTTTTGTGTATTATCAACTATAGTTTTATACATTTTATTTCTTCCGTTAACGTCATCCGATTTAACAGTGAGCATTTCTTGAAGAGTGTAAGCAGCTCCATATGCCTCTAAAGCCCAAACTTCCATTTCACCGAATCTTTGGCCACCAAACTGTGCTTTACCACCTAATGGTTGTTGTGTTACTAAACTATAAGGACCAGTTGACCTTGCATGCATTTTATCATCAACGAGGTGGTTAAGTTTTAAAACATTCATGTATCCAACAGTTACAGGTCTGTCGAATTTTTCGCCAGTTCTTCCGTCAACAAGTGTGGTTTGACCAGATTCTGGAAGACCGGCTAACTTCAACAATTCTTTAATACTGCCTTCTGTTGCGCCGTCAAAAACAGGCGTGCCCATAGGAACACCTTTTTTGAGATTTCGCGCTAAATTTAGAATTTCTTCATCGGTAAAATCTTTAAGAGAGATTTTCTCTTCCAATCCAACATTATAAATTTGTTCTAAAAAATCTCTTATTTTTTTTGAAGACTCTTGGGCCTCTAACATCATTCTAATTTTATTTCCAAGGCCTTTGGCTGCCCATCCTAAGTGAGTCTCTAAAACTTGCCCAACATTCATCCTTGAGGGAACTCCTAACGGATTTAACACAACATCAACAGGGGTCCCATCTTCCATATGAGGCATATCCTC
>MDTC01193862.1_pt1 | contig 21127 bp, 20 predicted proteins | sample 811181 | NCBI WGS metagenome assembly MDTC01 (sample SAMN05326644, study PRJNA326480) | marine metagenome | isolation source: seawater | place: Pacific Ocean: North | collected 2011 | reverse complement strand
CGATGTTAAGCATAGGAGTTAACAAACTATGATGCAGGTGCGATTGTTCCTTTAATATGGCGTCTTCATAATGGCCAAATTCCTCAAATCTATTTTTTAAAAATTCCGTAAGCCAGAGGCGAGTCTCTTCATGCGAAATGGGGTACAAGGATTTTTCGCTGATATTACCATAATTATTAGGAAAATATTTCTCTGTATAAGCTAAAGCTTCCTTCCAGTATTCATTCCCCTCAATAAATTTAATCGCAGGAGGAGTTTTTCCTCGAGGATATTTCTTTCGATTTTCATCATCATAACTCCATTTTCCTCCTAAGGGTTGTTCTAAGCTATCCAATAGAATACCATGCTTCTTTCTTTCTTGTTTGTAAAAAGTAGTATGAAAAAAAGACTTTTTACTTGCCTTAAAAAAAGTCTGTAAATCATCTCTTGAATTTATGAAAAGCGGATTTTCATAGCTAAGGGAGGCTAATTTTGATTCTTCTATACTTGCCTTTAGTCTTTGTTCTAACCAATCGTCTGTTGGATCTATAAAAACTATTCGTTGAAAGGAATCAGCTAACTGCTTGATAAGAATGCATATGTCACTATTTGCTGAAATACTAGGTATATAGTGCACGGTTATTCCTTTGGCTTCAAGATAAGCCTGATGGCACTTCATAGTAGCCCGATGATAAGCTATTTTACGTTTATGAAATTTAAGCTTTTTGAAATATAAGTATTCTTCAACTAAATAGATTGGACATCCATTGTCATGAATTTCATGTTGTTCAAATAATTGATGGGGGAATATAATATTTACACTTTTCAATTGTTCTTATTTCTTTTGCATCGTTCACTACAGTATTTAACATCTTCCCAACATTGCTTCCATTTCTTTCTCCAAGAAAAAGGTCGCTTGCAAATCAAGCAAATTTTGGATGGAAGATCACTTTTTTTCATTTTGAAAATTTGGGCAATTCCGCCACTCTGGCATAGGGAAATTGCTTGATCTTTTTAAGCTTATAGTAAGTATTCAAACCACCTATTCCGGCACTGTCTAGTAGGTCTAGGTCTAAGTATCCTTCAGGAGATAACGCTTTTGAATCTCCGAAAATATGAAGAACTTCGCCAACAATCATCATGGTATTGTTAATAGATATCGGGATGCTCTCTACATGCTTGAGCCCAATTTTTAACCTAGATTCTTTTACGAATGGAGCAGGGAAATCTGAGAGATATTCTTCCGTGAACTTACATTGTTCAAATTCTGATATTTCTTTATCAAATTTTGCAGAGGTATAATGGGCTTGTTCTACAAAATTACTTGGAATATGATTAATTGTATAAAAACAGTTTTCTATAATGTTTTCATAGGTATCTCTTCTGTCCACCATGCTTGGTCTCAAAATAAAACCGATATAAGGTGGGTTACTTCCCAAGTGAACCACCGAGCTGATGATAGCTAAATTGCTAACTCCTGCATTAGATTTTGTGCCGATTAGATTGCCTGGTTTTATACCCGTGATTGAGTTGATTAAATTTAAACGTTGAACTCTAGGTAGATTTTTAATCGTTGATGCTGTATAATGCATGTTCTAATATTTAATTTCTTTTCTACACTTTTTCCAAAATGCAAAAAATGAGGGATAGTGTCCCTTAATAGAAGAAAGCCAATCACGAGAATCCATATTTCCCTGATAGTCTATATTTAAGGGGTGTTCTTTATAATAGATGACATCCATTGGATATGCTTTTCGCATCTGCAAATAGCTGCCGGTATATATTTGAAGAGATGGAATATTCTTGCTTAGGTTTATCAAAAATTCTATGGTGAGCGGGGACATCGGTAATTCTTTAAATTTCTTTGGATCTAAAAGTAGGATTCGATTCCCTTTAGTCTCTTTTCGCCACATCGGATCCAAATTATATTCATTATAGATGAAGGTTGGCAGGGATGGGTCGATCTTTAAATCCTGTGTCGGTGGCAGACTGGTTATAAGACTAGGATAACTAATCGATTTTAGAACATCAGGGCAATCCATTTCAGCTATTTCGTTGTAGCTTTTATCCAGAAAAGTGTCTTGTTGATTACAGTGAAAATACTTATTAATATTCTCTTGATTGGCGATGTATTTTTTATTAGAGTTTGAGCCAGCAACCCATTGCCAACTTAAGGCATTGCTCGCCCAATCAGCATCTAATAAATGGTAATACATCCATTTGGCAGGGATTTTCCAATGGCTTTTTCCATTATTGCAAACAATTGCTGCCACATACATTCTCATGTGATTATGCATGTATCCCGTCACTTTTAGGTCTTTAATAGCACTATCAATCACTGTAATAGTCGTTTGTGCATCTTCGACATTTGAGGGCATTTCATGATGAGCAACTGGCGTTTGAGGCTGCTTCAAATCTTCATTTATTCCAGCACCTTTAGCCACCCAAATGAGCTGCCAATAGTCACGCCAAGCTAACTCTTGGATAAATTTTTCTATTTGCTTAAAAGGATAATTTTTCGCTTTTAGCCCCTCAAATACTTGTCGAGTAGAAATTACCCCGCGAGATATATATGGGGACAATCGGCTTACCTGTCCGTCGCCAAAGTTTCTAGTTTTCGCATAAGACCTTGGATTAAACTCATCGACTGATTGGATTATTTCAGCATAGGAGGTAGGAAAAATCAACGCTTTGATATTTTATTGAAACTTATACTTCTTTGCCTTGAGCATTTAAAACGATCAATTTCCTTGGATCTTTTTTTGAGATGTTTTTGGCTTACCCCACTATTTACTCGTTGCCTCCAATTTTTAAAGCTCCTTTCTCGCAAATTGCTTCTCATCAATTTAATGACCTGTTTTTCGGTCATATTAAATTGCATTTTAATTGCTTCGAAAGGTGTTCTATCCTCCCAAGCCATTTCAATGATTCTGTCTACATCTCGTTCGCTAAGTATCACCTTCTTTAAACTTTAAGTGTAGACATTCCTCCGTCAACATGAATGATTTGACCAGTGATCCAAGACGCTTGATCAGATAATAAGAAAGCTGCAGTTTGAGCAATGTCAGTCGCTTCGCCTATTCGTTTTAACGGATGCCTTTGAGCATTCGCTTCCTTCTTTTCTGGTTTATCCAGCATCTTGCCTGCCAGAGGCGTATCGGTCAGGGAAGGAGCAATTGCATTTACACGCACTGTTGGAGCAAACTCTGCTGCTAAGGCCTTGGTTAAACCTTCAATAGCACCTTTCGAAACAGCAACCTGCGAATGAAAATTAAATCCAGCTTGGACGGCTACGGTTGAAAAAAGCACGATAGAAGCATTACCTGACTTTCTAAGTGCAGGGAAAGCTGCTTGAATAATCTTTATCGCTCCTAAAACCTGCAGCTTGTAATCTTCTAGAAATGCTTCTTGTTTAATTCTTCTAAACGGCAAGAGATTGATTGACCCGGGACAATACACCAAGCCATCCAACTGTTCGGGGATGAAATCTATGTTAAAATCTTGAGTAACATCAAGGTGGTGGTACTTTATCGTATTGCTAGTTATCTCTGTTTGATTATAGGTCCCAATCACTTGGTTTTCTTCTTGCGCCAGTTGTTCGGCTAGGGCTTTACCAATTCCTGATGACGCTCCTATTATTAGGTAATTCTTCATGCATACCAAACCGATGAACAATTAATTTGTTCAATAAGAATTTGGGAAGAATTATACTTCAGCTAATCTTTCTATTTAAAACCTAAGGTTTAACTGCAATTTTGGCTAGTGATATAAGGAAGCGTTTCATTACTTTTCCTTTCTTTCCTTTTTCTTTTCCATTTTTAATGCTGTCGAAAAAGAATTTGGTATACATCATGGAGAATAGGGCACACTTATTATGTCCGTATTTGTCGCCACCACTTCTCAGAATTATTCGCTTTGCTCCATTTTCCACCATAGCATCATGAGCCACAAATGCATTTTTGTAGGTCACCTGCTCATCATTTTTACAGTAACAAAGCATCATAGGACTTTCTGGCTTCCAATCGTAGTTGTTGTTCTTTTCGAGCATTTTAGTGAAAATAAAATCAGGGTTCTCTTTAAACTCAATGACTAGAGAATCGACAATCATGTCTGCCGGAATTTCTGGTAAGAGTTTCGATACTTCATTTAGATTATGCTTGTGGTTTAATTTTTCTTTTATTATAGATTTATAAGGCTCCTTGAATACTTCGTAGATATCGCCATCCCAAAAATTGTATTGTTTCTCTAAAGAAAGTAGGAGGTAGGGTAGATATGCTTGATGGTCATATTTTTCATACATGACTCCCGCTTGCACGCCTGTCATGTCGTAAGCTCCACTCATTGGTGCAGATGCAGTTACTTTGAATTCGGTATTATATTCTTCTTGGATCATTTTATGTGCTGCCATAGTCGCATGACCACCTTGCGAATAACCCGTTAAAAAAAGTTGATGATTTGAACTTATGCTCATTTCTTTATTAAATTCTCGAATTGCTCGAAGCATATCAATATTTGAGTAAGCCTCACTTTCAGCGATTTGATACAAATGGCTTTTTTCTCCTTTTCCTAAACCAATGTAATGAGGGAAAGCAGAAAGGTAGCCATCCGTAGCAAAGGCAATGCAACCTACTTGCAATCCTCTTAAACGAACTTGGAAATCTTTTTTTAGTTGTGTTCCATGATTCATTATCATGGTTGGAAGTGCTTCATCGCACGCCACAGGAACATAATAATAACCTGAAGCCAAAACCTCGGTCCCATTATGCCAGCGAGATTTGTAAATTATTTCATAGACATCCACTGAATATTTAACAGGAGTAATAAATTCTTTTATTTTATTTTCTTTCCATTTAGCTTTTAACTCGTCTTTCGTAAAAGTGGCTTTTTTTTCATAACTCACTAAGAAATTATTCGCTGCAGCAAAATTTAGTGTTAAGGAAACAATAAGTAAGGCTAAAATCTTATTCATGGTGTTTTTTATGCTACAAAGATAACATTCTATTCAGAAATAACACCGCTTCCTAAGAGTTCATTTTCACGGTACCATGCTACAAATTGACCTGCTGCAATTCCTTTTTGGAACTTATCAAAAATCACATACAAATCATCATTTTTTTGAATGAGTATACATGGATTTAATGCTTGCCTATAGCGGATTCGTGCTTTACAAGAAAGGGATTGATTTGCTTTTAATCGCAGGTTTTCTTGCAGCCAATGAATATCCTTTGCCTCAACTTTTAGCACTTTACGTTTTAAGCCCGGGTGGTGCTCGCCAAGTCCAACATAAATCGTATTTGTTTTTGTATCTGTGGCAATAACAAACAAGGGGAGTGAAGTTCCGCCTACTCCAAGTCCTTTTCGTTGTCCTATGGTGAAGTAATGTGCTCCTTGATGTTGACCAACAATTTTTCCATCCTCAATCTCGTAGGTGAATGGTCTAGCTAGCTCGGACCAATCTTTGTGGTTCCAATCTTTTTCATACATAGGGTGGTCTGCCGACACCTGAATAATAATTCCCTTTTTTGGTTTTAATTGTTGTTGCAGAAACTCAGGCAAGCGAACTTTGCCAATAAAGCATAAACCTTGCGAGTCTTTTTTGTCTGCAGTAACAAGTTCTTGTTCGGTCGCTATTTTTCTGACTTCATTTTTTTCTAAATGCCCTATGGGGAACAGGGCTTTTGCCAGCTGATTTTGACTCAGCTGACACAAGAAATAGCTTTGGTCTTTGTTGCTGTCTTCCCCAGCCAATAAGTGGTGAAGCTCTTTTCCGTCCTTAGTTGTTGTTGTTTTTTGGCAATAATGACCGGTAGCTACAAAGTCGGCTTTAAGGTTTAAGGCTTTTTCGAGAAACAAATCAAATTTTACTTCACGATTACAAAGAATATCTGGATTAGGCGTTCTGCCTGCCTTATACTCACTAAACATATAGTCGACTATTCGCTCCTTATATTCTTTACTAAAATCGATGACATGAAAAGGTATACCCAGTTTATCGGCTACCAATAATGCATCCTTACTATCTTCTACCCATGGGCATTCTTCAGAGATAATAACTTCGTCATCTACCCAGTTTCGCATAAAAATGGCAATAACTTCATAACCCTGTTCTTTCAGCATGAAGGCAGCTACACTGCTATCAACTCCACCCGACAAACCAACAACTACTCTTTTCGACATTGCGACAAAGATACGAAGTGAAATTCGTAGCTTTGTTTTTAGACAAAAAAAAATTATGCCCTCACTTTTTACATTCATTTGGATTTGGATAAGTATCGCACTTCTTACTTTTTTCTATCTCTTATTTTTTAAAACCGCTCCGTATGGCAGGCATTCCTCAAGCAATTGGGGCCCTATGGTAAGTAATAAGATAGGATGGATTTTAATGGAAATGCCAGCATTAGTGCTTTTCCTATATTTTTTCTTAAAAGGCAACGCTTATATTAGTCAAGGGGTAATTGTGTTTGTGGTAGCTTGGGTTGTTCATTATTTCAATAGGGCTTTTATTTATCCTTTTCGGATTAAAACATCCGGGAAAATGATGCCTATAATTATTGTGCTCTCAGCTATTTTGTTTAATTCGGTGAATACGTATTTGATTGCTAGTTTTTTAGCTGAAAATCCTACTATTTATTCTGTGGATTGGTTTGTATCCTGGCAGTTTATTCTTGGATTCTCGTTATTTGTTATTGGTTTTGGAATCAATCAGTACAGCGATTATCTCTTGATTAACTTGAGAGCACCTGGTGAAACGAATTATAAGATTCCTAATGGGTTTTTGTTTAAGTATCTTTCTTGTCCCAATTTGTTTGGAGAATTAGTTGAGTGGTTCGGATTTGCAATAATGACTTGGTGTTTACCTTCTTTTTCTTTCTTCATATGGACCTTCGCTAACTTGGTCCCTCGAGCTATATCGCATCACAAATGGTATCTAGAGAAGTTCCCGAATTACCCCAAAGAAAGAAAAGCAATACTGCCATTTATCTGGTAAGGCCTAATTGCAAATTATAGTAATAGGCTCTGATAAAATAAGGTTAGAAAAGTTGCCGGCAAAATCCGAAACAATAATTTGGTAGACTACATCCTGCGATGGAGGACAAGCATTGTTGCCGCATTTACAAAAAACTGGCGGAATCACGATATCAATTTCACCTGAAATTGCTTTTATATTTCCATTGGGTTCAAGGTTGGGAAGCGTCAAAGCGCCAAAACAACTATCTCTTTGATCAATGAAAAAACATGCAAAAAAAGGGTCTTGGAAACAAGAAGTATCGCCCTCATAGCTACAAAAATCTGAGCAGTTTGCATTCTGAGAACGTTCTTTCCCTAAATCTCCATCTCCATCTGTAAAACTAAAAGTTAGGGTAAGGCTATCGAATTCATTAACTATGGTTTTCGAGGCACCTACATAGCCAATCACCGGTTCAATCGGATATTCAGGCTCTGAGACACATGAGGCTAGGAATGTTAATAACAGCCCGACAACAAATAGCGTAATAAATTTTTGCATACTAACTTTGCAATAATAACCATTTTTTGAGTAAAAAAGTATAATGGCTTCTATTGATATTTTTAAGGCTGATGATGATTTTGAGGCTAAAGCATTAGAAATATTTCGTTTTCAAGCGACGGAGAACGAAGTCTATGGCAACTATGTTAAACATCTTGGTCTTCAATTCGATCAAATTACTCGCATTCAAGAAATTCCATTCTTACCTATTGAGTTATTCAAAACGCAACGTGTATATTGTCAAAATTTATCAATTTCGAGAGTCTTTAAAAGCAGCGGCACAGGAGGAGATAGCAGCCATCATTATGTCGTGGATCCTGCTATCTATGAAACAAGTTTTTTGTTAAATTTTGAAGCTGAATTTGGCTCTCTAGAGGAACTATGTGTGCTGGCTTTATTGCCTAACTATCAGAAGAACCCCAACTCTTCACTTTTGTATATGGTCAATGAAATTATTGAACGCACGAAGAGCAATGGCAGTAAATTTCTAGATGTTAATGATGCAAAGCTTGCTGAAAAGCTTAAAAAAGCCAATGAATCCAAGTTAAAGACAATTTTGGTGGGGACAAGTTTTGCTCTTTTGGATTTTGCAGAGCAATACCCACTTGACTTGAGTAATTTGATTGTTATGGAAACTGGAGGAATGAAAGGCAGAAGAGTTGAAATCACTCGATTTGAGCTTCATGACAGCTTAAAAAGCAAGTTAAACCAACAAGATATTTATTCGGAATACGGGATGTGTGAAATGCTAAGTCAAGCATATGCACAGAAAAATGGTGTTTTTAGTTGCCCACCATGGATGCGCGTTTATACAAGACCCGTAGGAGAGCCTTTTAGTGAAATGCGAGTCAATAAAAGTGGGGTCCTTAAAGTAATCGATTTAGCCAACATATATTCTTGCTCATTTATTGAAACTTCAGATTTAGGAATAGTGCGTGATGATGGAAGATTTGAAGTAATCGGAAGAATAGACCATGCACAAATAAGGGGGTGTACCCTCTTGACTTTTTAGTTGGAAATAGTCATTCGATTTGCCAATTCGCACTTTTGACTGAATTTTCCTTGTTGCTGGTAGACTTCTAGTAATAGAAAATTTACTTGAAGCATTATACTGTGCTGATTAGGAAGCTTATATTTGCTAGCTTCCAACAAAATACCTTCTGCTTTTTTGAATTTATGGTTTTTAACATAAAGCTGAGCAAGTTCAAACATAGCCTCGGTAGCTAGAATAAATAAACGATTTTTTTTAGCAGATCTTATCGCTTTTGTGTAAAAGATAAAGGCCATGTTTAGGCTTTCTTTACCTTGAAAATAATTCCCTAAACATACAGTACTCATAATTTCAATTTTTGGATACTTCTTAATTAATGGATGGGCTTTTATCATTGTAATCAATCGAAATTGTTTCTTTGTCAAGTTTAATTTTTCAAAAAGATACACAAGCCTTTTCAAGCTTTCTAGATAACTTGCCTTGTCTAAATGGTGCATTTTAATAAGGTCTAATAGTTTTTTGAGATTGGCACTAGGGCTACCAAATTTTTGAAGGATTGCAAGTAAGGATAGTTTTCGTTTAGCTTGTTGAGATAAGGATATGTTAACTAACTCTTTGCAACTGAGATAGTGATTTAACCCAATCTCGATTTCTCCTATTTCAATAAAAAGTTTACCTAGTCTAAGCTCAGTATCATGCTGCCAATCGACTTCCTTAAATTTTGTAAAAATGTCTAAAACTGCAATGAAAATGGACTTGGCTTGTTCTATCTTTCCTTCATCATGTAATGCTTCGGCAAGGTGAAAATTAGCAATAGTTTGGTTTAACTGAATAATGTTGTCATCGCTGGTCATAAAGGAGTTTTTTAATAATTTTTATCTTAAACACGGCGAGTATGTTATATTCGTATGATGAAATTGATTAAGGTCTATAATAATTTCTTTCAACGATATTTTCCAAGCCCGCTTAGTATAGCCATCCTGTTGACTCTTCTTAGTTTTGTTCTAGCATTTGTGTTTACGAAAGATAGCTCAGAATCAATAACTTATGTGGGTGACTTAGCAAATGCCTGGTTTGAGGGAGTTTTTAGGCCGTCTCAACTAGTATTTACAGTCCATATGATGCTTATCTTAGTCTTGGGGCATGTGATTGCCTTATCTACGCCAGCCAAGCGTTTAATCGATTTGGTATTGTCCTTTTGCACAACGACGGCCAGAGCTGCTTTTTTAGTGAGCTTGTTGACTATTCTCGTTTCGTTTTTTAACTGGGGGTTTGCCCTGATCTTTGGTGCCATATTTGCGCGAAAGGTAGGTGAACAATTTCAGCAAAATAAACAGCAGTTAAATTATCCTTTAGTAGCGGTGGCCGCTTATGTGGGTATGATGGTATGGCATGGCGGGTTGTCGGGCTCCGCGCCAATTACTGTGGCTGGAGATGGCCATACTTATGTGAATCAAATTGGCGTGATTAGTATTCGAGAGACTATTTTTAGCTCGATGAATATGTTTAATACCATGCTGATCATTTTTATCATTCCCCTTTTCTTTTATTTCCTGGGGATTAAAAGTTCGGGTCATTCCATCCCAAGTATACGAATGGCTAAGAAAGCTAGCCAATCACCTAATACTACCCAAATGCCTGCAGAACGTCTAGAGGCTTCTTTATGGCCAGGAGTCGCGGTTGGAGGAATGCTCTTGAGCTATTTTTTAGTTATCGCTTGGAGCAAGGTTTCAGGAGGCGAAGGTTTTCTGAGTATTCTAAATCTACAAACCACTAACTTAATGCTCTTAGGCATGGCTTTTTTACTTCAAGGTAGTATTAAGAACTTTCTAGCTTCCGTTAATGAAGCTATTGGTGATGTAAGTGGAATCCTTATTCAGTTCCCCTTGTATTTTGGAATAATGGGCATTATTCAAGGAAGCGGTCTAGCCGGGATGATTGCCAATATGTTCGTCACCATATCTAATGAATGGACCTTACCCATTTTTACTTTTTTAAGTGCAGGTATTTTAAATATTTTTGTTCCAAGTGGGGGTGGACAATGGCAGATACAAGCACCAATAATTATAGAATCTGCAGCAAAAAGCGGAGTAGAAATTCAAAAACTAATTATGGCGATGAGCTACGGTGATCAGCTTACCAATATGTTGCAACCATTTTGGGCCCTTCCATTACTAGGGATCACGCAGTTATCTGCAAAAGATATACTTCCTTATTGTTTGTTGGTCTTTGGAGCAGGGGTAATGATTTTCACCCTTTCATTATTAGTCTTTTAGAAAGTGAAAAAAAATATGGATATTTGCAACTCAATTGAATTAAGCATTGTTATTTTCGTATGAAATCTAAAACTGTTGCTCCGCACCAACATCAGCACAGAGGCATGAAAGCAACCCTTTTTTTGTCTACTTTATGCCTTATACATTGTATTACCTTCCCCTTATTAATTGTGCTAATGCCTGTATTTAATATGACCTTTCATCCACCTGAGTGGATTGAATACTTGTTGTTAGGCTCAACTGCTTTTCTTGGATATTACTCTATGCGTCATGGATTTTCATTGCATCATCACCTCAGGTATCCGGTGATTTTATTTACTATTGGGATATTCGGGGCGTCGGGTATTCATTTGTTGTTTCACAATGAATTAAATACTTGGCTCATTGTAGGTGAGATTTTTTTTACATCGCTTATAGCCATTTCACAAGTTATCAATTACCGTTTAACAAATACGCATTCCTGCACCACCGCGCATTAAAAATTTGATATGGCTGTTACTAAAAATTCACGATCTACCCAAGCTAAACAATCAGTTTTAGCCTTGATTGAAGAAGCAAATATTGCCTTATCACACGCTGATATAGAGGAGAAATTAGATATTAAATGCAATCGGGTTACTATTTATAGGATTTTAGATCGCTTGGTGGAGGACGATAAAATTCATAAGCTGGTGGATATGGATGGAGTAAGCAAATATATGGCTTGTGTGGCATGCAATGATGATCACCACCACCACCACCACCTGCACTTTTCTTGCAAGCAATGCGAGCAAGTTTCTTGTTTACATCATATTATTCCTTCATTTCAATTGCCTAAAGGGTATAGTATGCATGAGTTAAACTTTACCGTAAGAGGGATATGCGTGGATTGCGAATCTACTTCGCCTTAAAAATAAAAAACAACTCATTCTCTTGTCTAGATTCGATCGAATTGTGAGCGGTATCTAAGGTTATTATTTCAAATTTAGATTCAAACAAGCTTAAATACTCAGCCTTGTCGCCCCCAAAAGGTGGATGATTTTGGTTTAATGGTACTTGAAAGAGCAGGCCTACTAACTTTCCATTTGGCGCCAAAAGATCATGCATCTTATCAACATATTCTTTTCTCAATTGCGGAGGTAGGGCACAAAAAAAAGTTTGTTCAACGATTAAATCAAATGAACCTTCAAGTTTAAAAAAGTCCTGGGCGAGTAGCTGACTATCTGGAAAGCATGGTATTCGTTTTTTAATATTGTTAATTGCTTGTTGCGCCCAATCAGCTACAAATACGCTTGTGGCGCCTACTTTATGGAGGTATTCGGCTTCATAAGCATTCCCTGCACCCGGAATCAGGATTTTATAATCCTTGTTTGACAACTGATCAAAGTAGGCTTTCAATGGCGGAGAAACTGCTCCTAAATCCCAGCCTGTGCTATTTTGTAGATAGCGATCTTGCCAATATTGCATATTATTTATATCCATAAATGAAAACTTGTGCTTTTTCGTTTTAACTTTGACGTTTAAACAAATACCATATAATTATGAGTAAAACTAATAAGAGTTCGAAAAAAACGGTCTATTTAGTAATTATTTTTCTACTATTATTAATTAATCTAGTAGGAGCATATTATCTATTTAAAGGACAGCAAGATTTAGAAGTTACCCAAACAGAGGTAGTTGGTTTACAAGATGACTTATCTGGTTTACAAGCAAACTTTAATGCACAACTTGCCGAATTGGTTGAAATGAAAGGAATAAATGCAGACTTAGATGCAGTCTTAGCGAAAAGAGAAGGGGATATAAAGTTGCACTTAAAAGAAATCCAAAAATGGAAAAATCAAAGTGGGTTCAATAAAAATGAGTTGAATAAACTTAAAGGAAAAATTATTGAGTTTGAAACAGAGCGCGCTGCTTTTATTGGTCAAATCGATAAGTTAAGTGAAGAGAATCAGGAGTTATTGGCCATTAAGATGCGCTTAGAAACGGATTTAATGACTGAAAAAAATGTGACTTTAAACCTAACACAAGACAAAGAATATCTTTCTGAAAAATTTGAATTGGGATCTTTATTGCAAGCAGACGAGTTATCAGCTGTTGGAATCAAGGTGAAGGATAGCGGTGTTGAGAAAGAAATTTCTAAGGTGAAGAACGTAGAAAAAATAATGGTTTGTTACCAAACGGGTGAAAACAAAGTGCGTGAAGAAGGAGAGGTAGTTATGCAGTTACGACTAGTTTCTCCAAATGGCGAATCATTGTTCTTGCAGCAAGAGGGAAGTGGGAGCTTTACAAGCAAAGAAAATGGTCAAGAAATCAGATTTTCTAAGGCGGCATCATTTAATTTTGATGGCGGAAACAAGAAAGTATGTATTTATTGGTCACATAATATTAACCAAGCTGGAACATATACAGCTGAAATGTACCAAGAAGGTTATTTATTGGGCATGACAAGTTTTGAGTTGAAATAGACTTCAATCAATGAAAAGTTAACATTGGTAGGCAGACGCTTATATAGGCTGCTTACTAAATTAACTTTTAAAATTCACCACCACCACCACTCGAATAATTCGGCTTTTTAGACCTGTAATTGTTTATTCTGTAACTCGCGGAGAATACAAGACTTGGACCCCTTGGATCATTCTCTCTTTGAAAATCAAAATTGGTGCCATCAAGAATACTTCTACTAACATAAGTATTGAACAAATCACGAACTTGAATCCCTAAATTCATTTTACCATCTAAAAATTCTTGCTTAAGTCCAGCATCAAATCTATATGTAAATTTCTCTCTTCCCTGAGCATTAACGATAGGACTGCTATAAGAACCATTGAATTGTAAGCGAGTGGATCTAGATAACTTGATATAGTTATTCCATCGCAGAATATAAGAGAAGCTAGAACGATCGAAAACCTCATCTTCATAAGCACCTTCAAGATTATAGTAAAATACATTGGCCATCAAATCGGTATTCCACCATCTAAAGGGCAGCAAACTTAAACTTGACTCTAGTCCTAAAGTGTTAGAGGTCCCAATATTTTCAGGAAATTGACGGGTTAACTCAAAATCAAGAGGAACGCGAACAATTTGCATCACATTTAACTCTCTTCTGAAGTATACTTCATTATTCCAAGAGCCTTTTTTCTTAAAATTAAACAACCAGCCTGATTCAATAGCGTGAATATATTCAGGAAGAATTTCCGGATTTCCTTGCCACAAGGTATTGGCATCTGTGAAAATTGCATTAGGCTCAAGGTACCAGCCGCGTGGTCTATTTATTCGCTTACTGTAGTTTATGAAATATTGATGTTGTTCATTTATATTGACAGACAACGAGGCTGATGGGAAAAGATCAAGGCGATCAACTAAAAAGGTAGTTTGGGTATTTCTGACAAAGATATTTCTAAGCGTATTTTCCGTTCTTAATCCAAGCTGATAGCTCAGCTTTTCCCATTTGCTTGAAAACATACCGTAGAATGCCCTGATATTTTTCTTGTATACAACATTACTATAAAATTGAGTTTGCTCTATCAAATTATTACTCGCTACATCCCTTTGAAAGGCAATATTTTCTTCATCACTTTTACCATATTGTTGCATGAGACCCAATTCAAACTTGCTGTGGTCTTGCACAGGAATCAAATAATCTAGATTTATTCGAATACGCTGCGAAGGACCTATCTCAGAGCTCTGGGTTCCATAGATCAAATCGTCCACCTCATCAAATCGTTCACTAAAAACTAGTTCTTCAAAACCCCGCTTATTAAAAGAAGCATGCGCCGTGAACTGACTCTTATTTTTAAAGTCATACCCATAGTCCAAAATAACTTCATGGAATGGACCACTTCGCTTGCTTTCATTTCGATTCACAAAATTTTCTTCATCACCCGTTGTTTGATTGATAAAACTGAAATCAAGCTCATCCCTGAAAATCATTTTCCATCCACCGTAGGTATATGATGCAACAATATACTGATTGTCTGTAGGTCGAAATTCAATACTGCCTTTAACATTATAGTTATTAAATATTTTTTCCTTTTCTCCATCATTTAGGGTACTTACTGTGGTATCATTTAAAAGAGTATTTAGGGTAGATTTATATGTACCCGGTCTTTCATTATGCCTATAATTTCCAGCTATGGTATAGGTGAATTTTTTCTTTTTGATGGATAGCGTTGCATCGCCACCGTAACTATTAAATGTACCACCGCGAATATTTAATATTCCACTTGTGCCATCATTTGATTTCTTTTTGGTGATAATATTAATAATCCCAGCCGTACCCTCTGCATCGTATCTTGCGGATGGGTTGGTTATTATTTCTATATTATCAATTGTGTTGGCAGGAATTTGCCTGAGGGCATCGTTTGCATCCAGTACCGAAGGGCGACCATTAATCAGTACTAAAAAACCCGTACTTCCTCTTAAACTCACATCACCATCAATATTGGTTTGAATTGAGGGTACAGTAGCAAGAATGTCAACAGCAGTTCCATTAGCGGCTGCGATATTCTTATCTACATCCACAATTTTCTTATCTAGTTCGTAGCGAACGGATGATTTCAAAGCAGTGACTTCAACTTCGTTGACTAAGGTGGCATCGGTTCCTAAAAATATCGTTCCTATATTAACCCTTGGTTTAGCCATACTTAAGATGATATCTTCCACTCTCTTCGCTTCAAATCCAATAAAAGAAACTTCCACATCATAAAGGCCTGGCTTTAGTTTATCTACGATAAAATTTCCCTGTAAATCACTGACTATACCTGTGACCAAATCTTCCGTAGTTGCATCGAAAATTGAAATGGTACAATATTCCATTGGCTTATTGCTCTGTTGCTCTTGGACATTGCCGCTTACAGATAGGCTAGGCATTTGAGCATGAGCAAATTGCATTAAAAGAATACAGATCAAGTAGTATGGCTTCATAGAAGTAAAATTTTAGTGCAAAGGTAAAAATTTGCTCTTAAGTACCGGGATTATTTTTAAATACCTATTGGAAGTCTAACAAGAATTTCATGTATAAAGTTTATTACGTATCATCGGTTTTAATGACGGGTAACTGGACCAGGTTTTTTCCAAGGCTTCAACTGCCTTTTAAGTGGTTAAATATAAGATAAACCAATATACCCCTCTGGGCTATCTTTATCGATTCGCAAAATCATACTTCTAAAATCATTAAGAGTTCACTTAAAATCATAGCCGTTGCACCCCAAATTACTTTTCCATTGACCTGATAGCTTGGACTATCAAAGCTGATATTTAGCTTTTTATTTTGGAAACGGTAGTTTTTCTGGTTTTCTTTATTGACTAAGGCCTCTAGAGGTATTTCCAATATTTCTTTTACCTCTTTTTCTTCGGGTACAAAGGTAGGCATGTCCTCTAAGAGCGCAACAAATGGATATATTACGAAATTACTCGGAGGCACATACAACCAACTCAGCGTTGAAATAATATGCACATTGGATAAAGCAACCCCAATTTCCTCATATGTTTCCCGAAGTGCGGTATGACTTAAGTCATGGTCGGATTCATCTTTTTTACCACCTGGGAAGCTGATTTGACCGCTGTGAGCACCAGCATAATCATGGCGTTGTGTAAGGACTATATGAGCTTCATTGTTCTTCTCATATAAGAGGATCATAACCGCGCTTTCTTTAGCATTGAGCTTTTTCAAATCATTGGCGTTGAATTTGCCTCTTAAAGGAGGGCTCATTTTAGCATGAGCTTCAAATCCAGGTAAATTATCTTCTTGAATTTGTTTAATTTTGTCCAATATTTGATGAAGGCGCATGAGCTTGTTCTTATTCGTTGAGTAAAAATAGTCAAAGTAGTATGAGAAAAAGATTTTTGTTAGAGGGAGATTATTTAGATAATTCCATTTGGATTGCGGTCGAGTTTGAAGAAGTAGAGGTGACAGTGCTTTTGCATTTGTTTGAAAAAAGCAAGGTAAAAAAAGAAGAACTTGAAAACTGGGAGAAGGGTAAGGTTGATTTGCCAGAATCCTTAGAAAAAATTAAGCGTACAATCAGCGATGCCAACCTTTTAAGGGAGGATATTAAGGTAGAAAACTTAGGTAAAGTCAGAGATATTGAAATAGAATGGGCGGATACCTTGATGGTTACCAGAATGTTTCAAGGGTTTGATGGGGAGATGACTTTACTTCAAGAAAAGCTGGCAGTCCTTAATGACTTCAGTCAAGAGGTATTTGATGAATGCACCGCTTTCTGGAATCGTATACTTGCATTTAAGCAGGACCATTCCATGGTCACACAAAAACACTTAGACAGGTATAAGTCAAACTTGGATATTCTCTTCGAGGCACTTAAGGCATTGCGAAAAGATCATAACAAAGAGTTGAAAGGGAAGGCAGTTGAAGCGAAGAAGGATTTGCTATTAAAACTGGAGATTTTAAATGGAAAATTGGACGATAAGCCGAATTATAAATTTACCGTGGAGCGCTTAAAGGATATCCGAAAGGCATTAAATACTTCAGGCTTACGATCAAAAGATTACAGAGACATTGATGCCGGAATAAATGCTTTGTTTAAAAAAATGAGCGAAGTCCGAAATCAGCTTGTTGATTCTAAAATAGACAAACGAGTTAGCGACTTAGAGGGAATAGTAGCGAAAATCCAGAAATCTGTTGATTGGGAGAAAAGAACGATTGCTAAGGAGGAGAGAAACAAGGATTATGCAAGCATGGCATTTCAAGTGAAGCTATTGGATGCAAAAATTGACATGATAAAGAATCGGCTTGTTGAAAAAGAAGGGAAGTTGGCTGATGTCAAGAAGACCTTAGCAAGTTTGCTCAAAAAACAAGGGCAGGGGGCTTAACTTCTCGCACTTAGTTAGAGGAAATCCCTAAAAGAATTACATTATTTAAAGCCGCGTCTATTGATTAGGACTCTGCTTTTAATCTAAGGTATGTATCAAAGCCTATTCCTTAATCCAGTTAATGACTTCGGGATCGTTTGGCAAAGTTTTCGGTTTGATTACTTTCTCTAACTTACCTTCTTCTCCTATAAGATATTTTTGAAAATTCCAAGCAACGTCGCTATCCTGCACGCCATTTAACTCCTTGAGAGTTAGAAACTGATAAAATTCATCCATCTCTTTTCCTTTCACAGAAATTTTTGACATCATGGGAAAGCTTACGCCATAATTCTTTTTGCAGAATGCTGCAATGTCTTCATTGCTTCCAGGTTCTTGGTGCAGAAAGTTATTTGCTGGAAATCCAATAATAACAAAGTTTTGGTCCTTAAATTCTTGATAAACATTTTCTAAATATTCGTATTGGGGGGTTAAGCCGCATCTAGAAGCAGTATTAACAATCATTACCTTTTTCCCTTTTAAGTCGGCAAAATCGAATGTATTACCATTGATGTCTTCTACCTCAAACTGGTAGATTGTTTTTTCTTCTGCAAAGTTTTCTTTGTTGACTGTAGGAGATCCGCAACTCCAAACTGCTAATAAAATTAAAAAGATCGTTTTCATAATGTTTTTTTTAAGAAACAATGATAAGACTTGTTTTGTTTATTCTTGGTATTACTGTCTAGTAATTTAGTCTAAAGTAGGCGATTGTCGCAAAACTTTTTGATAAATATCCGCAAAATTCTGAGGCAATAACTTTACTTTGGAAGTAAACTAACTTGCTATGATTAACTTTAACCTTACCACATTAGTTTTTTTGGTATTTATATTAAATCTCAACGGTCAAAATGAGTTTTATGTCGATGGAGATAATCTTTCTGCAACCATTGAAGTATACGTGGATGGTAATGACGGCACAAACCCTACTCTATTTGTAGCTGGAGAAATCAATAACAATCAGGGGGTTTTTCAAAACATAGATGGAATTGTTGAGTTGACTGGAAACTTTACCAATACTGCCGATGAAACAAATGCCAAATATGAATCTACGGGTGTTGAGCGGTTTTCTGGTGCATCGACTCAGGTAATAAGCGGCGATTTAAATGGATTAGCTGGCTTAAATAATTTTTATAATTTAAAAATCGACAAAGCATCGACAACGCGAATTGATTTAGCTAGTAATTTAAATGTAAAAAACAGCATTAGCTTTGAAAATGACGGAGGAATCATTCGTACGGATATAAGCTCGCATTCTGATGATGGAGATTTATATTTAAAAGAGCTGTATATGCTTAATAGTGATCCATTAGCCATAAGTGGCGCCTCTTCTGCAGCTGACCTGGGAGATGATTACATCGAAGGTAAGTTCAGGTGGGAGGTAACTGGAAATAATACTTATTTGTTTCCTATAGGAATACAAGCCAGTTCACTGGACGCGGGAACACAACCGATTCAGTTTAGCTTTTCTAATAATGCTTCAAATCCTTACGATATTTTAGTGTATTTAGAAGATGGAGATGTTCCTTTAGTTTTTGATAAAGTTTACGACGATGTTGGAACCAATCCAAATGCATCAGGGTCAAGTACCTTGATGGATTGCACAGGAGGTCCAGATGGAGTTTTGGATCAAATTGTTTTGGACCGAGATCAAAATCATCAGTGGGCAGTACAAGCATCTCCAAGCGGAAGTGTAGAATACACGGTTACTGTGATGCCAAGTCCCTCAGCTGATGTCGATGCCCTAGATATCGGCCCGCTAGGTTGCCAGAATGTGGTATTGCGTTATCTCGCAAAAGAAGGTGTTGTAGGTGGAGATTTATCTTCAAATCCTATAATTGGAACTACTGATTTTCCTCAACAGCCCGGATTCATGCTTGACCCGACAGGGTATTCCATCAGTAGCCAGACAAGTTTCGCCACATTACGACTTCATTCCACAGACCCAGGAAGTTCAACTCTTCCTGTCGAATTGCTGTCAATTGAAGCTCAGGGCATTAATGACTATATCATGGTGGAATGGGCAACGGCTTCAGAGTTGAACAATTCAGGCTTCGAGGTTTTAAGGAGCACAGATGGTGAGAATTTCGAAAATATTGCCTGGGTCGATGGTAATGGAACGAGCAGTGATATAAACACATACACTTACAAGGATTATAATTCTTTGCCTAATATCCGATATTATTATCGCTTAAAACAAATTGATTTTAACGGTGAATATGAATATAGCGCCATCGTAAGTGCTGCGCTGAAAGCCAAGGATTCTAATCTATCCATAAGCTTGGCACCTAACCCATCCATTCATGAAACTACACTCACTGTTCGCTCGAGTGAAAAAGGTACAGCAGCGCTGAAAATCTTTAATGCTTTGGGTAAACTTGTTGTCAAAAGACAAATAAGGATTCAAGCTGAAGTTGGCCAATTTTTAATTCAAACCAAGCATTTGAAGGAGGGAGTCTATTTTCTTTCTCTTGAAATGCAGGCTTCTGCCACCAATCAAAAACTATTCATTAAATAAAATATCCAATAAAAACTGCTCTATGAAAAATTTAAAGAACTTAACCTGCCTACTGATCCTATTTTTTGCTTTTACTGTAAGTGCTCAAAATGTTGGAATAGGAACAGATAGCCCACAAGCAAAATTAGATGTTGCTGGAAATATATCCTTAAACGACAACCAACTTCGATTGAGAGGTGGTTCGGATGGGAATCATTACCTAGGTTATCAGGGTGGCGCTGGCTTTGATGGTGCTAAACTATACGGAAATTCAACGATTTCTTTACAAACCCCCGGGATTGAAATGGTTTTGAGAGATGGACGAATGGGTGTTGGAACTTCTAGCCCAACAAAAGGAAAACTGCATGTTTCTGGAAGCTCATTATATGGAAATGCTACTGCCGGAGGGTATATAAATTCTTCAGGTGGCACTGGTGTCTATACAAACTATGGTGGCTTTAATGTCGGTATCTATTGTGAGTCTGACCTTTTAGTTTCAGGTTTCGTGGCAACAGAATCTGATGCTCGCCTCAAAAATATCAGCGGTATATCAGATTCTTCAAATGATCTTGAGATACTAATGAATATTGAAGTAACTGACTACACGCTTAAGGATGTTATTAGTCAAGGAGGTAGAGATTTCAAGAAAGTTATAGCTCAACAGGTAGAAGAATTTTTCCCTCAGGCAGTAAACATCACGTCTAATTATATTCCTAATATTTATGTGACAGCAGAGATTGAAAATGGTGTAATTTTGGTAAATGCTGATGTTACTAAAGGAGATAAAATTAAGATGTTTAAAGAAGACGGCAGTGAATTACATGTCAACGTAGTTGCGGCAAATGAGAATAGCTTTACTATAGATAGTGATTATAATGGACAGGCCTTTATCTATGGTAAAGAAGTTGATGACTTTCGCGGAGTTGATTATGATGCACTCTCTATTCTAAATTTTTCAGCTACTCAAGAGCAGCAGCGGCTTATCGAGCAATTGCAGCAAGAAAATGCAGCCTTAAAAAATCAAGTTGGACTAT